>Ga0224510_10001263_pt1 | contig 17073 bp, 15 predicted proteins | sample SF_May12_sed_USG_FD_170161 | JGI IMG/M metagenome (GOLD analysis project Ga0224510, IMG submission 170161) | Sediment microbial communities from San Francisco Bay, California, United States - SF_May12_sed_USGS_4_1 | ecosystem: Environmental > Aquatic > Marine > Sediment | place: USA: California... | reverse complement strand
CGCCCTGCCCGGCAAGCGGGTGGACCACGTGCGCGGCATCCCCCACCAGCGCGACGCGCGGGACGACCATGCGGCGCGCCGAAAGGCGGCGCAGCGGAAAGGCGCGCGGCGCGCTGACCAGGCCCATGGCCCCCAGCACGTGGCCGCTCGCCGCGGCGACCGCGTCGCACAGCGCCTGCGGCTCTAGCGCGAGCAGCCGCCCGGCGTCTTCTTCGCCGGTCGACCAGACCATCGAGACGTGATCGCCCGGCAGCGGCAGGAGCGCGAGCACCGGACCGCCCTGGAACCACTGGTAGGCCGTATGGCGGTGCACGCGCTCGCACGAAAAATTCGCCACTACGGCGCGCTGCGCATAGGCGGCGTCGGTCGCGGCGATGCCGGCCTGATCGCGCACCAGCGAGTGCGCGCCGTCCGCGCCCACCACCAGCCGCGCATCGAGCGTGCGTGCGCCGCGCAAGTGCAATCGCGCCACGCCGGGCGTGATCTCGAGACGCTCGAGCCGCTCCGGCGCGAGCACGCGCACGCCCTCGGCGCCCGCCAGTGCCTCGCGCAGCGCGGCCTGCAGCGCGCCGTCTTCAATGATCCAGGCCAGTTCGGCGACACCCGCGCGATAGGCGTCGAATTCGAGCCCGGCGCGAGCATCGTCGCCGAACACGCGCATCGCGCGCACCGGCGTCACCCGCTTCGGGTCGAGCCTTTTCCAGGCCCCGAGCCCGGCCAGGAAGGCGGCGTTGCCCGGCGTGATCGCATAGACGCGGGAATCGAAGCCCGGCGGCGCCGGCGCGCGCGCCCCGGCCTGCTCGGCAACCAGGGCGACGCTCAGCCCGCGCGCCGCGCGCGCCAGCGCCGCGCCCGCGAGGCCCGCGCCGACGATGGCGAGGTCCACATCCATGCGCGCATTCTGGATTAAAATCCGCCATGCGTGGCGAATTAGCTCAGCTGGTTAGAGCAGCGGAATCATAATCCGTGTGTCCGGGGTTCGAGTCCCTGATTCGCCACCACCCCCTTTCTCCCGCCGACCGATGAGCGGCAAGCTCTACCTGCGCACCTACGGCTGCCAGATGAACGAGGCCGATTCGGCCATGATTGCCGGCGTGCTCGCCGACGCCGAAGGGCTCGCGCCGGCGGCGCGCCCCGACGAAGCCGACGTCATCGTCTTCAACACCTGCTCGGTGCGCGAGAAGGCGCAGGAGAAGGTGTTCTCCGACCTCGGGCGCGTGCGTCACCTCAAGCGCGAGAACCCCCGGCTCATGATCGCCGTCGGCGGCTGCGTCGCGAGCCAGGAGGGCGCCGCCATCGTCGCGCGCGCCCCCTTCGTCGACGTGGTGTTCGGCCCGCAGACGCTGCACCGGCTGCCGGCGCTGCTCGCGCGCCGGCGCGCGAGCGGCGAGGCGCAGGTCGACGTGAGCTTTCCGGAGATCGAGAAATTCGACCGCGTGCCCGCGCCGCGCGAAACCGGCGCCAGCGCCTTCGTCTCCATCATGGAAGGCTGCAGCAAGTACTGCAGCTTCTGCGTCGTCCCCTACACGCGCGGCGAGGAGGTGTCGCGGCCCTTCGCCGACGTGGTGCGCGAGCTGGCGGCGCTGGCCGGGCGCGGCGTGCGTGAAGTGACGCTCCTCGGCCAGAACGTGAACGCGTGGCGCGGCGACATCGGCGGCGCGCCGGCCGATTTCGCCGAGCTGCTGCGCTACGTCGCCGAGATCGACGGCCTGGAGCGCATCCGCTACACCACGTCGCACCCGCGCGAGTTCACGCAGCGCCTGATCGACGTGCACGCGGAGCTGCCGCAGCTCGCGCCGCACGTGCACCTGCCGGTGCAGTCGGGCGCGGACCGGGTGCTCGCCGCGATGAAGCGCGGCTACTCGGCGCTCGAGTACCGCTCGATCGCGCGCCGCCTGCGAAAGGCCCGGCCCGGGATCAGCCTGACCTCGGACTTCATCGTCGGCTTCCCCGGCGAGCGCGAGGCGGATTTCGCGGCCACGCTGCAGCTGGCGCAGGAGCTCGCGTTCGACGGCTCCTTTTCCTTCCTCTACAGCCCGCGGCCGGGCACGCCGGCCGCCGAGCTCGCCGATGCGACGCCGCGCGAAGAGAAGCTCGAGCGGCTGCAGCGCCTGCAGGCGCTGCTCGATGCGCAGGCGCGCGCGGTGAGCGAGGCCATGGTCGGCGGCGTCGAGCGCGTGCTCGTCGAAGGCCCTTCGCACAAGGACGCGCGCGAGCTCGCCGGGCGCACCGGCAACAACCGCGTGGTGAATTTCCGCGCCCCCGCGGCGCTGGCCGGGACCTTCGTCGACGTGCGCGTCACGGCGGCGCTCACGCACTCGCTGCGTGGCGAACGGCTGGATGCCTAGCAAGCCGGTCGAAGTTCGCCTCGACCCGGTGGACAACCTGCGCCTGGCGCGCCTGTGCGGCGCGCTCGACGCCAACCTGCGGCAGATCGAGTCGGCGCTCGACGTGGCCATCGCGCGGCGCGGCGCGCGCTTCACGGTGCGCGGCGAGCCGCGGCAGGCCGAGCGCGCGGCGCGCGCGCTCGAGCATTTCTACGACAAGGCCGTCGACGAGCTGAGCCTGGACGACGTGCAGCTCGGCCTCGCCGAGCTGGCGCGGGGCCGGCCGCCCGAGCCCGACGAGCCCGGCCCGGCGCTGCTCACGCGCCGCGCCGACCTGCACGGGCGCACGCCGCGCCAGGTGCAGTACATCGAGCAGATCGTCGCGCACGACATCACCTTCGGCGTCGGCCCGGCGGGCACCGGCAAGACCTATCTGGCGGTGGCCTGCGCCGTGGACGCGCTGGAGCGCGACAAGGTGAAGCGCATCGTCCTGGTGCGGCCCGCGGTCGAGGCGGGCGAGCGCCTGGGGTTCCTCCCCGGGGACCTGGCGCAAAAGGTCGATCCCTATCTGCGGCCGCTGTACGACGCGCTCTACGACCTGATGGGCTTCGACAAGGTCGGCAAGCTCCTCGAGCGCGGCACCATCGAGCTCGCGCCGCTCGCCTACATGCGCGGGCGCACGCTGAACCACGCCTTCGTCATCCTCGACGAGGCGCAGAACACCACGCCCGAGCAGATGAAGATGTTCCTCACGCGCATCGGCTTCGGCGCCAAGGCCGTGGTGAACGGTGACGTCACGCAGATCGACCTGGCGCGCGGCCAGAAGAGCGGCCTCATCGAAGCGCGGCGCATCCTCGCCGACGTCCGCGGCATCGCCTTCACCGACTTCAGCGCCGCCGACGTGGTGCGCCATCCGCTGGTGGCGCGCATCATCGATGCGTACGAGAAGCACGCCGAAACGCCGCCGACGAAGTAGCGTCACGGTGCAGCGCACGGTGCGCGGCGCGCCGTCGGCGGCGCGCCTGCGAACGTGGGCGCGCGCCGCGGCGCGCGCGGGCGCCGAGGTGACGCTGCGCGTGGTCGGGGCCGCCGAGGCGCGGCGGCTCAACCGCGCGTTCCGCAAGCGCGACTGCGCCACCAATGTCCTGTCCTTCGCGTATTCCAGATCGCACGGCGACGTGGTCCTGTGCCATCCGGTCATCGCACGCGAAGCGCGCGCGCAGGGCAAGACGCTCGCCGCGCACTACGCGCACCTGGTCGTGCACGGCATGCTGCACCTGCGCGGCCTCGGGCACGCGCGCGCCGCGGACGCGCGGCGCATGGAGCGGCGCGAGACATTGCTCCTCGCGCGCCTCGGGTTCGGCGACCCCTACACGGTAGAATGAGCCGTCCCGCATGACCGACGCCTCCCGACCCAGCCTGCTCGAGCGCCTGTCCTCGCTCATCCTGCGCGAGCCCGAAGACCGCGCGCAGCTCCTCGCGCTGCTGCGCTCGGCCTACCAGCGCAATCTGCTCGACGCCGACGCGCTCACCATGATCGAGGGTGCGCTCACGGTCTCGGAGATGCCGGTGCGCGACATCATGATCCCGCGGGCGCAGATGGACGTCATCGACATCCACCAGAAAGTCGAGGACTTCATCACCCAGGTCATCTCCACCGCGCACTCGCGCTTTCCGGTGATCGACCAGAACCGCGACGACGTCATCGGCATCCTGCTCGCCAAGGACCTGCTGCGGCATTACGCGGGCGAAGAGGAGTTCAACGTGCGCGAGATGCTGCGCCCGGCGGTGTTCGTGCCCGAGTCCAAGCGCCTGAACGTGCTGCTGCGCGAGTTCCGCGCCAGCCGCAACCACATGGCGATCGTGGTCGACGAGTACGGCGGCGTGGCGGGCCTGGTGACCATCGAGGACGTGCTCGAGCAGATCGTCGGCGACATCGAGGACGAGTACGACTTCGACGAGGCGAGCGACAACATCCTGCTCGAGTCGAGCGGCCGCTACCGCGTCAAGGCGCTCACGCAGATCGCCGACTTCAACGCCGCCTTCGGCACGCGCTTTTCCGACCAGGAGCACGACACCGTGGCCGGGCTGGTGATCGCGCAGCTCGGGCGCGTGCCGCGGCGCGGCGAGTCGCTCGCCGTGGACGGCCTCAAGATCCAGGTGCTGCGCGCCGACAGCCGGCGCGTGTACACGCTGCTCGTCGACAAGCCGAAGTGAAGCACCGCCGCCCGCTCGTCGCGTTCCTCGCCGGCGCGGCGACGGTGCTGGCGTTCTCGCCGTTCGACCTGCTGCCGCTCGCGCTCGTCGCGCTGGCGGTGCTCGTGCACCTGTGGATCACGGCGCGCAGCGCGCGCGCGGCGGCATGGCTCGGCTTCGTCTTCGGCCTGGGCCTGTTTCTCGCCGGCGTGTCGTGGGTCTACGTCAGCCTGCATCGCTTCGGCGCCCTGCCGGCGCCGCTCGCCGCCTTCGCCACGCTCGCCTTCTGCGCCTTTCTCTCGCTGTACCCCGCGCTCGCCGGCTGGGCGCAGGCGAAGCTGCGCGCGCCGCACGCGCTGCGCGCCGCGCTCGTCATCCCCGCCTGCTGGACGCTCGGCGAATGGCTGCGCGCGACGCTGTTCACCGGATTTCCGTGGCTCACGCTCGGCAGCGCCGTCGTCGACACGCCGCTCGCGGGCTATGCACCGCTCGGCGGCGCCTACGGCGCGTCGTTCGCCGTCGCGGCGTGCGCGGGGCTGCTGTGGTGCGTGGCGCTCGGCCAGGCGCGCTGGGCGGCCGCCGCCGCGTTCGCCGTCATCGGCGTCGGCGGCGCCGTGCTGCGCGACGTGCACTGGACGGTCCCGGCCGGGGCCCCGTTCACGGCGAGCGTGCTGCAGGGCAACGTGCCGCAGGACCTGAAGTTCGACCCGCTGCGCTACGCGCGCACGCTGGAAACCTACGCGCGCCTGGCCGAGGCGAGCCGCGCGCGGCTCATCGTCATGCCGGAGACGGCGCTGCCGCGCATGCTCGACAGCGTCGACCCCGCCTACCTCGCGCGCCTCGAGGCCGCGGCGAAGGGGAACGACGGCGACCTGCTGCTCGGGGTGCCGGTGCGCATCGCGCCCGGCGAGTACTACAACGCGGTGCTCTCGCTCGGCGTATCGCCGCGCCAGCTCTACTACAAGTCGCACCTCGTGCCCTTCGGTGAGTTCGTGCCGCCGGGCTTCGGCTGGGCGGTGCGCGCGCTCTCGATCCCGCTCGCCGATTTCTCGCGCGGGCCCGCGCGCCCGCGCCCGCTGGAAGTCGCCGGCCAGCGCATCGCCGCCAACATCTGCTACGAGGACGCCTACGGCGCCGAGCTCATCCGCCAGCTCCCCATGGCGACGCTGCTCGTCAACGTCTCCAACGTCGCATGGTTCGGCGACTCGCTCGCGCCGGCGCAGCACCTGCAGATCGCGCGGGCGCGCGCCCTCGAGACCGGCCGCATGCACCTCGCCGCGACCAACACGGGCCTCACGGCGGCGATCGACCGCGACGGCCGCGTGCGCGCGCAGCTGCCGCCCTTCGCCGAAGGCCGGCTCGAGCTCGAGGTGCAGGGTTACGCCGGCGCCACGCCCTACGTGCGTTACGGCGACTGGCCCGCGCTCGCGCTGTGCGCGGCGCTGCTCGCGCTCTTCGCGCTGCGCTTGCGCAGCCGGTAAGATGCCGCTCGGCATGCTCACGTTCCAGCAGCTCATCGGCCGCCTTTCCAGGTTCTGGGACGATCAGGGCTGCGTGCTCCTGCAGCCTTACGACATGGAAATGGGCGCCGGGACGTTTCACACGGCGACGTTCCTGCGCGCCATCGGTCCGGAGCCCTGGAACGCCGCCTACGTGCAGCCCTCGCGCCGCCCGAAGGACGGGCGCTATGGCGAGAACCCGAACCGCCTGCAGCACTATTACCAGTACCAGGTGGCGCTCAAGCCCTCGCCCGCCGACATCCAGGAGCGCTATCTCGCCTCGCTCGCCGCGCTCGGCATCGATGCGCGCAAGCACGACATCCGCTTCGTCGAAGACGACTGGGAGTCGCCGACGCTCGGCGCCTGGGGCCTGGGGTGGGAAGTGTGGCTCGACGGCATGGAGGTCACGCAGTTCACCTACTTCCAGGAAGTCGGCTCGCTGCCCTGCAAGCCGGTGCTCGGCGAGATCACCTACGGCCTGGAGCGCCTGGCGATGTACCTGCAGGGCAAGGAATCGGTATTCGACCTGGTGTGGACGCCGGGGGTGAGCTACGGCGACGTCTACCACCAGAACGAAGTCGAGCAGTCGCGCTACAACTTCGAGCTCGCCAATATCGAGCTCCTCGCGCGGCACTTCGGCGAGTTCGAGTCCGAGGCGCGACGCCTGGTCGAGGCGCAGTGCACGCTGCCCGCGTACGAGATGGTCCTGAAATGCTCGCACGCCTTCAACCTGCTCGATGCGCGCGGCGCCATCTCGGTCACCGAGCGCGCCGCCTACATCGGGCGCGTGCGCGCCCTGGCGCGCGCCGTGGCGCAGGCGTACTTCGACTCGCGCGAGCGCCTGGGTTTTCCGATGACCCTCGGCGGGCGCTAGGGCCGTGGCCAAGGCAAGCGCCGCCGCGCGCGAGGACACGCTGCTGGTGGAGCTGCTCACCGAGGAGCTGCCGCCGAAGTCGCTCGAGCGGCTGGCGCGCGCGTTCCGCGATCACCTGACCAACGACCTGGAGAGCGCGGGCCTGCGCGCCGCCGGCAGCACGGCGCGCTACTTCGCCACGCCGCGGCGCCTCGCGGTGTCGATCACGCGCGTGCTCGAGGCCGCCGCCGAAGTGCGCGAGCGCGTGCAGGGGCCGCCGCTCAAGGCGCCGCCCGAGGCGGTGGCCGGGTTCGCGCGCAAGTTCGGCGTCGAGGCCGATACGCTGATGCGCCTGGAGACCTCGAAGGGTTTCGTCTACGCCGTGGAGCGCACGCTGCCGGGCGCGCGCCTCGCCGACGTGCTGGCGGCGAAGGTCGAAGCCGCGCTCGCGGCGCTGCCGGTGGCGAAGATGATGCGCTGGGGCGAAGGCACGGCGCAGTTCGTGCGCCCGGTGCACGGCCTGGTCATGCTGCATGGCGCCCGGCGCGTGCCGGGAACGGTGCTCGGCGCCAACGCCGGCAAGCGCACGCGCGGCCACCGCTTCCTCGCCAAGGGCTGGATCGCGCTGCGCGACGCGCAGTCCTACGAGGCGCAGCTGCGCGACGAAGGCTCGGTGCTCGCCGATTTCCAAGCGCGCAGCGCGGAGATCGAGCGCCAGCTCGCCGCCGCCGCCGCGGCGCAGCGCGCCACGCTCGGCGAGACCGCCGACCTGCTGGCGGAGGTCACGGCGCTGGTCGAGCACCCGAGCGTCTACCTGGGGACGTTCGACAAGGCCTATCTCGAGGTGCCGCAGGAGTGCCTGGTGCTCACCATGCGCCAGAACCAGAAGTACTTTCCCCTGTTCGACGCGCGCGGCGCGCTGCTGCCGAAGTTCCTCATCGTCTCGAACATGCGCGTGGACGACCCGGGCCCGATCATCGGCGGCAATGAGCGCGTGGTGCGCCCGCGCCTCGAGGACGCGCGCTTCTTCTACAACCAGGACCGCAAGCTGCGGCTCGAGGAACGCGTGCCGCAGCTCGCGCGCGTGGTGTTCCATCACAAGCTGGGCAGCCAGCTCGACCGCGTGCAGCGCATGAAGATCCTCGCCGGCATCGTGGCGCGCGCGCTGGGCGCCGACGACACGTTCGCCGAGCGCGCCGCGGAACTGTGCAAGGCGGACCTGCTGACCGGCATGGTCGGCGAGTTCCCCGAGCTGCAGGGCGTCATGGGCCGCTACTACGCGCTGCACGACGGCGAGCCCGCCGAGGTGGCGCAGGCGATCGAGTCGCACTACCGGCCGCGCTTCGCGGGCGACCCGCTGCCGCCGGACCCTGTCGGCTGCGCCGTGGCGCTCGCCGACAAGCTGTATCTGCTGGCGGGCTTCTTCGGCATCGGCCAGGCGCCCACGGGCGAAAAGGATCCCTTCGGCCTGCGCCGCGCGGCCCTGGGCGTGATCCGCATCCTGGTGGAGCGCGCGCTGCCGGTGTCGCTGCACGACCTGGTGGGCGCCGCGTACCGCGTGCTGCCCAAGGACATCGGCCAGGCGCAGGAGGCGGTGGAGGCCTTCGTGCTGGAGCGCATGCGCGGCTACCTCGCCGAGCGCGGCTACGCCGCGACGGAGGTGGAGGCCGTCCTCAGCCGCCTGTTCGTGCGCCTGGACCAGGTGCCGCGGCAGCTCGAGGCGGTGCGCGCCTTCGCCCGGCTGCCCGAGGCGCCGAGCCTCGCCGCGGCCAACAAGCGCATCGCCAACATCCTGCGCCAGGCGGGCGACGTGCCGCCGGACTTCGACCCCGGCCTGTTCAGCCAGCCCGAGGAGCAGCAGCTGGCCGGCGCCTTTGCCGACCTCCAGCCCGAGTTCGAGCGCGCCTACAAGGCGGGCGAGTACACCGAGGCGCTGAAGTCGCTCGCCGCCCTCAAGGTGCCGGTGGACGCGTTCTTCGACAAGGTACTGGTGATGGACAAGGACGAGCGCGTGAAGCTGAACCGCATCGGCTTCCTCGGCCGCCTGCATGCCACCATGAACCGCATTGCGGATCTCTCGAAGCTCGCCGCATGAAGCTCGTGGTGTTGGATCGCGACGGCACCATCAATCTCGACAGCGACCAGCACATCAAGTCGCCTGCCGAGTGGAAGCCGATCAAGGGCAGCCTCGAGGCCATCGCGCGCCTCACGCAATCGGGCCACCGCGTGGTGGTGGCGACCAACCAGTCGGGCATCGCGCGCGGCCTGTTCGACATGACCACCCTCAATGCGATCCACGACGCCATGCAGCGCGCCGTGCACCAGGCGGGTGGGCGCATCGATGCCATCTTCTTCTGCCCGCACAGTGACGAAGCGGGCTGCGCATGCCGAAAGCCCAAGCCCGGCATGCTGCTGGAGATCGGCCGGCGCATGAACGCGCCGCTGGCGGGGGTGCCGGTGGTGGGGGACGCGCTGCGCGACCTGCAGGCGGCTGCCGCCGTCGGCGCGCGGCCGGTGCTGGTGCTCACGGGCAAGGGCAAGAAGACGCGCGCCGGCGGCGGCCTGCCGCCGGGCACCGAAGTGTTCGCCGATCTCGCCGCGTTCGCCGCCAAGACCGCGCCATGACGCTCGTGCGCTCGATGCTGTTCGCGCTGGCGCTCGTCGCCGTCACGCCGCCCTATGCGCTCATCGCCCTGGCCACTTTTCCGCTGCCGCGCCTCGTGCGCTATCGCATCATTTCCGGCTGGTCGCGCCTGGTGGTGCGCCTCGCGCGCGCCCTCTGCGGCATCCGCTGGACGGTGGAGGGGCGCGAGCACCTGCCCGCCAACCCGTCGGTGATCCTCGCCAAGCACCAGTCGGCCTGGGAGACGCTCGCCTTCCAGGACATCTTCCCCCCGCAGGTGCTGGTGCTGAAGAAGGAGCTGCTGTGGATCCCGTTCTTCGGCTGGGGCCTCGCCCTCATGAGCCCGATCGCCATCGACCGCGCCAACGGCCGCGCGGCGCTGCGCGACATCGCGCGCCGCGGCAAGGAGCGCCTGGCGCAGGGCTTCTGGGTGGTGATCTTTCCCGAGGGCACGCGCGTACGCGTGGGCGAGAAGCGCGACTACCAGCAGGGCGGCGCCTGGCTCGCGGCGCAGTGCGGCGTGCCGGTGGTGCCCGTGGCGCACAACGCCGGGCGGCTGTGGCCGCGCAACGCCTTCCTCAAGCGCGCCGGAAACGTGACCGTGCGCATCGGGCCGGCGATTCCCACCACGGGCCGGGATGCGAAACAGATCAGCGCCGAGGCCGAAGCCTGGATCGAAGGCCAGCAGCGCACGTTGTAGACTGGACCCCATGCGAATTCTCCACACCATGCTGCGCGTCGGAAACATGGAGCGCGCCGTGAAGTTCTATACGGAGGTGCTCGGCATGAAGGTGCTGCGCACCACCGACCGGCCCGACCAGAAGTACTCGCTCGCCTTCGTCGGCTACGACGACGAGTCGCGCGCGTCGGTGCTCGAGCTCACCTACAACTACGGCGTGGGCCAGTACGACCTGGGTAGCGCCTACGGGCACGTGGCGCTCGAAGTCGACGATGCGGCGAAGACCTGCGCGGCCGTGCGCGCCAAGGGCGGCAAGGTGACGCGCGAGGCCGGCCCGGTGAAGGGCGGCACCACGGTGATCGCCTTCGTCGAGGATCCCGACGGCTACAAGATCGAGTTCATCGAGCGCAAGAAATGAAAAAGGGCGCCTGCCGGCGCCCTTTCTCGGGTCGGTCCCTGATCCCGCTCAGCCCGCCTTGATCACCCCGCAGGCGAGGCGCGCGCCCGCGTTGCCGGTGGGCTGCGTGTTGTAGTCGTCCGGGTCGGCATGCACGACCACCGCGCGGCCGATGATGCTCGCCGGACCCGCGGTCACGGTGACGACGTCGAGATCCGCAGCCAGTTTGGCGCGGCCCTTTGCGTCGGCCTTGAGGTTGGGCATGTCCCCGGCATGGTGCTCGCCGCCCTGCGGTCCGTGCGGCTTGCCATAGGGGTTGAAGTGGCCCTTGGCGCTCATGCCGTCTCCCGAGCTGCAATCGCCCACCTCGTGAATATGAAACCCGTGCTCCTGGTTCGGCTTCAGATTGATGATCTGCGCGGTGACGCGCACCTTGCCCCCCACCTGCTCGAAGGTGACTTCGCCGACCGTCTTGTTGCCCTTGGTCGCCTCGAGGCCGGCGGTGGCCCGCGGCGGATCGTCCGACATCGTCTGACAGCCCGCCAGGGCAGCCGCCGCCAGCAGCACGATCATGTGTCCCGCTTTCATTTTTCCGTCTCCTCGAGTCAGGGTGCGAGGCGATTGTACTCGGCGAGCTTCCGGGTTCTCAACAATGGAGCGAAATGCTGCGCCGCGCAATCCGTACGTAGTCCTGCGGGGACAGGTTCTCCGGGCGCAGCCGCGGGTCGATGCCGAGCGCCTCGAGCGCCTCGGCCGCCAGGCCGAGCGCGTTGCGCAGCGTCTTGCGCCGCGCGCTGAACGCCCGGCGCACGACGTCGCCGAACTGCGGCGCGCCGAGGTCCAGGGGCTCGGCGAGGGGCACCAGCCGGACCAGCGCCGACTCCACCTTGGGCGGGGGGCGAAACGCGCCGGCGGCGACGTGAAACAGCTTCTGCATGGCGAAGCGCGCCTGCAGCATCACCGACAGGCGCCCGTAGGCCGGCGTCGAGGGCCGCGCCACCATGCGTTCCACCACTTCCCGCTGCAGCATGAAATGCAGATCGCGCAGGCGGTCCGCGAACCGGGCGAGGTGAAAGAGGAGCGGCGTGGAGATGTTGTAGGGCAGGTTGCCGACGACGCGCGTGCCCTGGGGCAGCCGGCCGAAATCGAATTCGAGCGCATCGGCGACGTGCACCGTGACGCCCTCGGCGGCGAGCGCGCCGGCAAGGTCGCGGTCGATCTCGATCGCCTCCAGGCGCGCGACGCGCCCGGCGAGCGGCCGCGTCAGCACGCCCTCGCCCGGGCCGATCTCGACGATGAAATCCTCCTCGCCCGGCGCAATCGCCTCGACGATGCGCCGCACCACCGCCGCATCGTGCAGGAAGTGCTGGCCGAACCGCTTACGCGGTCGATGCGAGCCTGCGCGCAAGCTTGAGCGCCTCGAGAAGGCTGCCGGCATCGGCCCGGCCCTTGCCCGCGATGTCGAGCGCGGTGCCGTGATCGACCGAGGTGCGCACGAACGGCAGGCCGAGCGTCACGTTCACGCCGCGGCCGAAGCTCGCGTACTTCAGCACCGGCAGGCCCTGGTCGTGATACAGGGCGAGCGCGCAGTCGGCGCGCTTGAGCCGCGCCGGCACGAACAGCGTATCCGCGGGTATCGGGCCTTCGACCGCGATGCCGAGCTTTCGCGCCTCGGCGATCGCCGGCGCGATCGTGTCGCGCTCCTCGGTGCCGAGGTGGCCCGACTCGCCGCTGTGCGGATTGAGGCCCGAGACAAGGATGCGCGGTCGGCGGATACCGAACCTTTTCCTCAGGTCGGCGTGCAGCACGCGCAGCGTCTCGAGCAGCCCTGCGCGCGTGATCGCGCGCGGCACCTCGGCCAGCGGCAAGTGGGTGGTGGCAAGCGCGACCCGCAGGCCCCCGCCCACCAGCATCATCACCGCAAGCGGCGCGCGCGCCTTGGCGGCCAGGTACTCGGTGTGCCCGGTGAAGGCGATGCCGGCGTCGTTGATCACGCCCTTGTGCACGGGCGCCGTCACCATGGCGTCGTACTCCCCGGCGAGGCATCCCGCGATCGCGCGATCCAGGAGCGCGAGCACGTAGGGGCTGTTCGCCGGATCGAGCTTGCCGGCCCGGCGCGGCGCGGCGAGCGGTACGTGCTCGATGCGCGGGCATCCGCGCAACAAGGCGCGATCGCCGATGACCACCAGCCGCGCGCCGCGAAACCTGCGCGCCGCTGCCACGCACAGCTCAGGGCCGATGCCCGCCGGCTCGCCCGACGTGAGCGCGATCGTCGCCACGCTCAGCGCTCTTCGAGCCGCAGCTCGACGTAGGTGCGATCGCGCAGCTGCCGCAGCCAGTCCTGGAAGGCCTCGTCGGCCTTGCGTTCGCGCAAAGCCTGGCGCGCCTGCAGGCGCTGGCGCTCCGCGCTCATGTCGGCGGCGCGCCGCTCCTGCACCTCGATCAGGTGAAAGCCGAAGGGCGAGCGCACCGGCTGGCTGAGCTCGCCGGGCGCGAGCGCGTGCATGGCGCGCTCGAACTCCGGCACCGTGTCGCCGGGATAGACCCAGCCGAGCTCGCCGCCGCGCGCGGCGGTGCCGTCCTCGGAGTTCAGCCGCGCCAGCTCGGCGAAATCGGCGCCGGCGGCGATGCGTTCGCGCAGCCCCAGCAGGCGCCGGCGCGCGTCTTCCTCGGACACGATCTCGTTCGTCTTGACGAGGATGTGGCGCGCGCGCGTCTGCGTGACCGGCGCCGCGGCGCCGGCCCCGCGCCGCCCGAGGAGCTTCACCACGTGAAAGCCCGCCGGGCTGCGCAGCAGCGCGCTCACCGCGCCCGGCTGCATGTCGCCCAGCGCTTCGGCGAACAGCTCCGGCAGCCGTCCCGGCGTGCGCCAGCCGAGCGCCCCGCCCTGCAATGCGTCGCCGGCGTCCGAGTGGCTCGCTGCGAGGCGCGCGAAGTCGGCGCCGCCTTGCGCCTCCTCGCGCACGCGCGCCGCGCGCACGCGCGCCTGCTCCACCTGCTCGGGCCGCGCCTGCTCCGGCACGCGCACCAGGATGTGCGCCACGTCGTACTCGATGGCGCTCGCCAGGCTCGCCTTGTGCTCCAGCAGGTAGGCGTCGATCTCGGCCTCGCTCACCTGCACGCGGTCGTCCACCTCGCGCTCGCGCAGGCGCGCGAGCAGGATCTGCTGGCGCAGCTCCGCGCGGAAACTCTCGAAGTCGACGCCGTCGCGCTCGAGCGCGCGGCGGAACTCGGCCAGCGCCATGCCGTTGTTCTCGGCGACGCGCTGCACCGCGCGATCGAGCTGCAGCGCGTCCACCCGCATGCCGGTGCTCTCCGCGAGCTGCACCTGCGCCTTGTCGAGCACCAGGCGCTCGAGCACCTGGCGCTCGAGCGCCGTGCGCTCGGGCGCCGCGATGCGCTGGCGCCGCAGCTCGGCCTCGGCCCGCGCCGTGCGCTCGGCGAGCTCGGTGAGCGTGATCACGTCCTTGTTGACGACGGCGACGACGCGGTCGACGAGCACGGCGTCGCGCGCCCCGGCGGGCAGCGCCGCGACCAGGAGCAGCAGGCAGGCGGCTAGGCGCGGCATCAGAACGCCTGCTCGAAAGGCAGCGGCGCCTGCACGCCGGGCGGCACCAGCGTCTGGTCGCGCGGGTTGGTCACCGAATAGCCCGGGACGCTGCGGCGGAACAGGTTCACCGTTTCGTTGGAGCCGATCTGGCCGAGGCCGTTGAATTCGAGCTGGAAGAAAATCGCCTTCGAGGTCACGTCGGTGGCCGCCTGCACGCGCTGGAACACCGCGCGGAACACCCAGCAGCCGCCGTTGTACTCGAAACCGCCCAGCGCCTCGAGCAGGCGCCGGTCGGCCAGCGAGTAATTGTAGCGTCCGATCGCATACCAGCCGGCTTGGACCGGCCACTGCGCGGAAAGATCCCACTGGCGCACCAGGTCGCGGTTGAAGCGGTAGCTGTAGTTGATCACCTTGGCGATCTCGGGCGCGTAGCGCAGCTGCAGGCCGTAGCGTTCGGTGCGCGCGTCGCGCGGGTTGTACTGCATCGTGCCGTCGAAGGTCCAGTGGCGCGCGAAGCGCCCGCCCGCCGAAGCGAGCCAGTCCGATTCGCTCGACGTGCGCAGCACCGTCGAGGACGTCAGGCCGACGCGCTCTTCGTCGAAGTAGTAGCGCTGCCCGAGGGTGGCGCGCAGCCGCTCCTCGCCGCGCTCGTTCAGCAGGCGCGAGGTGAGCGCCAGCGTGATCTGGTTGGCGTCGCCGAAGCGGTCGCCGCCGATGAAGCGGTTCTCCGAGAAGAGCTGCGCGTAGTTGAAGTCGGCGAGCGCCGTGTCGAACAGCGGCAGCTGCGACTGGTCGCGGTACGGCGCGTACACGTAGAACAGGCGCGGCTCGAGGGTCTGCGTCAGCCGCTCGCCGAACCAGCGCGACTGGCGCTCGAACAGCAGGCCGCTGTCCAGGCTGAACCAGGGGATGCTGACCGTCTGGCGCTCGGGCTGGCCCGCCGTTGTGCGAATCAGCTCATAGCGCGCGTGGCGCGCGCCCAGCCTGGGCGTGAAGAAGTACCCCGGCGCAGTGAGCGGCGCGGCGAGCACCGGATTGACGGTGCTTCTTTCGCCCTCGACCAGCGTGGGATGCGTGAAGCGCGCGTACTCCAGCGGCAGCGCGGCGTCGAACGCGCCGGCCATGTCGTTGCGCGTGACCGACAGGTTGATCTGCGGCACGCGGTGATAGGGCGGAACGATCGGCGCGAGCGGGTCCTGCAGCGTCTGAAAGCGCTGCACCCGGGACTGCAGCGTGAGGCCGGTGCCGCCGAAATCGCGCACGTACTGCAGGTAGCCGTCGCGCTGCAGGTTGCCGGTCGACACCTGGCGCACGTTGCTGTACAGGTCGACGAAATAGCGGTCGTCGGAGACATGGTTCATGTCCACCTTGGCGGTGAGCGCCGGGGTGAAGCGCTGCTCGTGCTGCACGGAGTAGCCGGTGCGCGAAACGCCGAGCAGCTTGTCCTCCGGCAGGTACTCCAGGCGCGCTTCGCCGTAGTAGCTCGCGCCGAGGTAGCGGTACTGCGTCTTCAGCTGCTCGCCGCGCTTGGACATGAAGGTGGGCGTGAGGGTGGCGTCCTGCTCGGGCGCGATGTTCCAGTAGTACGGCACGGTGAGCTCGCCGCCGCGCAGCGTGGTCTGCGAATAGTGCGGGGCGAGCAGGCCGCTGCGGCGCCGGTTCTCCAGCGGAAAGCTGAAATAGGGCGTGCCGAGGATGGTGGTATCGAGAAAGCGCAGGCGCGCGCCGCGCGCCACGCCCTCGTCTTCGGCGTAGTCGAGCTCGAGCTCCCGCGACTCGAGCCGCCAGTCGTCGTTGCCCGGCTCGCAGGTCGTGAAATGCGCGCCGCTCAGGCGAAACCGGTCGCGCGCCAGGAACTCGATGCGCTCGGCGCCGCCGCGCGCGACTTGCTGGCGCCGCATGATGAACGTGGGCGCGTCGAGCACGCCCGTGTGCGTCGTCGTATCGTAGCTGAGGCGCGGCCCGAAGAAGCGGTCTGCGCCCTGCACGATGCGCACGCCGCCCTCGGCGTCGAGGCGGCCGAACTCGCGGTTGAACTTCAGATACTCGGCGTAGACGGCGAAATCGCCCTGCCGGAATTCCACGCCGCCGCGCGCCGTCACTTCCAGGCCCGAGATGCCCTCGATGGATTGCGCGTCGATGGTCGTCGGCTCCTGCGGCGCGGGCATCTGCGGCGCGGGCTGCTGCGCCGCTGCGGCGAACGCAGCGATCAGCGACGCGCAGCCGGCAACCTGGGTGGCCAGCTTACGCGCTGGAGTACGCTGCATGAACGGGGAGTGGGTCCGACCTTTGCGTGTAAAATCGCACAATTCCGCGCCAGGCGCAACGCAACTCGTGGATCAAAGGCTCACTGCGCTCAGGCGCTGGCTCGCCGGGCCGCTCGGCGCCCCGGACTTCACCCTCGCGCCGGCGTCGGCCGATGCCAGCTTCCGCCGATATTTTCGCGTCACCTGCGCCGACGCGCGCAGCTTCATCGCCATGGACGCGCCGCCCGAGCACGAGGACTGCGCCGCGTTCGTGCACGTCGCGCAGCTGCTGCGCGCCGCGGGCGTGAACGCGCCTGAAGTGCACGCGCAGGATCTGGCGCAGGGCTTCCTGCTGCTCACCGACCTGGGCGCCGTCACCTACCTCGATGCGCTGAACGCGGAAAACGCCGACGCGCTGATGCGCGACGCCATAGCCGCGCTCCTCAAGTGGCAGCTCGCCACGCGCCCCGCGATGCTGCCGGCCTACGACGAGGCGCTGCTGCGCCGGGAGCTGGCCCTGTTTCCCGAGTGGTACGTAGGCCGCCACCTGGGCCGCGAGCTGAGCGCGGCGCAGCGCACGTCATGGGAGGCGCTGTGCGCGGCGCTGGTGGCAAGCGCGCTGGCGCAGCCGCAGGTGTACGTGCATCGCGACTACATGCCGAGGAACCTCATGCGCTGCGAGCCCAACCCCGGCGTGCTCGAC
>Ga0224510_10001262_pt1 | contig 17077 bp, 18 predicted proteins | sample SF_May12_sed_USG_FD_170161 | JGI IMG/M metagenome (GOLD analysis project Ga0224510, IMG submission 170161) | Sediment microbial communities from San Francisco Bay, California, United States - SF_May12_sed_USGS_4_1 | ecosystem: Environmental > Aquatic > Marine > Sediment | place: USA: California... | reverse complement strand
ATCTTGTTGAAAACCGGGCTCATGATGAAGAAGGTCAAAAACAGCGCAAGGCCGATCAGAACCTGGCTGGGTGGCGCCTGCTGGGTGCCCATGGCCTGCTTGAGGAAGCCGAAGGCGACGACCAGCCGGGTGAAGCAGGTCATCATCAGAAGGATGGCGGGGGCCATGGAGAGAACGGTGAAGATCAGCAGTATCTCGACCAGGGTCGAGACCTCTTTCGGGCTGGTTGCCTCGGCGAGGCCGATTTTCACCGTGGGTATGGTGACGGCCTGACAGAGCGAGGGAAGGCTGAGAACGGCGGCGGCGACGAGGCCGAGGAGCACCGGCAGTGATGCGCCCGGGCAAGACGGGTGGTGGCGGATGGCGAGTTTCATCTCACGCGTTATCCTTTTGGGCGATGTTGTTCTTGTTATTGACGGCTCTTGAGAGCAGAGAGGCAAAGCGCGAAGCAGGTTGGGGTTGCCGGGCGAGGGCGAGCAGCTTTTCGTCCGGTGTAAGTGTAGTCAGCAGGGAGATCTGTTGATCGGTAATGCCCACGGCCAGGGTTTGGCCGGCGATGTCCAGGATCGCCACAAATTTTTTTGGGGCGATCATTCTGGTTTCCAGCACCTTGATCAGCCCGTCGCCGTGCGGGGTTTGGCCGCTGAGGCCGAGTTTCTTGAGGGCGGCGGCAAACAGCATCAACAGACCGAGGACCACCGCCAGGGCGCCAAAGGCCTTGAGGGTGGCGATGGCGAGCGACGGGGTCGGGCGTACATCCGTGCTGGCGGTCGGCGGGGTCAGCGGGGTCGGCGGTACATTCACGGTGGCGGGTGGTGGGGTCGGCAGTGCATCGACGCTGGCGGGTGGCGGCTCCGGCTGGGTTGCCACCACCGCCGGCGGTTCTTCGGGCAGGGGGGCGTCGGCGGCCGAAGCCGGGTAGCCGCCGATGAGCAGGATCGCCACCAGCAGGAGGAGCGGCAAGAAGCTCAGCAAGGGCCGGAAAGGGGGCCGGATATGGGCGCAGAGGCTGTTCATCCCATATTCTTGATACGGTCGGCCTGGCTGATGATTTCGGTGATTCTCACCCCGAATCGTTCGTTGACGACGATCACCTCGCCCTTGCCGAGCAATTTGTTGTTGACGAAGATCTCCACCGGCTCGCCGGCGGCCTTGTCGAGTTCCACCACCGATCCCTGGGTGAGCTGCAGCATGTTGTTGATGATCATGTGGGTGCGGCCCAGTTCCACGGTAACCTCCAGCGGCACATCGAGGAGGAAATCCAGGTTCTGCGAGCCGGACTGCCCAGGCCCGGTGGTGCCGCTCAGGTCGGCGAAGCTGGCGGCATGCGCCGTGTCGTCGCTGTCTCCCCAGGCGTCATCCGTGCCAGCCCCGGCGGCGGATTTGCTTTCGTTCAATGCATCTGCCCAAGCATCGTCTGCGGGTTCGTCTGCCATGGCTGTAGCTCCTGGTTAGTGGTTTTCCGGTTCGTTTGGAGGCCGCGGGCCTTGGTGGCGTCGGCCTGGTCGTTAGTCTTGGCGGCGGCTCTCAATCTTTTTCCTGATCCAGCACCTTGCGCTTGATGAGCAACGCCTTGTTGCCGCGGTGCAGGCCCGGGGTGCCCATGTATTTGCGGACGCCGCCGACATAGGCCGGCAACAGGTCGTCGGTGCGCTTGTCCAACTGGATGGTGTCGCCGACGTCCAATTCAAGTACGTCGCCGGCCGGGATGGACGCCTTGCCCAGCTGCACCTTGAACTGCAGCGGCACGTTCTTGATGTTCTCCTGCAGGACGCGCTGGATCTGGATGTCTTCCTCGCTCTGTTCCCGTTGGAAGGTTGAAAAGAGCTTCTTCTTGACCGACTCCAGGTTGGCGAGCGGGATGCAGGTGGTGATGCTGCCGACGGCGCGATCCATGTCGACGTCGTAGCGGTTGATGACCACCACATCCTCGGGCTCGCAAATCTTGGCGAACTGGGGGTTGATCTCGCTCCTGGCATATTGAACCTTGAGCGGTTGCAGGGAGTACCATGCCTTTTCAAGGTCGGCAAGCAGGATGTTCACCACCCGCCGGATCAGCCGTTGCTCGATGGCGGTAAAGTCGCGGCCCTCGATGCGCACCGTCCGGGTGCCGGTGCCGCCGAGGAAGTTCTCGACCAGGGTAAAAACCAGCTTGGGCTCCAGCACCAGCAGGGCGTGGCCGCGGAACGGCTCCATCTTGAAGATCTGCAGGCTGCTGGGCACCGGCAGGGTGCGGACAAAGGCGCCGAAACGTTCCAGTTCCATGGGCACGGCGGTGATGTCCAGGATCCGGCGCAGGGAGTTGGTCAAGGAACCGCGCATGGCCCGGAGAAAGGAGTCGTTGATGAACTCCAGGGCCGGCATCTTGACCTGAACGATGCGCTCCTGCCGTGAAAAATCGTAGGCGGTGTACGCCAACGATTCGGCATCGATGGGTTCTTCCGGTTCCTCGATTTCGCCGCCGGAGATTCCCTTGAGGAGGGCATCTACCTCGTCCTGGCTGAGTATCTGTTCCATTTCGCTCGCCGCGTCGTTTGTTGGTTGCCGTCTGGCCGGCTGTGTTGCCCGGTCAGATGTCCCCGTTACTGTACCACGAACTCGGTAAAGTAGATATTCTTGACCCTGTCGGGCCGCATCACCTGATTGAACCGCTCCAGCAACTCATCCCGGATCCGGATCTTGCCTTCCGGGGTCATGACCTCCTCGAAGGTCAGGCTGGTCAGCATGATGATGACCAGGTCGCGGAGTTTCGGCGCCGCTTTCTCGATCCGGGCAAGAGCCTCGGCGGTTTCGACCTCAAGCTTGATCTGCACCTTCAGGTACCGTTTGCCCTTGGGGTCGGCCAGGTTGACGACAAAAGGCTCCAGCGCCAGGATCTCGCCCACGGTGTCGGCGGGCGGGGTTGGATCGCCTGCTGTTGCGTTCACCGCCGGGTTTGGTGGCGGGGCGATGAATTTGATGTAGGCGAAAAATCCGCCGCCGCCCAGCAAGAGGACGCACAGGCTGAGAATGATGAAAAAAAGAAGCTTGGATTTTTTCTTTGGCGGCGCTTCGCCTTCCGTTTGGACTTCCGGTTCGTCGACCATGGGCTTTCTCCCCTGCTAACCGCTGTTTGGTGCTGCATCAAAAAAAGTTGTTATCAGCTTTATCGGCAAGTTACGCAAACTACATGCCATAAAGTGAAAGGTTGTGGTGATGATACCGATAACGCCCTGGTTTTTCAATGTTTTTTTATTGGCCGGGGCGGCGCTCGGGTTAGCCACGGTACGCCCGGCGTTCTGTCTGTGGGGGGATTTTTGACAGGCCGGGGCGCGGCAGGTGTCAAAAAAACACGGCATGGCCGTCGTGGTTACTTGCGATACTCATCCAGGATCAGGTTGCCGGCGGCATCGTAAACCCGGACGTGCACCTCGCCCTGATAGTTCAGGCTCCACATCGGTGTTGCTTCGACAACCACGTCCTTCAGGGTGGCGGTGCAGCTTCGCATGCTCTGTTTCGCCTCGCCGGCAAGGGTATCGATCAGTTGTTCAAGCTGTCCCTTGCCGCTGTTGCCGGTATTGTCGGCTACAGCCGGTTCACCGGTTGTAGCCGGGGATTGCTGCACCGTGCCGCAGCCACCGGTCGTGAGTGTGATCATTACTAATAACAGCGGCGGCAAGGTTTTCAAGATTCGCATGGCAGGCCTCTTCGTTGAAGGATGGATGTTAGGCGGGGAAGCACATCTCCCCCGAAGATGCAAGTCTACCATAGCAAGGATATTGGTGCATCGCAGCTAGATTTATCGATTTTTGCCGGTGGCGGCTGGCCGTGGGCGTGGTCCGCGCGCGATGGATCGGGTGGGAGGCGGCTGGTGGCGGTGGATTGCTTGCCTGCATGTCGACGCCGGCAAGGGCTGCGGAAATTTCCACCCCTCCCGGCGTCGGCATCCAGGCCTCTGGTCTGGCGTGGCGTTACCAGCCGCGGCCCTCGTAGCCCTCGATCTGGTCGAAATTGAGGTAGCGGTAGATTGCCGCCGCGTTGGCGGTGAGGCAGTCGGCCACCATGGCCTGGTATTCGGCAACGGTTGGGATCCGGCCAAGCCGGGCGCAGGCGGCGGCCAGTTCGGCCGAGCCGAGGAAGACCTTGGCGCCGTTGCCGATGCGGTTGTCGAAGTTTCTGGTCGAGGTTGAAAAGGCCACCGCGTTGTCGCGGGTGCGGGCCTGGTTGCCCATGCAGAGGGAACAGCCGGGGATCTCGGTGCGGGCGCCGGCCCGGGCGAAAACATTGTAGAGTCCCTCGCTCTTGAGCTGCTCCTCGTCCATCCGGGTGGGCGGGGCGATCCACAGCCGGCCCTTGCACTGCGGCTGGCCGTCGAGGATCTTTGCCAGCGCCCGGAAGTGGCCGATATTGGTCATGCAGGAGCCGACAAAGACCTCGTCGATGGCGGTGCCGGCCACCTCGGAGAGCAGTTTGACGTCGTCCGGATCGTTGGGGCAGGCCAGCACCGGCTCGGTGATGGTGTCGAGGTCGATTTCAACGATCGCCTTGTATTCGGCGTCACCGTCCGGGGCAAGCAGGGTGGGGGCGGCAAGCCACGCCTCCATGTCGTCGATCCGTTTTTTGATCGTCGCCGCGTCCCGGTAGCCCTTGGTGAGCAGGTTCTTGAGCAGGACGACATTGGAGCGCAGGAACTCCGCCACCGGTTCCTTGTGCAGGCGGACCGTACAGGCCGCGGCCGACCGTTCCGCCGAGGCATCGGCGAGTTCGAAGGCCTGTTCCACCTTGAGGTCGGGCAGACCTTCAATCTCGAGGATGGTGCCGGCGAAGATGTTTTTCTTGCCCTTCTTCTCGACGGTGAGCAACCCCTGCTGGATGGCGACGTAGGGAATGGCGTTGACCAGATCGCGCAGGGTGATGCCCGGCTGCAGGCTTCCTTTGAAGCGGATCAGCACCGATTCCGGCATCACCAGCGGCATGGAGCCGGTGGCGGCGGCAAAGGCGACCAGGCCGGAGCCGGCCGGAAAGGAGATGCCGATGGGGAAGCGGGTGTGGGAATCGCCGCCGGTGCCGACGGTGTCGGGGAGCACCATCCGGTTCAGCCAGGAGTGGACCACGCCGTCGCCGGGCCTGAGCGAGACGCCGCCCCGGTCGCTGATGAAGCCGGGCAGGGTCTGGTGGGTGATCACGTCCACCGGCTTGGGATAGGCGGCGGTGTGGCAGAAGGACTGCATGGTCAGATCGGCGGAGAATTTCAGGCAGGCCAGTTCCTTGATCTCGTCGCGGGTCATGGGGCCGGTGGTGTCCTGCGAGCCGACGGTGGTCATCTTCGGTTCGCAGTAGGCGCCGGGGCGAACGCCCGGCAGGCCGCAGGCCTTGCCCACCATCTTCTGGGCCAGGGTGTAGCCGTGGCCGGTGTCGGCGGGGATCTCGGGGGCGCGGAAGAGGTCGGTGGGGGGCAGCCCCAGCGCTTTTCTGGCCTTGGCGGTGAGGCCCCGGCCGATGATCAGGTTGACCCGGCCGCCGGCCCGCACCTCGTCCGGCAGGGTGGTCGGGGCGAGCTTGAAGGTGGTGACAACCCGGCCGTCCCGGCTGATGGTGCCTTCCTTGGTGTTGATGGTGATCACGTCGCCGTTTTCGAGGCCACCGACATCGCACTGGATGGGCAGCATGCCGGAGTCCTCGGCGGTGTTGAAGTAGATGGGGGCGATGGTGGAGCCCATCACCACCCCGCCGGTGCGCTTGGCCGGCACATGCGGGATGTCGCGGCCGATATGCCAGAGCATGGAGTTGACCCCGGACTTGCGCGACGAGCCGGTCCCCACCACATCGCCTACATAGGCGACGGGATGGCCCTTTTCTTTGAGCTTGGCGATGACCTCAAGCGAGCCGGGCAGGCGGTTGATCAGCATCGACTGGGCGTGCAGCGGAATGTCGGGGCGGCTCCAGGCCTCTGAGGCCGGCGAGAGGTCATCGGTGTTGGTTTCCCCCGGCACCTTGAAGACGGTGACGGTGAGGGTCTCCGGCATCTCCGGCCGCGAGGTGAACCAGGTGGCGTCGGCCCAGTTCTGGAGGACCTGCTTGGCGTGGGGGTTGCTTTCAGCCTTGGCGACCACCTCGGCAAAGGCCTCATAGACCAGCAGGGTGTTGGAGAGGGCGGCTTCGGCGGCCGGGGCCAGCTCACGCTCGTCAAGCAGGGCGATGAGGGGGGCGACGTTGTAGCCGCCCATCATGGTGCCGAGGAGCTGCACGGCGGCGAGCCGGTCGACAAGCGGGCTGGTCTTGGTGCCCATGGCCACGGCGGCCAGAAATTCGGCCTTCACCTTGGAGGAGTCGTCAACGCCAGGCATGATCTGGTTGGCGAGGAGGTCGAGGAGCAATGCTTCTTCGCCGGCGGGCGGGCTTTGCAGCAAGTTGACCAGGTCGCCGGCCTGGGCGAGGGAAAGGGGCAGCGGCGGCAAGCCGAGGGCGGCACGTTCCTTGACGTGTTGTTTATAGGCTTCGAGCATTGGTGAACCTCCTTGTAATGATGAACAGCCGTGGCTCGCCGATGTTGGGGCGGGCATAAGCGCCGGCTGGTGTTCGCGACCAGGACTGCCTGATTGTCCGAGTGTGCCTTTATATACCCGTGGAACCGGAGGCGGGCAAGGCCCCGGCAAAGTTTTTTCGCGCATCCGGTTCACGCAAGGGGATGGTGGTGTTAAAATTTGTACTCGGCACCAGCGGTATTTTGTCAAGATGAGGGGGGGGCGGACCGCAGTGCGGCGCTTTGCCGCATTCGTTTGGGGTGGGGATGGGACGGGTGTCGCTGGTACAATTTTTTTTACCAGTCGCAAAGCGGCATGGATGGGGGGATGACGGCGGCGGGTCTCTGGGGAGTGGTTGGGATTGGTAAAAAAAATTGAACTTTGTCGATTTGGCGAAGGTGGGAGGATGTTTGTAACTCGTTGATTTTGCATGGTCAATGTCTTTTGAGGGTGTTGTTTTGGTGTATGGCATACCGATTGCATTTGGGATATAAGCAAGAAAACTCTCATCTCTTTCTCCCTTAGAAAGCCGTCTTGGCCCCCCTTGCCAAGGCGGTTTTCTTGTTTTTGGGCTCTTTTTCCTGTAATCTCTGGCTGCTGCTGCCGGTTGCCCGGTTTTTTCAAGCCCCATCCCCGACCAAGAATTTTGGACGATATATGCATATTGCAGGGAATGCTGTCGCCGTGAGTCGCTGTTGTCATTACCGGCGGGAATCGCTCAAGGATGCCGCCGGCAATATTCTTGCCGCCGCCGGGGTCTCGGTGCGGGCAGGGGATGCGGTTTTGCTGAAGCCGAACCTGATCAGTGGCCGCCGGCGGGACGGTCTGCCCTGTACCGATCCGCTGCTGGTGGCGGCGGTGGCGGAATGGTTCTGTGACCACGGCGCCAGGGTGGCGGTGGGCGATTCGCCGGCGTTCGGCAGCGCGGAGCAGGTGATGCGGGCCTGTGGGTATGATGAAGCCTTGCGGGGGTTGCCGGTGCGGCGGGTGAATTTCAGCCGGCCGCGGTCCGTGCGTTTGGCTTGCGGCGAAACGGTCGGGGTTGCCGTGCCGGCCCTGGAGTGCGACTTCCTGGTCAACCTGCCCAAGGTCAAGGCGCATTGCCAGATGCTGGTGAGTCTCGCCGTGAAGAATTATTTCGGGGTGGTGGTCGGTTGGCGGAAGCCCTGGCTGCATGCCAAGCATGGCGATATGGGCAATCGTTTCGAGGAGATGCTGGTTGATCTGCTGGCGGTCTTGCCGGCAGGGGTTTCCCTTGCCGACGGGGTGGTCGCCATGCATAAAAACGGGCCGGTGCAGGGGGGGGAGCCGTATCCGCTCGGTGTGCTGGCCGGCTCCGTAAACCCGGTGGCGCTTGAGAGTGGCTTGTTGCGGGTGCTGGGCGTTGAGCCGGGGCGCTCGCCGGTGTGGCGTGAATGCCGCCGTCGGGGGCTGCCGGGCAGCGATCCGGATGCGCTTGCCTGGTCGCTTGAGCCCCTGGCAGCGGTGCAGGCGGCCGATTTTCTCCTGCCGCAGGTTCTGCAGCCGGTGAGTTTCCGGCCGCAACGGTTGCTCTCCGGGGCGGTGAAGAGGCTGATGATCCGGATCGGTTTGTAATCGCCGGCGGCAATCTCGCGGCCGGGCAGGTTGTTTGTCACTCTATGGTGGTGTTTGAGATGGTTGAAGAAAAAGCGATGTTCCGTTGTCGCCAGGGGTTGTTGCTCGCTTCCGCCTCCCCGCGGCGGCGCCGTTTTCTTGAGCGGCTGGGGCTGCAGTTTATGGTCGAGGCGGCGGATGTGAACGAGGAGCCGCTGGCCGGTGAAAAGCCGGAGGCCTTTGTGTTGCGGCTGGCCCTTGACAAGGCGCGGACCGTTGCCCGGAAACGGCCGGGGGCGGCGGTGCTGGCGGCGGACACGGCGGTGGTGCTGGGCGATCGTATCCTCGGCAAGCCTGCCGACCCGGCAGCGGCGGTGGCGATGCTCATGCAGCTTGCCGGTCGCACCCATGATGTCTGGACCGGCTACGCGGTGGTCGGTGTTGAGGGGGCAGGGGAGGTGGCGCGGGCGGTGCGCACCGAGGTGCGTTTTGTTGATTTCGACCGGGTGACGGCCGCGGCCTATGTCGCCACCGGCGAACCGCTGGACAAGGCCGGCAGCTACGGTATTCAGGGCCGGGGGGGCTGCCTGGTGGAGGGGATCGTCGGCTCCTGGTCCAACGTGGTGGGGTTGCCCATGGCGGAGTTGGTGGCGGATCTGCGCCGTCTCGGGGTCATCGAGCCCTCATCTTGAGCTAGGCCGCCGCATAGGTGCGCGCCGGGTTGGCGAGTGCGGTGAGCAACGGGTAGATCTTCTGCTCAAGTTGCGCCGCGCTCACCGGCTTGATCAGGTATTGGCTGACGTGGAGGCGGATGGCCTGGGCGAGATTCTCACTGGTCGCTTCCGCCGAGATCATCACGAAGGGGATGTTCTGGAGAAGGATGTCTTCCCGCACCCGGCGCAACAGTTCGATGCCGCTCATCTTGGGCATGTTCCAGTCGGAGAGGATAAGGTCGATCTTGTTTTGCTGCAGGATCTGCAGGGCGATCTCGCCATCGGCCGCTTCCAGGATGTCCTTGATCCCCATGTTGTTGAGCAGTGATTTCAGGATGGTTCGCATGACGCTCATGTCGTCCACAACCAGTATCTTGAGATCCGCGTAAACCATGGCTCCCTCCTTTGGCACCATCCGCGCGGCGGATGTTTCTGCATGAGAGAAATTGTCCTCTTACCTGTCTTTTCGGCCAATCTGCAAAGAAGCTTGAATGATATCAGGGGGATTTCCGGCGGGGAAGGCGGAGCGGGCTCAGGCACGGTGGTGCCGGTGAGGGTCAGGCTGGGTCAGGCGACGACCACGGGGCCGCCGCCTGACCTTTTGTAGAGTGGGGCGGCCGGATCAGGCGGCGCCGTACATCTTCGAGAAATCGCCCACCGACAGGAACAGTTCGGCGATGGCGGTGAGCAGGGCCAGGCGGTTGCGGCGGATGTTGTCATCCTCGGCCATCACCATGACGTCGTCAAAGAAACGGTCCACCGGCTCCTTCATCTTGAGGATCTCGGCAAGGGCCTCGCTGTAACGGTTGGCGGCCAGAAGCGGCGCGGTCGTTGCCCGCACCGCCTCCAGGGCCGCGTGCAGACCTTTCTCCGCCGGCTCGGCGAGCAGTTCCGCGCGGACCGCGGTGTCGCTGTTTTCCTTGATGATGTTTTTGACCCGCTTGAACGAGCCGGCCAGCATGGAAAAGGACTCCTGGCCGCTGATTGCGAGCAGGGCGTCGATGCGGGCCCGGCTGTCGGCCGGATTATCGAAGCGAACCGAGGTCGCCGCCTCCACCGCCGCGCCGCTGATCCCCCGGCCGGTAAGATCGTTGACAAAGCGGCCCTTGATGAATTCGACGACGTTGGCCCGCGCGGTCTCGCCGGCGACGGTGAGCCGATCGCCATAGAGCCCGATGGCCTTGTCGGTCATCTCGGTGAGGCTGACGACAAACCCCTTTTTTTCGATGATGTGCAGAAGCCCCAGGGCCTGCCGCCGCAATCCGAAGGGATCGGCGGTGCCGCTGGGGATCTGGCCGATGCCGAAGCAGCCGGCGATGGTGTCGATGCGGTCGGCCAGGCCGACGATGGCGCCCACCGCGGACGCCGGCAGTTCGCTGCCTGCCCGCACCGGCATGTAATGCTCGACGATGGCCTGTGCCACGGCCGGCTCTTCGTTGTTGAGGTTGGCGTAGTGGCGGCCGATCACCCCCTGCAGCGAGGTGAATTCGCAGACCATGGCGGTGAGGAGATCCGCCTTGGCAAGGTACGCGGCCCGTTCGCACTGTTTCTGCAACTCCGGCGCCAGTTGGCCGGCGAGGAAGCCGGCCAGCTTGGTGATGCGCGCCGTCTTCTCCTTGAGGGTGCCGAGCTTGGCCTGGAAGATGACGCCGTCAAGGTCGTCGACCCGGTCGGCCAGGGCCCGCTGCCGGTCTTCCTTGAAGAAGAAGTGGGCGTCTTCGAGGCGTGCCCGCAAAACCCGCTGGTGGCCGTCCACCGCCAGTTTGACGTCTTTCACCGCCGTGTTGTTGACGGCGATGAAGTGGGGGCGCAGGCCGCCGTCGGGACCGGCGATGGCGAAATACTTCTGGTGCTCGCGCATGGAGGTGATCAGCACCTCCTTGGGCAGGGTCAGAAAGCGTTCCTCAAAGGTGCCGCAAACGCCGTGGGGTTTTTCGACCAGATTGGTCACGGTATCAATGAGTTCCTCATCGGCAATCACCTCGCCGCCCGCCGCCTTGGCGGCCTCGGTCACGGTGGCGCGCACCGCCTGCCGCCGTTCTTCCGGGTCGACCAGGACATGCGCGGTGCGCAGGGCGTCCTGGTACTGCTTGAAATCGCTCACCGTAAAGGAGGCCGGGGCCATGAAGCGGTGGCCGCGGGTGGTGTTGCCGCTTGCGATATCGTCGGCGCGGCAGGGGATCACCTCGCCGTTATACAGGGCCAGAAGCCACTGGATGGGGCGGACGAAGGCGGTGCGGCCGCTGCCCCAGCGCATGGACTTCGGGAAGGGCAGTTCGTTGATCAGCTCCGGCAGCAGGGTGGCGAGTATTTTGGTGGTGGCCTCGCCCGGGTAGTGGCAGGCCAGCATCAGGTATTCGCCCTTGTCGGTGGTCACCACCTTGATATCCTCGACGGCGGCGTTACGTGATTTGGCAAAGCCGATCGCCGCCTTGGTGGGGAGGCCGTCCTTGTCGTAGGCCGCTTTCTTGGGGGGGCCGAGCACCTCTTCGTCGCGGTCGGGCTGATGCGCCGCCAGATCGGCGACACAGATGGTCAGCCGGCGCGGGGTGCCGACGGTGGTGATCTCGCCGTGGGGCAGGGCCAGCTCGTCGAGCTTGCGGGCCATGATATTTTTCATCTCCGCCAGGGCGGGCATGAGAAAACCGGCCGGGATCTCCTCGGTGCCGATTTCAAATAACAGTTCGTGAGGCATGGTCGTTCTCTTGTCGGTGCTAGTGGGTTATTGACGTTACGTCGGCCAGTGGCGGAAGGCGTTTCCGGTCTCTGGCCATTCCAGGGTAGCGAATGTGCTGTAATTTTTGGAAAAATTTTCGACGGTGACGGAGAACCAGCGGATGTGGGGATGGGCGGCGATCTTCTTGCCCAGCCGCTTGGTCATGTCCTCCACCGACAGCGAGTCTTCCTCCTCGCCATGCCCATCGCGCCATGCCAGGTCGTGGCAGGTGATGTTCTCGACCATCTCGATCAGCTCCTCGATCCAGATGAAGTGGCGAAAGCGCAGGGAGACATCGGCCACCCCCCAGCGGCCCAGGGATTTCGGCAACCCCTCGCTGCTCTGGGTGGGCGACGGCGCCGAGATGGGCACCTGCACGGTGAGGATCAGGTCGTCGACCTTGTCGAGAGAGCCGTGCATCCGGCAGCTGTATTCGCTGATCCCGGCCATGGCCGCGCCGCACTCCCGGTGTTTGAGGAAAAACGGGAATTCGATCTCCATGTGGGCTTCCTCGGCCTGCAGCCTTTTCTTCATCGCATCGAGGATGGAGTGGAAGCTCTGCAGATTGATATCGCCGTGAAAGCGGTTGAGGATCTCGACGAACCGGCTCATGTGGGTGCCCTTGAACTGGTGGGGCAGATTGACGTACATGTTGACGCGGGCCACGGTCCGCTGCACGGTCCTGGCCTTGTCGAGCACGGTGATGGGGTAGGAGATGTCCTTGACCCCCACCTTCTTGATGTTGATGCGGCGGGAGTCCGGTTGACTCTGGATATCCTTCATTGGGGTACCTGGCGGTCGGTCGCGGCGGAGATGCTGACCGGGGAACGCGGATCAGGGGGCGAGATGCCGCCGGACCGCCGCTTTCAACTCGTTCAGGTTGGATGACTTGACGATGTAGTCATCTGAGGCCCACGATGCCAGATCCTGCTTGAATTCCTGATAAGCGGAGCTGAGGATGACCGGCAGGTTGGGCCGATCCTCCTTGATCCGGCGCAGGGCGTCGATACCGTTCATGCCCGGCATGTTGATGTCGAGGATGACCAGATCGGGGTGGATGATTTTCAGTTTCTCCAGGGCCTCTTCGCCGGAAAGCGCCGAGTGCACCTCGTAGCCTTCCTCTTCGAGTTCCTCGCGATAGAGGAGATGGATGCTGTCTTCGTCGTCGACCAGTAGTATCTTTTTCATGCGTAGTCCTTCCCCTGCAACCGGGCGGCACGATTGCCGTCAGGGTTATATCTTGGCTTTTTTCAGAAACTTGGCGGCCTCTTCCGGCGGGGTGGGGTTGATGTAAAACCCGGAGCCCCACTCAAAACCGGCCATGGTCGTCAGTTTCGGCATGATCTCGAAGTGCCAGTGGAAATGTTCCAGCGGCTGCGAGCGCAACGGCGCCCCATGCAGGACGAAATTGTACGGCACGTTGGGGATGCAGGCGTCCAGCCGGCGCATGGTTTCGGAGAAGATGGCGGCCAGCCCCTTGAACTGTTCATCATCCATGGTGGTGTAGGATGAGGCGTGTTTCTTGGGCAGGATCCACATCTCGAAGGGCGAGCGCGGCGCCCAGGGGGTGATGGTGATGAAGTGGTCGTTCTGGCAGACCACCCGCAGATCCTGGGCGATTTCCTGGCGGATGATGTCGCAGAAGATGCAGCGTTCCTTGTACTTGTAGTAGGAAAGGCTGCCTTCCAACTCGGAGACGATCATCCGTGGCAGGATCGGCAGCGCCACCAGTTGCGAGTGGGAATGCTCAAGGGAGGCGCCGGCGGCGCGGCCGTAGTTCTTGAAGACCATCACGTAGCGGAAGCGGGGATCGCGGCTCAGGTCGTTGAGGCGGTCGCGGAAGGCCCAGAAGACCTGGGTCAAACGTTCCAGCGGCAGGTGGGTGAAGATCTCCTGATGGCTGGGGGTGTCGATCAGCACCTCATGGGCGCCGATGCCGTTCATCTTGTCGTACAGGCCTTCGCCGGCCTTGCCGAGTTCCCCCTCGATGACCAGGGCAGGGTACTTGTTGGGTACCACCCGCAGCGTCCAGCCCGGGGTGTTGGGCTTGTCGCCGGCGCGGCCGTAGCTGAGCACCTCCGGCGGGGTGGTGTTCTCGTTGCCGGGACAGAGGGGGCAGAAACCGCTCTTGACGTGGTTCTCCTCGACGATGAAATCGGTGGGTCGCTTGCCGCGCTCGGTGGAGATGATGATCCAGCGGCCGAGGATGGGGTCCTTGCGTAGTTCCGGCATTTTGTCCTCGGTCTATTTGCCTTGGGCTTTTTCGTAGTTTTCCTGCTTGGTCTTGCAGTCGATGCAGAGGGTGGTCACCGGGCGCGCCTCAAGGCGCTTGGGGGTGATGTCCTGGCCGCATTCGTCGCAGATGCCGTAGGTGCCTTCCTCGATGCGCTCGATGGCTGCCTTGATCTTGGAGAGCAGTTTCCGTTCGCGGTCGCGGATGCGCAGCTCGAAGTTGCGGTCGGATTCGGCAGTCGCCCGGTCGGTGGGGTCCGGGTAGTTGTCGTTGCTGTCGGTCATGTCGTGGATGGTTTTTTCCGCCTCGTTGAGCAGTTCTTTGGTCATGTCCTCAAGCTTCTGTTTGAAATAAGCTTGTTGTTCTTTGTCCATGATGCTTCTCCCGATATTGGTTGCCCGCTTGCGGGCTAGACATGAGGGGTATCGGACGGTTTTACCGCCGTGACAACCCGATCTTCTTCCCGATGTAACAAAAACCGTTGCCGATAGCCAAGTATATCCAGAAAAAAAGTCTTGTTAACCTTTATTTTGTAAGGAACGCGTTTTTCAAATCCCCGGCGGGAATCCTTGGTTGGTGCACCTTAGCGGTGATAATTGCCGCTCTTGCCGCCGCTTTTGCTCAGCAGGCGGATATCGCCGATGGTCATGCCCTTGTCCACCGCCTTGCACATGTCATAGATGGTGAGGGCGGCCACCGACACCGCGGTGAGCGCCTCCATTTCAACCCCGGTCTTGCCGGTGATGCCGACGGTGGCGCTGATCTCGATGCTTAAGGCCGCGTCGTTGAAGCCGAAATCCACCGTCGCCCTGTCAATGGCGATGGGGTGGGCCATGGGGATCAGGTCGGCCACCCTCTTGGCCGCCATGATCCCGGCCACCCTGGCAACCCCGAGGACATCCCCCTTGGCGATGGTTCCCTGTCGCACCATCTCGTAGCACCGGGCGGACATGGTGATCGCGCCGGCCGCGGTGGCCAGGCGGGCGGTGGGATTCTTGCCGCCGACGTCGACCATGCGGGCGTTGCCGGCTTCGTCGAAATGGGTGAATCCTGGGCTGTCGCTCATGGCGTTCTCCGGCAGGGCTCGGCGCGTTTTCAGGCCGATTTCTGGAACAGCTTCTTGAGGAAGCCGTCGCCATCGGCGCCGGCTTTTTCCTCGATTTCGCCGAACTCGCGCAGCAGTTCTTTTTGCCGCTTGTTGAGCTTGGTGGGCGTTTGCACCAGCACCTCGACGATCATGTCGCCGCGCTCGCGGGTTCGCAGGCTCGGCACGCCTTCATTGCGGATGCGGAAGGTGCTCCCGCCCTGGGTGCCGGCCGGGATCTTCAGCTTGGCCGCGTCGTGGATGGTCGGTATGTCGAGCTCGCAGCCCAGAGCGGCCTGGACCATGGACAACGGGATCCGGCAGAGGATGTCGTTGCCGTGCCGCTGAAAAAATTCATGTTCTTCAACATGGATGATGACGTAGAGATCCCCTGCCGGTCCGCCCTTGCGGCCGCCCTCGCCTTCGCGTTGCAGGCGCATCCGCGAGCCGGTGTCGACCCCGGCCGGGATCTTCAGGGCAACCTTCTTGGTTTTGCGCACCAAGCCGCCGCCGCCGCAGTCGTTGCAGGGGTCGGTGACGATCTGACCCTGGCCGTGGCAATGGGGGCAGGTGGTGCTGAGGCGGAAAAAGCCTTGGGATTGTATCACCTGACCGCGGCCTTGGCAGGTGGGGCAGGTCTGCGGCTGATGGCCGGGGCGCAGGCCGGAGCCGTCGCAGGTCCAGCAGGTGTCGCGCTTGGTGATCTCCAGTTCCTTTTCGACCCCGTGGACGGCCTCCATGAAGGAGATCTGCAGGTCGTAGCGGAGATCGGCGCCCTGGCTCGGCCCCTGCCGCCGCTGGCCGCCCCCGCCCATCCCGAAGAGATCGCCGAAGATGTCGCCGAAGTGGGAAAAGATGTCGTTGAAGTCGCCGGGGCCGCTGTAGCCGGTGTTCTGCAGCCCTTCGAAGCCGTACTGGTCGTAAACCTTGCGTTTCTCGGCGTCGCCCAGTACCTCGTAGGCCTCGGCGGCGGCCTTGAATTTGTCCTCGGCCTCTTTGTTATCCGGATTACGGTCCGGATGGTATTTCATCGCCAGCTTCCGGTAAGATTTCTTGATCTCATCGGCCGTGGCTGATCGCTCAACGCCAAGCGTTTTGTAGTAGCAGGTTTTCATGATGTAGTTGTGTGGGCGTCAGGCTCGGGGCGACGTTTTCGCAGTGATTGCCGCACGCGGCGGTCTGCGGCCAGCCGAACCGTTGTGGCGAGTATCAGATGTCGGTTTCTTCGATTACCGTTTCCAGGGCCACCACCGGTTTCGGTTTCCGTTCCGGGGCGCGGTGTTCCTGGATGTTGTCAAAGGTGATCACCCCGGCCGCGATCTCGCGCAGGGACATGACGACTTCCTTGTTCCGGCCCTTGGTGAGAACGGGCTGGCCTTGGCGGTGCTGCTTGACGCGGTTTACCGCCAGGTGGATAAGGGAAAAACGATTCTGGTCGCCGATGCGTTCCAAACAATCTTCTACTGTTATGCGTGCCATGATGTCTTCGGGTGCCTCCGCCGGATGTGATCCCGTTGTTTTGTATGCTGCTGAAACTCGGTGAATATAATCGTTTTGCCCTTTTTGGCAATGTTTTTTTCGGCCAGGCCGGAGCGGCGCGGCTGTCCGGCGGCGACGGCGGTTCGCACCGGCTGGGGTTGCCGGGGGGAGGGCGGTTGTCGTGGGCGATTCGTGGCGGTGTGGCATGAAACATGCATCTTGTAGGGGCAAGGTAATGCCGGCTGCGGGTCGGGTCGTTGGTTGCCGGGATGGCAGATGTCAGCCGGCATCAGGGCTTGCGGCCCGGTTGGCGGCGCAGGCGGTCGGGATCGGGACGGCACATTTTGCCGCCCGTGCCGACAGGTTGGTTGCCGGCGGTTGCTTTTTTGGCCTGGTGGCCAATAATTTGACGCTGTTGCGTCGCGTTTTATGAGAAAACTTGGCGGAGGGGATGTGAGATGAAAAAGGTGTTTCTGATTTTCTTGCTGCTGCTGACGCTTGGTGGCTGTGCCGGTGGGGTGCATTCGTCGCTGGTTGATATGAACATGGATGTCTCGCTGCCGTTTCTCGGTGACGATTCCCGGCAGGCGGTGGTCTATCCGTATCAGGCCGGGGTGGCGGGCGGCGATGCGATGGTGCGGGCCTATGGGCCGGAGTGGCGGAGTGTCGAAGGCGATTATCCGGACTACCGTTTCAATCCCTGAGGTGCGGCGGTTGTCCGTGTCATGATAAGATGCAAAGATACCGGTGGCGGCCTCGGCTGGCCGCCGGCGG
>Ga0224510_10001259_pt1 | contig 17099 bp, 13 predicted proteins | sample SF_May12_sed_USG_FD_170161 | JGI IMG/M metagenome (GOLD analysis project Ga0224510, IMG submission 170161) | Sediment microbial communities from San Francisco Bay, California, United States - SF_May12_sed_USGS_4_1 | ecosystem: Environmental > Aquatic > Marine > Sediment | place: USA: California... | reverse complement strand
AAGTCATTTTAGGATTCCACCAGTACCAAATCGTAATAAAGAATCGGCGCAAAACAGCCAGGGTAGTGCTCCTCAAAGCACTATTGGCAAAAATCAATATGCTTACCAGCTGCAGGCCGGTTGATTGGCAAAAAATGCAAAACTTGATTTTCCACAGGGCGGAAAACCTGTTTTATATATGAATGTGAGCTATGAACTTCAGGTTAAAGTTCAAAACACACATGCTATGAAAACCTCAATCTCCATTTTCCTAACCTTGATCGCATTTGTACTCCAGGCACAGTCTCATTTTGTTCAGGACCCGATCTTCCCGGCACGCGGCCATTTCAATGGTGGCATCATCACCACCTATTCCAATCTGGCCCCACCTCCTGCAATTATCGGTGATGTCACGTATGGTCTATCCAATAGAGTAGCGCTGGGAATAACCGGCGGTACCACTGGTGCGCTGGCTTTGTACGGACTAAAATTCAATGTCGCTATCGTGCAGCTCGAACATTTTCGCCTTCAGTTCAGGAGTATGTTTATATACTATCCCGAACGCAGCGGTACCTTCCTTTTTGATCGCTCTGAAAAAAATGTAATGGCCTGGATGCTCTCTATGGGCGTAGTGGATACAGCGTGGAAAACGAAAAAGGGTGTTCGGTATACGCTGGGCATCGGATTAATGGAAGACCATTGCATCGATCAACTCAAAATCTGGTTGGGCAAATTGGACCACGATGAAGATGCGCTGTTTGAATCCTACCATACACTGCAGGGAAGCGTCGCAATCCCTGTCGGGAAAAGATTAACCATACGCCCGGAAGTGATTGCCGTTTTTCAGAATTTTCAGCTTATTGAAAAAGGTCAGCATAAAATTGCATTTCCGCTGAATCCGTATTTGAATTTGGTCTACAATTTTTGATTTATTGTGCCGTTATTTTGAAGCTTCCGGCAATAGCGTATAGTGCCCGTGTATGCAAAGCCAGCGCCCGTTTTCCTTTACAAAAATACGTGTTGACTTTCCGTGGCTGCTGAAAGGAACACCATTGTAAATACCACCATCCTTCCAATAGTAGGTGATCCAGGCCACATCGCCTTTCACAGTCACTATTGGGTCAACCATTTCCGTGTGAACATTGGTGGCTACCGCTGTATATTGGCGAATACTTTCAATTTCGGTTTCTTTGCCAGTAGTCAGCAAGGAATCTGTTTCACCGAACTGCGTGAAGTCGGAGTGCACGTGCAAGGCATAACGTTCAACATCACCTTTTTCTATGGCATCCCACATGGCAACAAGTGTTGCCTTAATTGCCTCTTCTTCCACAGGCGTGTCACGATGATTTTCTGGCTGCTGGCAACTTGAAAATAACAGCGCAGCAAAAATGAGGTTGAAGCATTTCATGGTTTTCACGTTTAGCGTGCCAAGTTGGTATCAAAACGAAGGGTCAAGCACGGTGCATCGCACCAAGCCTGAAAAATGCCAATCCGGATCCTGTTTTTTTTGGAAAAATATTAGTCAGTCTTCCTTACCATATTAGTCAGTCTTCCTTACCATTTCAAGTTTAGCATTCACACCAGCTGAGGGGTCAACGAAACATGAATCTGCTTTATACTTGTATCGCGACCGAATACCATCGCGCTTATTGATGCGTCAATTTCCAGGCCTTCTATATTTTCCTTTGCGCCACTTTCATAGACTATTTGAATCTGTTTTTTTCCATCTACAACAGAATAGATAACCGGTATCTGACACAATGTATAGCACAGCGAATTATGCTGAATATCAATCACCCGGGTATCGCCTGCATTATTTTTGAATTCAAATACTTCGGGGTTGTCAAGGAATTCTGATTTGCGCAATAGATCTTCCCTGAAGGTTATTTTTCCATCCCTGACCCTCACGCCCAGCTCCCCAAACCGGCATAAGATATCCTCCTTCACCTGACCCGTCATCCCAGGTTGCTGAGCACCTTTGTTGCCCGGCGTATGTGAATAGGGATCGGTAGGAAATGCCCCGTATAACGCAGGTGATTTATTAAGACCGATTCCCGCCCTTATTTCAAAGTAATGCTCAATAAGCCTATTAATAATTTTGCGGTCATCACCCCTGTCGATGCTCCAATAGATATTTTCCTGGACTGCCAGCAGTAACTTCGATACCATGTGCCAGTAAATGCTGTTAAGTCCCTCGTACCCAAAAAACGTTCCTGACCGCCCTGTGAATTGTTTATGATTAAAAACCGCTTCATACGCAGTGAGGATCATATCCGACTCCTCCTGAACCAGTTGCCGGTATTCCAATTGCGCTAATGATTGAAGTCTTTTCTTTACGTCTCTTGCATTTCTAATATCCGCGTTGAAGTGATACGTGCCGCTAACATCCTTCTCAATAACCGAAGTGTTATTATCCTTCAGCATGATTTTGAATAACCTTGAGGAGTTAATAAGTGAATCAGGTATTGTATTCTTCTCGGTGAAGCGGGGTAATATCCGATCGGGATACAAAAGGTAACTATATTGATCCGCCCTGAACAACTTACTTTTTTTCATTGCGTCCAGGATGGAAACCACTTCTGCTCCGGAAAGATGCGCGGCACTAAGTACTGCCACCTGCCCCTCCAGCATTTCGTATAAGTGTTTAACCGTACAGTTACCCTGATCAAAACTCACAAGATTATAGGCGTGATACAAATGGTCACCCCGCTTGTTTATGCTAATAGTATGATCGATGAAGGCGAGCGTGTCACGCAAAAAATTCAGCAACAGATCGCAGCGCAAGGTTTTCAGCTCACCCGTATGCCCTTTGTAAACCTTTTGGTTGTATCGTTGCGCCGCCATGCCCAGATCGCGCACGATTTCATTTCTGCTGCGATCTTGAATACGACCTGTGAGCAAGTGCTTATTTTGATTGAATACAGTGGAAAGTTCTTCCTGCCATTCTTTTACTTCTGCAGATATGGAAAACTCGGTACCCGATGGCGGTGTCAAACGATCGCTCAGAAATGAAACATATCTCCGCATGTAATAGAGCGTCACCATAGAAACTCCATTCCCAACCAACGCGTTATTGGCATCGTTCCATTCAGGCCTTTGCGTATTCAGCCATACCCCACCCTCAGGAATAAAATTACTCAGCTTGGCCAGCAAGGGAATCAATAGCTTTTCTATCAGACTTGCCCTCAGAATTTCTCCACTCCCCTTCCATACTAATTTTCCATCTGAACCGGTGTCCTTCACGCGCTGCTCAATCAGTTCCGCCAAAGCAACATTGTAAGTGATGGTATCCCGCGGATCTTTGACCAGGGCTTCAAAATCCTTGATTCGGTAAGGAACGTTAGCAAAAGAAAAGACTCTGTCATTGAACATTTTCTGCAGCCGACCCGGGTGGTAGCGGTCCGAAGTTTCCAGAAGCTTCAACAGGTAAATGATCTGATGATCTCCCCAATACCCGATAAACGACCAGGGATCATGTGGCTCAATAACTTCCCAATCTATTCCAGAACGTGTTATCCGGTAGGGATTATAGCCATCCACAGTGGTAGCATTAAGAAATTTGGCAATCATACTTTCCACAAAATCAGGATAAGCGGTGGCCAATACTTCCCAATTTTGAAAAATATCACGCCAGTTCCCTTCATAGTTAAGGACCTTGGACCCATCCGCCGACTTCGTTTCAATTGAAAATGTATTCCACGGCCTGCTTGGATCACCGTGCCGGCGACTAAAATAAAGCGGGAGATACTCATAGCACAGCCTAATCAGATCGCCATCGCCTGCATTATTAGCATCCCTGAGCAGATCCTGCAAGCATAACGTTGCGGGCAGCTTCTCAAAAAATGTTTTTAATTTTTCCGGTAATGCATGGTTGCAGGTGCCTATGAACGCTTTCAGATCATGTTTTCCTATGGTATATCCATCAACAAAAACACCACCCCTCATAAGATTAAACAAAACGTTTGAAGCGTGTCTTGCATTGCTTAGACGATCGTTCGAAGCCTGCAGTCCATCTGCGCTGTTGATGATGTCCTTCAGCTTTGTCCTTCCGTCCCGAATATCTGACCAAATAACTTCCTTAAGATCACCTCCTTTGGCGACAAGGTCAGCAAAGTATGAAACATCGGAAGCACTCTTGTTTACATCTGCGAGAATGATCCAGTCTTTCTTCATCTCTCCATCCAATGAGAATCCTCCACTAACAAAATACGCTCCGCGTTCTGCACGCACATCACTTTCCTCATGTACCTCCCTGCCCTTTCTAAAATCGTCAAGCTGTAATGCAGAAATTAATTTTCTTGACTCTTCAAACCCTAGAGACCAGGCTATGGTTGCCCGGAGTGACTCGCTCGGTTCTGGCCGGTCAACAATTTGCGCACTTAATGAATAGACAGCGATACCATTTTCAGCAAGCAACTCGTTCTTCTTATACGCATTTACCAGGTTACTTCGCTGGAGCTGAAGCTGTTGTGTGACGCCTGACGGAAGTATATTCTGGATGCCATCAATCAATTTCAACTGTATGGGTGAAGCCGAGAGATTACAGATTTCAGCCTGCCTGACAAAGCCAAACTTCTCTGAATGATACCAGGCGTATTGGAATTTTATACGGAGATCTTCGTTTATTTCTTCAAAGAGAATCACATCACTATAGATGCTTTTATATAAATTCCTCCTCACCGCATAAATTCCATTATACGCTGCGGAAAATGGCTCCCACAGGAATTGTTCATTGTTAACACCTGCAATGATTATGGTCTTACTCCCCGTTACTTCAGCCGTATCTGTGATTTGATCATCTGTGTAATAGGGAAACAGCGCCGCATTTGAATTCCTGCGTCCTGCGGTGAGCCCTCCATTACTTGAAATAAACATCCAGTGATCTGAGTCGCTCACAATGCTCATAAAAAAAGGCCTCATCAAATCGTAGTTGGAAATCTTATGGAAGACTTCCCCGTTTATCTCAATCCTTTGGCTTTCGACATCGCCGTCCGGCAGCTTCATGGTGTTGAGGCCAATTTTTATTTCCATAGACTAATATTTAATCCTGATGTGGAGTACCAACTGGTTTTCAAAAAACAGACAATGCTTACTTTACCATAATGGCTTCCAGTTCCTCCAGTGATTTACCTTTTGTTTCCGGGACCATCCGGATGATTAAAATCAAACCGGCTAGCGCAAACAGACCGTAGATTAAGAATGTAGCTGCGTTTCCAAACTTCACCAACTCCCACGGAAAAGTCAACTGCACCAAAAAGCTTACCGCTGAATTAATCAGGCCAACAAACGAAATCGCAAGGCCACGAATCCGATTGGGAAAAAGCTCTGAAAAAAGCACCCACATAACAGGGCCTAATGAAAATGCAAACGATGCCACAAAACCCAAAATACCAAAGAGTATGAGCATGGGGTTTGAAGAAATGGCTGCCTTTATTAACTCAGACTCATGTATTTTCAATTGCTCATCTCCTATCGCTGACCGAAGGGCATCTTTGAAGGAAACATCGCTGTCGTACGTGATGTCTTTAATTTTTGAAAGCGGTTCGCTCAGTTCACTGTTTCCAAGTGCCGTGAGTGATTCCTCAGTTAGCCTATACGTGGCGGAATTAAAACCATACGCCAGCAATAGCATACAAACCGTTATTCCTGCTACACCCACTGTCAGCAATGGTTTCCTTCCAAGCTTATCAATAAACAGTATAGCCAGAACGGTAAATACGAGATTTACCAATCCCACAAGTATAGCCTGCACAAAAGAGGCGTCCGTACCAATACCCGACTGTTCGAAAATCATCGGGGCGTAGAAAAACACAGAGTTTATACCCGTGATTTGTTGAAGAATTGCAACCATGATCCCAACCGTAAGCACCATCCTCATCGCTGGCATAAACAATTCACGAACAGGTGTCTTGTCACTCTTTGATTCCAATGCCATACGTTCCTGAACGATCTGCATATCCTTCACAGCTTGTTCTTCAGAACTAAATCTTTTCATCACTGCGACGCCTTCATCAAATCTGCCTTTCATTACTAACCACCTGGGACTCTTTGGCACCAGGAAAAGGCCAAAAAAATACAGGACTGCCGGCAAGGTTTCCAATCCAAGCATCCAGCGCCAGTTGTATTCATCAAATTTCAAGGATTGCGCCCACGCAGCATCAGATTTCCCGAGCTGAAGAATGATATAATTAGTGAAAAAAGCCAGGGATATACCCACCACAATATTCAGCTGATTGAAGGAAACCATTCTACCCCGAATTTCGGGTGGGGAAATTTCAGCAATATACATTGGCGCAATGATGAGTGACGCGCCAACGCCCAAACCACCTAGCATCCTGAAAAGCACCAGTGTAATGAAGTCGGGTGAAAAGGCTGAACCAATAGCCGAGACAGAATAGAGAATTGCGGCATAGGTCAGTATCTTCTTACGACCCAAACGATCACTTAATGGGCCTGCTGCCAGCATCGCAATTGTGGCAGTAAGCGTCAGTGAGCTGACAGACCATCCCAACTCCAGTTTCGACAAATGGAATTCTGTTTCAATAAATCCCACTACACCAGATATAACTGAAGCATCAAAACCCATTAGCAATCCACCCAGCGCCACAATCAATGCTATTAGTACTGTGTTTAGATATTTTCTATTCATTGTTGGGTTGAGCTAAGCTCTTTCAGGTTTACATACTTGGGATATAAGAATTGCCATACTGTTGTGCTACTGCCGTAATACGCTGCCATTTATAGTCTTGTTTATTTAAGTTCAGCATTTACATAAAAAGGAATATTCGCATGCGCCGCATGGCCATGATCATCATAGGCATACATGAACAAACGATAAGCGCCTGCAACGGTCGGGGCCTTCAACTCAATTTGCGCTGCGGTGGGGTTCTTTATCAAATCGGGTACAACTTCAGGTTTTGACTCAAGGTCACCGCCTTCGCCCAGATCCTTACTCTCCGGCATAATTTCCCAGTGATAGGTCAAGGAATCATGATCAGGATCCTGAATTACAGCATCAGCCCGGTAAGTTTTACCTGCAGATAAATAGATATTGTCCGCTGCACCTTTGTTATCCAAAGTGACAGACTCAACCGCTGGACTCCGATTCTGTGGCCAGGCGTTATTCCACAGAAAATGCATCACATCCACTGATTCCGTTTCAGTGCCATCTTCCAAAAAGATTCCGTACCACGTTGGTGTTCTTTCCTGCTTCTGACCCCATAAAAATACAAAGGAGCCCAGGCACTGGCCCTGCTGCGACTGAATTGCATTTTGATATCTCTCCAGGTAATATTTCGCCTTAACGGTACTGTTGTTTTCGATGGGCGCCCCCCAGTCAGTTTTTTGTATCTCCCAGTGTCCTGTTGCCCCCCATTCCGTGACGAGGTATGGTCCCTCCCATCCTATTTCTCTAATGTATTTAGGTAAGTTGACAATATCAGCATACATCTGAATGCTCAGAAAATCAAGGTCAGGCGCTCTCAGTGCAATATCAGCTGCCAGCGCTTTGCTGATGCCTGCCAATGAAGTTGTCGTTAAGTGATTGGTGTCAACTTCGTGTATCATTTTCGAAATATCGTTCACAGCATCCCATACTTTTGGGTTGGTTGCGTTGAGGTTCAGTTCATTTCCGATGTCCCAAATAATCAGCGCAGGGTGATCTTTCAACTCCATCACCTGGGCCTTGATCTCATCAAACTGTTTCTTAACCGCCACATTGTCATTGTAATCAAATCCGTGTCGTTCCCTGGCCACTTCTATTCCCATAGCAACCCTTAGCCCGTTTTCGTAGGCAAGATCGAGAACCTGTTTACCAGTCTGCCTGCCGTTGTCTGTCCGCCATGTTCGAAAAGAATTACCACCATGTTCAGCCAACTTTTCTACACTTCCAAATTCCAGGCCTGCACCTTTTATATAGAACGCTTTGCCATTAACAAGCAATTCGTAACGGCCTGCATCGTCTCGTATTTCAACTTTTGAAATATCCTGATGCTGACTGTCCTGCTTACGGGTGCAGTTTACCAATAGCAGAGACAATGTGACAACAAGCATCTCAACGAATCTTACTCCGGGACGGATAGTCATAATTTCAAAACCGTTTTAAGTTGTAGATGTCAAGATATTAAAAATATGATTAAAACGACTGAATTGCCAATTTTCGAATTGATCTCATTTATTAAAAAAAGCATGCTGGCTGCCAGCGAAAGCATTTTGCGACATATTATTGGAGAACTTTTTTTGGTCAGGCAATTATATGGAGAAACGCTGAAGGTAACCCCCTGCAAGAAAATGGAATTAAATAGGCTGGAGTCAGGTATGCAACTGCAGTTTGTAACCCGCAATTAAATCCACGCACAAAATGAGGCCTCGCGTAAGAAATATTTATTAGATACTACTCAGCTTCACCTCGACCTACAATCAAAAGCAGCTTCAGAAAGGATTTGTTATTTTTTAATACGTTAGTCGCCCGTCCAAATATTGAGGGGTTCTTTCATTGCCAAATCTACACCGTGGGTACCTTCCACCCATTGTGATACGCGGGATTGATAAATTTGTTTGCTTCAGCATTGTCTTTGAACATATTGAGTTTGCTGTCCCAAAAGACTTTGCTCCCGGTTTTGTAAGCAATGTTTCCCATTTGTGCATTGACCGCTGCTACACTGCCAGACCGGATGGGTGTATTTAGGAAAGCCTGGCTATTCTTTTTAATGGCTTGAATAAAATTTTCGGTGTGAAGATCAAGGTGGTTCAACTCATTGGGCTTTTTATAACCTTCTATGATTTCCATTTTGGCTGCACCTCCAGTGCCATATCCTTTGGCTTCGTGTTCGACAATAACCTCGTATCCCCCTCGATTCACAACCAGGGTACCGTTGTTGCCAATGAAGGCTATCCCTTCAGTGCGATTGTATGGTCCGGAATCTATACCCGTAGCATGTTCCCATAGCATGTTAAAATTTTCGTACTGAAAGATCGCCTGCAAAGTATCAGGGGTTTCAGAGGCATCATCAGGATATGCCAGCTTACCACCGGCCGCCATTACAGAAATGGGAGCGAGGGCTTTCATGGCATAGAGGGCAATATCAATTTCATGAACACCCCAATCTGTCATCAATCCACCTGCATAATCCCAGAACCAACGGAAGTTAAAATGAAACCGGTTCGCATTGAAGGCTCTTTTCGTCGCCGGACCTAGCCAGAAATCATAATCCACGCCGGCTGGAGCTGCCGAATCCGGCACCACATTAACGGGCTTCATCCAACCCTGATAGGCCCAGACTTTTACCAGTCGTATTTTGCCAAGCACACCGGATTGTACGATTTCGACGGCCTTTTTATAATGCGGCCCACTGCGCTGCCATTGTCCAGCCTGCACAATCTTACCCGTCTTTTCCTGTGCTGCCACCATCAGGTCACACTCCGCAATGCTATTGGCGATGGGTTTTTCAACGTAAACATGCTTGCCAGCCTGAACCGCATCGACCATGATTTTACAGTGCCAGTGATCGGGCGTGCCGATTACTACAGCATCAATGTCTTTGTTATTGAGTAATTCACGATAGTCCTTGTACGTTTTCGGAACGTTCTTTCTTAGTTTTGCATAGTCGGCCAATCTCTTATCGATGACATTTTGATCGACATCGCAAATGGCGACTAAGTCGACATCACTCATCTTCAACAAAGAATTCGTATCCGACCAGCCCATTCCATTGCAACCAATCACTCCGATGTTGATTTTGTCATTGGCTGACACAGGCATACCTGCGGCTGAAAGTATACCGGAGGGAATAAACATACTTCCTGTCAATGCGGCACCTGCGCCTTTAATAAAATTTCTTCGTCTCATTGCTGCAATATTTTATAAAATAAACTTCTATATACACTAAAAGATGGTGACAGGCAACTGTTTTTACAGCTACGGCCGGTAAATAATATACGGCAAAACTGCTATAATCATCCCATACCGCATCATTGATACTTTAATTTCGATTGACCGGACCATTCGTTTTCTTTCTTACCTTTCTCATAAAACATCAGGAGAATAGCATACCTACTGCAGCCGCCAGAATTTCCTATTTTCCAACTGCTGTTCTTTTCTTTGTTTGTTTTGTTCGGGCACGCCAAAGACTGAACCGGGTCTTAGTGATACGATGCCGGCCGTGTCTTTACTACCCTATGGAAGATATGCGTTGAGCACAGACCAACACATCGAACTTAATCAGTTCTGCTGCACACATAGGTTTTCGTTTCAAGGGAAAGGAATGTTGGGTTTTCGCTTACATTTTGGAAAAAGGTGGTCACAACTTCCTGCAATATGAATTAGATGGTGTATATCAAAAGCGAATTAAGGTATCCGGAAAAGAAGAGCTGCCCATTGTTATCACTGCAGAAACTTCCGGAATGCATACTGCGTGGCTGTACAAAGCTGCGGAGGCACACACTGGCCCCATCTACATCGAGAAAATAACAGGAGATGGCGTGAAGGCCATAAAAAAACCCGAGGCACTTTTGATTGAATTTACAGGAAATGGTATAACCTGCGGTGCCGCGGCCGATCCATCGGAAGTACCTTGCGGCGACGACGTATATCATGACCAGCACAATGCCTATTATGCATACGGGGCTAGGGTTGCAAGAGCGCTGAAAACCAATTTCATCATAGGCAGCGTGTCGGGGAATCGGCGTATATCGCTACGGGAACAGCAATGGGTCTGCGATGCCTGCGGTATATGAAAATGTCGATTTTACAGAAGACGGTTCCCGGCCCTGGCATTTTGAAAAATACAGACCAGCAATTGTAAGCATTGGATTGGGCACGAACGATTTCAGCAATGGTGACGGAACACATGTACGAGCACCGTTTGACAGCGCAGTATTAGTGCGTGCCTATACAAAGTTTGCACAACAGATAAAATCAAAATACCCGGCGGTACAAATCGCATTGTTGGGCAGTCCGATCCGGACAAACTTGCCGCGCTGTTCTTTTTCGCACCTATGCAAGCGAGGGGATGTTCAGGTCATCCTTCTGTTGAGGGCCATGCAATCCTTGCGGACGAAATTGTTCCCTTCTTTAGAGACTTCCTTTAACACATATTGTATAGCGCAACACACTGTCGCATCACAATGCGGAAGGGCGAATACTGAAAATTTTAGTACATTTGGTTATGAACCTTCAAATTTCCCCAACCCATTAAAATTGTCTTAATTATGAATAGTCGCCGCCGCTTTTTACAGAAAATTACTGCTTCTGCATTTGCAATACCCTTTGTACCTGCTTATGCCAAAAATATAGCCAGGCAAACTAATACCCTTGCACAGGAAGGACCACCGTTGCGTGTCGCGATCATGGGATTAGGGAGCTACGGCACGCGGGTGGCAGAAGCAATGCGAACCTGTACACGCGCAAAACTGGTTGGCGTTATCAGTGGTACACCTGCGAAAATAAAAGACTGGCAGGGCAAGTACAGCATACCTGAAAAGAACTGTTATAACTACGAGAATTTCGACAAGATTAAAGACAATCCCGATATTGACGCTGTCTATATTATTACGCCAAATGCACTGCATCGCCCTATGGCTATTCGCGTTGCCAAGGCAGGAAAACATGTGATTTCTGAAAAGCCAATGGCATTGAATGCTGCCGAAGGTCAGGAAATGGTGGATGCATGCAAAAAGGCCAAAGTAAAATTGCTAATAGGCTACCGGATGCATTTAGAACCGAAGACACTTGAAATTATTCACATGCGCAAAGCAGGTGATTTTGGGAAGGTTATGTTCTTTCAGGGATTATGCGGTTTTAGAATCGGTGATCCAACGCAATGGCGGTTGAATCCAAAGTTGGCCGGCGGAGGGGCGATGATGGACATCGGAATTTACGCAGTTAATGGCGCGCGTTATATGATAGGCGAAGAGCCAACCTATGTTACTGCGCAGGAAACCAAAACCGATCCTGAAAAATTTAAGGAGGGTGTTGATGAAACCATTCTATTTCAATTTGGATTCCCCAGCGGAGCGGTTGCCTCCTGCTTGTCGACCTATAGCATGAATAACCTGGATCGCTTTTTCCTGAATGGGGAAAAGGGATATGCCGAAATGCAGCCATCAACAGGATATGGTCCGATAAAGGCCCGTACCAATCGTGGTGAAATAGATTATCCCCATGTAACCCACCAGACCGTGCAGATGGATGAAATGGCGGACATCATTCTGAGAGGCAAACAACCGGAAGTGCCGATAGATGGTGAAGAAGGTGTGAAGGATATGAAGATTATTGATGCGATCTACCTGGCCGCTAAAACGGGCAAAAGGGTAGACTTGAAATTATAATTCCTGCTTTACCCTGTCATCCCTCCAAAAAGAGTAACTGATCAGTCTGATATCTCTCAGATCAATTGATAATTCTCTGGCTGGAAATAATCAAAGTCCCTTTCCCGTGGCGGCCCAATAAATGCCACCATAGATATGATCCAGGAATGTCTGATCAGAAAATGTTAAAGGGATGTGCCCCAATGCAGTATAAAACGCGCGTCCGCCATCATAGTTATGGTACCAGGAAATAGGATGAAAAGCGCCCATGCCTATACCTCCCTTATCATCATTTGGGGAATATGTGCTTTCATCTACGGTCACAAGAAAATGCAGATCAGTAGCCTTGGCCTCCCCAAACTGATACCACTCATCGGTCCACAGCAGTTTTTTTGGAAACCGCTCCATACCCGGGAAGTTGCTATCCTCAACTTTCAGATAGGCAGTCTGCTGCTGCGGATGCTTCTTGAACATCATCCCCAACAGCTTGTTGTACCAGGGCCAGTCATATTCCGTATCCGCGGCGCTGTGAATGCCAACAAATCCCTTTCCTGACTTGATAAATTTTTCAAAAGCAGCCTGCTCCTCATCATTCAGAATATTGAGCGTCGTATTGAGAAAGATCACAACCTGATAACCCTCCAATGATTTATCATTGAAAACACTCCTCGCGTTTTCCTGCCAGCTGACCGAGAAGTTGTGCCGAAGCGCCAATTGGCGAATAGCGGCTACGCCCTCGTGGATGGATTCGTGATGGTATCCAGCGGTCTGGGTAAATAGTAGTACATTAAACTGCTGTGAGAAGGATACAGTGGAGCAAGTCACAAACAGCACTACAGGTAGCATTATTTTTTTTACAAAAATATTTTTCATCGATTGTGTTTTTTTTGACGTTCAAATATAAGCATTGGGTATGAACCTCCCCCTAAAGTAAAAGTGCTATTCAACAAAATTACAGGCGTGGTATATTTAATACACCCATGGCTTTGGGAATGATCGATTCCAAATATTTGTGGCTCGAACGTTCTTAAACAGTTGGCCATTTCAACTTGCTGGCTCCCCGGCAGTGGCTGTTCGCCGCTAATTGACAACAGCCAGGGCCATGCCATCGTGCGTTTTGGATCCTACGGTTTGTATTATTGTCGCGGTTACCGCCGATGAGTTAGCTAAGAATGTATTGAACCGCTGTACACCCACTACCATTTCATCGGTTGAATTCGGATCCAGGACATGGCCCTCGCGGATCACATTGTCAGCCACGATCAGCGTTCCAGGACGGGATAATTTTAATGCCCATTGAAAATATTCAGTATACGGTGGTTTGTCAGCATCGATAAAGATCATATCAAAAGGACCTTCATTTTTTTCAACAAGCTGTGGCAAAAGATCCATCGCTTTTCCTATTCTGACATCGACGACATCAGACAGACCTGCCTTTTCTATGTTACTTTCCGCAACCCGGGCATGATGCTGATCAAATTCAATTGTAATCAGTTTGCCGTCATTGGGGAGGGCACGACCCATCCAGATGGTGCTGTATCCCGCCAGCGTACCAATCTCCAGAATTTTTTTCGCATTGCATGTTCTGGCCAACACTTGCAGGAATTTGCCCTGGTTGGCAGATACGCTAATGGGTGGCAGGTTGGCTGCTGCAATCGATTTGTCCGTATCACGCAAAACTTCATCCTCGCCTCCTAGTAGTTTGCCGATGTAATCATCGACTTTCTTAAAAATTTCCACTTCCATCTTTTTGGTTTATTAAAGTGAATCCCAATATTTCTACGGTGTCATTGTTCAGGTAATTCTCCGGTTTCTGAAAAGAGTACAGCCACAAAACGAGTGCCGGGAAACCGCGAAGCAATGATCACCAAAATCGATGTAATGGGTACTGAAAGGATCATCCCCATCACGCCCCAGATCATACCCCAAAAGGTTAGTGCAAGCAGTACGCCCAGTGGGCTAAGATTAAGCGTCTTTCCCATGACTTTAGGTTCCAGTATATTCCCAACAACGATCTGCACTGCCTGAATAGACAGGAATATCCAGATAAAAATTGAGAAAGACTGAAACTGAAACACGGCAAACGCGGATGGCAAAAGTGTGGCTACCAAAGAACCGACGTATGGAATATAATTCAACAGGAAAATTACGAAAGCCCACAGCACTGGAAAGTCAACGTGGAAAAGCAGGAGTATGAAATACCCTAAGATCGCGGTGAGTATGCTCATCAGGGTCTTAACGTAAACATAGATACGCACGGCGCTGTTGACTTGCGAGACGATGCGTTGAACAGCCCCCAGACGGGATTGGTCAGATAAGAGCAATCGGATTTTTTTTGCAAACAGAGACTGTTCTGCGAGCAGAAAGGCTACATAAATGATAATGAGAAATATGTTTCCCGCCATACCCGAGATACCATTAAGTAAGCCGGTAAGAATAGGATTGAAGTCAAATGACTCAATCCGCTGTACAATCCGCTGTTGTACAATTTCAAAGCCCGGGATTTCCTGAATACTGTTGAGCATAACCCGCAAATTGGCCAGATAAAGGGGCGTACTTTGGCGAATCAACTGAAGATTATACGTGATGATTTCTATGACGCCGAGAATGACAAGAATGACAATGCTGAATGCCAGTAAGGTAATTAACCAGGCAGGCAGCTGACGCCCGCGTATTTTGATCGCGCCACCGGCCACCCGCAATTCGTAAATTAAGTACCAAAGCATAATGGCCAAAATAAGTGGCTGCAGGAAACTGCTGAAATAAACCAGACACAATACGCATAATCCCGCCAGGAAAAAAAGGGCTGCAACGCGTTCGATTGTTATGGATCTGCCTGATAATCTATTTTCTCCCATGGACATCATTACTTAACGCACACCTCAGAAAACTTTCAAAATGATCTGATGCATCTACTGGTCAGGGTGAATATACAACAACTTTTTGGAAGGCCGTAACAAACGCATTGACCATCTGTACCGTTGCAGGTAAAAGGAAAGTCACGAAACCAAAGGCGAATAGTCCCGACGCTGCTGATCCTGTCAGACCACGCCGAGCTAAAAGTTAGATGGGAAGAAAATGAATCTTCAAAATCATAAACTAATGCCCAAACTAATTACCTTGGATGCCGAATCTTTATTCCGGATTTTCTAAACCCTCTTTTACCGATGCTTATGAAATACAGTCGCTTCCTTCCTTGTCTTGTTCTCATATGCTCAAATCTGTACGGACAAACAGCCAAAGATACAGTTGGGACATACCCTGTTATTAAATCTTATGTATGGGGAAATGTCTTTGCCGTTCCCGAAAGAACCTTCAAACCTGACCCCACCTTGAAATATAAGATTGTTATTGATCTGACTGTCGGTCCTAAAAATGAAAAGGATACAGCTGGTTTTAAGGAGGTTAATTGGGGTTTTGGTGAAGTGGGTAGAAAGCTTAATCTTCACGTAGCAGATGGTATTCCTGAAAAGAACATCGACATTGTTGTGGCGGTACATGGATTTGCAATCTTCTCGATGCTGAATAACGAAGCCTATAAAAAGAAGTACGGCGTGGATAATCCAAGTCTGACTGTTATTGATGAATTGAAAAAAGCAGGCGTAAAGTTGATTGCGTGCGGACAAGCCATGCACTTCATGAAGGTCTCCCCAGCGGAACTCATCACCGGGTCTGCCATTGGGCTAACAGCGCAAACCGTGCTTACAGCTCACCAGGCCATGGGGTATTCCCTCCAAATGATAAGGCCTGAGGATTGATTTTCATCTGCGTTCCAGGATAGTACTGTATCTCACCGCTACTAATGGTCCTCTAAAGATTTGAGGCCTACAAATTCACACAAAATTATTATTATTAATTGCCAGAGGCCAGGAACCAAGGCATAAGGTGATGCTGATCCGTCAGTTGCCGGATCCTCATGACAACTTCGCGTTGGTCATGTGAATGCTCCAGCCGAACGAATATTTCTGATGGCATCTGCAAGCCTAAGAGCAGGGAGTAAGCCGAAAATCCCAAGAAGAGTAAGCACAATGAATTCGCATTATGTGTACCTGTCATTGTTCAATTATACCACCCTTTATTGAGAATAAACTTCGTCGGACTGCGCGGATTAAAAATGCGCGGACTAAGAGAATCAGCGTGAATTTCAGGCAACGAAGGGAAGATAAAAATGCAGTTGCGCCCTTGGCCGCTGCCATGACTGTAATCCCAACCCAGGCGCGGCGGCTGGTATACGACAGTCAGCATACAAACCGCCAAAGGCTTCTATTAAAGCGGTCCGAAGGTAACAAACCTGTTCGGGGTGATGCCGCAATCAATACAGCGTATGATTTCGCGGGCGTTGTACGGAACTACTACCAACAAAATTATGGCTACAATTCGTGGGATAACCAGGGGTCAGACCTTGTTCTCAACGTTCACTACAGCCAGCAATACAACAACGCATTTTGGGATGGGGATGAAATGACATTTGGTGATGGCGACGGCAGAATTTTCACTTCATTTGTCAATTCAATTGACGTAACAGCGCATGAACTAACGCACGGCGTAGTTCAAACAACGGCAGGGCTGATATACCAAAGTCAGCCGGGCGCATTGAACGAACACTTTGCCGATGTTTTTGGATCCGTAATCAAACAGGCTTTCAAAAAGCAATCTGCTAAAACGGCTGATTGGCTAATCGGTGATAACATCATGGGGCCGACCCTGAAAGGCCAGGCCATCAGGTCGATGAAAGCGCCAGGCACTGCTTACGACAACCGCCTGATGGGTAAAGACCCACAACCGGATCACATGAAAGACTACTATTCAGGGTC
>Ga0224510_10001255_pt1 | contig 17116 bp, 14 predicted proteins | sample SF_May12_sed_USG_FD_170161 | JGI IMG/M metagenome (GOLD analysis project Ga0224510, IMG submission 170161) | Sediment microbial communities from San Francisco Bay, California, United States - SF_May12_sed_USGS_4_1 | ecosystem: Environmental > Aquatic > Marine > Sediment | place: USA: California... | reverse complement strand
AATGATTTCATGCCGATGATCTCGCCGGTCAGGCCTGCATAACTGGCCCACCCAAACGTAGACGCCTGCTCCACGCAGACCCTGGCCGTGACGTTCGGCGGAATGACGCTGTCGCGGTAGGCCTGCGATTGATGTTCGAAGAGCTCCCAGGACGGCATGCTGACCACACGGGCCTTGATCCCTTCGGTCTTCAACTGCTCGGCTGCCTCGAGACAGAGCGAGACTTCGCTGCCGCTGGCGAGGAGCAGCACGTCCGGTTTCCCCCCAGGCACGTCGGCCAACACGTAGGCGCCTTGTGCCAGGCCAGATGCGGCGGCATATCGGGATCGGTCGATGGTCGGGAGGGCTTGCCTGGTCAGAATCAAGGCCACTGGTTCATGTTTCAATTGCATGATGACGCGCCAGGCTTCCGCGACCTCGTTTGCATCAGCCGGACGCAGGACGATGAGATTCGGAATGGCTCGCAACGAGGCGAGCTGCTCGATCGGCTGGTGGGTAGGGCCGTCCTCACCGACTCCGATCGAATCATGCGTGAAAATATGGATGACGGGGACTTCCATCAACGCACTCAAGCGGATGGCGCCTCGACTGTAATCGCTGAAAATCAGGAAGCCTGAGCCATAGGGGCGGACTTTGGAGAGGGAGAGCCCATTGAGCACGGACCCCATGGCATGTTCCCGGACGCCGAAATGTAGATTGCGGCCGCCGCGATCTTTTGCAGTGAAATCGCCGGCTCCCTCGAAGGTCAGGCGAGTCTTGGTTGAAGGAGCCAGATCCGCCGATCCTCCTAAGAGCCAGGGGACGTTCTTGGCCAGGGCGTTGAGCACTTTGGCCGAGGCATCGCGTCCGGCCACGCCTTTGGCGTCGGCAGGGAAGACGGGCAGATCCTTGTCCCACCCCTCAGGGAGTTGACGCTGTTGCATATTCGAAAGGTGATCGGCGAGCTGGGGAAATTGCTTTTTGTATTCCTCAAACTTCGCCATCCAGGCCGCGCGCGCGGCTTGGCCCCGCTGTCCCATACCCTGCTGGAAATGTTCGCGGACGCCATCCGGCACCAGGAACTTTTCCTGTTCCGGCCAGCCGTAGTTCCGCTTGGTCAGCTTGATTTCTTCTTCGCCCAGCGGCTCGCCGTGCGCGGCGTGGGTATCCTGTTTGTTGGGAGAGCCGTAGGCGATATGGCTGTCCACGATGATCAAGGTCGGACGATCCGTTTCTTTGTTGAACGTGGTAAAGGCGCGTTCGAGCATGTCGAGGTCGTTAGCATCGCCGACTCGCGTCACATTCCAGCCATAGCCGATGAATCTGGTGGCCACGTCTTCGCTGAAGGCCCATTCGGTGTGCCCCTCGATCGTGATCTTGTTGTTGTCGTAGATCCAGCAGAGGTTGGAGAGTTTCAAGTGCGCCGCCAGGGACGCGGCTTCGGCGGCGACGCCTTCCATCATACAGCCGTCCCCGCAGAGCGCGTACACGTCGTAGTCGAACATGTCGAACTCCGGGCGATTGAAGTACTGCCCTTGCCACTGGGCGGCGATCGCCATTCCCACGCTGGTGGCAATGCCTTGCCCCAGCGGACCGGTCGTCGTCTCAACGCCGGAGGTCCAGCGGTATTCCGGATGGCCGGCGCATTTGCTATTGAGCTGGCGGAAGCGTTTGAGATCGTCCAGTTGCACCGAAAGCTCGCCGAGCCGTTCATACTGGGGATTGACGGCCTTGACCCCGGTCAAATGCAGCAGTGAGTAGAGGAGCATCGAGGCGTGTCCCATCGACAATACGAATCGGTCCCGGTTCGGCCAAATCGGATCGCTCGGATCGAACCGCATCACTCGCTGCCAGAGACAGTAGGCGACCGGGGCCATGGCCATCGGCGTGCCTGGGTGACCGGAGTTGGCTTGCTGCACCGCATCCATGGACAACGTGCGGATTGTATTGACACAGGTCTGATCGAGTTGTGCGTTCGTCACCATGGCCCCCTTTGTCGAGGTGTGTTTCTCAAAGATTATCGTGGTTGGTCCTTTCCACCATGTATGTCGGTCGTATTGAGGGCAGGCTTGAGCGAGTCGGCGAGTCGGAACGCCCCTCCTCTCCCTGTTACCCCAACGCATGAGTCCGACGGTTTAACCCTCTCACCGCTGTCTGATGAGGGGCAGGCATTGATGCGTCAGGTTGGACAATCGCTGGTGGAGGATGAGCCGGGTCACCTGATCGCGATTCGACTTGACCATACAGTATTCCGGTGGCTGCAGTCGTTGACCTTCTTCAGGCTTAAATAGCACGGCCTTCCAAGATCCAGAGCCATACGTCGACCGGCGAATGGAACTACTATCGTGAGGGGCGTACCCCAACGGGAGTGGTTCTTCGCTCCTCCGAACGGTCCATCCCGTTCTCTTGCCAGGAAACCAGGAAGGAGGATGCCCCTACTTCATTGAGGGGCTCCGCATGCTGGAGAAAAAAACATCCAAGAATCAAGTGACCTTGCCCGAGAAGGCGCTGGAGATTATCCCTGCGACCGACTACTTCGATGTGACCACATAGGACGGAGTCCTCATTCACCGGCCTGTCACCATAACGGAACGAGGCGATGGTGCCGGCCACCAGCAATCTGCGCGTCAACGGCGTGGAAGTCACCGATGCCGCGATCTCGCGGGCCGCCGGTGCCGGGATGAAAGCCGATTGGTTTCCCGCCGTCGGCGGCGGCATCCTCGGGCTCGAAGCCGAGGTCTTCGGCCACCGCGGCACAGTCAGCGCCCCAGCCGGTCCCACCCAGGCCACCGGGAATCTGACGAACTTCAACGGCATGCTCAACCTGCTGGCTCGCTATCCGGGCCAGACAGTCCAGCCCTATATGGGAGCCGGCATCGGCTTCTCGGTCTCGCGCTTCGGCAGTGCCAGGCTCTCGACCAATAACGGCGCGACGACCGTCACCGGCGATGCGGCGGACGCAGCCTTTGCCTATCAGGTCTTCGTCGGGACCCGCGCCTACGTCAGCGAGCGGGTCTATCTGTTCGGGGAATACAAGTTCTTCGGCGCGACCTATACCTATCACAGCGACGCCGCCACGCACCCCATCACGAAGCTGGAATTCCAAACCCATCTCTTCGCCGCCGGCGTGGGCATGGCGTTTTAGCACAGGGCCATTGCTCTGCAGACTCACCCTGGATGACCGTCAGGCTTGTTGGACATGTCCAACAAGGTCTTGGCTCCTCATGCGATGGAGGCTGTGTCAGGCAGGAATGGTCGGCGATGGTCTATCGAGAAGGCTGTTATTGGACATGTCCAACAATTTCGCAGCCTGACTCACATGATTCGATAACGAGTTTGTTGGTGGGGCGGGATGTGCCGGAGAAAGTCTCTGGCTCTGTAGATGATGCGGCGGCGACAAGTTGGGAATGGGTTAACTCGTCCCCCTCTCAGTCCTGAATCGGAGAGGGGGACGAGTAACGGAGAGCTACGGGAACAGGATCTGTTCAATTTGGCACTGCCGAGCAGGCACTTCTTCTTGCTTGCCATCTGCAAAATTGACAATCAGATGATTGGGTTGCTGCGGGGCCTGCTGCAGATCGATGGTTCCCGATCGATCCTGGAATGTGACAATCAGCGAGGGTATTGGTGATGCCGCAGTGATCACCCGCTTCTTGCTGTCCTGTTCGTTCCTTGACGGGGCGGTCGGTGATTTCTGTACGCCTCTCAGCTTGGCGGATAATGCCGAGACGGATGCCCGGGTAATCTCCTGATCTGAACCGCACCACCGTTCGACGTCTTTGGGGAACTCCTTGTGCAGATTTCTTAGATCGTAGAGGGTCTTGGCGGATGAACATTTCCCCGATGTGTAAATCTCTTCGATGCAGGCCGGGGGATCGATGAGCGCGAGGTGATTCGTGACCATGGATCGATTCACGCCGAGGAGCTCGGCGATGTGGGCCTGCTTTTCTCCTTCGTCCATCTTTTTCTTGATGAACATGGCGAGCTCGCGCGGTTTCAGATCTTCCCGCTGCAAATTCTCGATCACTTGTTGGTAATCGGTATGTGACCGATCGATGAACGCGGGGATCGTGGTTTTCCCTACGGCTCTTGAGGCTCTGAGGCGGCGCGCCCCAAAATTCAACAACCAGCGTTTCGGCTCGGTGGGATGTGGGCGAATCGAGATCGGCGTCTTCACCCCATGGATCCGGACGCTCTGTTCCAGCTCTTCCATGCTGGCTGCATCGAATTCTTGGCGAGGTTGTCCTGGATCTTCGTCGATGTCCTTGACGGGAATATGCAGCGGACGCCCCAAGACTTCAGCCGTCACGGTCCGTTCTTTCGCGATCGGATCGGGTGTGGGTGCAGGTGTCGTCCGATCCAGCGCGGTGAGATCCAGAGTTGCGATCAGTGGTTTTTTCATTCCATCACCCCCATCGTATGAGCCACTTTCTGAAAGATCGGCTTGAGATGCAGCCATGCCTCGCGTGAACTGGTTTTCTGCAGGGTCCAGATTGGCGCCCCCATGGCCTGGGCCTCCGCCACGGCCGTGCGTGAGGGAATGGACGCCATTCGTCCATCTTCCAGGCGGATGAAGAGCGAGGCAAAGGCCGTGCAGAGTTGATCGAAATTCGCGCGTTGAAAGGGCGTGGGTTCCACCAGATTCGGAAGCAGGCCGATGAATCGAAGATCTTTGTTCAGCGTGCTCTGGATCTTGAGGACCTGTGCCCGCAGTGCCGCGATGCCGTCGACCGCTTCTTGATTCAATTGAATGGGCGACAGGACAAAATCCCCCACCACAAGGGACGCAAGCACTCGGATATCGGGGTTCGGGTTGGTATCGATGATGGCCACATCAAAGCGGTCGTCCATCTCGTTGAGAAAGAGCTGGAGATTGTTCGCGAACAGGTTGTGGTCTTCTTCGCGCCGCTCGAGTTTGAGAAGATCGGCGTGCGAGGGAATCACCACAAAGGTGCCACCCTCAATCGTCGTGACCGGCTCGGTCAACAGTTGGTTGGCCGTGATGGATGAGACCGTGGCCAGTTTTGAGGTGCTGATGTTTTTCGACGTGTTTCCCTGATGGTCGAGGTCGATGATCAAGACCCGCTTCTTGAGCATTTCAACGAGGAAGTACCCCAGTTGGCAGGCAATTGCCGTTTTCCCGACGCCACCCTTCTGATTGGCTAAGACCAATGTCTTCATCGATCGCTCTCCTTTTTCATGAGCCAGGGAGTTTTCTGCTTCTTCACGACGGTCTTTCCTGCACGACAGGCGTTGTGTCTCCCTTCCATGGTCAGGGTTGCGGCATGTGTGAATAATGACGAGAGGGGGCTCTGGGTCGGCCGATTACGTGACAGTCGGATCGATTCCTGATCATCTAAATGGATTGCTCTCGTGAGCCGAGCACGTTGTGGAGCTTGCGGCATCCTGCATAGGGCATGCTGAGCGCGCCTGCGTAGCTCCTCGAGTCTGTTCGGAAGGTGCTGCTCCCTTATGGTTCTGATGGGAGCAGTATCCTAGGCGATGAAAATTGTCAATCCTCTTCCGCTAAAATGTCGATCACATATCGTCTGTTCGATTTTTCTCTGTGCGACAGTGATCCGGTTGAATGCGGGCTATGAGGGGAGCATTGTCCTGGCACGGTCTAACTGTGATGAGATGGAGGGAGTCGCTAGGATGTTGGATCGGTAGAGGGGGCGCGTTTCAGTTGGCAGCAGATCACCATATCCAGGTACGTTCGATCGTGCCGGATATCAAGGCATCTTCGGCATGATTGACTCACAGTGCGTGCAGGGAGATGCAGGGGGAATAGGTCGTGGGCATATCTTATGTTACAGTTATCAGTGCTAAGCGCGATGCCGTTTGACTGGCGGCTCTGTTCCCGGGACAAACTCGTTCGGCCATAGGCATGAGAGGTAAGGGATGTGCATGAGGAGAGGAGGGATTCCGGTTATGAAACAGTCTCTGTGGTTTCTGATCGCAGTGTTCATGGTTGCCGTCTACTCTGGATCTGGGTTTTGCGATACGAGTGGAGTTAAGCCGGATGCCGGAAAAATTCCAACGGATACTCCCCTGGTACCACTGCCACCAGTGCAGGCCGAGAAAGTGATCAGTAAAGCGATGATGGATAAGCTGTCGAATGCGGTCAGCAATGAATATGTTATTGGCGCCGAAGATGTCTTGGACATTACCGTCTGGAGGAATCCTGATCTGTCACGACAAGTGCAGGTCCGCCCAGATGGACGATTTTCAATGCCGATCATTCGCGACGTGGTGGCTGTAGGGAAAACGCCCAACAGATTGGCTGAAGAAATGGCAAATAGACTCAAGGAATATGTGCAAAATCCGGTTGTTGCGGTGAGTTTGAAGGAGGTGAATAGCTCCAATATCTTTCTGCTCGGCGAGGTGACGAGCCCCGGCAAGTATCCCTTGAAGAGCAAAACGACGCTCCTGCAGGGTATTACCGTGGCGGGAGGGTTTAAGGAGACAGCAGCCAGAAATCAGATCGTCATTTTTCGATTTACAGACACCGCCCCAGGTCTGAAACGATTCACGGCGAGTTATGACGATATCGTACTTCGAGACGGAGTCGCGGATAATTTTGAACTGAAGCCCGGTGATACGCTTGTGGTTCCAAGTGAATCAATGGTGGTCTTCCCTGGTCGGTAAGGCAGACGGGACGTGATACCTGCGAGAGACCAGCAGGGGGGCGATCCTTTCGGCGCCCGATTGTTATCATGATGGAAAGAGGCCACTTGTTCGTCGATTGAAAATACCAGTTCAGCGCGGCGGGTGCTAGGTATCCGCTCTCTTAAGATATTGTTTCTCGACGACATGGCGATCGTGCGTATCGATCGTCTCGGCCCAGTTGCATTGATCTCCGGTATTCCCCGATCGTTCTTCGACAGGTCTTCTCATTGCACGAGGTCTAGTGCCTATTCTTCTGCATATGCTTGCCGGACTGATGCTCGGCTATGTCATGACCACGCTACTTGAGTCCAGCCTTCATCGAGTGATCTATCATGCGGGACCGCAAACCCGTCGCTTCTTGGCGCGCTATCCGAGAATCAGTGGGCCGTTCCGGCGCGCCTATTTCTTCCACGAAATCGTCCATCATCGGTGGACCTTTCGCAAAAATTTTGTGACCCAGTTCTCCAGCCGCCAGGAGCAGGAACGGCTTGATCAGCGACTCAGAGGGGCTCAGGCTTCATTGATTCGGAGAGAACAGTACGGCGTGACCCTGAGGGGGGAGCGGGATAGTTTGGTTCAATCTGCCCATCCTGCCATGGATTTTGCTGATCGGTCCGGTGCTTGGCCCATGGGGACTCGTTGGAGCGCTCCCTGCCGTCTTCGTCTATTCCTGCCTGGCCATGTTCGTGCATCCCTATTTGCATAGGCCCCATGAAGAGGTCCTGGCGGGGGTGTCCCCGGTGCTCCGATGGGTGCTCAAGACCCGATATGTTCGGTTCCTGAGGTGCCATCACTATCTTCATCATCGATATGGAGACTGCAATTTTAACTTACTTCTCGGCGGGGATATTGTGCTTGGTCGCTCTCGTCGTCCGACAACACAGGATTGGGATGAGATGTGCCGGCTCGGTCTTGTTGCGAATGACGGCAGGACGTGGGTGGATTCCACCCTCATCCACCGTGGTTCTTGATGCCCTGTTCCCATCCGTAGAGAATGGCTTGCTCGTGCTGAATCCAGGGGCCCATAATGCCTTCATTCCAGTTTTGTCGTGCGAGCGGTTCAATGCGCTTCCAGTCCATTTTCTGGTTGTCTCGATCCTGGGCGAGGTCGAAACCATACTTATAGGCGAGCCGATAATGTTGGTACGGCTGTCCCGATGTGGCAAAGTGCGATTGGTAATGAGCTTCGAAGAGAGATTCGTGGCGTAGGAACAGGTCGGCTTCTTCATGGGACTTGTACTCTTCGGCAGACTGCACGACGCCTCGGAGATGGCTGGATCGGGAGTGGTCGGCAGGCAAGAGGCGAAGGATGACCCAGGTGACAGGAATAATTAGGATGAGGAGTCGAAACATGCTTGTGGAGCCCATCGAAACCTCCAGGCAGGAGTGAGGGACACATCATAATCGAGCCGGCCCCCAAACTTCCAGCGCAAGTTCAGCAGTTCAGGCTGGGGTACTCAGCAATCGCTCTAGGTTCAGACGGAGCATCATCAGATGCGGGGGCTTACTTTCCCTGGTCTCAGTGTAGTACACAGAGGAACATATGACGATGCCGTGAGATGGTGCGCGCATGGTGCAACGAATGAATCTTTTGAACAACGCCCAGCAGTTTCTTTCAAGCCTCCGAATCACAGTTCTTGTGGCAGGTCTTCTCCTCAGTGGAGGAGAGGCCTTCTCGTTCGGTGGCCAGGTGGTGGCCATCCTTGATGGTGGCACGATTGAAGTGGTCCGAAACGGGAAAGCGCAGCGAGTTCGCTTGAATGGGGTTGCCTGTCCGAAGGGCGGTCAGCCCTATAGCGAACAGGCCAAGCAAGCGACGTCCGATCTGGGGTTTAGTATGGACGTCACACTTCAGATCTATGGCAAAGACAAGCATGGGCGCGTTGTTGCCGATGTGCTCCTCCCCGACGACACGAACATGAGTCATCTGTTGGTGCAGCAGGGTTGGTGTTGGTGGGATCGGAAGCAGGCTCCTGGGGACGTCCAGCTCGAAGCACTGGAGAAGGAGGCACGAGACTCCCAACGGGGATTGTGGGCTGACCAGGATCCCGTCCCGCCCTGGGAATGGCGGAAGAATGCTCGTGCCTCTACACCGTAGTACGGAGACGCAGGCGAGGGTTACGTTGAGGTTCGTCAGCAGCGTAGTCTGAACCAAGAATGAGCCGGGTGAGGTCAGTTCCCGCATGAGCATTGCCCATGCGGGAACAAGGACTGTTTAGAAAGTATGGCGTACTCCGAACAACAAGCCGATGCTGGACATGTCCCCATTGGCATGATTGCGTTTCCAGGCCGTTTCCACATTTAACATCATCCCCTGTGGCGCTTCCGAGAACCAGTTGGTCAGGGCATAGTCCAGGCCTCCGCCGATGCGCCAGGCAAAGCTGTCAGACACATCCTTCGTGTTGATGTTCACGCCGATTCCTGTTGTGACATAGGGGATCACGTTCCCGAAGTGCCCTGGTCGATACTCAAGATTCACGGGAAGCACCGTGATGGTACTCATCGAACCGGCTCCGGGCCGATCGAGCCCGTGATGTTCCCATTCCAGCATCATGCCGATGCGAAACCACTTGTTGAGTCCATATAGGCCTTGGAAGTTGACCAAGGGGCCGACGGTGGACAAGCCGGCGTCCTGTGTCGTAAAGCTCGGTCCGACACGGAAGCCTCCGGTGATTCGCCCTTTCTCAGCCATGCCTTCATGATCCCAGTGCCAATCGGCTGCATCAGAGGAATAGGCATCGGAGGGATGATCATCGGGGGGATGGGCATCAGAGGGCTGAGGGGTGATACCGAGCAAGAGGGTGAGGGCCAGTATCCCCTTCAACAAGGATAGCGTAAAAGTTTTATACATGGTGTTCTCCTAAGGTAAGTCTACGGTAGAGCAAACTGTAGCGGACAGTTCCCGCCACTTTCAAGGAAAAGCGCAAACGCTATCCAAAGGAATCCGATCAGTTGTGGGCGTGAGAGTAGCCGCGTCGCGGGATTTTCCTGCAGCCGGGTATGGTCATGCATCACCCGTCCGGGCTGGTTTCGTGGAGTTCCTTCAGAAGAAAAGTCCGTACTCGTCCTCGCGCGTTACGTGAGGCCTGTCCCGCCAGGGCCTGCTCCTTCCACGAGCCAATCAGCGTGCTGTGTGCGTGCGTCGGTTTGCCATCAGTCTGATAGGCCAGGGCCGGGATGGCTCCGTTGATGAAGCGACGGCCGAAGGTATTACTCAGGGTCTGGTGCTTCTCCGGAGGCGCGATACAGTCTGTTTCAAAGCGCAATCCGTAAATCGTGGCGGTGCTCGCTTTGGCGATTCTGAGATCGTCTTCCGAGAGACCGAGGGATGCCTTGTCATCCTCTGTGTACCACCAGAAGCGTAAGGGAAGCGCAGGTTGCGCGACCACTGCTGCTGTGACCCGAGGATGATCCAAGAGGGCGAGCGGGAATGGCCCGGTCAGACAATTGCCGATGATACCGATACGCTGGCCCGTATGCCGCTCTCCGATCTTCTGCACGACGCCGCGCAGCCAGTGGACGATCGGCGCGCTTCCCTTGGACGGGAGTCCCCATTCTCCTCCTGGGAAAAACTCCATGACGCCTCCAAACCAGTAGGCACTCAATCCACTCACAAGCGAGAATTTCCCTTTCTCGCCGAAGAGCACCGGCACATAGACCGTGAAATCTTTTGAGAGCTCCTCGGCGTAGGCCAACGTCCCGGGAGACAGCCCGGTCAACTCATGGAGCAAGATCACCGGCGGTTTGGATGCGTCACCATTCAGACAAAGCACGGAGTGCGTGATGCCTTCGTGGGCAACCGGTTGGGAAAAACATTCGGCCCAGTTCTGGGTCGGGGTGCCTTCTTCCTTCGCATGCGGCGCGCACATCCCCAACTGGGCGGCACCGCAGCCTGATAGGAGCAAAGTGGCCACGACCGTGTGGAACAGAGAGTAGCATGAATTCTCCATAGCACTTTTTTATCATAACTAGGCGATCGCAGATTGCAAATCGATCCTCGGCCGGAACGTGTACGTTCATGAGCAGATGAGGTCGTGCTATTCCTTGTGGAGAAAGGGTATGGCCCTCCCTCATGCAACAAAACGGTCTCCGCATTCCTCCCACACCGAGTTCCATCACATCCGACGGACGCTGGTGGTGCGGCGTGCCGGAGTACGTGATCTCCAGAAGCCCGCATCTCGGTGCCATTCATGACATCACCTGCAGTCACCGGATGGACCGCATTGAATCAGCCGTGTTCATAGCGTATGGTTGGTCTTTTGTACTGCGATGGAGAAATCTCGGCGGATTTAGATCTGCAGAACATCACGTTCAGTCTGGTCTACTTCGAATAGGTCGGAGAAGAAGCACGTGGGAGAGCACGTCGGTATCATCTGTCCCAATGCACCGGGCCATCTCAATCCCATGGTGGCACTGGCGGACGCCATTCGGACCCGTGGGCATCGGGTCACGTTTTTTTTGTTGGGGGCGTCTCCTGCATCCATTACGGCGGCCGGGTTCGAGATCGTGGCGCTCGGGGGAGACATCTTCCCGGCTGATCAGTACCAAGCCGAGTTTCAGAAGCTTGCCGTGCTACAGGACCGTGCGGCGCTCAAGCACACCCTGGCGATCAGTGCTCGCGCCGCTGAGGCGGTGCTTGAAGTCGGCCCGACCGTCGTCCGTGCGAGTGGTGTGACAGCGCTGGTGGTCGATCAAGCCTCGTTTCCAGGTGGGACGGTGGCTGATCAGGTAGGGCTTCCATTCGCGACGGTCTGTAATGCTCTGCTCCTGAATCCTGACCCTGCTGTTCCGCCCTACTTTACGCACTGGCAACCTCGAGATGCGTGGTGGGCACGGATTCGCAACCGGATGGCATGGGTGGGACTCAACCGGCTCTATGCCCCAATCCTGACACGTATTCAGAATCATCGCCGCAGGCTTGGCCTCTCGGTCCCGGCAGACCTCTCACAGGTTTGGTCTGACACACTACAAATCAGCCAACAACCTGAACTGTTCGAATTCTCTCGGCGTGAGTTGCCGAAACAGGTCGAGTTCGTCGGTCCGCTCCGGCTCCCAGGCGGATATCCACCGGTCTCATTTCCCTGGGAACTCCTTGACGGGCGACCGTTGATTTATGCGTCGCTGGGGACCTTGCAGAACAGGATTGCAGGGACGTTTCGGGTGATTGCAGAGGCCTGCGATGGGCTGGACGCCCAATTGGTCATCTCGACGGGGCACGGGGTGACTCCCCAAGAGCTTGGCCAGCTCCCTGGTCGCCCGGTCGTCGTGTCCTATGCACCGCAGTTGGACCTACTCCGGCGGGCTACCCTTGCGGTGACCCATGCGGGGCTCAACACCGTCCTCGAATCGCTCAGTACCGGGCTTCCGATGGTGGCGATCCCCGTAACGAATGACCAGCCTGGGGTTGCCGCGCGGGTGGCTTGGATCGGGGCTGGTGAGGCCATTTCAATCAAGGACGTGACGTTTCAGGCGCTGCGCGCCGCAATCGTCCGTGTGCGGTCGGACCCGTCCTATCGTATGGCGGCCGAACGGGTTCGTGACGCGATCCACACTAGCGGCGGGGCGCCGCGTGCCGCGGAGCTGATCGAGCAACGCTTATTACTCGGGGCCTGATGCCCCTGTGTCGGAGCAATGGTGGACGCTCCCACACGCAGCAGCCCAGAGACCGATCGCGTCGGACGCATCGTCCGCTGACCGTCTGCGTCGACGCCGCGAGTTGGAAGTGAACAGTCAAGAGAGCTTGTCCCCATCGAATGAACCACGAGGATTGCTGCGGTATGCAGAGCATCCATGAATTTTGTCGAACCTCTTCACTCACGGGGCCACTCTCTCCACTATGAGTAACCAGCCTGAACGATCCACAACAGCCGGACTGGCGCTGGCGGCGCTCGGTGTTGTGTACGGCGACATCGGGACCAGTCCTCTGTACGCCCTGCGGGAATGTTTTCATGCCTCACACGATTTGCCGGTCACCCTGCCAGTTATTACCGGTCTGCTCTCGCTCATCATCTGGGCCCTGCTGCTGGTCGTCACGGTGAAGTATCTCTTATTCGTTTTGCGAGCCGATAATCAGGGGGAAGGGGGCATCTTGGCGCTCATGGCCCTAGGCCAGCGCCATCGCGAAGAATCAGCGTTTCCCCTTCACATCGGCCCGGTGATCGCCCTTGGGTTGTTCGGCGCGTCGCTGGTCTACGGCGACGGCATCATTACGCCGGCCATCTCGGTCCTCAGCGCGGTGGAAGGCATTGCCGTCGAGACGACGGCCTATCAATCCTATACGCTGCCGATCGCCATCACCGTGCTGCTCACATTCTTTGCCATCCAGTCCCATGGGACCGGACGACTGGGGGGATGGTTCGGTCCGATCATGCTGCTCTGGTTCATCACGCTCGCGGTCTTGGGGATCAGGAGTGCCGTGCAGACGCCCGAGGTGTTTACCGCTTTCAGTCCCCACCATGCCGCACAGTTTCTGCTGGCGCATCCCACACAAGGCTTTGCCGTATTGGGGAGCGTGTTCCTCGTCCTGACCGGCGCGGAAGCCTTGTATGCCGATATGGGGCATTTCGGAAAGGGCCCCATTCGCCTTGGGTGGTATAGCGTGGTGCTGCCGTCGCTGGTCCTGCAATACCTGGGACAGGGGGCCTTGCTGGTCCGGCAGCCGGACGCCGTGACCAATCCCTTCTACCTGTTGGCACCCGGATGGTTCCTCCTGCCCCTGGTCGTGCTCGCCACGTTGGCGACCGTCATTGCCTCGCAAGCGATGTTGAGCGGGGCGTTTTCCCTCACGCAGCAGGCGATCCAGTTAGGCTATCTGCCACGCATGGCTATTCGGTATACGTCGGCCTCCCAGATCGGACAAATCTATGTGCCGGCCATGAATGTGATGATGTTGATCGGCACCATCGGCCTTGTGCTCTTTTTTCAGACCTCCAGTCATCTCGCGGCCGCCTACGGCATCGCCGTGGCCGGCACCATGGTCATTTCCACGTTACTGGTGTTCGTCGTGGCACGACGCCAATGGAAATGGAGTTGGCCGCTCGCCGGGCTTGTGACCGGCCTCTTTTTAACTCTCGATCTCTCCTTCTTCGGCGCCAATGCGCTGAAGATCCCGCATGGCGGGTGGTTGCCGCTGGTCCTGGGTGCGGGGCTTTTTCTCTTGATGGCGACGTGGAACGGCGGCCGTCGACTTGTCGCCAAACATCTCTGGAGCAAAATGCCGCAGCTGACTACCTACCTCAAGGAGGTGCTGGCGCAGCCGCTGCCACGCATTTCCGGGACCGCGGTCTATCTGACACAGTTTCCCGACCTCACGCCGCCGTCGTTCGTGCAGAATGTGCGGCACAACAAGGTGCTGCATGAACAACTGGTCTTTCTGACGACCACGACCGCCCGCGTTCCGATCGTCACCGGCAGTCACCATGTGCGCATCGACCCCCTGGCGCCGGGTGTGCGCCGAGTTGTGGTGCAATACGGGTTCATGGAGACCCCCGACATTACCCGTTTACTTGCGGCTTGCCGGGCACAAGGACTGGAGGTGGATCTTGCTGGCGCCACGTTCTTTTTGAGCCGTGTGAACTCGATCGCGACACCGAAGCCGGGTATGGCGCTGTGGCGGGAGCGACTCTTCGTCTTCCTCAGCCGCAACTCCCAACGCGCCAGTTCGTTCTTTCACATTCCCGCCGAACAGGTCGTTGAAATCGGCGTGGTGGTGGAGATCTAACAGGATGTTGAAGTCATTGTGCTCGGTCTGAAGTCAGAGCGATGAGGCGCGCTCTGCCCCTGTGCCCATCGTGTGGAGAATCTTCATCACCCCGAACGCACCCCCGTCCTTCGCGCCGAGCAGGGCAAGCAACCTCTCGAAGTTTCCCATCATCGACAGTGGAAGCGCATAGTGGTCTAACAGTTGTCCTTCCCTGTTGATAACGCGTAGCTCGATCCACGCGAGGGCACGTCCCAACAGCACTTCTTCCTCCGCATGGCACAAGGTTCTGGCTCGCCGTTTCGCATGCTGCGGGCGAACCGTCCGTTGACTGGATGTCCGATAGAGGGCGACCGTTTCCCGTTTCTTGAATCCACGCGCCTTCAACACCCAGGCAGGGCATGCCAGTGTCACCCCATCACCACCGGCCTTCTGCGCCAATGCCGGTTCGATCAGCTGCGGAACGAATGCAGGTGACCATTGGGCGAGAATCGGACACAGCACGATTCGATACCCGAAGTGCAAGAGGCGGATGGCCCAGGGTAGAAGCAGGAAGCAAGGCACTAGGAGCAGGAGGCTCAACATTGCCGCCACGAGGGGACTCAGGAAAAAGTAGATCGCCAGGAAGGCCAGAGAGAATAGGACCTTGCATGTCTCAAAGATCATGTCGATGAATGGTACAGGACTGAGCCAGATGAGCACATCCAAAGCCAACCTGGTGAGCATCATCGTGACCAGCGAGATGAGAGCAGCCAGAATCAGGATCGCCGTGCTGGATTCCAATGCCGGCACTATGCCCGCCAGCACGATTGCCGGATGAAGCTCAGGTAGGCCCACGTTCCCTGTGTTCGGCATCAGCGTATCCGCACCCACCATCAGATAGAGAAGACCAACGGCGATATCCTCGGCAATGCGAACGAACTTACCGAAGGTTCCTCGAAGTTTTCCGGAGTTGGCAAGCCAGGTGAGTCCGGCCAGGCTGGTGAATGTACCGAACAGCCACCAACTGGCGTACGGCTTAGCCTGGAGAATCAACGAATTCCGCCGGATCTGCTGGACCAGTCGCAGTTCCGAGTTGGCAAACACCGGCTCTTCCACCAACAACGCTGTTCCGGTCAAGACCGCGAGACCCAGAAACGGCGTAGATGCGATGGCCGGCAGTGGTCCAAACACCTCAATGAGTCGCTTATTGAGGTACTCGACTGGCGGGCTCTGCTCCTTCAGCGAGGTTGTCGTGTCGTTGGACTGGTGCGGCTGCGATGGCTCACAACCTGGGACCAACAGGACGACGAGTACCAGCCCAAGCAGCTTCGACCATCGACACAAGTCCCGCATCGCGACCCTCCCTCTCTTCACATCCGGAACAAGCATTCCAGCGAGCCTACGAGTTGTTGCCATACCTCGGAGCGGAAATGGACGTTATGATATCAAGAAAATGGACAGGAATGGTCTCTCCTGGAAGAGCGTGCTGCGTCCACATCGGGAGGGATTAGCGTATCCGTTTCGATACGGCACGCTATCCAAACCGATACAACTCGATCCTCTATCCGACTGATCACCTGGGCGAACCAGTCGTTATTCTTGACCTCCGCCGATGTCGAGCGATGTGGCTTGCAACTTGCTCCACCCGGTTCTCATGAGGATGAGTTGGTTCAGGGGGCCGGGCGTGTGGTGCCAGACCGGGCCTGTTGGTCCCTTCAATGGTGTGGATGGCGAGAGTGATCGAGTGAGATCAGGATGGTACTTGAAGGCAGAAACGTCAATGACAAGCTGCCATCTGGTCGGACGTACAAGAAGCCAATTACGGAGGTGACACATGCCGCTGAAACGATACGGAGTATTGAAAGGGAGAGCGATGGGTGCCAAGCGGGAAGAAGATCAATCTTCTCCTCACTATCAGGTTCATATGCAAGCCGGCTCAACACCGTACCGCATTGCGGTGAATGTGAAGTCTCAGCTGAGCCCGTCCGAGTTGCTGTTTCTGGTCGATGACGACTTCCATCATCCCATGACCGCCAAGTTACCGGACTTGGCGGATGAATTTACTCTATTGTCGAGCAAGCCTGGCGGACAGGCGGTGGATTTCATTCGCGGCAACCTCTTTGATCGGTCGGACATGCGATTGCTTCCGCTGAATCTTCCCGGGCCGGACAACGATCTCAGCGATCGAATCGAACATTATGTGAAACGCGCGATAGAGGAAGGGGATGCCCGGGTCTATGCGTTTGGGGAGCGTTGGGGACCGGAGGGTGGGAAGGCGGACAAGATTTTTGGCTTTCGACCAGGGAACGGCATTCATGACATTCATATGAACCAGGGGAACGTCCCACGTTTTGCCGGTGACGATGGCGTGTGGCAAGACGGAGCCCTGATGTTTCACTTCCCTTCTTCTCAACAATGGGTCGCGGTGTTTCTGGCCTTCCAGTCCCAAGCCTGGCATACCGATGATCGTACCGGCCATGCCATTGTTGAGGTGCCGACCGAGTTGGATCATGTCATCCGAATCGTCGGTGCGCTGGTGAATCCGATCGGTCGAGCACCGGAACAGGAAACCGTGACGCTGCTCAATGCGTCACCGACTGCCATTGATCTCTCAGGCTGGAAGATTGCGGACCGGTTGAAGAACAAAATGGCGCTATCCGGCACTGTCCCCTCCGGCGCCGCGATCACAGTCAAGCTGTCACACGATGTGCAACTCGGGAATAAGGGAGGCATGATCACGCTGCTCAATCGCAAAGGGTTAAAAGTGGATGGGGTGTCGTATACGGC
>Ga0224510_10001254_pt1 | contig 17128 bp, 19 predicted proteins | sample SF_May12_sed_USG_FD_170161 | JGI IMG/M metagenome (GOLD analysis project Ga0224510, IMG submission 170161) | Sediment microbial communities from San Francisco Bay, California, United States - SF_May12_sed_USGS_4_1 | ecosystem: Environmental > Aquatic > Marine > Sediment | place: USA: California... | reverse complement strand
GGGCTGTGTGGTGCAAGCTGGGCGAGCACCAGTTTATGGCCATCTTTGAAGTCGAGACCGTGCAGCCGGATCGGACCAAACACTTCGGGCTGATGGTGCGCGATGCCCAACAGATCAAAGAGGTTCGACAGAAACTGACCAAGAAGTACAAATTGAAGCTCCATCCGGATTTCCGCTGCGATTTCCGAGACCCCTGGGGGAATCGTATCCAAGTCGGAGATCTCAGCGATGAATCCTTGGTGTGGCTTCTGCCCTATCAAGAAGTGCAGAAAGTCGGGATCACATTCGACGACAAACCACACAAGGAGAAACGGTCATGAGCACGACGAACTTGCAGCAGCGGTTGAACGAGTTGTTCGGCTATATTCGCCAAGGAAAGATTGTCGAGGCGATGAGCGAGTTCTATGACAGGGACACGGTCATGCAAGATAACGCGAATCCGTCGATGAATGGCTTAGCGGCCAACATTGAACGGGAAAAACAGTTTATGAGTGGCGTGAAAGAGTGGAAAGGATTCAATGTCACGGCCTCGGGTGTCGGCGACAACGTGACCTTTTATGAATCCACCATGGATTTCATTGCTACGAATGGCCAGCCGGTTCATCTGGAACAAGTTTCGGTGGAGAAGTGGAGCAACGGCAAGATCGTCCACGAACGGTTCTATTACGATACGGGAAAGAAGTAGGGGGGTGAGCGAGTAGGACCACGTCATGAGTGAGTCGCGTCAGGAGCTGTGGTTGATCCGTCAGGGTGAGACGGAATGGAGTGCGGCCAAGCGGCACACGGGACGGACCGACGTCCCGCTGACTCCGAGGGGTGAGCGTCAAGCCACTGCTTTGGGCCGAGTGCTGGCCGATCGAGAATTTACATCGGTGCTCTGTAGCCCTCTGCGCCGCGCCCGTCAGACTTGCGAACTGGCCGGGTATGGCGCTGTCGCAACCGTGGCTGATGGTCTGCTGGAGTGGGACTATGGCATCTATGAAGGAAGAACGACGGAAGATATGAGACAAGAAGAACCTGGATGGTCCATTTGGAGCACGTCTGTTCCAAAGGGGGAGTCTCTTGAACAGGTCGCTCAGCGCGCCCACGGGGTCATTGCGCAAGCCCTGTTGGCTAAGGGAGATGTTCTCCTGTTCGCCCATGCTCATATCCTGCGCATCCTCACCGCCTGCTGGCTTGGACTTCCGCCGCCGGCGGGCCGGTTGTTTGTCCTCCGTACTGCGTCGATCAGCGTGCTTGGGTACGAACGTGAAACACGCGTCATCACCCAGTGGAACGTTTCGCATGAGATGAAGGACGGATCTTCCTTTTGAGAAGATGCAACCTCCGACTGTGAGGCTCTCCAATGCGACTTCAGAATAAGATCATCCTTATCACTGGTGGATCAGGAGCATTGGGGCAGGTTGTCGTCCCGGCAGTTGTTGATGCCGGCGCGCGGGTGATCGTCGTGGACCGGCACTCTCCCGCGACAGAGGCCCAGGGGGTGCGAGTCATGACCGCCGATATCACAAATGAAGCGGACATTCGATGCCTTGTCGAGGCCATCATGGAGAAGGTCGGACGGATCGACGCGCTGATCAATCTGGTCGGAGGGTTCGCCATGGGGCGTCTCGTCGAAACAGATCTCTCGCTGTGGCAGCGGATGTTGACGATGAACCTGACGGCAGCCTTTCTGCTTTCAAAGGCGGTGCTCCCGCATATGTTGCGGCAAGGGACAGGCCGGATCGTTCATGTGGCCGCTCGAGCAGCGGTGGAGCCCTTCCCCGGGGCCGCTGCGTACGTCGTCTCGAAAGCAGGCCTCGCTGCGTTGATCCGTGCGCTTGCCCTGGAATTGGCTGGGTCCGGAGTCACGGTCAACGGCCTCCTACCGACAACGATTGATACACCGGCGAATCGCAAGAGCATGCCTGATGCCGACCCTTCGAAGTGGGTCAATCCGAGTTCCATCGCAGACCTGTTGTCCTTTCTTGTGTCGGATGAAGCAAGTCAGACAAATGGGGCGCTTATTCCACTCGGATAATCGGAGGAGTGGCGATGACCGCGCACGATCTCGGCCTGTAGCCTTCCGTGGGAAGGACCTTCAGCGATCGCTCCGTTTTCTACTAAGATCCGTGGGGGGCAACGAAGTGGATGGACCTATAACGGGGCCGCTGTTGTGGGCACAGCAGGAATTAGGGTTGGTCCAGGTTTCTGATGCTCCGGCACCGTTGTCCACTGTATGATATCGGGATCACAGGAATAGTTCAGAGGGCCTGAGACAGACCAAGCGGCGAATGTTGAACCAGCGAACAGCATGGTGGAGAGGCGTCAGTGGGCTGTGAGGCATATGATGCAGGAACGAAGAAAGAGGGAGGCCTCTCCGGATAATGTTTTTACCGGACTGCTTCGTCTCCATAAAGCGTTGCTCGATGACGAGCGAGTGGCCTATGAGCGTGTTCATGGACGGATTCCCTCCAATGGGGCGTTCTTGCAGCTGGTGTTGAACGATGCCTGGTTCGCCTGGTTGCGTCCGCTCTCCCAATCCATTGCCAAGCTGGATGAACTGAGTGAGTCGGATGAGCCCTCAGCCCACGAGGACATCCCGGCGCTGCTGGCCTCCGTGCAAGCGCTTCTGACCCCGATGGAAGACGGAGAGGGATTCGGTCGAAACTATTACGATGCGCTGCAGCGAAGTCCCGATGTTGTACTGGCGCATGCGAGCCTCAGAACCGTACTCATGCAGTTTCTTCCGACAAAGAGGTGAGCCAGATGAAATCGCATTATCTTGGCCATGTCGTGTTCTATGTGAAAGATCTGGAACGGTCGCTTGGCTTCTATCGAGACCTGTTAGGATTCAAGGAAGTGGGGCGGATCTTTAACGGGGCTGCCTCTGCGCTGACGTGCGGGCGTACGCATCATGAATTGCTGTTGATCCAAGTCGGGGATGCACCGGGCCCACCGCCTGGCCGCCGCCGAGGGCTGTATCATATCGGGATCAAAGTCGGAGACAGTCTGGATGAGTTGCGCCAGGCCAAGCGCGAGTTGGAGCAGGCAGGGGTTTCGATTGATGGAATGAGTGACCATACGGTGAGCCAGAGTCTCTATCTCAAAGATCCCGATGGGAACGAAGTTGAACTCTATGTTGACGCGGACGAGTCGCTATGGAAGGACAATCCGGCGGCGGTCATCTCGTCGATCAAGCCGTTGCGGTTATAGCGTCCTTCATATCGTTCTCCCCAACAGATAGTTCAGCTCTCCCGTTCTCGCTTGGCTTTTATGAACAGTCGATCGTGCTCCACATAGTCCAGAACGCGGTTTTTCGGTACTCCGAACCAAGCCAAGGCATCTCGGATGAGGGTCGCCGAGGTCTCAACTTCAGGCTGGATGACCTCGGTCACTCCCAGAGTGGCGAGCCGTTCCGCTTCTGCCGATTCATGTGCGCGGGCCAGGATTGGAACCTTGGGATTGAGGTCGTGTATGTGGGCCACCGCAAGGGCAGCGGATTGAATATAGGTATCCCAACGGTGCCAGTATCAAGAGTGCCTTGATCAAGGCCTGACCGATCAGGAGCAATCGCTCTGCGTCGAACTCTCCGAGGGCCGGTATCAGCACCGTCATTGCCACGACGGCGACATCTTCGACCGGACAATGCCGATCATCACCCGTCTATGCATGGAGCGAAGCTCTCCCCGATCCACCAGGAGACGGACCAGGACCATGGTACTTGCGACGGACGTGAGGGCTCCGATGATGATGCGTTGAGTGGTCGACCATCCGATTAGACTCCCTATCACGAGGGCTGAGCCGATTGACAACCGAATGCCAGGGAAACTGCCTGCAAGGGCCACCCATTTGACGCGCACGAGCTCCTGGAAGGAGAATTCAAGCCTGATCGAGAACATCAAGAGAATGACGCCGATGTCCGCAAACAACTCAAAGGCGTGAACCCCCGAGATGCTTGGTCTCGGGGTAAAGGGGCCAATGGCGACCCCACCAGGACGTAGCTGAGAATGAGCGGTTGCCTGGCAATCCTTGCGAGGGTACCTCCCGCGACGGCGGCCAGGAATACGATGGCAAGGTCCTCAAAGAAGACAGGATTTGGTTGCACGGTGATCCTTCTTAAGGAACACGCGCTCCCGATACGGGCTACGTCGCGGCTGGTGCGGAGTCACGTACATATCGTAAAGAGAGTGACGCATGGCGTCGCCCGGATGAAATAATCGTCCTGTCGGGGAACGGTTTTCACCCAGAGGGTATGGTCCAGAGAGAGGCAAGGCCCAAGGGAATGAATGGTCCGAGAGCAGGTGCGAAGTTTGTGATGAAGCGCTATACTCAGCCGCGCAAACTAGTCTCAACCGTTCAACGGGAGGAATGACTATGGGGCAACCACGCATTGCAGCCAAAGAGCCATCAGTCCTGACCTTAGAGGCAGGCACGTATTACTGGTGTACCTGTGGACGATCAAGGGACCAGCCGTTCTGTGACGGGGCACATGAAGGAACCGGCTTCGAGCCGCTGGAGTTTACGATCGATGAAACGAAAGAAGTGGCCTTGTGTCAATGTAAGCACACGAAGACGCCACCGTATTGCGACGGGACACACCAAACGGTCTAATGAAATCGCTGTCCACAGTAGTACGCCGCGCCCTCGCGTAGCAACCTCTTGAGCCGCCATAGGGTGATGGTCCATACTGATTGCTTGTATGGACCCATCGCCCATCTCTCCCTGTGAAACCCTAGTTGAACGTTATCAAGCCTTGCTGGAAGTGGCGCAGGCCATCTCCGCCCATCGAGACCTCGACGAGCTTTTTCGAGAGATTGCGCAACGCCTCCCGCGCGTGGTGCGAGTGAATTTCGTCGGGCTCTCCTTATATGACCCCATCAAGAACATGATGCGGCTGCACACGATTCAGGCCAATGTGCCCGCTGATCTGGTCGGAGGTCATGAGGAGTCCATTGAGGAAACCCCGGCAGGGCTGGTCTGGCAAACTCAACGGCCTGAGTTGGTGTCGAATGTCGATGAGGAAATGCGATGGCCATCGGTCATACGCTGCATGCAGGAAGACAACGCCCGCTCGTTCTGCTTCGTGCCGTTGACCACGGCAGCACGTCGGCTAGGGGCCATGGGATTTGTGAGTTTGGAGAAAGAGGCCTATAGCGAAACCGATTTGGAATTCCTGCAACAGGTAGCGAATCCGGTCGCTGTGGCGGTGGAGAATGCACTGGCCTTTCAAGAAATCGCCCAGCTCAAGGATAAGCTGGCCAAGGAGAAGCTCTACCTGGAAGAAGAGCTCCGGCTCGAGCATGGGTTTGAGGACATCATCGGCGACAGCGATCCTCTCAAACAGGTGCTTAAGCAGGTGGAGGTCGTGGCGCCGACCGACTCGACCGTCTTGATCCAGGGCGAAACGGGCACCGGCAAGGAGCTCATCGCGCGGGCCATCCATCGGCTCAGTGGTCGCCATGAACGTACATTTGTGAAGCTGAATTGTGCGGCGATTCCCACGGGACTCTTGGAGAGCGAGCTCTTTGGGCATGAACGGGGAGCCTTTACCGGAGCGATTTCGCAGAAAGCCGGCCGATTTGAGTTGGCCGATAAGGGCACGATCTTTCTCGATGAGGTTGGTGAAATCCCATTGGAGCTGCAGTCCAAGCTGCTTCGTGTGCTGCAGGAACAGGAGTTCGAACGGCTGGGTAGCACCAAAACCATCCGGGTGAATGTCCGTCTGATTGCCGCGACCAATCGGGATCTCAAGACCATGGTAGAGGCCAAACAGTTTCGGGGCGATTTGTACTATCGGCTGAATGTGTTTCCGGTCACGGTTCCTCCCTTGCGCGATCGACGGGAAGACATCCCCACGCTCGTTCGCTATTTCACACAGCACTATGCCCTACGCATGAAGAAGAATATCCAGACCGTGCCGGCGAAGACGCTGGAGGTACTGTCCCGCTATGTCTGGCCCGGCAACATTCGAGAGCTGGAAAATCTTGTGGAACGGTCAGTCATCCTGACACAAGGAACGGACTTGCAAGTACCCATCAGCGAGCTGCAGGCGACGAGTGACTCGACGGGCTCTTCCATGACGGCCTTGGAGGAAGCCGAACGCGAGCATATCCTGCGTGCCCTACAAGAAACCAAGTGGGTCGTTGGAGGGGCCGCGGGCGCCGCCGCTCGGTTAGGCGTCAAGCGCACCACACTCCAATCCAAGATGCAGAAATTCGGCATCACCCGCCCTGAGTAGTGTCTAGCCTTCAATGGGATTCTTGGTGTGGTCGAACCAGCAAGAATGTTGACTGACAGTTCGGAGTCCGTATTTCTGCGGCATGCACGATTCAAGACCCGACCCTAGATACGCGTAAAGCGACTCGGTTCGTTTGACGAGTGTTACGTTACACGATACAGTCTTCCGGTGAAGATACGGAACTTTCTGCATCAAGGCCTGCAACGGCTGTATTTGGACGGCAATGCCAAGGGTGTGCCATCAGATACGGTGGATAAGCTGCGGAAGATGTTTGCTTTTCTGGAGGTGATGAGCCACGCCGATGAAGTCAGAGCCCTCACCTCCTGGAAAGCACACACGTTGACTGGCGACCAAAAAGGCATGGTCAGTTTGAGCGTGACGCGCAACCGCCGCTTGACGTTCCGCGTGGGTGCAGCCGAACAAGAAACCTATGACGTAAATTTAGAAGATTGCCACTAACACAGGAGCAACCGGCCATGCCTATGAAGAACCCGCCTCATCCCGGCGATTTTATCCGTACCGAGATTATTGAACCGGCTGGCTTGTCCGTCACCGCCGCCGCCGATGTGCTGGACGTATCACGTCCTGCCCTCTCGAATTTGTTGAACGGCAAGGCCGACTTGACCGGCGATATGGCCTTGCGGATCGAAAAGGCCTTCGGCGTGAAGATGGATACGCTGATGAAGATGCAATCAAACTATGACATTGCCGAGACGCGCCGTCGCGAGAAAACCATTAAGGGTGTGCGGCGTTCCCATGCGACGCTGCACCCGTGAGTGTTTCACAAAGGGTAAGTTGCGAGATTCCGTGCTACGATTGAAGGCTAGTTGGGCACATGCTAGGAAATGATGCTATGACCAACGAAACGACCGACGTGCTTGAGGACTATGTGACGCTGTACCGCCGCGCCTTTGAGCAATTCGGCGCGCGCGCCTTATGGAGCTGCAAGGCCGTCCCGGAACCAACCCCAGAAGACGCACTGGCGATTACGCGGAGCTTGCGGGTCGAAGGCAACCTTGCGGCGCGGCGCTTAGCGGAACAGATTGAAAAGGCCTGCCGCCGTGCCCCTCACTAAAATCCAGTCCGACATTCTGCGCCTGATCGCCGCGCACCGCGACCCCGAAAGTTACATCGCCGGCAGTACGCCCCTCAATGTGAACGCCCCGCGTTATTCCGGGGATATTGATGTCTTTCATGACCGTGAAGACCGGGTGGCGCGGGCGGCGCAAACCGATGCTGCCGTGCTGGAACAGCATGGGTATGCTTTGCAATGGATCAGGCGTGATCCAACCATGTACGCTGTGCTTGCAGCGCGGGAGCAAGCAACCACAAAACTTGAATGGGTCGTTGATAGTGAGTTCCGGTTTTTCCCCTCCATGCGCGATGATACCTTCGGGTATGTCTTGCACCCGGTTGACCTTGCCACCAATAAAGTCGCCGCCGCCTACGGACGTCGGGAACCGCGTGACGTGGTGGATTTGTTAACCGTGCATGACCAGATTCTTCCGCTTGGCGCGGTCATCTGGGCGGCTGTCGGGAAAGCCATAGGATTCACCCCGGAAGGCATCATCAGCGAGATTCGCCGTCTTGCCCGGTACACCGAGGCTGATTTCCGCCGCCTCGACAGCAACCCGCGCATTGACCCTGCGGCAACCATGATCCGCCTGCGGGAAGTCCTCAATGAAGCTGAAGCGTTTGTGACGCGGATGCCAACGGAGAAGATTGGCCTGCTGTTTGTGCAGGACGGGAATGTTGTGCAGCCTGATCCTGACCAGCTGCAGACGTATCAAACGCACGAGGGCAAAACGCGCGGCCACTGGCCAAGCAGCCCTGACATCAGCGCCGCGATGTTTGAGCGTCTGGCGCAGGAACGAACGGCGCACGACCGCGACCGATAAAAGCTCTCGCCCCGGTGGAACGCGAGAGCAGCAACCGAAACGCACCAATAACCTCTAATCACAAACAGCATGTTACCGAACGCCCCCCCCGTGTTTCGCAAAGGGTACGTTATGAAACAATACTGGAAGCCTTTTAAACACTGCCCCTTGGTCGTTTCATAAGTCTGTTTCACGTCAACAGGGCGTAGCGGCCATGATCATCATGGACGAATGATTTGACATGCTAGTATGGAAACTTGTAGTACCTTAACAGTTTCCATGGTATCCATCCTGTCTTATGCCAACTCGAAAGCCTAAACAACAGGAGCCCTCAGTCGATCAAGCTGCTGTTCAAAGGGTGGTTGCTGCCGCTCGCCGGCAATTTCTCGCCCATGGATTTCGCTCCGTGAGCATGGATGATCTGGCCGCTGAACTGGGCATGAGTAAGAAGACCCTCTATGTGTCTTTCCCAAGCAAGGCCGCGCTTCTGGAAGCTGTGTTGAAGGAGAAATTTCGAGAGGTGGAGGCGGATCTCGGGCAGTTGGCGAAGGATCAAGCTGCCGATGTCGAAGCGGCGCTTCATCGGTTCCTCAATTGTTTACAACGGCACACGGCGGAAATTCAGCCGGCCTTTATCAGGGACATTGGGCGTGAGACTCCGGAACTGTTTCAGTTGATCGAGCAACGGCGCCGTGACGTGATCCGACGCTACTTTGGTGGGCTATTCGAAGACGGGAAGAAAACCGGGGTGATTCGGCATGACATCCCGACTCATCTCATCATCGAGATCTTGCTGGGTGCGGTCCAGGCCATCATGAATCCACCCAAGCTGGTGGAGCTGGGGCTCACTGTGGAACAGGGCTATTCGTTCATCATTCGTCTCATTTTAGAGGGAGCCTTGGTTCCCACAGAGAAGGCGCTGCCATGATGGACGATGGTCGCTGGATTTCACATCAACTTGTCTCGATCGGACTCGTGGTGATGGTGGGGGGTGCTCTGGCTGGTTGTAACCAGGCTGCCTCTGATCTGGTCCAGGGCTATGTCGAAGGAGAGTATGTCTATGTGGCCTCTCCGTACGGCGGAGCCTTAGCTACCCTATCAGTGCGGCGTGGTGCACAGGTCAATGCCGGGGATTCACTGTTTGTCCTGGAGCAAGCATCAGAGAAGGCGACAAGGGATGAAGCGGAACGAAAGTTGAGCAAAGCCAAGGCGACTCTCGAAGATACCAAGAAAGGGAAACGCCCCTCCGAGATTGAATCCTTAAGAGCACAGCTTAGGCAGGCACAGACGGCGCTGCAACTCTCATTACGAGAAGTAGCGCGTCAGGAGGGGCTTGGGGAAGTTCCTGGCGCAGCGGTGCAGCTCGAGGTGGATCGGGCCAGATCAGCACGGGATCAGAACCAGCAGCGAGTCTCCCAGCTCGAAGCGGATTTGAAGACAGCCCTCTTGGGTTCCCGTACCGATCTGGTTGCGGCGGCTGAAGCCGAAGTACGAGCCAAGGAAGCGGCGCTGGCCAAAGCGGAGTGGGATCTTGCACAGAAGCGTCAGGTTGCGCCGAAGGCCGGGTTTGTCTTTGACACGCTGTATCGGGAAGGTGAATGGGTCCCGGCAGGACGCCCTGTCGTGGTGCTCTTGCCGCCTGACCACATCAAGGTGCGAGCCTTTGTGTCTCAAGCGAGGCTTGGGGGGATCAAGCTCGGTGACCTCGCTCAAGTAACGGTCGATGGGGGGCAGGGCTCGATTCTAGGAACAGTCAGTTACATTTCACCGAAAGCAGAATATACGCCGCCGATGCTCTACAGCCAGGGCAGTCGTGACAAGCTGGTATTCCTGGTCGAAGTGTTGTTCGAACAGGCCGTTGCGGTGAACCTGCATCCTGGTCAGCCGGTGGACATCCGATTCAATGGTGTTCCATGACTGCGATGGTCGACCGGCAGGAGCTCGCCATTGATGTGAGCGGGATGACCAAGCGGTTCGGGGCTCGAACCGTGGTCGACCATATTGGGCTCCAGGTGCGTCGAGGAGAGATTTATGGCTTTCTCGGTCCGAACGGCAGCGGCAAGACCACCTTCATTCGTATGTTGTGCGGACTGCTCCGAGCGGACGAAGGCAGCGGAACCTGTTTGGGCTATGACGTCGTTCGTCAAAGTGAAGCCATCAAGGCTACGGTTGGTTATATGACGCAGCGATTTAGTTTCTATGAGGACCTGAGCATCGCGGAGAATCTGGACTTCGTGGCACGCATGTTCGGAATATCGGATCGACGTGCCGCGGTGGAGCAGAGCCTCGAACGGTTAGGGCTCGCTGACCGGCGGGCACAGCTCGCGGGGCAACTCTCCGGGGGCTGGAAACAACGACTCGCCTTGGCTGGTTGCCTGATACATCAGCCGCAATTGTTGCTACTCGATGAGCCAACAGCTGGGGTGGATCCGAAAGCCAGGCGAGAATTCTGGGAACAGATTCACGAGCTGGCCGCCGATGGGCTCACGTTTCTGATCACGACTCACTACATGGATGAAGCCGAGCGGTGCCACCGACTGGCCTATATTTCATGCGGAAAGCTGCTCGCCGATGGAACGGTCTCCGACGTGATTCAACAGGCGCGGCTTACGACCTGGTCGGTCAGCGGTCCCAACCTGCATCAACTGGCCGTGGAACTTCGTCGACAACCTGGGATTCAACAGGCGGTCGCGTTCGGAGATCGGCTCCACGTCAGTGGCGACGATCCGGGTAGGCTTGAGGCCGCGGTGGCCGCATTTCGCACTGGTCCCTATGAATGGCATCGTGTCGACACAGGGCTTGAGGATGTGTTCATCCACCTGATGCAGCACTCGTCGGACAACGTTGCGTCATGAGGATTCATTCGCCATTTTCAGTGTTCCGTTTCTGGGCGATCGTCGTGAAGGAATTCATTCAGATGCGTCGCGATCGGGTGACCTTTGGGATGATGATTGGTGTCCCGTTGATCCAGCTCGTACTCTTCGGCTTTGCGATCAACGCCGACCCGAAACATCTGCCGACCGTGGTGCTGCAGGCCGACTATGGTGCCCATGGGAGGACGCTTCTGCAGGCCATTCGCAACAGCAACTATTTCGAATTCATCCGCGAGGTCTCGACCGAGCAGGAAGCTGAGGACGTATTGTCGCGAGGCGAAGCCCAGTTCGTGATCAACATCCCTCCGAACTTCTCGCGCGATATGCTGCGTGGCGAGCGCCCGGCTATCCTTGTCGAAGCCGATGCCACCGACCCCGCCGCGACGGGTAACGCAATCGGCTCGTTACGCGTGCTCGTGACGACGGCCCTCCAACAGGATCTCAAGGGATCCCTGTCCTATGTGGTGCGCGGCGATGATCCGATCGAGTTGCGTGTGCATGCCCGATATAACCCAGAGGCCATCACACAATACAACATCGTGCCTGGGCTCATGGGGGTGGTGTTGACCATGACGATGGTGATGATCACCGGTTTGGCCATCACCCGTGAACGGGAACGGGGGACGATGGAAAATCTCTTGTCGATGCCGACAAGGCCATTTGAAGTGATGGTCGGCAAGGTGTTGCCCTACATTCTGGTCGGGTATATCCAGGTCATCCTCATTCTCCTGGCGGCTCATTTCCTCTTTGGCGTGCCGGTGTACGGCAATATTCCGATGCTCTTTGTGTCGGCGTTGGTCTTTATTGTGGCGAATCTGGCGATGGGGATCACGTTCTCCACGTTGGCACAGAACCAACTGCAAGCCATGCAGCTCTCGTTCTTCTTCTTTTTGCCGTCGCTGTTGTTGTCGGGGTTCATGTTCCCGTTTCGTGGCATGCCGCAATGGGCGCAAGCGATCGGCGAGGTGCTGCCCCTCACACATTTTTTACGGATTGTCCGAGGGATCATGTTGAAGGGGAACGGAGTGGAGGAGGTCGTTCTTCAACTCTGGCAGATCGCGTTGTTTGCCGCGGTGGTGTTGGTGATTGGGGTGAAGCGGTATCGACAGACGCTGGACTAATCTGCAGCGTGGATTCGAAAGACGACGCGATTCAGTAAGCGAATTGTGCGTCCTGGTATCGGTGTAGCCGGGGAGCTGGAGAGTGCCGATACGTCGGCAGCGTGCCGGGCGCTCGGCAGGACTCTTGGTGGCTTTCTGCCCTCCAGGCGCGTTCAGAGAGGGGATCTTCACAGTTTTCAATGGCTTCAGTGGATCCATCGGAGCACCTGTGGCTGGAACATGACTTGCGCTATCGGACTTGTGTGAACGGTTGAGGGAACAGGAGTTGGTAGGCAGTGCTCAAGATCACAAGCCATCACGATCCGGTGCGGCAAGACAGGTCGCTTCTTATTGAAGGGCGGCTGGCGGGTCCCTGGGTCGAAGAACTCCGGACCTATTGCCGACGCACCTGTGACGATCAATTGCCGTGCACACGAATCGACTTGAGCGGTGTCACGTTCATCGATATGGATGGGAAGCTACTGTTAACTCAGCTCTGGCAGCAAGGAATGGAACTACTGGCCTCCGGTTGTTTGACCAGGTGTTTGGTCGAGGACATTACGAAGGGGAGTCGTACCATTCCGGAGGGGCGGCATGGTGATGGCACGACCTGTTCCCGCCGATCTGGCTTGTCGCAGTGATGCCTTTCAGCGCGGAGGCCGATCTGGCTTGGGCTTGCCGCCACTGTAGGGCGCTCGGTACAATGTCACGTTTGTCTTCCTGAGGAATTCTTGAGGATTGCAGCATAAGGTAGGAAACATGCCGATAGTACGTCGATCAGTGCCGCACGTCTCATTCTGTTTCGTCTTTGCGACCCTAGCCCTGTCGATCGGCTGTAAGCAGGAAGCTGGTTCAATGCCGGCGCTGCCGGTGCCTCAGGTGGAAGTCGTCACGGTTCAAACCCAAGTTGTTCCTGATGAGCCGGAATTTATCGGTCGAGCGGAGGCCTCCCGTCCGGTTGAGATCCGTTCGCAAGTCACGGGAATTTTGAAGGCGGTGCTCTATCCCGAGGGCCGTGACGTGAAAAAGGGCGAGCGGCTGTATCAAATCGATCCGGTGCCTTTCAAGGCTGCGGTTGCGAGTGCGAAGGCCAAGATCGCGCAGGCGGAGGCGCGTGTCGTCCAGGCCAGACAGGATTTGGTCCGGGTGAAGCCGTTGCTTGCGGAGCAGGCGGTGAGCCAAAAGGATGTCGACGATGCTATTGCTCAGGAGTTATCCGCCAATGCGGCCCTGCAGGGGGCGCAGGCTGATCTCATCAAGGCTCAATTCGACCTGGACAACACGCTCATCACGGCGCCGATGAGCGGCATCATTGAACGCAGCCGGTACTATGAAGGACGGTTGGTCTCAGCTCAAACCGATCTCTTGACCACGATCCATCGGGTCGATCCCATGTATGTGGTGGTGAATGTGCCGGAGACATTCATTCTCAAACGGCGACGGGACATCGAAGCAAAAAGGATTACCCATCCGGGAGTCTATCAATTACGAGGACGGCTGACACTCATGGATGGGACGGTCTATCCCGAGGAGGGCGTCCTCGATCTCTTAGCGCCAGGCTTGCGAACGGAAACCAGTACACGTCAAACGCGAATTACGTTCCCAAATCCCCATCGGATCATTCTCCCAGGGCAGTTTGTGAAGGTCCGATTCACCGGCGACACGAAAACGAACGCGGTCCTCATCCCGCAGCGAGCCGTGTTACAGGGGCCGCAGGGCCCATTTGTTTTCGTAGTCAACCGCGAGGAGAAGGTCGAGATTCGAGATGTCGTAGCATCGGATTGGAAGGGGAATCAGTGGCTCATCGATCACGGCCTGAATGCCGGCGATCGAGTGGTCGTTAATGGGATCATGCAGATCGGTCCTGGCGCACCGGTGAATGCCGTTCCTTGGGTTGCCGCGAATGCGGAGCCTGCTCCTACCAGTCCTCAGTAAGGATCAACTGTGATTTCGCATACTTTTATTGATCGGCCAATTTTTGCCTCGGTGGTGTCGATTGTCGTGGTGGTCATGGGGCTGCTGGCCATGCAGTTCCTGCCGATCGCGCAGTTTCCGGAAATTACTCCCCCCGTCGTCCAAATCGACGCCGATTATCCAGGCGCCAGCGCCGAAGTTGCCGCGGAAGCCGTTGCCCGTCCGATCGAGGTGACATTACCGGGTATCGACAATCTGCTGTACTACGAATCGACCAGCAGCAACGATGGACACGTGTCGATCAAGCTGACGTTCGAAATCGGGACCAATCCTGATATCGCTCAGGTCCAAACCCAGAATCGGGAAAAACTCGCCGAGCCGCAGTTGCCGCCGGAAGTCGTTCGGCAGGGTATCTCCGTCAAGAAGATGTCGCCCGATCTGGTGTTGGTGGTGGCGCTCAAGTCGACCGATCCTCGGCACGACGCGGTCTTTCTGTCCAACTATGCCACCCTTCGGATCGTCGATGATCTGAAGCGCGTCAAGGGTGTCGGGGATGCGCTGGTGTTCGGTCAGCAAAATTACAGCATGCGGATCATTCTCAACCCGTTGTTGATGGCCAAGTTGGATCTCACCCCAAGTGACATCACGACCATCATCCGCGAACAGAATCGCGATTACCCGGCGGGGACGATCGGGCGTGAACCGGCTCCAAAGGGAACCGAGCTGACGATCCCGATTATTACCAAGGGACGTCTGACCGAGGTCAAGGAGTTTGAAGAGCTGATCGTGCGTGCCCTGCCTGACGGCTCAACGGTGCGCCTCAAAGATGTCGCGCGTATTGAATTGGGAGCCCAAGCGTATGGGCTCGAAGGGCGATGGAACAGCAAACCGACGACCTTCATTCTAACATTTTTGTCTCCAGGAGCGAACGCGCTTGATACCGTACGCCGTACGCGCGCGCAGATGGATGAACTCGCTAAAAACTTTCCTCCCAGCGTGTCGTACGACACACCCTATGACACCACCCGGTTTATTGAAATTTCAATCAAAGAAGTGGTCAAGACGTTGTTGGAAGCGATGGTCCTGGTTGTGTTCGTCGTGTACCTATTTCTCCAGACTTGGCGCGCCACGATTATTCCCACCGTTGCGGTTCCGGTCTCGCTGATCGGAACGTTCGTCGGCCTCTATGTCCTCGGATTCTCCATCAATACCATCACGCTTTTTGGGATGGTTTTGGCCATCGGAATCGTGGTGGACGACGCGATTGTTGTGGTGGAGAACGTCGAACGACATATGCGAGAAGGCCGGTTGACGGCGAAAGAGGCGGCCAAGCGGGCGATGAGCGAAGTGACTGAGCCGATCATCGCCATCGTGTTGGTGCTCGTGTCCGTCTTTGCTCCGGTCGGATTCATCGGCGGGATTACCGGGGCCCTCTATAAACAGTTTGCCGCGACCATCGCCATTTCGGTGACGGTCTCAGGATTCGTCGCCTTGACGTTGAGTCCTGCGCTCTGCGGCGTGGTGTTGACACCTCACCAGGGGAAACGGAGCGGGTTTTGGGATTGGTTCGATCGTCTGTTCAGCCGGACCCAGCAGGGCTACACGCGTGCCACGAGTGCGTTGCTCGTGCGGCCGATTCGTGTCCTGGCGGTCTTTGTCCTGTTGCTGATTGCCTCGATCGGACTGTTTGAGAAGTTGCCGAAAAGTTTTCTGCCCGAAGAAGACCAAGGATACTTCATCGTGATCGCGCAACTCCCTGATGGGGCCTCGAAACAGCGGACGGTCGCGGTGCTCGAACGGGTCGAGCGATTTTTCCAGGCCATCCCGGCGGTTCATTCCACCGATGCGCTGACCGGGCAGAATTTTGTGTTCGGCACGAGAGGGCCAAACTCTGCGACGATGTTCGTCCCGTTACATCTCTGGGATGACCGGCCTGAGCCGCAGTACCATGCCAAGGCGCTGGTTGGCGCGGCCTATGGAGAGTTTGCCAAAATTCCAGAAGCTCTACTCTTGGCGTTCAATGCGCCGTCGATCCGTGGAGTCGGGGCCGTCGGCGGCTTCTCCGCTCAAATTCAAGATCCCAGCAGCGGCGACTTTAAAAAGTTCGCCATGGTGGCCCAGCAATTTGTCGAACGCGCACAGAAAGAGCCGGCGATCGGACGGGTCGGAACCAATTTCCGCGTTTCCTCGCCACGACTCTATGCCGATGTGAATCGGGAACGAGCGAAAGCGCTGGGAGTGCCGATTTCGGATATTTTTGATACACTGCAGGCGTACTTCGGCAATTTTTACATCAATGACTTTGTCAAGTTCGGTCGCGTCTATCATGTGCAGACCGAAGCCGATGCCGAGTTTCGAGCGACACCGCAGAACCTGTCGAATATCTATGTGAGAGCCGTGAGCGCACAGGGGATCAATATGATTCCGCTCGACACGGTCGTGACGACCGAGTACCAGAGTGGGCCGGATCCGGTGAACCACTTCAATGGGTACAACACGGCGTTGCTCTTGGGCGCGGCTGCGCCGGGGTTCAGCTCAGGACAAGCGTTGGAGGCTTTAGAACGAGTGGCGAAGGAAGTGTTGGTCCCTCAGGGGTACGCCATCGATTGGAGCAACATTTCTTTTCAAGAGCAACGGGTCGGCGGGCAATCCAATCAGGTCTTTGTCATCGGATTGTTGATGGTCTTCCTGGTCTTGGCGGCCCAGTTCGAGAGTTGGGTTGTGCCGTTTGCGGTGATTTTGGCCGTTCCATTTGGGATCTTCGGTGCATTGGTGGCCGTGTGGCTTCGTGGATTCGAGAATGATCTCTACTTCCAGATTGGGTTGGTGACGTTGATCGGGTTATCGGCGAAGAATGCGATTTTGATCGTCGAATTCGCGAACACCCGATACGAGGCAGGGCGGCCCTTGATTGAAGCAGCGATCGAGGCGGCACGATTGCGGTTCCGACCGATTATCATGACCTCGATGGCCTTCATTTTTGGGATGTTCCCACTGGTCATCGCCAGTGGCGCAGGGGCGGCAAGCCGTCAGTCCATCGGCACCGGAGTGTTGGGTGGGATGTTGGGAGCGACGTTCCTGGCCATCTTTTTTGTTCCCCTCTTCTATGTCTTGATTCGCAGGTGGACTCAAGGTAGAGCTCAT
>Ga0224510_10001253_pt1 | contig 17144 bp, 17 predicted proteins | sample SF_May12_sed_USG_FD_170161 | JGI IMG/M metagenome (GOLD analysis project Ga0224510, IMG submission 170161) | Sediment microbial communities from San Francisco Bay, California, United States - SF_May12_sed_USGS_4_1 | ecosystem: Environmental > Aquatic > Marine > Sediment | place: USA: California... | reverse complement strand
GCTGGACTCATGCTGAGTATGTGGAAGTGGACTCGGTGGGGAGGATGTTCGCGGTAGATCTGTCTGCCGAACGGATTGCGATCGAGCACTATCGCGAAATGACCGTTTTTCTCGGCGCCGACGATCTGACGACTCAGCAGATCTTGGAGATGATGCTGGTCCCAGAAGAAGCGCAGGCAGAGAGTCGGGCCACTCTTGTAAAGGACTGCACTTCCGAGGGAGAGATTCACGTCACAGCACTGCTCGGTGCTTCATGCGCGCAACACTGAACGCAGCAGGAGGATCCATGGTCTGCCAACGCTGTCGAGGACTACTTGTACGGGAAACCTTCGATGACCTAGGCCTCGGAACAGAGGCTCTCCACACCGCCACACGCTGTCTCAATTGTGGGTGTATCGAGGATGCCGTCATTCGCACGAATCGATCCCGCCGGTTGGAGAGCAGGCGGGCGGCGTCGCGTGGGAGGGTGAGGCAAGGCGACAGTACGTATGTCAAGATTCTCTCTCAAGCGCATGCATCGGCTGGATGAGCGGATGCTCCGACATCCAGTCCTCATGTCACAACCAGCGATGATAGAGGAACCGCAGGATACAACTGCGCAGCTCTGTTTCTGATCATAAGGAGGCATCCACATGAGGGGTGAAACCATGAGGCAGCGCGGCCACCTGTCACAGATGCGGCGTGGACAGGGATCGGCCGCTGGGCCGAACTCAAACCATGATACAGGAGCTGAACAACCTGAGTCTCTGATGTTCTCTCGTGGGCGGAGAACGCCGCATGTGAATTGCCGAGCCATGGATCTGACAAGTCATCTTGATCAGGCTCAGATCGGGACGATCTGCGAGATCCATTCGGCGCCGGTGCGCGAACTCCGAAACGCAATCCAATCGGCGCTGGACCAGCGGAGAGCGGCCAATATCTGGGAGCCTTTCGAATTGAAGCGTATCCTATTTGAGGGAAGCCGCAGGATCCTGGTCCGGGGACTTGGGCTGGCAGATCGGAGTTCTCATGACGACTCGCGTATTGTGATCGTATTGGAGGACCTTGGTTTTCACCAGGATCGTAGGGCATCTGAAAGACAGGTGAAGAGGTTGTCTCGGGAGCGGAGGGGCACGGCGATTCAGAGATCTGCCAAACAGGAGGAGCGGTCACGGGGTGTTCGGTGCGTGTTGGTCATGGTGGAACGCCCTGGCGAGATCTCCGGTAAGAACTGAACATCACTGACATTGAGGAGGAAGTAACGATGGAACTCTGCAGAAATAATACACCAGGTTTATCCAAGACATCAGCGAGGGTAATGAACGGTGAGCACCGCCGGCTGCCTGTTTCCCAGAAACGGGCTACTCTGACGAGTAGGGTGCGGAGAATCGATTGTGTGTTGGCCGATATCCAGGCGGAGATTGAGCAACTTCGACGGGAGAGGACTCATCTGAGACTGGTGCGGGGTGAATTGGCCGGCATGGAAGCCAAGCGGAGGGAGTCTTCACCGTGCAGCACCTCTTCGGGGTAGCAGGCTCTTAGCCGGATCTCTCCCCATGTCTCCAGGCACCGGCCTCGCAAACCATCTGTATCATCTTGGGGATCTGCCGAATCTTTTGGCGATCGAGGAGCCGCAAGCACGCGCTGTATACCATTCACAATGCCCCTTCACGAAGGCTGATCCCGGCTTCCAAGTGAGTCCAGGCCTCTTCTTCCTGCCACATGAATTTCTTCCCTACTGAGTAATTTTGACCAGACAGGCATCTGGCATTGCGGCATATTGTTATTAATAGTTGCCGTCTGTCTTAGCCAAGGAGGTGGCATCATGACCTGCCGAGTCGCCCGCTCGTATCAACACTTCGCCCAGATGGAGCCGGTCCCCTGCTCTGAATGTGGCTCGGCTTATATGGACGTTCCTGTGGCTTCAGGTATCCGAGGGACGCGTCTGTGTCCGATCTGCGCCCAGTCCTTGAGCCAGCACGTCGCGTCTTCGGTCCACGCGCCGTGCGTGCCGATGAGACATCAGAAGGTCGCTTGAACCGGAGTCGCCAAGGTCTCAGGTAGATTAGGCATCTCACTTTAACCAGGAGGAATCGCCATGCTGAGTTGGGCTATAACATTTCTTGTCGTTGCCATTATCGCAGGAGTATTAGGACTCTCCGGGGTAGCCGGGACCGCGACCAACATCGCCTATGTCCTTTTTGTCATCTTCGTGATTCTTGCGCTGGTCGGTTTTCTCACGGGCCGTAAGCCAACCGCCTAGCGGCAGATTGCGAACATGCCGAAGCTTTGTGTCGTCCGTGGGCTGAGGGTGTGATGGTAGGTCATGCAGGCCTGGCCTAGGCTGAAGGCATTGTCGATTTAACTCCCATGTGGCAGACTGGGCAGTTATGACAATCAAAACACCAAACTACCAATGCCATCGCTTTCCCTCAGGAATCATCAGCCACGCTATCTGGCTCTATCATCGATTGTGTTTGAGCTTTCGCGAAGTCGAAGAACTCTTAGCTGAACGTGGAGTCACGGTGGCGTATGAAACCGTTCGCCAGTGGTGTCGGAAGTTTGGGCCAGCCTCCGTGCATACTGGATGGTGTCACTGCTCTATTCATCCGTTCCATTGTGCGTGCAGTCGGTGAAGTTGACAATACCATAATTGTTGAGCGAGCAATTCTAGAGAGCCAGCTTGGATAACTCGAAACCGGAGTGTGCCATGCCCCTGTTCTCTTGTCTTGTTTTCCATCAGAGGCTCGGAGTACGGGGTGCGATTCTGTGCCTGGTGGCGAGTGCGGTCTTTCCTCCGCATGTCCTGGCCGGGGTCTTGGACCAACTTTCTGATTTGACCGACAAAGCGGCTCAGGCCGTGGTCACTCTCAAGGGCCGCGACAATTTCAACAGCGAGTACCTGTACGATGTGAGTGTGAAGAACTTGTCGTCCGATTTTTTAGTGGGGGAGTCGCTCATCATCGTTCTTGACAAGATCGTTAATATCGGTGGCGACGAATGGATGGCGGGCACGAGCGAATCAAATCTGACGCGCATGGAGATCCTAGGGCAAGATGGCGAAACAGACGACGGTAAACCTTACTTTCGTATCCCTCGCGGATCCGGTCCAGATTTGCCCTCCTACACCGAAAGTAGTCCTGCTACCGTGCGGATTCGCAACAAGGATTATCTCATCGTGTTCACTCCGGTTTTTCGTGTGTATGGAATGAAACGGCCACCCGTGTCGCCGAAACCGGAGGAGCGGGTGTCACCATTGCCTCCACCCAACACCCCTGCCGACAAGCTCATTCAGCTCCTCATCCGGAAAGGCGTGCTCTCTGAGGAAGAAGGGCGCGAGCTTTATCCGCAATGATCCCTCTCAGAAGAATGGAATCCATTGAAATACTCCTAACGGATCACCTGTTTGGATTCTTCTTCTGCCTGTCATCATCAGATTGAAAGCCTAGCCCGGAATCAGATTGAGGGTCGGTTTCTGTGGGCGAAGGCGAATGCTTTGTCTGCGCCGCGTTGGGCAGCTCGAGACACAGCAACAATCCGCAAAACAGGACACCGACGAGTTTTGGAATGGATACCATCGGGGCCTCCTTGGATTGATGTGAACACACTTGGCAATGATGATATGCTCTTCGGCTCTTGCATACTGGTCAATTCTGACCAGACTCCTACAATGCTTCTCGTCATACTGTTATGAAGAAAGCCCGTCTTAGGGGCAGTGGCGTTTGCGTCGCTTGCCGGCGGGCTGATTCCACTGTTGATGCAGCTCAGGAAATCGGTTGCGGAGTCGGAGCGTCTGCTGATTCGGTATGAACATCGAGTTACCATTGTTGCTTCAAGAAATGCGGGCGGCGACAAAGAACATGAACGCGCTCATCGAACATGCGCGGGATGGGGTTGAGCATGCGACGGTGTTGCTGCACGCGGCGGGTACGGTGGGGGACACTGTGCAACGAGTCCATGAGATGGTACGGGATAGCGTCCGGTCATGGCTGCTCGCTCTGGCCAGCATGGTGGCAGGGTTCAAAGCCACGACGGACGTCGTCAGGGCATCTATTCACCGAGAAGAAGGGATGGTCAATGGAAAAGGAGGAATGCTCAATGACAGATAACAGAGAGTATTCACTAGGCTCAATGGGTGCGATGGGATTGGCGTTTGTGACCGGAGGGTTGCTGGGATTTGCGGCGGCGTTGTTGCTGGCATCTCAGTCTGGTCGTCAGTCGCGGGAGCAGTTGCGAGGGTATGCGCGACGAGCTGAAGAGCGAGTTCATGAGCTGGCCGACAAAGCCACCGAGGGTGTGGACCAGGCGTTGGAGAAGGGACGCGAGTTCATCAAAGACAAGCAGGCGGTTTTGACCGAGGCGGTCGAGACCGGTCGCACGGCCATGCAGAGGGAGCGTGAGCGACTCTCTGTCGACAAGCATGCGCGCCAGTGAAACACATGGGTACAGCATGATCGAGTGTGCAGTGAATGTGCGAATAAAGGGAGATATAAGATGAATACAATTCTTATCGTATTGGGGGTGTTGTTTCTTGGCGTCCTTCCGATCTGGCCGCATAGCGGCAACTGGGGGTATCTGCCCAGCGGCGGGGTGGGCTTCCTCTTCGTGGTTCTGATCCTTCTGACTCTGATGGATTGGTCGGAGCGAACGGCAACGAAAAAGTTGTAATGGGAGCGTGCGCTCATAGATGAGTGGGCCTCAGCAGGCGGATCTACTTTCGTAGCGGTGACGCGTTTCCTCGGTGCGGCATCCCGCTTATACAGTGATGTTTGCACAGGTTCTCAGGTATGAGAGTAGCCATGCTCTCGGTCTCGGGAGCGTGCGTGTGGTCTATTCCAACGATGGAGCATAGATCGATGATCAACATCAATTCTGGGACATTCAACCAGCTCAAGTCTCTGGTCGGAATCGGAGACACCTACGCCAAGCGGATCGTGGAGGGCCGGCCCTATCAACGAACGGATGAGCTGGTGACGAAAAACATTCTTCCGCAAACGAACTACGACAGGATCAAGGAGCACATTATGACGAGGCCGAAATAGGGCAATCGAGAACACATGAGGATACGACGAACCTGTCAGTGGTCAGAGCACAAGTAGCCAGCATGGAACCGCAAAGGAGGGGAATATGCAGAGCAAATCTTGGACATCCATCATGATCGTGACGGCATTCCTTATGGGGTTTGGCCTGGGAGGCCTCTCACTGCACTATGCTACTGCCCAAGGAATCTTTGGGCTTTCGACGTCGGTCAGCCAGCTCGGCAGTGCGCTGGTGGAGATGCAGAGGAATGTCGACGACCTTCAAAAGAATATGGGAACGGTCAAACAGGTCAAAGAGCAACTGAGCAGTCTGTCTACACAAAGTGGGGGCACTCCAGGAGGGGACCTCATGAAAAAAGGTGGCGATTCATTGAAAGATATGCAGCCAAAATTCTGAGTCGCGTGACACCAACACTTGGGAGAGTCACTGCATGATCCAGATATCCAACGGTAACGATCGTACAGGTTCAATCAGTTCCCAAACGAGGCTCGGCATGACCGGGGTCGTGATGGCAGGCATGCTTACGCTGTTGCTGATCGGGACTCCCCTGGCTTCAGCGGGTCAGACTGCCACAGAATCAGTGAAAAGTACCATCGATGAGGTGATCCATATTCTCAACAGCGAAGAGCTGAACCAGCCGGGCCGCTCGGTGGAACGACGTCAGAAGATTGAGCAAGTCATCAGGCAGCGCGTGAACTACGAAGATATGGCCAAACGGGCCCTGGGCTGGCCCTGGACAGACCTGACTGACCGCGAGCGGCAGGAATTTGTTGCCCTCTTTGTTCAGTTACTCCGAGACACGTTTGCCTGTCGAATTGACAACTACGACGACGAGCAGGTGCTCTACTTGTCTGAACAGCGGGAAGAGAACTTTACCGAGGTGAGGGCGAAGCTGTCGGGTCCGAAGACGGAGACTCTCCTCGATTTTCGGCTGGTGGACGTGTTCGGCCACTGGTATGTGCAGGATGTGGTTATCGACGGCGCGGGCATCGTGAGCAATTACCATGCGCAGTTCGCCAGTATAATCCGCGACCATGCCTACGCAGGTTTGGCGACCAAGATGAAAGAGAAGACGCTTGTGGTGAAGGCGTTTGAAACGACCATGGCTCCATAGCTTGTCGGCAGAGGCATCATTGGCCGATCTGACCGTCCGGGGGCTATGGATGGATAAAGCTCCCAAACTGTGTCGTCTCATCCGAGGGGATTCGTCCTGAAAAGGCGTCATGTCCGATGCCTAGGATGACCGGTAAAGTCTCCTCTCGTTACCACACTCGATGATCTCACACTCGCTCTGTTGGTGTGTTTCAGCAACTGCGTCAGCCTGATGACTGCGGAGTTGGTCGGACAGCCCATGAATACGATTTGTTCACCTGTTACCAAGAGTGTCGAGCTGGAAGAACCGATTCGCGCCGAGCTCTTCGGCGTCGAGCGGCTCGAACAGCATGCGGCAAGCCTTGCGGTGGCACAGGTCGTCACCGATGATGCACGGGGGGGCCGATTACTCACGCCACGAGTCCTTGATAATAAACGCGTCTTGGTGGAGTCGTATCAGGCGATCGCCCGTACGATTCGCGATGAGAAAGCGATTACTCCGGCAGATGAATGGTTTGTCGATAATTTCCATCTTGTCGACGAACAACTTCGCGAGATTATCGACGATTTACCTCCAGGGTATTACAGGCAATTGCCAAAACTTGCGTCGGGCCACTTGCAGAATTACCCACGAGTCTTTGGGGTGGCCTGGGCATTCGTTGCCCACACCGACAGTCGGTTCGATCCCGACATGCTCCGTCGCTTTGTGATGGCGTATCAAGGTGTACAACCGCTGACCATCGGTGAATTGTGGGCAGTGGCGATCTCGTTGCGTGTCGTGCTGGTGGAGAATCTTCGAAGGCTGGCCGAGCGGATCGTCCACAGTCGGAAGGCTCGGTTGGAAGCCGATGAACTGGCGGATAGTCTGTTGGGGAGCGGAGCCTTGGCAGCAGAGCTTCCGGCCAGTGCACTCCGTCGTTTTGAGACCAAGCCATTAGCCACTGCCTTCGCCGTACAGCTGGTTCAGCGACTGCGTGATCTGGACCCGAAGGTGCGTCCGGTCTTGCGGTGGCTTGACGAACGCCTTGCCGCGCAGGGCGCGACTGCTGACGAGATGGTGCACGCCGAGCATCAGCAACAGGCGGCCATGAGCGTGACGATGCGCAATATCATCACCAGTATGCGGCTGACCTCCGCGTTTGATTGGTCGGACTTTTTCGAAAGCGTCAGCCCGATCGACACGATTCTGCGGACCGATCCCCGGTACGCTGAGATGGACTTTGTCACGCGGGATACGTATCGCCATGCGATCGAGGATCTCGCACGCGGGACAGGCCTTTCCGAAATCGAGGTGACCACGCGTGTTGTGGCCCGCGGCAGGCAAGCGGGGTGTGAGCCGCATATGGGAGAGCAATCGGAGCGGGAGCGGGAACGGCACATGGATCCCGGGTATTACCTCATCTCGCAAGGGCGCCGGGCGTTTGAACGAGAACTCGGCTACCGGGTGTCTTGGCCGGAGCGGCTGCGGCGTTGGTATGTGCAGGGGGCTGCTTCGGGCTATCTGGGATCGCTGACAGTCTGTACCGCCATGGTTCTCGCTGTACCCTTGTGGTATGCCGCCGAAACAGGTGTGAGCGTGGCGGGCCTCGTGTGTCTCGGTCTCATTGCGTTCGTGCCGGCCTCGGATCTCGCCATGGCGCTCATCAATCGCACCGTGACGACCATCCTTGGTCCGCGTGTGTTACCCCGGATGGCATTGCGGGACGGCATTCCCAAAGAGCTACGCACGATTGTGGTGGTGCCCACGTTGCTGACGAGCCGGCAGGGCATCGACGAGCAAGTCGAACGATTGGAGGTGCATTATCTGGCGAATGCGGATGATGACCTTCGTTTCGCTCTGCTCTCAGACTGGAGAGACGCCCCGAGCGAAAGTGTTCCGGATGACGCCGAGCTGCTCGCTGCCGCAGTGGAGGGTATCGCGCTTCTGAACAAACGGTACGGCCCCGCGGCCGGGGGTGGATCGCGCTTTGTCCTGTTGCACCGCAGGCGAGTCTGGAACGAGTTCGAGCAGGTGTGGATGGGATGGGAACGGAAACGAGGCAAACTGCATGAGTTGAATCAATTCCTACGTGGTTCGATGACCACCACATTCATGTCCGTCGGCGGGCAGCTCCCTGAGACGATTCCGTCGGTCCGGTTCGTTATCACACTGGATGCCGATACTCGGTTGCCCCGTGGAGCCGCGCACCGGTTGATCGGCACCATGGCTCACCCTCTGAACCGGCCACGATTCGACTCGAGCGCCGGGCGTGTGCTGGAAGGGTATGGGGTCGTGCAGCCGCGGATTACACCGTCGCTCCCGGGTAGTGGCGAGGGCTCGTATTTTCAACAGACGTTTTCCGGACCCAGCGGGATCGATCCCTACGCCTCGGCCGTGTCTGATGTGTACCAGGATTTGTTTCGGGAAGGGTCCTACACGGGCAAAGGCATTTACGAGATCGATGCATTCGAGGCGGCGTTGGCGGACAAGGTGCCGGACAATGCGATGCTCAGTCACGATCTCTTTGAAGGATTGTTCGCGCGCGCGGCGCTGGCGACCGACATCGAGCTCTTCGAAGCGTTTCCTGCCCACTATGAAGCGGCGGCAGCCAGGCAGCATCGATGGGCGCGCGGCGATTGGCAGCTGCTGCCCTGGCTGTTCGGACGAGGGCACACCGGGTCTGACCCACATCGCGCGGTGGCGATTCCCGCCATCGGCCGTTGGAAGATCCTCGACAATCTCCGCCGTAGCCTGTCGGCTCCCGCGGCGTTTCTGACACTGCTCGTTGGGTGGGTGCTGCCGGAACAATCTGCCTGGGTCTGGTCGGGATTCATTCTGATCACGTTGGCGATTCCGTCGCTGTTATCCTTCGTGCTCGGGCTCTATCCACGCCGTCCCGGTGTGGCCCTGCGTACCCATTTTCGTGGGTTGGGCAACGACCTAAAGTTAGCCGCGAGGCAGATCGCGTTGACCGTCACCTTCCTTGTACATCAGGCATGGGTCATGACGGATGCCATTCTTCGTACTCTCGGTCGGCTCATCTTCACGCACAGGCGGATGTTGGAGTGGGTCACCGCGGCTCAGGCTGAGGATGCCTACACGTTCAGCCTGACAGGGATGTATCGGCGCATGGCGGGCGGCGTAGCGCTCGCCGTCGTGGCAGCTGGGGGGGTGGCACTGTTTGGGTCCTATGAGTCCTGGGTTGCCGTGGCTCCGTTCGTACTGCTCTGGTTATCAGCTCCGGCCGTGGCACGATGGGTCAGTCTCCCGCCTCGACTCACCGGGGTCGGACCGATTGCTCCGGCTGATGCACGGACGCTCCGATTGATTGCACGCCGGACCTGGCGGTTCTTCGAAACGTTCGTGTCTCCCGAGGACCATGCGCTGCCTCCTGATAATTTCCAGGAAGATCCAAACCCCGTCGTAGCCCACCGGACCTCGCCGACCAATATTGGGCTCTATCTGCTCTCAACCCTGGCCGCCCGTGACCTCGGATGGTTGGGGACGCTCGATGCGACCGAACGACTGGAAGCCACGCTGGCGACGATGAACCGTCTCGAGCTTCTTTCTGGGCACTTTTACAATTGGTATGACACACGTACCCTTCGTCCGCTGGATCCCAAGTATGTGTCCACCGTCGATAGTGGGAATCTCGCGGGACATTTATTGGTAGTGGGGAACGGATGTCGCGAGCGGATTCAACACTCAACCATCGAAAGCAATTTGTTTGCCGGGATTGATGATGCCATTCAATTGTTACGCGATGCGTTGGAGGAGATGCCGGATCAGCGACTGACCCACACAGTGACTCGGAAGCAGCTGAGCCAAGCTGTCGATGAGCTGAGCAGGGTGCTCTTGTCGAGACCGGTCGATGCCGCTGGTTGGACCGCTAGATTTGGAAAGCTCACCGTCTTGTCACATACGGTTTCCGATATGGCTCAGGCCATGGGACAGGAGCGAGGTGATGAGTCCGATGGGGAATTGCAGGTCTGGGCAGATGCGGTCAGGACGTGCGTGGACAGTCATCTCCGCGACGTGGAACTCTTCCTTCCATGGGTCCGTTTCAGTGCAAAAGACCGGGCGGCTCTGTTCGAGCACTCGTCTGGACCATCGCCCGAATGGTCGGTGATCGAGCCGTTCTTTCATCCTATTCCTACGCTGGCGGTTGCCTCTGAGCGGTTTGCGGATGCGCTCCGTGCGCTCGAGCGCTTGCGGGAACACTTGCTCAGTCGTCCCTCGCAGGATCGGTCCACCTTGGCAAGAATCACCCTTCTGGCTGATGCGATACGGCAATCGGGTTCAGGTATCACGGCCTTGACCCGCCGTCTCACTGCAATCGCGCAGAGCGTGGATGACATGGTTCACGCCATGGACTTCACCTTCCTCTTCGACCCGACGCGTAAGCTGTTGTCCATCGGCTATTGCGTGCCGGAGCACAGCCTGGACCCCAGTTGCTACGACCTGCTGGCGTCAGAGGCCAGACTGGCGAGCTTTATCGCTATCGCCAAGGGCGACGTGCCGTCATCGCACTGGTTTCACCTGGGCCGTGCTCTCACGCCCGTGGGAGACGGTTCGGCGCTCGTGTCCTGGTCTGGCTCCATCTTCGAATACCTCATGCCGGCGTTGGTGATGCGTTTCCCGGCAGGCAGTTTGCTGTGCCGGACATATGAGCTGATCGTCCATCGGCAAATTCAATACGGTAGAGAGCGAGGGGTGCCATGGGGTGTTTCGGAGTCGGCCTATCATGCACGTGATCTCGACCTGACGTACCAGTATTCCAGCTTTGGTGTACCGGGTCTGGGACTCAAGCGAGGGCTCAGTGAGGATGTGGTCGTCGCGCCCTATGCCACGGCACTGGCGGCGATGATTAATCCCATGGAAGCCACGCAAGGCTTCGGGCGCCTCGCCGATGCCGGAGGGAGGGGAGCCTACGGGTTCTATGAAGCGCTGGACTATACAGGGACACGGGTACCCGAAGGAACAGACGTGGCGATCGTGCGAGCCTATATGTCGCATCATCAGGGCATGACGGTAGTCGCCATCGCGAATGTCTTGAACGATGGAGTGATGAGGAACCGTTTTCATGCCGAGCCGATCGTCCGGGCCACCGAACTCCTGCTCCAGGAACGGACTCCGCGCGACGTGCCGGTGACGCGCCCGCGCGCGGAAGAAGTCGCTGCCGCGTCCCACGTCCGTGATCTTATCCCGCCCGTCATGCGGCGATTTACCACGCCGCATGAGGAGGCCCCGCGGACGCATCTGCTGTCCAACGGCCGGTATGCCGTCATGTTGACCACAGCCGGATCAGGATATAGCCGGTGGCGGGATATCGCGGTGACGCGCTGGCGCGAGGATGCGACGCGGGACTGCTGGGGTTCGTATATTTTTCTTCGCGATATCCACACTGGGTCTGTATGGTCGGCCGGTTATCAGCCCAGCGGCGTCGAGGCCGACGACTATGAAGTGTCCTTTTCCGAAGAACGGGCTGAGATTATCCGACGGGATGGCGACTGGAGCACGACGCTCGAGGTGGTGGTGTCGTCCGAAGACGATGCTGAAGTCCGTCGCATGTCCGTCACCAACTTGGGGGCCAGTGCACGCGATCTGCAAATCACGTCCTACGCTGAGCTGTCTCTGGCTCCACAGGCCGCCGATGTGGCCCATCCGGCTTTTGCCAATCTGTTCGTGCAAACGGAATTCGTGCCGGAGATCGGTGCGCTGCTCGCCACGCGTCGCAGACGATCTGATGAAGAGGCGACGGTGTGGGTGGCCCAGGTGGTTGTGGTCGAAGGAGACACCGTGGGTGCCTTGCAATATGAAACGGATCGCGCCCGGTTTCTCGGACGCGGGCAGCATGCCCGTACCGCGGTCTCGATGATCGATGGGCGGCCCCTCTCGAATACCGTCGGATCAGTGCTAGATCCGGTGATGAGCCTGCGCCGTACGGTGCGGGTGCCTCCAGGCGGGACCGTGCGCGTGGTGTTTTCAACCATTGTCGGCCAAGCCCGCGATCACGTGTTGGAGTTGGCCGACAAGTACAGCGACCCGAGAGTGTTTGAGCGGGCCGTCTCGCTGGCCTGGACGCAAGCACAAGTCCAACTGCATCACCTCGGTATCGGGACCGACGAAGCCCAGCTCTTTCAGCGGCTCGCGAATGCGGTGTTATATATTGATGCCTCACTTCGGCCGTCTTCCGAGACACTGAGCCAGAGCACGCTGGACCGCGCGGCTCTGTGGGCCCAGGGCATCTCAGGTGATCTGCCCATTGTGCTGGCTTGTATCGATCGAACGGAGGACGTCGATCTCGTCCGGCAATTGCTGCGGGCACATGAATACTGGCGGATGCGGCAAGTATCGGCTGATGTGATCATTCTGAACGAGAAGCCGCCGTCCTACGAGCAGGATCTGCAAGGCTCGCTGGAGGCCCTGGTGCGCGGCAGTCAGTTGCGCCTCTGTCCGGACACCGGCGGGGTACGGGGCAATATCTACCTTCTGCGGACCGACCTGCTTTCGGCACAAGATCAGAAACTGATGCAGCAGGTGGCCCGAGTCGTCCTGCTGAGCCGGCGTGGCACCTTGGCGGAGCAGGTGACTCGACTACAGCGCCGGCACAGTCCTTCCCCGCCGACCCGGCCCATACGGCGTGCCCGCAAACGCCTGGATGTGCCGTTGCCGGAGCGGGAGCTCGAATTGTTTAACGGCCTGGGTGGTTTCGCGGACGATGGACGCGAGTATGTCACCATTCTCGGTGAAGGTCTGCGCACGCCTCGACCCTGGATCAACGTGATTGCGAATCCCTCGTTCGGGTTTCTCGTGTCCGAGTCCGGCTCCGGGTTTACCTGGTCCCTGAACAGTCACGAAAACCAGCTGACGCCCTGGTCAAACGATCCGGTATCTGATCCGCCAGGAGAGGTGTTGTATATCCGTGATGACGATTCTGGAGAGATCTGGGGTCCGACGGCGCTGCCGATTCGCGATGACCCGGCGCCCTATGTCGCCTGTCATGGGCAGGGCTATAGCCGATTCCATCATGGCTCACACGGTATCCTGTCAGAATTGCTGCAATTCGTCCCGCCGGAAGACTCGATCAAGATCTCGCGACTCACGCTGCAGAACGCGTCCGGTCGCGCGCGGCGTCTTTCCATTACGGCCTATGCCGAGTGGGTGCTGGGGAGTTCCCGGAGTGACTCCCATCCGTACATCGTCACGGAGATCGACCACGGGACCGGTGCGCTGTTTGCGAGGAATGCGTGGGGCGGCGAGTTCGGTGGGCGCATCGCGTTTGCCGATCTTGCCGGGAAGCATACATCGTGGACCGGTGATCGCGCGGAATTCTTGGGTCGCAATAGGACTCTTGAGGGTCCCCTGGCACTTGAACTGGGCGGGCCGTTTTCCGGCAGGGTCGGTGCCGGTCTCGACCCCTGCGCGGCACTTCAGCAGTCGATTGAGCTGGAGGCGGGCGAACGCGCGGAGATCGTCTGGTTCATCGGCCAGACAGCGGGGAGAGAAGAGGCTCGTCTGTTGCTCGAGCGCTATCGTGGGGCGGACGTGGACGCGCTCTTGCGTGAGGTTACTCGCCGATGGGACGACGTGTTGGGTGTCGTACAGGTCCATACGCCGGAGCGCGCTATGGATATTTTGTTGAATCGTTGGGTGCTCTATCAGACGCTGGTGTGCCGCGTCTGGGCACGTGCAGCCTTTTATCAGTTGAGCGGGGCGTATGGGTTTCGCGATCAACTTCAAGATGTCATGGCCTTGAGTGTGGCGGCACGCGATGTCACACGCGAGCATCTGCTGCGGGCGGCCGCACGGCAGTTTGTCGAGGGGGATGTCCAGCATTGGTGGCATCCTCCGTCCGGACGCGGTGTGCGGACCCGCATTTCAGACGATCTGCTCTGGTTGCCCTACGCGGTGATCCAGTTTCTTGAAGTGACGGGCGACATGACCGTGCTGGACGAAATGGTGCCGTTTCTGGAAGGCCCGGTGTTGGCTGAGGGACAACATGAATCCTATTTTGAACCAGGTGTGTCACAGACGCGCGCCACCCTCTTTGAACATTGTGCGCGTGCGTTGGACCGGAGCCTTGCTGTCGGCAGTCATGGCCTTCCGCTCATGGGTACCGGAGACTGGAATGACGGGATGAACCGTGTCGGCCAGCAGGGCAGGGGCGAAAGTGTCTGGCTCGGCTGGTTTCTGCATACGGCGCTCTGGGAGTTCGCCAAGGTGGCGGCTCAGCGCGGTGAGCGTGCTCGTGCTGAAACGTGGCGGCTCCATGTGAGTGCGTTGAAGGCCGCGATCGAGCGGGACGGGTGGGACGGAGAATGGTACCGCCGCGCGTACTTCGACGATGGGACGCCACTCGGTTCCGCCGCAGACCCGGAATGCCGCATTGATTCGATTGCTCAGTCCTGGGGGGTGATCAGCGGCGCGGCGGATCCGGACCGCGGCGCGCGTGCCATGGCCGGGGTGGAACGGCATCTTGTGAACCGGCGGGACGGGCTGATCCGTCTGTTAACGCCACCCTTTGATCAGATGCCGAGGGATCCCGGTTATATCAAAGGCTATGTCCCAGGCGTTCGAGAAAACGGTGGTCAATACACCCACGCGGCCGTGTGGACCGTGCTGGCCTTCGCGGCGTTGGGTGATGGAGACAAGTCCGGTGAGTTGTTCCGTATGTTGAATCCCGTTGATCGGATTTCCTCGCGAGCGAACGTCCAGCGCTATAAGGTTGAGCCTTACGTCCTAGCCGGCGACGTGTACGCCGAGCCGCCACATGTCGGACGCGGGGGATGGACCTGGTACAGTGGTGCGGCTGGTTGGCTCTACCGGGCCGGTATCGAATGGATGCTCGGTTTCCGCCTGCGCGGTGCCACTCTCTCCATCGATCCTTGTGTTCCGCGCCATTGGCCGGGATACTCGATTCGTTTCCGGTATCATTCGGCGGTCTATGACATCGCGGTGGAAAATCCACGCCATGTGAGCCGCGGTGTGACGCTGATCGACCTGGATGGCAAGACGTCGACTGTCAATACGAATATCCCGCTCGTCGTCTCCGGCAATCACCAGATTCGCGTCGTGCTGGGATGATCGATGTGGGGGGGGACCGTGATTTGCCTTTGTGGCAATATTCCTCCGTCAACGTTCTTCCCTATGGGGTGTTTCACCTCAGGGCCTATTGCTCTCGATGCTCTTGGTTCGCTCAACCACCTGAATTCTCGATGGGTTGAATTGGCATGATCTTCGCTCATGCAATAAATAATTATTCAAGCACCATGAGCGATGGTGAAATAGAAAGGAGAGTCAGATGATCGAACAAGAGAAGAGGACGAAGTGGGAATTACCCGGGGTGCCGGCTGGAGGGTTACGAAGGGTTGGGCAGATCAGAGGGACGAACACGTTGATCCTCCACGCCGGCCAAAACGGGATGCTTGTGGCGCTGGAATTACTGTCCACTCATACTCCCGGCGCGCCGGTGGTCGATGATCGCAACGAGTTCATCGGATTCATCAGCGAATTTGATGTCCTCCATGCGTTGGAAGCCGGCAAGGATCTTTCTCAGCTGACGGCGGAAGATATCATGGTTCGTGAGCGAATCAGCGTCACTGCTGAAACCACGATCGAAGAAGCCGTCAAGACCATGAAGGAGAGGCATCTGCATAATCTCCCTGTGAAGAAGGATGGAAAGGTTGCGTACTCTGTGACGCGACACGATCTCCTGCGAGCCTGGATTGGTATCGGCACTGCAGGTGAAGATTGAGAAGAGTCGCCGCCAAGGGCAAACTTCGGGATCCGTCGGTGTGTCATGAGTGCCAGGCGGTGTATCACACAGGGCGGTGGGTGTGAGGTTTTGTCTGGCCGGTTCCAGTCCAACTCGAAACTGACGCGTGTCTTTTTGCTGCCGAACGACACGAAGAATTCCAGTGTGCCGTTGCCGTTGAATCACGCATCCCCGGACTGCCCTGACATGCTTCTGCAAGTAGGCCCACCAGCCGCGACGTCGCTAGTGGGCTATCGGCGCTCAATAGAGAGAACTCGGAGTGCAACGTCCTGCTGGTGCCCTCAGTCAGAACCGATGAAGTGCGATGTAGGCCTGAATTAGGGGGGGGAATCGAATCAAGGGAGAGCAGATATAAAAAAAGGATCATTAACAAGAGCTACGATGCCTCTTGCGTGAGCTGGGGCAGCACGAAGCTCTACAGGGGACTGATCGGAGTGCGTACTGGCCTACGACAGCCACGCCTCAGGAAGCGACTCTGAAGCAGTGCGGGAAACTTATTTCAGGAGACGATGACAAGCTGGTTCGTGTGGTGGGTGATTGCCAAGACAGACAGTGGCGAGAAGGTAAGTGAAGTGCATCGCACGTGGGAGTGAAGAGGCGGTGACGGTCACCGCAAAGCAGGATCGGGAGGACGGGCTCGTGGGAGATGGTCAGACGACTGATGCTCATGTGTATCTTCCCTAAAGCGGGCTTGGCTCCAGTGAAAGGTATAGACATGGCTAGCATCCTCATAGCGGTTGCGTTTGTGGTAACCATGCTTCTGGTCGTTGGTTTGATCGCTTATGCGAATAGCGAGTGACTCGCTGCCGATCAGTGGACCGGGAGATTCCCGTTTTGTGACTCAGCCTGGGCTCGCGTGAAGTATAGAAATCTGCCGCATCCTCAACGTACCCACAATTGATGCACCGTGTATACAGCGAGTCCATGTCACGGCGCAGCTCATCAAACGTTTCGCATACCAGGAACCCCCGACAACGGTGACAGATCATAAATCCTCCTGCTGCGTTCAGTGTTGCGCGCATGAAGCACTGGGCAGTGCCGTGACATCAATCTCTCCCTCAGAAGTGCAGTCCTTTACAAGAGTGGCCCGACTCTCTGCCTGCGCTTCTTCTGGGACCAGCATCATCTCCAAGATCTGCTGAGTCGTGAGATCGTCGGCGCCGAGAAAAACGGTCATTTCGCGATAGTGCTCGATCGCAATCCGTTCGGCAGACAGATCTACCGCGAACATCCTCCCCACCGAGTCCACTTCCACATACTCAGCATGAGTCCAGC
>Ga0224510_10001249_pt1 | contig 17191 bp, 16 predicted proteins | sample SF_May12_sed_USG_FD_170161 | JGI IMG/M metagenome (GOLD analysis project Ga0224510, IMG submission 170161) | Sediment microbial communities from San Francisco Bay, California, United States - SF_May12_sed_USGS_4_1 | ecosystem: Environmental > Aquatic > Marine > Sediment | place: USA: California... | reverse complement strand
TACTGCCTCGTACGCGAGCGCATCGGACTGCGCGTAGGTCACGCGGGGATGCGTGAAATGCGTGCGTGCGAACTCGAGCGCCCACGCTGCGCGATCGATGGCCACCACCGTCGCGCCCGCGCGCTCGGCCACGTCATAGGCCAGCTCGCCCTTCCCACAGCCGACGTCGAGCACGCGCTCGCCGGGACGGATGCGCTCCACGAAGTAGTCGTGGTAGCCCGTGAGTCGGTGCTTGGCATGTACTCCGCCGTCGTAGTCGATAGCGCCGCGATCCATGCTGTAGTACGCGTCGCCGTAGACCTCGAGGAGCTCGCGCATGGCCTTCGAACGGTCTGGCTGAGAACGGATAGCGGCGAGCCAGAGCCGGAGCAGTCCTCGCCAGAGGCCGAACGGGAACAGGAAGCGGATGGGTCGCAGCGGGACGCGGCGTCCCGCGCCGCCGGCGATGCGGCGAATCGTCCATGGGCGCGTGCTCATCCGGCGACTCTTGTCGACGTGCGATACCCAGTGATGCGTCCCCGCAGCGTCGCGAGCTGAAAACGGGCGCGTTGCGTATCGAGGCGGACAAGAGAGACAGCCACGCCGCCGACCGGCCGCACGAGCATACGCGCGACCGTTCGCAGGGGATAGCCGTGCTTGCGGAGCAGGTAGCCGACGCTGGCTCCGTCGCGGTGCCCCAGTGGGGCATCGTCCGTTCGCACGTCGTGTCGAACGACGAAGGTTGGGTCGTACTCGATCCTCGCGTGACCGCGGACGGCGCGGATGAGGTAGTCGATCTCCTCGCCCGACGACCAGGGCTCGTTGGAGCCGAGGCCGAGCCGCTCGTCGAATGTGCCCACCCGCTCGATGACGCTGCGTCGGAGGAAGATCGTGAACGAGATCGCCCGGTTCCAGAGGTTGTCGTCGGTCAGTTGCGCCGGTGCCGTCTTCCACGAGTCGGCTGACCTGCCCGAGTCGTCCTCTGCCCTACCTGTGAGCCCGTCCAGATCAAGGTTCGACGAGAGCCGTTCGGCCAATCGGCGGAGCAAGCCAGGCGGGTAGACACAGTCGTCGTCGGGGAACGCGACGACGTCGGCCGTCACGTGCTCGAGAGCGGCATTCCGTGCCCGCGAAAGACCTGGCTCCGACCGGAGGTGAAGCGCCTCGACACGTCCTTTGGAGAGGATTGGCTCGAGATGAGCGTGCTCGTTCTGGTCGACGACGAGCACGCGGACGCGGGGGTATTCCTGCTCCGCGAGCGAGTTCAAGAAGCGCTCGAGCTCCTCGACTCGCCCCATCGTCGCCACGACGAGGTCGAACGACGGAAGCTCGGGCGGCACGGGCCGTAGGCTACGGGACGCAGTGGTAGTGCCGACCGCACCGCTCGTCTCCGTGCTCCTGGCCGTCCACAACGGCGACCCCTACCTGCGGACGGCGCTCGACAGCGTTCTCAGGCAGACGATGGCCGATCTCGAGCTGATCGTCGTCGACGACGCGTCGACGGACTCCACTCCGGGCGCTATCGCCATGATCGACGACCGACGCTTGCGGGTGCTCCGAAACGACGACCAGCTCGGCCTCGCCCAAGCGCTGAATCGTGGACTGGACGAAGCTCGTGGGCGGTACGTGGCGCGACTCGACGCCGACGACGTCGCCCTCCCACGCCGGCTGGAGCGGCAGCTTGCGCGCATCCGTGCGACGCCCGGGACGGTGATTGTCGGCAGCTCCGTGTGTGCGATCGACGACGACGGTATTCCGGGCGCGGTTCACGGGATGCCCGCGACGCCTACGGAGATTCGCTGGCATCTGCTCTTCAGCTCGCCGTTCTTTCATCCCACCGTGCTACTCGATCGCGAGCATCTGGAGCACGGCGGGTTCCGCTACGACCCGTCCTTCCTCGAGAGCGAGGACTACGACCTGTGGGCCAGGGTCCTCGCGTCTGGAGATGGTGCCAATCTCTCCGAGCCTCTCGTTCTGTACCGCGTGCACGGCCGCCAGGCCTCGCAGGCAAGGCGAGAGCTCCAGCGCTCCTTTCAGATCGATGTCGCCCGCCGCCAGATCGCGCGCGTGGCGCGGCACTTGTCCGCAGACGAGATAGGGCTTGCGTGGAGCGTCGGAGCGGGGGAGCGACTCGATCCGACGTTGGTCGATGAGGCGGCGTCGGCGTACATCGAGCTTGCGCGCGCATTCGAGAGCGGATCGCCGCGAGGACAGCAGTCGCTCGGCCAGACGGCCGCTCGTCCGCTCCTCCGCGCAGCCCGCCAGGCCTCCGGAAGCGCGCGCTTCCGCCTGCTGCAGCGCGCCCTCGAGCTCGATCGTGCCCTTCCGCTCCGCGCCGTTGCCGCACGGGCTGCTCGGCGCTCGGGCGAGCGAGCCGCACGCCACGATGCTCGGGTCTGGCTCAACGAGCTCGAGGTGTCGTCCCGTGAGACCCCCCGGCCGATCAGAGTTGCTGCGGTCTTTCCGGAGCCGACGCCATACCGGGCCCCACTCCTCGACCGGATCGCTGCGCTCCCGGACGTCGACCTGACCGTGATCTATGCGGCCGACACGGTCGCTCGCCGCACGTGGCGAGTCGAGCCCAAGCATCGAGCTGTGTTTCTACGCGGGTTACGGATTCCTGGCGCGCGGAGGGTGTTGCATCACGACTACCCGTTCACGCCTGGCATCGTCCGCGCGTTGGCGGAGTCGCGCCCAGAGGTCGTCGTGGTTTCCGGCTGGAGCACCTTCGCAGCACAGGCGGCGATCACGTGGTGCCGGATCAAGGACGTCCCGTACGTGCTCGTCGCGGAGAGCCACGACGAGGGGCCGCGTGCAGGTTGGCGTCGTTCCGTCAAGGGAGCCGTGGTTCCAACCGTCGTGCAAGACGCCTCCGGTGTCCTCGTCACGGGGACGCTTGCCCGCAACTCGATGATCTCTCGTGGCGCCGCGCCCGAGCGGGTACGCGTCTTCGCGAACACGATCGATGTCGAGGGCTTCGGTGAACGAGCCGATCGGCTGGCTTCGCAGCGTCCGGAGCTGCGCGCCCAGTTCGGTGCGGATCCCGAGGACGTCGTCGTCCTCTCCGTGGCTCGGCTCGTGCCCGAGAAGGGCCTCGACACGTTGATCCGTGCCATCTCTGCAGCCGACGACCACCACTTCGTTCTCGTTCTCGCCGGGGACGGCCCAGAGCGCGACGCGCTCGGGCGGCTCGCGGGGGAGCTCGACGTGCGCGTCGTGTTCGCCGGGGACGCTGCCTGGGAGAAGATCGTCGAGGTCTACGTCGCGGCTGACGTCTTCGCCCTTCTCTCGGAACGAGAGCCGTGGGCGGTCGTCGTCAACGAGGCTGCGGCGTGCGGACTCCCGCTCGTGCTCTCCGACCGGGTAGGCGCCGCGCACGATCTCCTCCGAGATGGGGAAAACGGCGTGCTCGTGCCGGCGGGCGACGTGAAAGCTGCGGCAACGGCGCTTCGCGCCTTGGCCGGGGACCCCGACCTGCGCCGAGCTCAAGGCGCGAGATCGCGCGAGCTCGCTCGGGACTGGGGCTACGGCCCGAGCGTTGAAGGTTTTCTCGCTGCGGTGCGCGAGGCTGTCGCAGATCAGGGCTAACCTGATTCGGTGTCTCGGAACGGTGGCCGACCGCGGATTCTCGTCCTGAACCAGTACTACTGGCCAGGGGTCGAGGCGACCGCCCATCTGCTCACCGAGCTGTGTGAGGCACTCGCGGAGGACTACGAGGTCGAGGTCGTCACGGGCGTCTTGCACGGACACGAGGGACAGCCACGCGAAATCGAGCACAACGGCGTCCGCATCACCCGCGTCGCCTCGACGTCGTACGAGCGCTCGGCGCTGGGAAGACGAGCGGTGAACTACTTCTCGTACCTCGGCTCTGCTCTGAGCCACGCCCTGAGCAGCGCGCGGCCGGATCTCATCCTGTGCATGACCGACCCACCGATCATCGGCGACCTCGGCGTTCTCGTCGGACGGCGGGTCGGAGCTCCGGTTCTCGTCATCAGCCAGGACGTCTTCCCGGAGATAGCGACCGAGCTCCATCGGCTTCGCAACCCTGCGGTCGTCGGCGTGTTGGGCGCACTCGTGGGTGCGTACCTGAAGCGTGCAGACAGGATCGTCGCGATTGGCGAGACCATGCGCGAGCGCCTCGAGGCCAAGGGCGCTCCGTCCGAGCGTCTCTGCGTCATTCCCAACTGGGTCGACACCCGCGCGATCACCCCGCAGCCGCGCGACAACGAATGGGCCGAGAAGCACGATCTCGTCTCGCGCTTCGTCGTCATGCACTCCGGCAACGTCGGGCACGCCCAGGATCTCGACAGCCTGGTTCGCGCCGCGACGTTCCTGCGCGACCGCGACGACCTGCAGATCGTGATCGCAGGCTTCGGAGCCAGGCACACCGAGATTGTCGCCCTGGCGGAACGGCTGGAGGTCGGAGAGACCGTGCGGTTCCTCCCGTACCAGAAGCGCTCGCGGCTCCCTCTGTCCCTCTCGAGCGCCGACGTGCACGTCGTCGGCCTGGCGAAAGGCCTTGCGGGATACGTCGTTCCGAGCCGGTTGTACGGGATCCTCTCTGTCGGACGCCCCGTCATCGTCGCAGCCGAGGACGAGAGCGAGACCTCCCGTCTTGTCAAGGACGTCGGCTGCGGCATCGTGATTCCGCCGTCTCGACCCGATCTGCTCGCCCGCACGATTCGCGAGGCGGCCGACGGCGCCTTTGAGCTCGACGAGATGGGGCGCCGGGGCCGCGCCCACGTCGAAGAGGAGGCCGACCGCGTCGTCGCCATGGAACGGTATCGCGCTCTCGTCCGCGAGATGCTTGCCGCGTGATCGGTAAGGCCATGTTCTGGGGCTCGCTCGGCGCGCTCGCCTGGACGCACGCGGGCTACCCGGCAGCGATGGGCGCGCTGGCGCGGCTTCGGCCGAGACCCGTCAGGAAGGGTGAGATCACGCCCTCGGTGACCCTTGTCGTGTCGGCGCACGACGAGGAGGCGGTCATCGGGCGGCGTCTCGAGAACCTGCTCGAGCTCGACTACCCGGCCGATCGGCTCGGGATCGTCGTCGCCTCCGACGGGTCGACCGACTTGACGGACGCGATCGTCGGGGAGATCGCTGCGCGTGAGCCGCGCGTGCGCCTTCTCCAATTCCCGCGAGAAGGCAAAGTGGCTGCCCAGCATCGCGCGGTTCGAGAGACGGCGAGCGACGTTCTCGCGTTCACGGACGCGAACACGGAGTGGCGGCAGAATGCTCTCCGGCAGCTCGTGAACAACCTCGCGGACCCCGAAGTCGGGTACGTGTGTGGACAGCTCCGGCTCGAGAGCCCCGACGGCGCGAACCTGGAGGGCGTCTATTGGCGTTACGAGATGTGGGTGCGTGCGCAGGAATCCGCCTGCAGCTCGATCACGGCCGGGAACGGCGCGATCTACGCCGTGCAGCGGGAGGCGTACGTCGAGGATGACCCGAAGTTCGGCCACGACTTCGGCTTTCCGTACCTGATGGAGCAGGCGGGGCGTCGGGCGGTCTATGAGCCAGAGGCAATCGCGGTCGAGAAGCCTGCCGCTGAGCCCGAGGACGAGTACGGGCGCAAGGTCCGCACCATCGCTCGAGCTCTCGGCCACATCCTCACTGGCCGGATCTTCCGGCGCACGCGACCCTTGTACATGGCCGAGCTGCTCTCGCACCGCGTTCTGCGGTACTCCACGGGCCTGCTGCACATCGGCCTGCTCGTCTCGAACGTCGCGCTCGTCGGTCGCGGGCCCTTCTACCGGCTGTTCCTCGTGCTCCAGATCGGCGGCTTTGGCTTGGCTGCCGCAGGAAGAGTGCGTCTCCCCATACCGGGCGCCCGACTCGCCTACTACTACTACGTCGTGACCAAGGCGACCGTCGCTGCGCTCGTTCGATACCTGCGCTCGGGCACACCACAGATGTGGGACAAGGCCAAGGGGACGCGATGAACCGCGCCGCCGATGTGCTCATCGCCGGCACGGGACTCGCGCTGACGAGCCCGCTCCTCGGCCTCGCGGCGATCGCGACCAAGCTCGAGGATCGTGGCCCTGTCTTCTATCGGCAGACGCGCGTCGGCAAGGACGGTGAGGACTTCGAGGTCTTGAAACTCCGCACGATGGTCGTCGGCGCCGAGCGGATCGGCGCCGGCTACGCGGTCGACGAGGGCGATCGCCGGATCACCCGCGTCGGTCGGATTCTCCGGAGGACGTCGATCGACGAGCTACCCCAGCTGTGGAACGTCCTTCGCGGAGACATGAGCGTCATCGGCCCGAGGCCGACGCTTCGCTATCAGGTCGAGCAGTACGACGAGCATCAGCGGCGTCGGCTCGAGGTCAGGCCGGGTCTCACGGGCTGGGCGCAGATCCACGGGCGCGCCGCGCTCCCGTGGCCGGAGCGCATCGAGCTCGACGTCTGGTACGTCGACCACCGCTCGCCGCGGGTCGATCTCGAGATCTTGCTGAAGACCCCGCTCGCTCTCTTTCGCGGGACGTACCGCGGCGCGACGGGTGGCTGGCGTCAGGGCTCGTAGGCGGCGGCTTTGGTCCCGAGGATGCATGTGGACGAGGTGTCCACCGATGTCGCTCTCGCTCGACGGCTCGTAGCCGCGCAGTTCCCGGAGTGGGCGGCTTTGGGTCTCGAGCCGGTCAGGTCCAGCGGGACGGACAACGCGCTGTACCGGCTCGGCGCCGACATGGTTCTCCGCCTCCCTCGCATACACTGGGCCGTCGAGGGCGAGGAGCGGGCGCGGGAGTGGCTGCCGAGGCTTGCTCCGCTCCTTCCGGTCGACGTTCCAGTGCTGGTCGGGGTGGGAGAGCCCGCCGAGGGGTATCCCTGGAGCTGGTCCGTCTACGGATGGCTGGAAGGCGAGAACCCGAACATCGATTCGGTGACCGATCCGGTCGCGATTACAAGAGATCTGGCGCAGCTCGTCGAGGCGCTGAGGCGAGTCGACCTCAACGGACCGCTCGCGGGTCGTGGCGCGCCGCTGGCCACGCGTGATGAGCCGACACGTGACGCGGTCGCTGCTCTCGAGGGAGTGATCGACACCGAGGCGGCGGGCGACGCGTGGGGAGCCGCGCTTCGAGCGCCCGCGTGGGCCGACCCGCCCTCGTGGGTTCATGGCGATCTTCTGCCCGGGAACCTGCTCCTTCGGGGTGGCCGACTCACGGGAGTCATCGACTGGGGCTGCGTGGGCGTAGGCGATCCAGCTTGCGACCTGATCGCCGCGTGGGGTCTCCTTCCTGCGGAAGCGAGGAGTCTGTTCCGGTCCGAGCTTGACGTCGACGACGCGACGTGGGCCCGCGGTCGTGGCTGGGCGCTCTCGATCGCGCTCATCGCGCTGCCGTACTACCTGGACAGCAATCCGGCCTTCGCGGACGTCGCACGGCATCTCATCGGCGAGGTCCTCGCCGAGAGCTAGATGCCCTTTGCCGCGAGCAGCGACCGGTAGAGGCGGTCGATGTCGTCGACCAGCCGCGAGACCGAGTAGCGCTCGAAGACGTTCGCGCGCCCGGACTCGCCGAGCCGAGCCCTGAGCGCCGGGTCGGCGGCGAGCTGCGCGAGTCGATCTGCTGCGCCTCCTGTGTCCCCGGCCTCGACGAGAAAACCGTCCACGCCGTCTCGCACGACGTCGGGGACACCGCCGACGCGGTTCGCGACGACCGGTGTCCCGGACGCGAGTGACTCGATCGCGCTCACCGGTGTCCCTTCATTCACCGAGGGGAGCACGAACGCGTCGAAGAGGCGGTAGTAGCCGGCGACGTCGGACTGGTACCCGACGAAGTAGGTCGAGCGCGCGATGCCGAGGTCGTGCGCGAGCTGCTCCAGCCGCTCGCGGTCGGGCCCGTCGCCCACCATGCACAGCACTGCATCGACGCCACGCTCCCGGGTCGCTCTCACGATCTCGAGGACCGCGCCGGTGTCCTTCACGCCGGTCATGCGCCCGACCCAGCCGACGACGAACGCTTCGGGTGGAATCCCGTACAGCCGGCGGTAGTCCAGATCCGCGGTGGCGTCGCCGAGTCGGTCCTGGAGGGGAATGCCGAGGCGGATCACCGCGAACTTGTCCCGTGGCGCGACGCCGTGCTCGACGAGCTCGTCGCGCACCTCGGGGCTGACCGCGATCAGCACGTCTGAGCTACGGGCGAGGTTCCGCTCCACCTGGCGGAAGAACGCTGTCCTGGCGGGTCCGAAGTACCCCTTGAGGACGTGGCCGTGGAAGGTGTGCACAACGATCGGTGGGCGGGCGTCGCCGGCCAAGAGCGCCGCGGCACGCGCGATCGCCCCGGCTTTCGCCGTGTGCGTGTGCAGGATGTGCGGTCGCTCTCGGCGGATGAGCGCTGTCATGTGCCGCACCGACCGCGCGTCGTGGAGTACGGAGACCTCGCGCTGGAGCTCGGGAACGCTCACGACGTCGACTCCGAGTTGCTCGGCCAGGAAAGCCATCGAGTCCTCTCCGCGAGCGAGGCTGCCCGCGACGAGCGTCGTGTGGTACCCGCGCGTTTCGAGCTCGGCGGCGAGATTCGCGACGTGGATCGCTGGCCCGCCCATGTTCAGCCGGGCGATGACGCGCAGGATGCGGATCGGTTCGTTGCTCGGCTGCACTACGTCGGCTCACGTTAGCTGGGTTGCTGCGAAGTCCTCCGAGTGCTCTCCACACTCGTGGTGGTCTTGTTCACGTGCGCGGGCCAGCGCGCCGCCGACGTCCGGGCATTCCGCATGGAGAATCCCTAAAGAGCGACCGCTTCGCGGTCGCTGCATGAGTGCCGTCCTTCCACCCTCTAGCATTCGCGAGCTATGCGTTACGTCGTCACCGGTGCCGCCGGGTTCATCGGCTCCCAACTCCTGCGTACGCTCCTCGATCGAGGGCATGAGGCGACGGGCTGGGATGCCTTCACCGACTACTACGATCCTGCGCTGAAGGAGGAGAACGCGCGCGACCTGCCGGTCGAGAGGGTCGACATCGGTGCGGACGGGCTCGATCTCGACGGCGTCGACGGCGTCTTCCATCTCGCCGGGCAGCCGGGCGTCAAGAGTTTCGGGAGCGTGTTTCCCGTCTATGTGCGTCACAACGTCCTCGCGAGTCAGCGGCTCTTCGAGGCGGCCGCTCAGGCCCGTGTCCGCACGGTGTTCGCATCCTCGTCGTCGATCTACGGAGATGCCGCTTCGTATCCGACGCCGGAGGACACGGTTTCCCGGCCTCTTTCCCCGTACGGCATCACGAAGCTCGCCTGTGAGCATCTGGCCCAGGCGTACCGGCAGGAGTTCGGCCTCGACGTCGTCACGCTCCGCTACTTCACGATCTACGGGCCCCGCCAGCGACCCGACATGGCGTTTGCGAGCATGGTTGCCGCTCTGGCGGAGAATCGACCGTTCGAGCTCTTCGGCGACGGAACGCAGTCGCGGAGCTTCACCTATGTCGCCGACGCGGTCGAGGCGACGATCGGTGCGATGGAACATGGGAGTCCTGGCTCGACGTTCAACGTCGGTGGTGGATCGGAGGTCTCGATGCTCCAGGCCATCGAGGCGCTCGGCTCGATCGCGGGGCGGCGTCTCGAGATCGTCCAGTCGCCACGTCGCGAGGGCGACGCGACGCGCACGGCGGCGGACACATCGCGGATCCAGCGCGAGATCGGCTGGGAGGCGCGAACCTCGTTCGTGGAGGGTCTCGCTGCTCAGTGGCGCTGGGCCGCTGATAGGGTCGCGGCCGCATGACGGACGTCCAAACGGCTTCGGAGCTGGAGGACGAGCAGGAAGTCGATCTCTCGTCCGCCTGGCAGCGCCTGAAGGTTCGGTGGTGGCTCCCCATCGGAGGCCTTCTGGTCGGCGCCGTCCTCGGGATCGCCCTGGCCGTGTCGGGCGGCTCGGTCTGGCGCGCGCAGACGATCGTCTATCTCGGTCAGCCCTTTGCACCGCTCGGAGGGGGGCAGATCCAGAGCCTCGCGACAAACCCCCGTACCGTCGGCGAGATCATTCGCTCCGAGTCGGTCCTGAAGGAAGTCTCGAACGCGACCGGGATCCCCGTCTCGAAGCTCCGCTCGTCCATCTCGACTCGGGAGCTCCTGGCCGCCGGGCAGCTCCGCGGCATCAACCCGCTCATGGAGATCGCGGTCAAGGGCTCAGGCCCCGCGCGGGTCGAGCAGGCCGCCGACGAGCTCGCCGAGCATGTCGTAGAGCGCGTTTCCTCGTATGTCACCGACAAGACGGCTCTTCTGAAGCAGCAGGTCGTCACGAGCGAGGCCCAGCTCGGAGGGGTCAACGAGCGAATCGCGGCAGCTCAGGAGCAGCAGGCAGAGGTCCTCGCAGACCGATCCCTCCCTCTCGATCAGCGCCTTCTCGTCACCGCCAACCTGAACTCCGTCATCACGACTGCCGACTCCAGGCGTGCCGCCATTCAGGACGATCTCTTCGAAGCTCGACAGCTGCTCAATCTTGCCGAGAGCGTCGAGTCGAGCCGAGTCGTCGAGCCGGCGGCGGCAAGCAAGACCACGGCCCGCTCGAGCCGGACGTCGCTCCTCATCGGTGCGTTGATCGGACTCCTCATCGGGGCGATCGCAGCGCTTGCCGCCGACCCGATCGCCGCTCGCCGGCGTGGAGCCGCCGCGGCTTCCTCCTGATGCTCGAGGGCAAGCGGGTCGCGGTCGTCGTCCCCGCGTTCGACGAGGAGCGCCTCGTCGGCGAGACGATCCGCGGGATCCCGGACTTCGTCGACCGGATCTTCGTCATCGACGACGCCTCGAGCGACGGAACGACCGCGCAGGCCGACTCGGCCGGTGATACGCGGGTCCAGGTCATCCAGCACGAGAGGAACTCTGGCGTCGGCGCCGCGATTGCCACCGGGTACCGGCTCGCGCTGGAGGAGGAGATCGACGTCACCTGCGTGATGGCCGCCGACAACCAGATGGATCCCGCGGAGCTTCAGGACATGGTCGAGCCCGTGGCGCGCGGCGAGGTCGAGTACGCGAAGGCGAACAGGCTCGTCTCGGGCGAGGCCTGGAACGTGATTCCGCGCACGCGGTACCTCGGCAACGCGGTGCTCTCGCTGCTGACGAAGATCGCGTCCGGCTATTGGCACGTCGCGGACTCGCAGGCCGGGTACACGGCGCTCTCGCTCGGTGCTCTCCGACGTCTCGACCTCGATCGCCTGTATCCGCGCTATGGGTTCCCAAACGACGTGCTCGTTCACCTGAACGTGCAGAACGCGCGGGTGCGGGACGTTCCTTCGCGGCCGATCTACGACGTCGGCGAGCAATCGGGGATCAAGCTGCGCTCCGTCGTGCCGCGAATCTCGTGGCTCCTGTTCAAGGCCTTTTGGTGGCGCATGGGACAGAAATACGTGATTCGCGACTTCCACCCGCTGGTCTTCTTCTACGTCTTCGGTGTCCTGATGACCGTCGCCGGGCTTGCCCTCGGAGTGATCGAGGCAGCGCTGCGGATCGCCGGGAACCAGATCACGACGCCGACGATCGTGCTCGTCGCGGTCCTGTTGATCGCAGGCCTGCAGATGACGCTCTTCGCCATGTGGTTCGATATGGAGGCGAACAAGGAGCTTCGTTAGGGCGCTCAAGGGCGTGTCCAACGGCTGAGAAGGGATCAGGGGCTCGACCGCGTACCTGGCGGAGACTGGCGCGCTTGGCGCGCCCGTCTACCATCCGAACATGCCGACCTCTCTCGTCACCGGCGGCGCCGGCTTCCTCGGCTCGCACCTCTGCGAGGCGTTGCTCGAGCGCGGGCAGCGGGTCATCTGCGTCGACAACCTCGTCGTCTCGACGCTCGAGAACATCGACCACCTGCGCGACGACGCGTTCACATTCGTGAACCACGACGTGATCGAGCCGATGATCGTGGATGAGCCCGTCGACTTCGTCTACCACCTCGCGGCACTCGCGAGCCCGATCGACTATCTACGGATGCCCTTGCACTCGCTCAAGACAGGCTCCTACGGAACCCACCACTCGCTGGGACTCGCGAAGCTCAAGCGCGCTCGATTCTTCCTCGCCTCGACGAGCGAGGTCTACGGGGACCCCCAGGTGCACCCGCAGCCCGAGACCTACTGGGGCCACGTCAACCCGATCGGCCCGCGCGGCGTGTACGACGAGGCGAAGCGCTACGCCGAGGCGCTGACCATGGCGTACCACCGCCAGCAAGGGGTCAACACCGCGATCGTGCGCATCTTCAACACCTACGGGCCCCGGATGAGGGCGAACGACGGAAGAGCGATCCCGACGTTTCTCCGCCAGGCGCTCGACGGCAAGCCGGTCACCGTCTTTGGCGACGGTTCGCAGACGCGGAGCTTCTGTTACGTGGACGACTTGATTCGCGGGATCATCTTGCTTGCCGAGTCGAGCGAGCATCTCCCGGTGAACCTCGGTAACCCTGACGAGAAGACGCTCCTCGAGCTGGCGGAGACGATCGTCCGGCTCACCGGCTCTTCCAGCGAGATCATCTTCGAGGCGCTCCCGGTCGACGATCCCCAAGTCCGGCAGCCGGACATCACGAGGGCTAAGCAGATCCTCGGGTGGGAGCCGGAGATCGCGCTCGAGGACGGTCTGCGGCGGACGATCGCCTCGCTCGGGCACGAGGCCGCCGTCGGCTCCGCGTGACCGACGAGCTCTCCGAGCGCTACGAGCAGCATCACCGCGAAAGACGCGCCGAAGGCGAGTTCGTCTTCGTGCCCGAGCGGATTCCCCTCTTTCAGGCTGCGATCGGCCGCGGGAAGCGAGTTCTCGATCTCGGTTGTCGCTCGGGGGCGCTGTCACGTCACTTCCTCGACGGGAACGAGGTCGTCGGGCTCGACGTCGATCGGGCGGCCCTTGCCAAGGCCGAGGCGCTCGGGATCCAGCCGGTTCAGGCGAACGTCGAGGAGCCGCTCCCGTTCGAGGATGCGAGCTTCGACGCCGTTGTTGCAGGGGAGCTACTCGAGCACCTGCAATTTCCTGACGTTCTCGTCGCGGAGATTAGGCGGGCGCTGCGGCCCGGTGGAGTGGTCGTCGGCTCGGTTCCGAACGCCTATCGGCTGCAGAGCCGTCTCCGCTTCGCGCTCGGTCGCGCGCCCGAGGACGATCCGACGCACCTCCACATGTTCTCTCCGACCGACGTGCGCGGCCTTCTCGCCGAGTTCGAGGACGTTCGGCTGTCCTTCGTCGGCGGCCGCTACAGGCGTCTGCACGCGCGCCTGCTTGCGCGTGACCTCGTGTTCAGCGCTCGACGCTAGCTTCCGAAGCCTGCGCGCCGCGCGATGTCTGCCTCGTCGACCATGTGCCCGTCGCGCTCGACGTAGCCGTCTTTGCCGCCGACCACGAGGAGGACGAGGTCCTCCGTCTCGCTCGCATTCGACACCCGACGCGGGGTCGTAGCCTCGACGTGGAAGAGCCCGCCGGGGCCGAGGATGCGTTCCTCCCCTTCGACCTCGACGCGCGCAGAGCCGGAGTGAACGAAGTAGAGCTCGTCCTGGGTGTCGTGGTAGTGGTGGAATCCGAGGTAACCAGGGGGCATGACCACGGCGTTCACGCCGAATGCGGTCACGCCGAGCTCCCGCCGTACCTTGCGGAAGCCATAACCCTCTCCGAGCTCGTCCAGCGAACCGAAGTTGTGTGACATAGGTCGTCTACTCCTTTCCACCGAGGAGGTGGTCGGCCGTCCGCCGCAGGCCCTCTTCGAATGTGACCTGCGGCTCATACCCAAGAACGCGCCGCGCTTCGTCGAGGTCTGCCCAGGATGCCCGTACGTCAGCCTCGCGGGCGGGCTCGTAGTTCGTCTCCACGGGAAGGCCGAGCATCGCGCCGATCGCATCCGCGAGCGCATTGACGGTGATCGAACCACCGGTTGCAACGTTGAGGATTTCCCCATGGGCCGCGTCCGCGTCCGCGCCAAGCAGGTTCGCACTGACGACATTGTCGACGTAGGTGAAGTCTCGCGACTGCTCGCCGTCGCCGTAGATCGTCACTGCCTCGCCGGCGGCGATAGCCCGAATGAAACGGGGCACCACCGCCGCGTACTGCGATGCCGGATCCTGGCGCGGGCCGAAGACGTTGAAGTACCGGAGCGACACGCTCTCCAGCGCGTACACCCGGCTGAAGCTGGTGCAGAAGCGCTCGGCTGCCAGCTTCGCGACTGCGTACGGCGAAATGGGATCCGGAGCCTGCGTCTCCACCTTCGGCAGCACACCCGCGTTGCCGTAGACGGAGGACGACGACGCGTTCACGATCCGGCGCACGCCCTCGTCGCGCGCGGCCAGCAGGACGTTCAGCGTCCCCTCGACGTTGACGGCGGTGGTCGTCAGCGGATCCTGGACCGAGCGCGGCACGGATGGGAGAGCGCCTTGGTGGAAGACGACCTCGGTGCCGCGTACGGCCGCGTGAACGCGCTCGTACGATCGCAGATCGCCCTCGACGAGATCGACGTCGCCCTCGAGACCGGCGAGGTTCGTCCGGCTTCCCGTCGAGAAGTTGTCGAGCACGCGCACGTCGTCCCCACGGGCGAGGAGCGCGCGGACGACGTTCGAGCCGATGAATCCGGCGCCGCCCGTGACCAGCACCTTCATCGCGCTACCTCGGCGACGACGTGGAAGTTCGCGAACAGCGTCCCGGGCCCTGGCTCGCGCAGGCGTGCAGAGCGGCCGTCGATCGCTCCGGCGACCGTGTTGACGGCTGCGACGAGGGGTCGAGCGAAGACACCAAGCCCGACGCGGCGGAACATGAGATCGAAATACATCGAAAGCAGCATGCCGAGACATGCGGTCGTGCCGGAGGCGGGCGTCACCCTAACCGAAGCCCACGCGCCGTTGTCCCGAAAGAGCTTCTCGAGCCCGGCGTGCGTCCAGCGCCAGTAGTCGGTGGGGGACGGATGGTAGGCCATGACGCCATGGGTCGACGCCAGCACGCGGCCGCCGGGAGCTGTCGCGCGATGGAGCTCAGACACGGCTTTCGCAGGGTCGTCGCAGTGCTCGAGCACCTGGTTGCAGAGAACGATGTCGAAGGTGCCGTCGTCGACGGGAAGGGCCTCGACGGGCCCCTTGAGCTCCGCACGCGGGTTGTCGACCGGGTCGACTCCGACGTACGAGGTCGCATGGGGCGCAAAGAGTGGCTCGTACGGCTTCGCGCCGCAGCCGACGTCGAGGACTCGATAACGGCCGAGCACGCCGCGCGCTTCCTCTGCCTGCTCGCCGAGCCAGTGGACGAGTGGTGCCCGCACGGCGTAGGTCGGCATCGACCTCGGCGGGTCGAGCCGTGGGTCAGCCACTGGTTTCCTCCTCAACGGTTGCCGCTCCGGCCGCCGCAAGACCGAGCAGAAGGCACGTCGCCGCCTCTAACGGGATGCCGGCGACGATTCCGAGCGAGGCCCACTCGCCCGCCAGCGTCAGGAGAGCACACAGCACCGTCAGCCCTGCGCCTGCGGCCCACGGGTGGGTGGCGTATGTCACGGTCCGCCAGGCGAGGATGAGCCCAGCCGCGCCGACGGCGAGCAGCAAGAGGAGTCCGATCACACCGGCGTCGGCGAGCATCTGGATGTAGAGGTTCTGGACGCCCCACTCACGACCTTCCGCCGGGAACGCAAGGTCGACGACGTCGGGAAAGCGCTCGCGCGCGTCGGGGACGTACGGCTCGAAGACCTCCGACCGTGAGGAGCGCTGCCAGCCGACGCCGACGATTGGGTTGTCCTGCCAGATTCGCAACCCGATGTACGCGAGCACGGTTCGCTGTGAGTAGGTCTCGACACCGACGGGCGGCTCGTCGCCCCTGGCTCCCACGAAGCGCAGGAAGTCCTCGAGCGCGTCGCCCCGTACCGCGGTCACGCCGCCGGCGACGACCGCCACGACCGCGACCAACGCGAGAGCTTGGCGCCCAGACGGTGCGAAACGTCGGTGTGAAGCGATCCAGAGGGCGACAATCCCGAGCGCGAGTCCTCCGGCAGCTGCGACCGAGCCCGCAATCACGAGGCCCAGCACTCCGCCTGTGAGCGCGACTGAGAAGAGGGCGCTTGCGGGGATCCGACTTCGCCCTGCGACGATCCCTGGAGCCGCGAGCGCGACGCTGATCGCAGCGAGCGCGGCGAGGTCGTGATGGCCGAGGAACGAGGGTTGACGCCAACCGGCGTTCCAGGCGCCGAAGATGTCGAGTCCGAAAAACTGGAGGACTGCGACGCACGCCGCGACGGCTGCCCAGAGGACGAGGCCTCCGAGCACGATCGTCAGATCCTCTGCACGGCGCACGAGGAGCGGTACCGCAACGGCAAGCAACGCATACTCGCCGAGCTTGAGGAAGCTCACGAGATGGTCGTCGAACAGTGTGTCGTCGAGCGACGCCGGTCTGAACGTCGCGAAGGTGAGCCAGGCCAGAAGCGCGACTCCGGGGACCCAGAGAAGCCGGGCGGGTTGAAGGCGGCCGAGGCCGAATCGCGCAGCGGCGACGATCGCGGCGACCACGACGGCGAGTACCGCCGCGTCGGAGAGTCGCACGTCGATGGAGGTGGATCCGATGTCGACGCTGAGCTCGGGTTGGTAGCGCTCGTGGAAGAACAGGAGCGGAAGCGAGGCTGTGAGAACCAGCGCCCCGAGGGCTTCGCGGTCGAAGAGGTGGCGGAGGCGAGACGTCATCAGCGAGCTCTCGAGCGACGGGGTCGCCACCCGCGCCACTATAGGCGCGGCTCCAGGCCGTGTCCCGTGGAGACATGTCAGGGGTCTGACCCCGGGTCAGACCCCTGAGCTTCTGGCGGTGTGATGCCGAAGCACGGAGTCTGGTTGCGAAACCACAGGGTCAGCGGCGGAGCCGGGGCTCCTCCAGGCCCGGCTCTAGACTGACTCCCCGATGGCTGCTCGCCTGCTTCGGCGCCGATCCGCGACGGCGGCGTGGATCTACGTCGCAGTTGCGTGCGGAATTCTCGGGACCGTCGTCGCGGCTCGCGTTCTCGGGCTCGACGAGTTCGGCGTGTTCGCCACCGCTCTCGCTGCGGTCGGGTTCTTCCAGGTCCTCCTCGATCTCACCGTCGAGGAGTCGCTCACGAAGTACGGGTTCCGGTACGTCGCGGCTGAGGACTGGGGGCGCCTGAGACGGCTTTTTCGGCAGATGCTCCTGCTGAAAGTTCTGGGTGGCGCCCTTGCAACGGTCATCCTTGTCGGCCTCGCACCGTTCGCCGACGAGATCTTCGGCGCCGACGGTCTCGAGCAGGCATTGCTCGCGGCCGCCCTGCTTCCGCTCGTCCAGTCCACCGAGAACGTCGG
>Ga0224510_10001248_pt1 | contig 17195 bp, 16 predicted proteins | sample SF_May12_sed_USG_FD_170161 | JGI IMG/M metagenome (GOLD analysis project Ga0224510, IMG submission 170161) | Sediment microbial communities from San Francisco Bay, California, United States - SF_May12_sed_USGS_4_1 | ecosystem: Environmental > Aquatic > Marine > Sediment | place: USA: California... | reverse complement strand
TTGAATACAAGCGCGGGTACAAATTCAGTACGTACGCCACCTGGTGGATCAGGCAGGCGATCACGCGGGCCATTGCGGATCAGGCGCGCACCATTCGCATTCCGGTGCATATGATTGAGACCATCAACAAGCTCATTCGGACGTCGAGGCATCTGGTGCAGAAGCTTGGGCGAGAACCACTTCCGGAGGAGATCGCCGAGCGCATGGACCTGCCGTTGGACAAGGTCAGAAAGATCTTGAAGATCGCCCGTGAGCCGATCTCACTGGAGACCCCGATCGGCGAGGAAGAGGACAGTCACTTGGGAGATTTCATCGAAGACAAGAAGGCGGTGTCTCCGCTAGAGGCTGCGATTCGCTACGATTTACAGCGCCAGATCAACAGCGCGTTAGAAACACTGACGCCACGTGAAGAGAAGGTCTTACGCAAGCGGTTCGGCATTGGTGAGGCGACGGACCACACGCTGGAAGAAGTGGGGCAAGACTTCGAAGTGACGCGTGAGCGTATCAGGCAGATCGAAGCCAAAGCGCTCAGAAAACTCCGCCATCCAAGCCGCAGCAAAAAACTTCGGAGTTTTGTCGAAAGTTTATAAATGTTAGAGGTCGAGCGCGGTGATTTGACTCCATGCGAAGCCTCGGCCTAGAATCGGACCGCTGATGGAGACGACCGGCAGAGCTGAGGCGGATATCAGCCGTCGGGTGTGTGGCGCTTATCTGGTCGTCAGCTTGAGCTCGCCCCTTCCGATCGGGCCCATAGCTCAGGTGGTTAGAGCGGCTGACTCATAATCAGCTGGTCCTAGGTTCAAGTCCTAGTGGGCCCACCAACGGGGCGGGTTTTCCCCTCTTCAATGCACCGGCATTGATGGAAAGGGTACGGTGAATCAGAAACTTTCCCCACTGATTGAGTTGCAAAAACTCGATCTCCGCATCATGGAGATCAACGAAACTCGCCGAAAAATTCCCGAGCAGCTCCATGCCGCTGAATCGCCGCTTCGCGAAGCGATCCAACTCTTAAACGACACAAAGGCTACCGTCGACAGCGCCGTTAAAGAACGGCGTACGCACGAAAAAGAACTCGAAGCGCATGAGGCCCATACCGAAAAAATGAAGTCCCATGCAGCGAATCTCAAGACCAACAAGGAATATCAAGCGCACTTGTTCGAACTGGAGTTGGCGAACAAGAAGCGAGGAGACTTCGAAGAAAAGATTCTGGTTGCGATGGACAAGGTCGATCAGCTTCAGAAGGCCATGAAAGAGCTTCAAGACAAGAAGGATGCCTTAGAGAAGGCCTTTACGCAGGAGAAGCAAGGATTGGACGCCCAGGATAAGGAGCTGGCGACCGAACTGGCACGACTCGAGACCCAATACCAGGACGCGTCTCTGAAGATTGAGAAGCGTCTACTCGATCGGTACAACCAGGTGAAAGCGTCACGAAAGGATCAGCCTCTTGCTGCAGTACGCGACGGTATCTGCGCCGGGTGTCGCCTCCAAATCCCGCCCCAGCTTATCGCGCAGGTTAAGCGCTCCGATGATCTGCATGTCTGCCCCTATTGCCGGCGAATGCTTTATTGGGAAGGAGAGCCGCCAACAGAAACGTCGCATCCTCTCAGCGAAGCTAAGAAGGCCGATCTTGAAGTGGGCGAATCGGTCTAGTTTGTACGATGCTTTGATCTAAGCTGAACAATCTCCGTCACGACATCTTTTCTTGGTTTCTGCCCACAATCCCCTACAGCTCAGTCGTCCTTCATCAAGTTTTAAAGGAGAACGCCAATCTGTGGGCTCATGGAAACACAAGACCCTATAGTTCGTCCCAATGATAAGAGCGGCGAGTGACAATAAAAAGTTTACGTCAATCTCGCTAACACGGCCTTTGTCGTCTTGAAATGCAGTTTCGCCACTGATCCCAGCCGTTCCTGCCCGTTTTTCTTGATGATCATCTTCGCCGCAAGTTCAACGGCTGGAGAGGCGCCTTTGGGGAGAGTGGTGCCAACTTCGCTGGACAGTCGCTTCAAGCGCAAGAGAAACTCCGCGCGAGCCAGGATTGAGGCAGCGGCAACGGCCAGGTCAGATTCTGCCTTGGTTCGCTGTTCGAGGACGATCGTCCGTCCCTTTTCCTGCAGTGCATTCAGAATCAACCTCTCGTCCCCGAATTGATCTGAGATCGCCCGTTCGCACGTCACGCCCCGCTCGAGCAAATTCTCCAGAGCCTTCGCGTGGCCCCAGGCGAGGAGTCGGTTCAGATTCTTAATCTTCGCATAGAGCTCGTTGTATTTCTGTGGTCCGATGGCAATGACGCTGTGTGGGCAAATGGTCTTGATGTCTGGTGCCATTTCGAGCACTCGCCCATCCGACAGTTTCTTGCTGTCCCGCACACCCATGAGCTTCAGCTCGCTTTGCGTCGTGGCATCCACGAAGACAGCTGCGATGACAAGTGGGCCGAAGTAGTCGCCCTTCCCCGATTCATCGATGCCGATACGCTCAATCGCGTGAGATGGTTGTGCCGTCATATGAAGCGTGGGACCCTCTGGAAAGTTTTCCTAGGGGCGCGGTAATCTACCAATCAGATCCATAACGGTCAATCCATCCGGATGTATCAGGGCTCGCTTTGACGGGAGGGTCGAAGATGTGCACCGGGCAACTCAAACGAACGGCAACGGTGTTCTGTGTGCTCACGGTCGCAGTGAGCTTGGTAGGGTGTGAGACCAATCCCTATACAGGGCGCAAACAGTTGCTGATGACCTCGGTGAATCAAGAAATGCAGATGGGAGCGCAGGCGTACGATCAGGTCAAGAGTGACCCGAATATGAGGCTGTCTCAAGATCCTCGGGAAATCGAGCCGGTGAAACGCGTGGCGGCCCGGATTGTCGAAGCTGCAAAACGGTCGAAGTATTCCGAGATGGCCAAACAGTTTCAGTGGGAAGTCACGGTGATCAAAGATGATAAGACGGCCAACGCCTTTGCGTTGCCTGGTGGAAAGATGGCGGTCTACACCGGCATTTTCCCTGTAGCAAAGACAGAAGCGGGTTTGGCAGCTGTGATGGGGCATGAAGTGGTGCACGCCTTGGCTCGACACGGTGCGGAGCGTATGAGTCAAGGGCAGGTCGCGAATGTCGGGTTGCAGGTTGTTGGCGCGGCGATTGGGATGAGTGGGGGGAACCCCATGCTCGGCCAAGCGACGATGGCCGCGCTTGGGCTAGGGGCGCAGGTCGGTGTCCTGCTTCCCTTCAGCAGAAAGCATGAATCCGAAGCTGATTATGTTGGAATCCTCTTGGCGGCCGATGCCGGGTACGACCCCTGCGAGTCCGTGGCACTCTGGGAACGGATGGCACAGCTGTCCACGGGAGGAGGGCCGGCAGAATTCTTGTCGACTCATCCGAGCCATGACACCAGAATCGACCAATTGAAGGAGTGGATGCCTGAGGCTCTGGCTATTTATCAGAAGAGGGCCAAGATGCCGACTACCCCTTTACCAGAAGTCGGTGGCAGGTAGGGGCGCTGCTGGCCTGGCTCAGTCGTCGTCAAGACGTATCAGTCTGCTTGTTACCGACCGGCTTCATTGTTTATAGTAATTTGGCGTGGGTGGAAGATTGGATGGTCGCTCGGTGCCTAGTGCATCGGGAGGAAAGTCCGGACTCCACGGGCAGGGCGCTGGGTAACTCCCAGGCGGAGCAATCCGACACCAGCACCACAGAAATCAAACCGCCGATGGCCAAGGCGATGGGATCCCATCTGGTCGCTGCGGCTCAGGTAAGGGTGAAACGGTGGAGTAAGAGCCCACCGCGGGGATGGTGACATCACCGGCAGGGTAAGCGTCGCCCGGTGCAAGGCCAAATAGGAAGACATGTACTGCGCTCTTCACGGGGTGCTGTACACCGACTGGCCCGGTCGAGGTCTTCGGGTAGGTCGCTTGAGGTTCGAGGCAACTCGAATCCCAGAGAAATGATCATCCATGCAAAGCGGGCAACTTCTTTGCGGGACAGAATCCGGCTTATAGATCTTCCGCTCACGCTTTTTCTGAAACACTTCGTGGCTGGTACTCTCGGGGATTCACGTGGCGCTGTATTGACGGGTCTTGATGGGGATGTTAGGATCTCAAATCTTTCCCCTTGATTTCAAAGACATTTCTGCATGATGATGCGTCCTTCGTGGGGCGTGTCTTTCTAATATCTGCCTATTGTAGGCAGATCCTATCATGCAGTCGCAGGGAGGGTTGTCATGAAACTCACCGGTGCTGAAATCTTCATCGAATGCCTGAAGCGTGAAGGTGTGAAGACCATCTTCGCGCTTCCCGGCGGAGTCGTCCTGAAGATTTTCGATATACTCCACCAGCAGAAAGATGTTGAAGTAATCCTGACACGCCATGAGCAGGGCGCGGGCCATATGGCGGAGGGCTATGCGAAGGCGACTGGAAAGGCCGGAGTATGTCTGGTCACCTCGGGCCCGGGTATGACCAACGTCATTACGGCATTAGCCGATGCCTATATGGATTCCGTTCCGCTGGTCTGTTTCAGCGGCCAAGTCTCCACCAATTTGATCGGGAATGATGCGTTCCAGGAAGCGGACAACGTTGGGTTGAGTCGTCCCTGCACGAAATACAATTTTCTCGTCAAAGACGTGAACGATCTAGCCGGGACGATCAAAGAGGCGTTTTATATTGCGACAACCGGTCGCCCGGGGCCCGTGCTCGTCGACATTCCGAAAGATGTGTCGATGGCCAAGGCAGAATTCACGTATCCGAATTCTGTCTCGATCCGTGGGTACAACCCCACCTACGATGGTAATAAGTGGCAGATCAAGCAGGCAGCCGAAGCAATCATGAAGGCCAAGAAGCCGATTCTCTATGTCGGCGGCGGTGTGGTTTTCTCCGCCGCCTCACAGGAGCTGATTGAATTGGCGGAGATGACGCAGATCCCCGTGGATATGACGTTGATGGGGCTTGGAGCATTTCCCGGAGAACACCCGCTCTCCATGGGCATGCTCGGGATGCACGGCACGTATCAGGCCAACATGGCCATGCATTATTCCGATCTGGTCATCGCTATCGGCGCACGGTTTGATGACCGGGTGACGGGGAAGGTATCGGAATTCTGTCCCTATGCGAAGATTATTCATGTCGATATCGATCCGACATCCATTCGGAAAAATATCCATGTCGATATTCCGATCGTCGGCGATTGCAAGACCGTGCTCCGGGAGTTGAATCAGATCTTACGCGCGACGGTCAATGGCGAGCAAAAAGAGCTTCGGAAACCGTGGTGGGACCAGATCAGGGAATGGGAACAGGCTCACCCGCTTACATACCACCAAGAGAAGGATGGACCGATCAAGCCGCAGCAGGTGGTGAAACGGTTGTACGAGCTGACAAAGGACCGGGATCCGATCGTCTCGACGGATGTCGGGCAGCACCAAATGTGGGCTGCACAGTATTTCAAATTGGCCAAGCCCAATCGATGGCTGACCTCGGGTGGACTGGGAACCATGGGTTTTGGGTTTCCCGCTGCAATGGGGGCGCAGGCGGCCTTCCGGGATCGGCTGGTTCTCTGTATTGCCGGAGACGGCAGTATCCAGATGAACATGCAGGAAATGGCTACGGCGGTGGTAAGCAAGTTGCCGGTGAAGATCATCATCCTGAACAACGGATTCCACGGCATGGTCCGGCAATGGCAGGATCTTTTCTACGAAGGACGCTATGCGTCGAGTTATCTCGATACGACGCCGGATTTCGTCAAGCTCGCGGATGCTTATGGAGCCGTGGGATTGCGCGTCAAGAAGGTTGGTGACCTTGACGCTGTATTGAAAGAGGCCTTATCGACGGACAAACCCGTGATCGTGGATGTGCCGACCTATCCCTTTGAAAATTGCTATCCGATGATCCCAGCAGGTGGGTGTAATCATGAGATGATTCTGGAAGATCCGCCGGAGTTGAAGAAGAAACAATCTGGCTCAACGAAGGTGACACCCGAAGATAAAGACACTGTGCTTACGGCGTAAGCGGAAGTGCTGAGAGATGAGTACTGGGTAGTGAAAGTTCGGAACTAGGAAACATGGAACATATTATTTCCGTGACGGTTGAAAATAAGTTTGGGGTTCTGTCTCGTGTTGCCGGGCTATTCAGTGGGCGAGGTTTCAACATCGAAAGTTTGTCGGTCGCCCCAACGCTTGATCCCTCTATGTCGCAGATGACGATTGTGACGTCGGGCGATGAGCGGATTATCGAGCAGATCGTGAAGCAGCTGAACAAGCTTATTGATGTGATCAAAGTAGTGGATCTCAATGAAACGGAGTTTGTCTCGCGGGAGACGGCTATCATCAAGGTTCATACGAAGGACCAGGATCGAGCTGAGGCACTCAGGATTGTGGACATCTTTCGGGCGAACGTGATTGATTCAACCCCGACGACCTACACGATCGAAGTCTCCGGTGATCCCAAGAAGATCGAGGCGATCATCAACCTGCTCCAGCCTCTTGGAATTAAGGATTTGGTCCGCACCGGCCGGGTCGCAGTTGCTCGTGAGCCTGTCCGTTCAACTGGGGCTCAAGCGAAAAAGGTGGCTCGCGAGTAGTGCCCTACGGAGTGCAATTCTTTGTTATATACTGACTTGATTTAGTGAAAGGGTGTGTCATGAAAATCTATTACGATAAGGATGCCGATCTTCAGCAAATTCGAAGCAAGAAGGTGGCCGTGATCGGCTACGGAAGTCAAGGGCATGCGCATGCGCTGAACATGAAAGAAAGCGGTGTCAGTGTGGTGATCGGGTTGCGCGAAGGAGCGTCTTGGAAAAAAGCTGAGCAGAGCGGACTCAAAGTCATGCCTGTCGCTGATGCGGTGAAAGCCTCCGACGTCGTGATGATTCTGGCGCCCGATGAAGCGCAAGCCGCCATCTACCGGCAGGAAGTCGCGCCGAATCTTAAGCCCGGCTCCTATTTGGCGTTTGGGCATGGCTTCAATATTCACTTTGGGCAGATCGTGCCGCAGGCCTCCATCAATGTCTTCATGGTGGCGCCTAAAGGGCCTGGGCACCTGGTCCGTTCCGAGTATACGAAGGGCAGCGGCGTCCCCTGTCTGCTGGCGATCCATCAGGACCCCAGTGGTACCACAAAGCAGGTCGGATTGGCCTATGCGAGCGCCATCGGCGGAGGGCGCGCCGGTGTCATTGAAACGAATTTCCGTGAAGAGACCGAGACCGATCTCTTTGGGGAGCAAGCAGTGCTCTGCGGGGGGCTCACGTCGTTGATTCAAGCCGGGTACGAGACCTTGGTCGAAGCCGGCTATTCACCGGAGATGGCCTACTTCGAGTGTTTGCACGAGGTGAAGCTCATCGTCGATCTCATTTACCAAGGTGGGATTGCAAATATGCGCTACTCCATCAGCACGACCGCAAAATATGGCGATGTGACCAGAGGCCCGCGTGTCGTCACGGAACAGACCAAGCAGGAAATGAAGAGGATTCTCGATGAGATCCAGACCGGGCGGTTTGCCAAGGAATGGGTCCTTGAGAATCAAGCCAATCGCCCGGTCTATAATGCGCTGCTCGCCAAAGGCGAAGCGCATCCCATTGAGGCGGTCGGATCTCAGCTGCGGGCGATGATGCCGTGGCTCAAAAAAGATCAGCTGGTCGATAAAACCAAGAACTGAGGCAATCCTGTGGCGGATCGTGCAGTCGGCATCCCATTTGCCAAAGAAGGAATTCCCTTCATCGCAGTGCCAGCCAGCGTTACACTGTTGGCTGGATGGTTGGGCTGGCCGGTCGTTACGCTTCTTGGAGCCGTTGCGACACTCTTCTCTGCCTGGTTCTTCAGAAACCCAGCCAGAGTTGTGCCCCAAGGCCAAAATCTAATCGTCGCTCCCGGGGATGGGAAGGTCATTGCGATCGAGGAGGAGTTCGAGCCACGGTACTTGAAAGAGCGCAGCATCAGGCTCACGATCTTTTTGAACGTGTTCAACGTCCACATCAATCGGATGCCTTGTGATGGTGTGATCGAGGATGTCCAGTATCAGCCAGGGCTGTTCATGGTCGCCAGCAAGCCGGAGGCGACATTGAGAAACGAGCAGAACGCTGTGATGATCAAGACTCACCAAGGGGTAAAGGTGCTGTGCGTTCAAGTAGCAGGATTGATCGCTCGGCGTATCGTATCGTGGGTCTCTCCGCGAGATCAGGCGATCCGAGGTGAGCGGTTCGGATTGATTCGTTTTGGGTCGCGAATGGATACCTTTCTTCCGATCGGCAGCAAAGTTCGTGTGGCGATCGGAGATCGAGTGAAAGGCGGCGAAACGATTGTGGGGGAGTTGCCATGAAAACGGCAGGCTTCAAAAATTCGTTTGGGAAGGAAGGGAAGCGGCGGAAGGCTGCCATGCACCTCATCCCGAATCTGTTTACGACCGGCAATTTGTTTTGCGGAGTATATGCCATCCTCTCTGTCTTTAACGCCAATTATCTGGAAGCGGCCATTGCGATCCTCGTCGCGATGATTTTTGATGTCCTTGATGGGAAGTCGGCGCGCCTGACCAACAGTACGAGCCAATTCGGTCTGGAGTATGACTCGTTGTCCGATGTGGTTTCGTTCGGGGTCGCACCGGGTCTGTTGATCTATTCTTGGGCGTTGAGCGGACAAGGGACGTTCGGCGTCGCGGTCATGTTTGCCTATGTGGCGATGGGAGCTGTGCGCTTAGCGCGATTCAACTCCACAGTTGCACTAGCCGACGGGAAATACTTTACCGGGCTTGCGATTCCAGCCGCAGCCGGAGTGGTGGCTTCGCTGGTGGTTTTCGATCATTACATTCTCAAGATGGGAGCAGAAGCCAAGCCAATCGTGGTCTTGATCATGACCTTGATGCTAGCGTTCCTGATGGTCAGTACCATCAAGTACCGTAGCTTCAAAGAGCTGAAATTTAAGGGCCACCGGCACATCACCTATTTGGTCTGGGGGATTCTCGCGTTGATGATGGTGGCGGCTTTGCCGGCTGTCATGCTCTTTGTCGTGTTCGCCGGATACGCCTTGATGGGGCCGGCCGAGAAGTTGTTTTGGTTGGTTGCTCCGTCTGCCGGGAAAAAGGGCGTTGGGAAAGTCGATCCATCGCCGATCGAGACCAGATCATAATGGTAAACAGTTGGAAGAATTCCGGAGCATAGAATGGCTAAGACGAGGAGTAGTAGGCGAACAATCTAGAAACAGGGTGTTGGATGCCCTATAGAGAGCTGGTGGGTGGTGCAAACCAGCCTAGATCTCGTCGAACTCACCTCCGAGCCGAATCTCTGAACATTGCAGTAAGAGATTCCGTCTTGCCCTCGTAAGGGGCTTAACGAAGGGCCTGAGCAACCGGATCGGTGTTCAGGCTAAATCAGGGTGGTACCACGAAGCGCGTGTCGAGCCTTCGTCCCTGGGTGTAATGGGATGAAGGCTTTTGTGTTTTTAAAGCTGATGAAAACGGTCGCCGGCTTCGTTCTCGGCTTGAAAACGTCCTCAGCGTACTGCTGAAAGTACGCCTCCGGTGTTTTCTCTCGCCGTGGCCTTGCCGAACCACCCTTTTGATCAGCCCGAATAGGAGAGGTGATGCGATGGCACGCATGATCAAAATTTTCGATACGACGTTGAGAGACGGCGAGCAATCGCCGGGCGCCAGCATGAACGTGGAAGAAAAGGTCATGGTGGCCAAACAGCTGGCGAGGCTCGGTGTCGATATCATTGAAGCAGGATTCGCCTATAGTTCCCCTGGAGATTTCGAGGCGGTCCGGCGGATCGCTCAAGAAGTGGAAGGGCCGACGATCTGCAGTCTTGCGCGCGCGCGTCCGGAGGATATTGACCGAGCCTGGGAAGCCTTGAAAGGGGCTCCGAGGGTGCGCATCCATACATTTTTATCGACGTCCGATATTCACCTCAAGCACCAGTTTCGGATGACGCGGGAACAGGCCAAACAACGTGCCGTGGAAATGGTCCGGCGGGCTCGCGGCTATGTCGATGACGTCGAGTTTTCTCCGATGGATGCCAGTCGTTCGGATCCGTCGTTTCTGTATGAAGTCATCGAAGCGGTTATTGCCGCAGGGGCCGGCACTATCAATATTCCCGACACGGTGGGGTATGCCGTTCCTCAGGAATTCGGCGCGTTGATCAAGGGAATCTTAACCGAAGTGCCCAATGCCAACCAAGCCGTCATTTCCGTTCACTGCCACAACGATTTAGGTGTCGCGGTAGGGAACAGCCTGGCAGCAATTATCAATGGCGCCGGCCAAGTGGAGTGTACGATCAACGGCATTGGGGAGCGGGCAGGGAATACATCGTTGGAAGAAATTGTCATGGGGCTCCGGACCAGGAAGGATTTCTATCAAGCCGATACCGGAATCCGGACGGAAGAGATTGCAAAGACCAGCCGCTTGGTCAGCAAGATCACAGGCATGGTCGTGCAACCCAATAAAGCCATTGTGGGGGCCAACGCTTTTGCTCATACCTCGGGTATTCACCAAGACGGCTTACTCAAAGACAAAACGACCTATGAAATCATGCGACCAGAATCCATCGGATTGGTTGAGAGCCAGATGGTGATGGGAAAGCTCTCCGGTCGGCACGCCTTTCGTCAGCGTCTGGAGGAGTTGGGGTATACACTCAGTGAGGAGGAGGTGAACCATGCGTTCGAGCGATTCAAAAAACTGGCTGATCAAAAGAAGGAGATTTTCGAAGAAGACATTGAGGTCATCGTTTCTGAAGAGTTAGCGAAGATGGCCGACCGTATCGCGTTGAAGACACTGCGCGTCTCGAGCGGAACGAACCAAGTTCCCACCGCCACAGTAGAACTGGAGGTCGATGGCAGGGTCGTTGCTCAAACCGGAACAGGCGACGGGCCCGTGGATGCCGTCTACCGTACGATTGCGGCGATCACGCAGACCAAGAGCAAGCTGTTGATGTATGTCGTGAAAGCGATCACCGGTGGCACAGATGCACAGGGCGAAGTTTCGGTGCGGGTTCAAGAGGATGGCCGAACCGTTACGGGTCACGGGGCCGATACCGATATCATCACAGCCTCCGCTCGCGCCTATCTCAGTGCCTTGAACAAGCTTGCCTATCTCGCGACAAAACAGGCGCAAGGTGAGCAAAAGGTGAACTTGATTTGACACGGATGCGCACGGTACAGTTTTTATTTTTCGAGATGAATTGCTTCCTCGGAAGGGGACTGAGGCGTGTGGAGGGTTGCACTGGTAGATCGACCGGAGTTTTTGGCCGGCGATCATACTCGTTTACGGGAGATCTTTCATCCAGCGAAGTACCCCCTCGAACTCGGGTATAGCCTTGCCCATGGAAGATTGAGCCCAGGGCAACGGTCGAAACGACATATCCTGACCTCGTCCGAGGTCTACTATTTTATCTCCGGGCAAGGGCGATTCACGATCAATGATCAGGTCACGGTGATCGAAGCCGGGGCAACGGTCTATGTTCAACCCGGAGGGGAACAGTTTCTGGAAAATACGGGAGAAGTCGATATTGAGTTCCTGTGTCTGGTCGATCCAGCCTGGCGTGAGGAAGATGAAACGATACTGGAATAGGTGAAGGGGCGATTCAAAGATCGAAAGGAGCAGCCGTGAAGGCCAAGATTGCAGTGTTAGCCGGTGATGGAGTCGGGCGCGAGATCGTTCCCGAAGCCGTCAAAGTCCTCAAGGTGATTGCGGAGAAGTATGGACATGCGTTCGAATTTGCGATGGCAGATATCGGCGGGCAAGCGATCGATAAGTTCGGTGTGCCGTTACCGAACGATACCTTGGCACTTGCCAAACAAAGTGACGCAGTCTTACTGGGAGCAGTGGGAGGTCCCCGGTGGGAGAGCCTGGAATATAGTCTCAGGCCAGAACGCGCGCTCTTAGGAATCCGGGAAGCCTTGGGTCTCTATGCCAATCTGCGGCCAGCGAAGGTGTATGCCAATCTGGTGGATGCCTCCACATTGAAACGCGAGGTCATCGAAGGAATCGACATCCTCGTGATTCGCGAACTAACAGGTGGAATCTACTTCGGCAAGCCAAAAGGTATAGAAAAGCTTCCGAATGGGCAAGAACGAGGAATCAATACGGAAGTCTATACTACGGACGAAGTTCGACGCATTGCCAAGGTCGCATTCGAAGCGGCGCGGAAACGGCGTAAGAAGGTGACCTCCGTTGATAAGGCGAATGTGTTGGAGTCCTCAGAGTTGTGGCGCAAAGTCGTTATCGATGTCCATGCGTCCTATCCTGACGTTGAATTGGGGCATATCTATGTCGATAATGCCGCGATGCAATTGGTGCGGAATCCACGACAATTCGATGTACTGCTCTGCAACAACATGTTCGGCGACATTCTCAGCGATGAAGCGGCGATGCTCACTGGTTCGATCGGAATGTTACCCTCAGCCAGCATCGGAGCCAAGGTCGGACTCTTTGAGCCAATCCATGGGAGTGCCCCTGACATCGCTGGCAAAAACATTGCTAACCCCATCGCGACTATCGCGTCGGCTGCCATGATGTTGTCGTATGCGTTTCAACTTGAGAAAGAAGCCGAGGCGATTGAGCAAGCCATTGTAAGAACGCTTGATCTCGGCTATCGCACCAAAGACATCCAGAGCCCAGGGGCACGGATCATCGGGACCGTCGAGATGGGCGATGCGATCATCAAAAACCTCGGCTCGTGATCGGCGTTGACCCATGGCCACCATTCTTTCTACATGGACGATCCGTACCGTGGCCGGTAGTGGGACATCCGGCTTTTCGGGTGATGGTGGATCTTCGACGCTGGCATGCCTGAATGAACCGAAAGGTGTCGCCCTTGATTGTCATGGCAGTGTGTACATCGCGGATTCTGAAAATCACGTCGTTCGAAAAATTGATCGTGTGACCGGGGTCATTTCGACGGTCGCAGGCATGTCAGTCCATGAAGATGAAGGTGTGATCGAGCCGCAGAGCACCGCACCAAGGGTGACCGAGGAGGATCCTCTCGCAGACGATGGTGATGCGGAGGCTCGCCGGTCATCGTACACCCAACACACGGATTTGAGTGGAACGGTCCGGTATTGGACGAATGGGACATCGTCCATAACGCGATACGGAGGAGATGGGGGTCCAGCGCTGAATGCAAGTCTCAACTTCCCTAATGCGGTGGCTGTGGATCAGGTAGGAAATATCTATATCGCCGATACTATGAATCATAGAGTCCGGCTGGTCGAAGCGGCGACCGGGGTTATTTCAACGCTGGCTGGGACCGGTCAAGCCCGGTTCTCCGGTGACGGGGGCCCTGCCCATCAGGCTGCTCTCAATGAGCCGGCCGCTTTGATCATCAATGAAAACAACCGACTCTATATTGCCGACCAATCGAATCATCGTATACGGGTGGTTGACCTAAATACCGGTCTGATTCAGACCGTCGCTGGAACTGGAGCTGCGACCTATGACGGAGATGGGAAGCCCGCGGTTGAGGCAGCCCTCGCTGGGCCTGGTGGGCTGACCCTGGCAGATGATCGATTGTATATTTCCGATACTTTCAACGGTCGAATCCGATGCGTCCAGCTTTCGTCAGGGCTGATCTCCACAGTGGCGGGTGATGGTACAGCCTATCGGTATGAGTCGCCGTCCGATCCTCCATCCACTAGTCTTTCACGCCCAACAGGAATTGCGATCGATCAAAATGGTGACTTGGTCCTGACTGATTCAGACAACCATCTCATTCGGCAGTGGGATTGGGGATCTGGAGTGGCATTCCGCTTGGCGGGGATCGGTGCTCCCTCGTATTCCGGCGATGACGGCGCTGCAAAAGACGCAGGTCTATGCTATCCGTTCGGCATTGCAGCTGATCGCGATGGATCACTGCTTGTAGCCGACACCTTTAACCATCGTATTCGTATGTTAGCCTTGGAGTAGGCGTTTCATGATCAAGAAGAAATCTGGATACACAGTCGCAATCCTTGGTGCGACCGGCGCAGTCGGTAGGGAAACGCTCGAGATCTTGGAGGAGCGCAAGTTCCCGATGACAGACCTGAGGCTATTCGCGTCCAACCGATCAGCCGGAGAGGTGATGACCTGTCTAGGTAGAGAGTACACGGTTGAGGTGTTAACGGACTCCTCGTCTTTTGACGGCGTCGACGTGGCCTTTATCTCCGCGACTGATGCCATTAGCAGAGAATATGGCCATCGTTTGGGAGCTGCCGGTATTGCCGTGATCGACGATAGTGCCGTGTTTCGTATGGATGATGGGGTTCCTTTGGTGGTTCCGGAGGTGAACGCCTTTGCATTGCGCGACATGCCTCGGGGCATTGTGTCGATCCCGAACTGTACGACCACTCCGTTGGTCATGGCGCTCAAGCCGCTTCACGACGCAGCAGGGGTGAAGCGTGTGGTGGTCACGACCTTTCAGTCCGTCTCGGGCACCGGTGCTGCGGCAATGGATGAGCTCATGGATCAAACGAAGGATTTGTTGGCGTTCCGAGACGTGACGGCCAAAGTCTATCCCTACCAGATCGCATTCAATCTCTTGCCGCACATCGGTTCGTTCAGCGAGGGAGGCGATTGTTCAGAGGAAGTCAAAATTGCAAAAGAAACAAGGAAGATTCTCGGCGCGCCGAATCTGCGGGTCACCGCGACGACGGTGAGAGTGCCGGTACTTCGTTGCCATTCCGAAGCAATCAATGTCGAATTGGAGCGTCCATTGAAGGTGAATGAGGCGCGTGCTGCGTTAGCTGCCATGCCAGGGGTGATTGTGTACGACGATCCGTTGAAGAAACTGTATCCGATGCCGATCGACGCGACCGGAAAGGATGAGGTTTACATCGGTCGGGTCCGGGAAGACGAGTCGATCGCAAACGGACTCAATCTTTGGGTCGTCTCCGATAATCTTCGGAAAGGTGCGGCGTTGAATGCCATTCAGATCGCGGAATGCCTAGTCCAGAACTAGCAGAACGTTCAAACTGTTGGGTAGCAAGGCCGCAGTGAGCGAGGAGGCGAAGCGTACCCTATTTTTACCCGGGCCCACCCATCGCCTGTTGGAACAGGCGTTTGCCCAGGCCGTACGTTGAGCCTGTGAGTGATGCGATAACGGAGGTACCAAGCTGTTTCAGCGTTCTGCCGATTGGGATGAAAATTGATGCCGGAATGGACTACCTTTGGCAAGCTCCTAATTGGGATCGGGGTTGGAATCGTTGCGCTCGGCCTTCTGTTCCTCCTTGTCGACCGGATTCCTGGTCTCGGACATGTGTTCGGGTGGTTCGGGAAGCTTCCCGGTGATATTTCCATCAAACGAGAGAATTTTAGCTTCTACTTTCCCATCGGGACAAGTATTGCCCTCAGCATTCTTCTAAGTCTGCTATTCTATTTCATAGGATGGCTCTTTCGCAGATAATGGCAACCCGACGTTGGGTCTTCGCCTTTGGATTAGGGCTTTGGGTCTGGGCTATCGCCATGCCGGAGGCCGAAGCAGCGCCCTCGATTCGCGTTCTGTTGGCTTCGGACGTCCAGCAATTGGAAGTCTTGAGTGATCAGCCTATTTGGGTGACGGATCGGCACCATGACGCCTGGTCATATCGGTCGGCTCTGCGGATCCAGTTTCGTGGTCGGGCCATGTTGCTTAACGGAAAACCGGCAGTCACCGATCAACTGACGTTAAAGGCCGGAAGTCACGACCTGAAGCTTTGGCTTACTCAAAAGAGTAATCAAACCCTGCACCAGGCGGGCGATGAAAAAGACGCACTGCAAGTCAGCGGGGCGATCAAACTCATCCGGAGAGGTAAAGGGCTGTACGTCATCAATTATGTCGATTTGGAGGAGTATGTAAAGGGTGTGGTGCCTGCTGAGGTGAATGCAGCCTGGCATCTCGAAATGCTCAAGGTGCAGGCAGTCGCTGCAAGAACGTATGCGCTGTATCAACAGATGTTGAGTGCCAGTCGTGACTATGACGTGGCGGCCGGGACCCAAGATCAGGTCTATCGCGGCAGGCGGGGCCTCGATGCGCGAGTCGCCCAAGCAGTGGAGTCTACACGCGGCCTGGTTGTGACGCACAAGGGGGCTCCCATCTACGCTGCATTCTCCTCGACTGCTGCCGGTGTCACAGAAGATGCGATGAATGTATGGTCGATGGACTTGCCCTATTTGAAAGGCGTCGAATGCCCGTTCGACCTGGAGTCTCCATTTTATCAATGGAAGACATCCATTAAGCGCGATGTGCTGGAGCAGAACTTAAGGAAGCACGGATTTGTGGTCGGGACAATCCAGTCTGTCTCCCCAGTTGCCCATAGTCGTGCCGGGCGAGTGGCAAGGATGCGGATAGTGCATTCTGAAGGGGAGCTTATCATTCGGGGAGAGGATCTGCGCAGAGCGGTCGGGTATACCATTGTGCAGAGCACCCAGTTTACGATCGAGTCCATTGGGGAGGAAATCATACTTTCCGGCTACGGCGCCGGTCATGCGGTCGGGCTTTGCCAGTGGGGTGCAAAAGAGCTGGCAGAGTTGGGCTACTCATTTTCGAGCATTCTTCGCTACTACTATCCTGGGACGGAGCTTCAGGACGCGTCTTTGACTCAGCCCCCTCCGATGCCTCACTCCCTTCTTCCACCCTCGTAATGCAACTGTCTGACTTCGACTTCCCATTTGACCCCTCGCTCATCGCGGCAGCGCCAATCATGCCGCGTGACCGTGCGAGACTGCTGACCCTCAATCGAACTACGCAGCAACTCACCCATCACCATGTCGCTGATCTTCCGAATCTGTTGAAGCCAGGTGATCTTCTCGTCGTGAACGACACCAAGGTCCTGGCTGCACGGGTGCCGGGAATCAAGAGGCCGACCGGAAAACTAGTTGAAGTGCTGTTCGTGAGGGAGATAAGCGAAGGTCGGTGGGAAATTATGGTTAAGGGCACTTTCCGAGTCGGGCACGTCATCGAATTCGATCAACACTCCTGCGCCACGATCGTCAGGCGAGATGCAACGGGAACTGAGGTAATCATGGAAAGCCGAGAACCAATCACACGACTCTTCGAAACCCACGGGATGATGCCGCTCCCGCCATATATTAAGCGTGCGGCGACTCAAGAAGATCGTCGGTGGTATCAGACGGTCTTTGCCAAGCACGAGGGGGCCATTGCGGCTCCGACAGCAGGTCTTCATTTCACGGAAGAGCTTTTCAGACGACTGAACGCGTCGGGTACCACCGTTACCACCGTCACCCTCCATGTTGGTCCCGGCACATTTAAGCCGGTGACGA
>Ga0224510_10001246_pt1 | contig 17201 bp, 27 predicted proteins | sample SF_May12_sed_USG_FD_170161 | JGI IMG/M metagenome (GOLD analysis project Ga0224510, IMG submission 170161) | Sediment microbial communities from San Francisco Bay, California, United States - SF_May12_sed_USGS_4_1 | ecosystem: Environmental > Aquatic > Marine > Sediment | place: USA: California... | reverse complement strand
CGCCTAGACTCAAGTACGAGCGAGGGGAGAGGGGGTTATGGTCGAGGTTCTTCCTCCCTGACGTTTGAGTTGCCCTAACTGTATTGTTGCTTGCACTCCCTTCTTCTTTCCCGCGCAACCGTTTCAGCAGTCTCAGTCGCTTCGACGTCACAGAGTGCCTTCAGGCCATGATCGGTTCCTACAGCTTTTGATTCTTGGTTCCGCCTGCTAGGGGCACGTGATGTCGTTGCCTGAAGTCTGGATAAATCCCAGAATGTGCAGAGAACGTTCCCAAAGCGCCGGAATTCTTGAAAGGAGTCCAAGATGGTGGGCTATGCCGCGATATTCTTATGCCTCGGATTGATTGCCGGAGGGTTGCAGTGGGCTGGAATAGCCACGGTTGCGACTCAGAGTTCCTGGACCCTGCTTGCGAGCGGGATGGTATTGCTGATGATCCACATGGCGGTGGGACGCATCGGCCGGGTGTCCTAACCAATTAGATTCACCGTGGAGATGCTCAGAGTGAGAGAAGGGGATTATGACAACAGAAGAACAGATCTCGAAGATGAAGAAAGCGATCGCTCAGGCCATCAAGGTGATGGGAGACCGGTTTGGATCGACGGAGCAAGATGTCGAACGGGCCATCCAGGAGCTGAAGGCATCGATGCAGGGGGCGTCGGAGCCTAGTCTTTCCATGAAAACCGTGCCGGGGGTAGCCACCCCATCACCTATGGAGCTGTAAGTCGCCATTGAGGCGTACGTGTGTCTGTAACTGGAAGGAGTATGAAGCATGACCGTTCAATCTACCGTTCATAGTCACATCGACATCACGGATGCGCTGGCTCGATTGTACGTCTTTTTGGCGCAAAGCATGGATCGTTGTGTGAGCGAGGCGGCACGGATCAGCTATCCAGAGGCCGAATTACAGTCGCATCTCGCCGCGACCAGGGCCGCTGTACTGGAGATGCTGTCAGTCAACCACGTGGTCAAGGCCAAGGTGGAGGAGGAATGCAATCGGGTCCACTCGCTTATCATGGCCTGCCTTGGGGACGGAGTCGAGAAGGCGTTTGCGCTGGATGCGCTGAAGGCGGAGCGGGCTACGCTGAAACACAAGACCATGGCGTTGAGTGATCTGCTTGCGGTCTTTCGCTCGGCGTGACAGGAAACTGAATAGGGTCTGTTGTTTCAGGCTCAGCTCGAGCGTGAAGCGGCGGGCACAATTACCACGGAGGACAGTATGAAGACCACACCACGGACATATGTCTTGACGCTGAATTCACCGTCTCGGAAAGGCCTTCGGCTCTGGACGGGGGAGAGTATCCATACCCTGCGCCATTGCTCGGTCAAACAGATCGGTCTGGCATTGAGAGAAATGCAACAGAGCGTGGATAGCCTGCAGGCCCCCGTCTCATCGTCGGGTGGATCCTATTCACTGAACCGCGGCCGATAAGAGGAAGGTGAGTGATGGTACGCATACGAACGCCGTTCAATCTGGACACATTCCTTAATAAGACCGACAAGGACGTTACGATTCTCTCGTCCCCCAAGCGTCAGATTCTCTTTTCACAGGGGGATACGACTGATGCGGTCTTCTACATCCAGGCGGGCAAGGTGAAAGTGACCGTGCTCTCGGAGCATGGCAAGGAAGCCGTCGTGGCGATTCTTGAGCGGGGTGCGTTTTTTGGAGAATCCTGCCTCGTGGGTCAAATAATTCGTACGGCGACTGTGACCACCCTGGAAGACTCCCGCATTCTCCGCATCGAGAAAGCCACGATGCTCCGCATGCTTCAGGAACAACCCAGATTTTCCGAGGCATTTATGTCCTATTTGCTGACACACGCGATCCGAGTCCAAGGGGATTTAGTGGATCAACTATTTAATTCCAGCGAGAAGCGGCTGGCGCGGGCGCTGCTGTTGTTGGCCCACTTTGGGAAGGAAGGCAAGCCGGAAACGGTCATTGCGAAGATCAGTCAGGAAACCTTGGCCGAAATGGTCGGCACCACCCGCTCGCGCGTCAGTTTCTTTATGAATAAGTTCCGCAGGCTCGGGTTCATTGCTTACAAAGGTGGGTCGCGCCAGAATAACGGATTACACGTGCATAGTTCTCTTCTCAGCGTCGTCCTGCACGACTAGAGTCTCCCCTCTGATTCTGGTTCTTTAATTCAATCACGTTAGACCTGCCTACGTTCCGCCTCGCCTCCATTGTGCAATCGTTCCCTACTGAGCAATTGTGAACAGACTGTAGCTGAGTGCTTCGGTATCCTCATGTAAAAATTGAGGTGTGTGATCTGTCCGAGCGAAGACGCGGGGAAATCGAGTTGGAACAGGCCTTCAATGAGAAGACTGCGGAATTACGACAGTCGCAGGAACGTCTTCAGACACTGGCGAGCGAGTTGAATCTGGCCGAGCAACGTGAACAGAAACGCCTCGCCAATGAACTGCACGACCATCTGCTGCAGAAGCTGGTTGCCGGCGAACGTTGGGAAAGCGACATGCAAGATTGTGCCCAGATATTGGCCAGCGTGATGAACGGGAGGACAGGCGTTAGTCTGTTCCCCGCAGGCCGGCTGGTCTGACGATCACATCTGAGAAGATCGATCGTGTGCTGGCTGAGGTTCAGGCGGAGATTGAAGTGCTACGGCGGGAGAGGACCAAGTTGGGACTGGTCCGGGGAGAATTGGTCTGCATGGAAGCCAAGTGGAGCGGGCTTCACTGTGCAACACCTCGTTGACGTAGTAGGCTCTCGGCCGGATCTCTTGGAGTCCACAGAGCCGGAGGACCTCCAAGGCGCAAATCTTCTTCACTCATGGGCCAGAACTACTGGCGGCTACGCCGGCGCGCAAAACGGTATAAATTTCTGTCCGGCTTTCGCCGTCAAGATAAAGTCTCGCTCACCAGCAACCCACCACATCGTGCATATGCCATAAGTCCTTTTCTCCTGGTCTGTTCGACAGCCGCGGACACTATTTGCCTACCAATCGACCATCGGATACCTCACCAGGCCACAGAGCCATGACGGACCGTTAATTGAGTAGAAGCTGAGCCTAATCTCTCAGTTTCGAAAAGTTAATGAGGGTGGCTATATGACGCGCCCACTGCAATGCTTGCAAACTGTTCGGCTTTGATCAGACTGCGAAGAGGTTTCGGAGGATAGTGTAGGGAAGCTCAACAGATGTGCGGCATCGTCAGCGGACTAGAGGGCAGTACCTCGGCAAAAGTCCCATTTGAAGGAGGAATGCACAATGCCAACGACTCTCCTCAGTAAGCGGTCGTTCTGTGTGATGTTCCTCCTGTTCGCTGTCTCGTGGGTTGCGGTCTTGGCTCAGGCATCAGACTTGCCACCGCTTACGCGTGCGCCTGGATTCGCCACTACCATCGAGCCGAGAATTGCAGCCGGGGCGGTTGAAGATACGTTGAAGGCCTGTATGCCCAGGATACCGAAGGACGCCAGTATCGGCCAGCGCATGACCGCTAAACAGAGTTGTGGACGGGATGAACGCGATCGGAACCCCTTCCTGGCCATCCCCGGAGCGCAGAGCATACGCCATGAACGGCGTTGATCACGCTCAATAGGAGATCGGCATCTGAGATCATTCGGCGACCTCGGGACTCCGAGATTCTGCCATGCCCTATTTAGCTACATCAGTACGTGGGTATCTGTTAGGATGGATCGAATTTGTGATTGGACTTCCGGCCAGGGTTACTCGATCGCTGTCAGGGGCGGGAATAGGCGTAATGCAGAACGTAGGGATCACTGTAGCGATGATCTGGCTTGTGGCGGGAGCCGGAACCATAGTGTTGTTGTATTATGCCGTCAGGCTCTCCCATGCGTGGATGGCGAGCGGGCGTGTTGCCGCAAGTCACTCGGCCATCCGGTCGAGGCTCGCGGTGGTTTCTCTTGACACGCATATCGCCACGGAATGGACCGACGGCCGCAGACGGTTGGATGTGTTACTGGCATTGATTGAGGTTCTCGCGGCGTCGCTGAAGCAGGAGGTGGAGAAACTCAACCGGCTGGATACCTCCGATCCATTATATGAACACACCGCACGCGGGATGGTGAACCCTACCTTGCGTCGTTTCACCTTCGACCAACATCTACGGGATGAGTGCCGCGTGTTGGTTCCTCTCCTGGAGTTCTGTGGCAGGGATCTCGCTGAATCTCAGGGGATGAACACCACCGAACAGTTAGTGGCGCTTGCCGAAATCAAGGCGGCGATACAGTCCGTCGATCGCGGCTGATTCCCGGAACCATATACAATCCTGATGGGTTTGGCGATCTGTTCTAATGCGCTGACCGCACGCTGGATTGGGATACAGTTTGCACCTCCCGTTTCAGAAACCGCCCTTAAGCAGGGAACGTTCATGATGCAGCATCAACTGCTTGTGTTGGCGTTCTTCCTCGTTCTCCTTGTGCTGTTCTACCAGATTGCCGTGATCTTTGCGCCCTTTCTTGTCCCCGTCCTCTGGGCCATTATCATCGCCCGCATGACTCATGGCCTGTACGTGAAATTGGTTCATCTACTTCGGGGGCGAGACGCACTGGCGGCAGGTCTGCTGACGTTTGCGATAATGTTTCTCGTCATCTTCCCGATCCTGTCTCTGCCCGTTCTGCTCGTGCAGGAAACAACGATCGCCTACCGAGTGAATCCAGCCTAATCCTTCCTGCCGCAGGAATTGCTTCCCTACTGAGCAATTGTGACCAGACAGGCATCGGGGGTCTTGGCATACTATTCATCAATAGTCGCTATCTGTCCCAGCCAAGGAGGTGGCATCATGACCTGCCGAGTCGCCCGCTCGTATCAACACTTCGTCCAGATGGAGCCGGTCCCCTGCTCTGAATGTGGATCGACCTATATGGACGTGCGTGTGGCCTCAGGGACTCTAGGGCCGCATCTGTGTCCGATCTGCGCCCAGTCTTTGAGCCCGCGCGTCATGTCTTCCATCCACGCGCCGCGCGTGCCGATGAGACATCAGCAGGTCGCCTGAACGGGTATCGCCGGGATCCCCGCGTGATCAGCGAGGCAAAGGGCCACGACCCTGCTTGAAGGCTCTCAACGATCGCGACTTTTGCAACGAAATCGAGAGCGTGATCATGGGGCCCGATGCTTCATTGCTTGGTTATATGGAGACGAACTGTAAAGGCCGGAGAATGGCATTTGTCTCAAACCACCGGGTCCTGGACCTTGATAAATTCCAGATGGCCAATGACATCGAGTCGTTGCGGGTCGAATGTAAATGGGAAAGAAAGACGGAGTCTGTTCACGCCGGCGAGCATCCGTAGTTACGGCTGAAGGATTTTCACCGATGGGAATGCGGGTAGATTACGCATCTCACTTTAATCAGGAGGAAACACCATGCTGAGTTGGGCTGTCACATTTCTTGTCGTTGCCATTATCGCAGGAGTATTAGGTCTCTCCGGGGTGGCCGGGACCGCGACCAACATTGCCTATGTCCTGTTTGTCCTCTTCGTGATTCTTGCGCTGGTCGGTTTTCTCACGGGTCGTAAGCCAACTGTCTAGCGGCCGATTTGCGAACATGACTAAGCCTTGCGTCGTCCGCGCACTGAGGTTGTGATGGTGTGTCATACATGTCTGGTCTGGCCTGAAGGCGTTGTCAATTGAACTCCCATTCGGCAGGCCGGGCAGTATGACAACCAAACCACCCAACTACCAGTGCCATCGCTTTTCCTCAGCAATCATCAGCCACGCCATCTGGCTCTATCATCGATTGTGTTTGAGCTTCCGTGAAGTCGAAGACCTCTTAGCTGAATGTGGAGTCACGGTGGCGTACGAAACCGTTCGCCGGTGGTGTCAGAAGTTTGGGCCAGCCTATGTGCATAAGGGATGGTGTCACTGCTCGATCCATCGGTTCCATTGTGCGTACCGCCGTTTAAGTTGACAATGCCGTAATTATAGAGCGAGCAATTATAGACAGCCAGCTTGGATGACTCGAAACCGGAGTGTGCCATGACCCTTTTCTCTCGTCTTGTTTCCCATCAGAGGCTCGGAGTACGGGGCGCGCTTCTGTGCCTCGCGGCGAGTGCGGTCTTTCCTCCACCTGTTATGGCTGGAGGCTTGGACCAACTTTCTGACCTGACCGACAAAGCAGCTCAAGCCGTAGTCACCCTCAAGGTCCGCGACAACTTCAACAGCGAATATTTGTACGATGTGAGCGTGAAGAACTTGTCGTCCGATTCTTTGGTGGGGGAGTCGCTCATTATCGTTCTCGACAAGATTACCAACATCGGTGGAAACGAATGGATGGCGGGCACGAGCGAGTCAAACCTAACACGCATGGACATCCTGGGGCAGGACGGCGAAACGGATGACGGCAAACCGTACTTCCGCATTCCTCGCGGATCCGGTCCAGATCTGCCTCCCTACACCGAAAGTAATCCTGTTAGTGTGCGGATCCGCAACAAGGACTATCTCATCGTGTTCACTCCGGTGTTTCGTGTGTATGGAATGAAACGGCCGCCCGTTCCGTCGAAACCGAAGGAGCGTGCGTCGCCATTATCCCCAGCCAAGACCCCAGCCGACAAGCTCATTCAGCTGCTCATCCAGAAAGGCGTGCTCTCTGAAGAAGAAGGACGTGCGCTGTATCCGCAATGATCACTCCCAGAGGAATGGAATCCAAGGAAACTGCTTATATGATCCGTTCCCATGGCATTGCTCAACGAGTCGGCAGGTCCCCATTTTTATGACGTAGCGGCCTGCCGGCATTCACCTGGGCAAAGGGCTAATGCCCCGTTGAGCCACTGTGACCTGATTCAAGCGCGGAGTCAGTCCTACAGCCGGCTTCACTTCCGTGACCGGCATCAGTTCTTTGAACCGACCGAATCGCCCCCCTGTTCGATTGTTCGCGCCAGGCGAATCGACAGCGCATGATTCTGAGCGTCCATCTTTGCCTCAATGCGATCGCCCTTCTTTACTTCTCCAGCCATCTGGGTCGTTTTATCGGTATGCATGCGTACTTCTTTGCCGCCCTTCACCTTGACGAAATAGTTTCCGTCTTTGACGCGGACCAGTTCGCCCGTGATCGTCTTGGTGTCTTTTACGCGGGGACTTCCCATCTTATCCTTCGTTTGCTTGTCATCATCAGATTGAAAGCCTTGCCGATCAGATTGGGAGTCAGTCTTCATCACGTCTGAAGCCGAAGGCGCATGCTCTGCCTGCGCTATGTTGGACAATCCGAGACACAGTAACAATCCGCACGACAGGGCACCGATCAGTTTTGGAAGGGATACCATTGGAGCCTCCTTGGATAGATGTGAAACACGCTTAAAAGTGAGGCTATGCTCTTTGGGTCTTTGCTTGCTGAGCAATTGTGACCAGCCTCCTGCAATACTTCTCGTCATACCGGGCAAGACCGGGAGCTTCGAGAGGATATGGCCAAATCGGCACGAAAGCCGAGACGTGGGCTCTACAAGATGCTCAAGTCCCAGGGTCTGCAGATGAACTAGCTGGTGATCTTGTTTTCTGACAGGGGCGATAGGGTCCGTGAGGTGCCGCGGTATCTGAGCCCGGAATCGGAAGATTGGCTGGAATGGTTCCACATCATGACGCGCCATTACTGTGATGGAAGAGATGGTGAAGGGTGTGGCCGTTCGTAGGGTTCCCCAGGAATGAAAACAGCAGACGGTTCAGAGGCCCACCGGCAGCTACGCTGCCGGTGGACGATCGGCGCTCAACACAGAGAACACGGGGTGCAGTGTCACACAGTGCCTCCGAATATCCTCGACCTCTCTCGCCGAGAAATACCCTGCTGTCATCCCCTTAACCGCCCTGGCCGGCTACAAACAAGCGTCAGCGGGAGATGGGTGCGTCGGTAAGAAACGACAATGCATGCCCCTTCGCATCCACTTTCGCAAGAACATGTTCTCCCACTTTGGGACGCATGTTGGATCTCTTTTCAGTGTTGGCATCAACATGCATTCGCACCTCAGCCCCAGATGCTTCTCTGACGACATAGTGCTCACCATCGATCTTCACTATTTCGCCCTTGACCTCCTTGCCCGGTACAAAACTATCTTTATCATCTACGGTCCATACCTTTCCGTCAAATTGGCTCGTGTTGAGCTGGTCTGCAGCGGACGCGACGATTGACAAACCCAGGCACAGTAAAAAGCTGCACGACAGGACACCGACGACTTTGTGAATGGATACCATTGGAGCCTCCTTGGATAGATGTGAAATCCGCTTAGAGGTAACGATACGCGCTTCGGGTTTTGCGTACTGAGCAATTGTGACCAGACTCCTACAATGCTTCTCGTCATACTCAAACGAGACGCCATCCTCGTTCCGAACCGACCAGGCAGTTGAAATTTACGAAAACTATTCTGAGCGTCTGAGCAAGCACGACCAGACTGCACGCGTGAGGCTGTCAATGGCCGAGCCTGAAAAGAAATGACGGGGCCTTCTGGACAATCGAAGGAACACTAGAGGTGGCGTATGAAAAGTGGAGACTCTTACGACGTCAAGCCGTTCGACTTACAGGGGCTGGTCGGGATTTCGAATCGAACGATCGAGATGCATCTCAAGCTGTACGAGGGATATGTGAAGACCGCGAACCAGCTTACGGCCAAGATTGGCGAGATGCTCAAAGATGGACGAATTGATCAGGAGGAAATGCCCGCGTATTCCGAGCTGACCAGACGGCTGGGGTTTGAATACAACGGGATGGTCTTGCGCGAATATTACTTTGAGAACTTGACCAAAGGAAAAGCCAGAAATCCCGATCAAGGCTCTGCTTTTGTGAAAGGTGCTGAAGACAGCTTCGGCACCTATGACCTGTGGAAATTGGACTTCTCCAGCGTGGGGAAGATGCGAGGAGTGGGCTGGGCCATCTGTTATGTGAATCCACACAGTGGCCGCCTCTCGAATCACTGGATCAGTCTCCATGAGAATGGGAATGTCGCTGGTTTCATTCCCGTTCTCGTAATGGATGTGTGGGAGCACGCCTATCTTCTTGACTACACACCTTCAGAGAGGGCGTCCTACATCGAGGCCTTCTTCGCGAACATCGATTGGAAGTCTGTGGACAAGCGGCTGCAGCTGAGCGAGCGGGCTTGGGCCGAAGCAGCCCGAGGATAATCGGAAAGTCTTGGGCGATTGGTGATAGACATCATAGAAACGGGGACACTCCCCGGGAGGAGGAAACTGTGAAAGCAACGACAACGGCACAATCTGGATCAACGGCATCCCGCGCTCCTCGACAGGAAGGAATCATCAAAGAAGCCATCGGTCTGACCGATGTGAAGACGCTCCGGGCCCTGGCCAGGCAGGGGATTGAAGATGGTGCCATGACAGCGGGCTACAAGGCCAAAGTGGGGACGGTGATCAGGCTGCTGAACGAAGCCCTGGCCACGGAAATCGTCTGTGTCCTGCGCTACAAACGCCATTACTTCATGGCCAGCGGGATCAATTCTCTTGGCGTGAAGGCCGAGTTTCTCCAGCATGCCATTGAGGAACAGACCCATGCCGATCAATTGGCCGAACGCATCGTCCAACTCGGGGGGGAGCCGAATCTCTCCCCTGAAGGGATGCTGAGTCGGAGCCATTCAGAATATGTTGCAGGAGACTCATTGGTGGAGATGATTACAGAAGATCTGGTTGCCGAACGGATCGCGATCGACAGTTATCGAGAAATGGTCACCTATGTCGGCACGGATGATCCCACGACTCGTAGAATATTGGAGGGGATTCTCGCGCAAGAGGAAGAGCATGCCGAAGACCTGGCCAGCCTCCTGAAGAAGCTGGACCCGTAAGCGAGTGCTTGTGGTCGAGATTGTGAGTCGGTGGAGAAAGAGAGGGCACCATGGGAAAAGGGTTCATTCTTTGGCTGCTGGGCGTGCCGTTCACGTTGATTGTTGTCCTTTGGGTCTTTGGGGTCCTCCGATAAAGCGCGGGTGGAGGACCGGCTGGTTTAGTGAGAGCCTGATGGAGGCAGAAGGGCTATATGATTGGCGAGATCGCCCTGTGTGTGGGGGCAGTGACGTTTGCGGTGCTGGTCGGCTGGCTGATTCCACTGTTGATACAACTTAGGAAAGCGGTGGCGGAATCGGAACAGCTATTAGCCCGTGTGAACGCCGAGCTGCCGTTGCTGGTCAAGGAGATCCGGTCGGCGATGGAGAACGCGAACTCGCTTATCGAACATGCGCGGGGCGGGGTCGTGCATGCGGCGGTGTTGCTGCATGCGGCAGGTGCGGTGGGCGACACCATCCAACGGGTCTATGAGACAGTACGGGGTGGAGGTCGGTCATTGCTGGTCACTCTGGCCAGCATGCTGGCGGGGTTCAGAGCCACGACAGCCGTCGTCAAGGCACAGATTCACCGAGAAGGAGGGATGGTCAATGGAAAAGGAGGATTGCTCAATGTCAGATAACCAAGGGTGTTCATTGGGAACGGTGGGATTAGCGTTTGTGACCGGAGGGTTGCTGGGAGCGGCGGCGGCGTTGTTGCTGGCACCGCAGTCTGGTCGTGAGTCGCAGAAGCAGTTGCGAGGGTATGCGCGACGAGCCGAAGAGGACGTTCATGAGCTAGCCGACAAAGCTGCCGAGGTTGTCGACCAGGCCATGGACAAGGGACGCGAGTTCATCAAAGACAAGCAAGCGGTTTTGACCGAGGCGGTCGAGACCGGTCGCGCTGCTATGTCAGCGGAGCTTAGGCGACTGTCCAAAGAAGTGAAGGGGTGAATGCACCTGTCTAGCGACAGCTAGCGCGCTTGTGAATAATGCCAGGCCCGGAACGGTTCAGGCTCCTGACCCGTACGTTCATGGCAAGCGGATCACGATACAGGGCTTCATCATTTTATAGATGGCTGCATAAGGCGTTTCGACAGGAATTCCATACTTCAACTTTTCCAGGCTGCTCTTAGCTGAAAGGGGATCGCATCCGAATCATTTCTTATTTTCTTTTTGTATTGGTTCTCGGTGGATTCATGGCCACAGTCAACGGTTCTTTCGCCTATGCGAAAACCGTTGAAGCCGGAGATTCCAGTTCGAGTTGGATCGGAACCGGCGAGTTCATGGAACTCGGGAATGGAGAACAGGTTGTCAATGGAATTGTGAAAGGAGTTCTCATCTCCCGTCATAAAGACGGAGCCAAGATGATTGTCCATTCCTCCAGACTGACGTGTCCGGTCCGTGTGAATCTCAACAGAAACAAAGATTATCAGGCGATAGAAGGCCTCTGCACGGTCGTGGCGCATGAAGGCAAGGACGTCGGATATGCCCACTGGAAGTGTGCTGGCAATATGAAAGAATGTATGGGCGATTTCACGTTTACGGGCGGTGCCGGTGGATTCAACGGAATGTCAGGAACCACTCCGTTTCAGACCAGTATCGTCTTCGAGTTGCAGGACGGGAAAAATGGTCAAGCGATCGGGTATGCGATTTGGCCAAATCTGACGTATACGTTGCCCTAGGCTCAGGACTCATTACGTTTTAGGATTCCCTCAGCAACCGTAATGTGATTCACAATGGCAGGAGGTGGCCATGAGTCACGTGTTTCTCTTAACCAGGAGCCAGTTGAACAGGATCACGCTATAGATTCCGATGTCGCACGGCATTCCGCGCGTGGATGGTGTGCGGGTGATTAGGGGAGTCATCTATGTAATCCGATAGGGACTTACTGGAAAGATGAGCACAGGCCTATGGTCCGCACAAGACGCTCTACAAACAACGCCACACAATCGAGAACATGTGTGGCCGGATCAAGGATTGGCGCTGGATCGCCATGCAGTACGATCGCTGTGCCCGCACATTCTTCTCAGCCATTTGTATCGCTGCAACAGTCATCTTTTATCTCAAAGAATGGGTCTTGAGCCCAGGGTCTCCATTTTATTCTGGTTCTTTGATTCAGTCACGCAACACCTGGCTACGTTCGGCCTTGTCTCCATTGTGCAATCATTCCCTAGTGAGCAATTGTGAACAGACTGCAGTCGGCTGTTCCCGTATGCTTATTCACAGTGAGGCAGTTGTGGATACTTCTGACGCAAGAAGAAGCGCATGCGGAGAATCTGGCCAGTCTCGTGAGGGACTGAGTGTTATGGCGAGAGGTCACGTGACGTGTGTGTCTGGTGTGTCATGTGTGCGCCATTGGGCGCAGAAGGAGGACCTATGGTCTGCCAACGCTGTCGGGGGCTACTGGTATGCGAAACCTTCGATGATCTGAGCAGTGGAACAGACTCTCTCTACAGGGCTACACGCTGCATCAATTGTGGGTGTATCGAGGATTCCGTCGTTCGTGCAAATCGCTTCCGCCGTTCGGAGAACATGCGGGGGAGCCTGCGCAGGAGGGTCAGGACGGGCGACGTTGAACGCATCACGATTCCCTCGGAAGTGCATGCATCGCTCCGATGAGCATTCGCTGCTGCGGCGCATGCATCTGGAAGGAGCTGAACCTATGGTGGGTAGTAAGGAGGAGGCAAAGATGAAACTCGAGAAGCACGACGTACCAGGTGTATCCCAGACTTCGGCGAGCGTCATGGACGGTGAGGAGAGTTGGCAGTCTGTTCGTCGCAGGCCGGCCGGTCTGATGAGCAGGGTGCGGGAAATCGATTGTATGTTGGCCGATATCCAGGCGCACATGCAGAGACTTCGGCTGGAGAGAACCTATCTGGGACTGATGCGGGATGAATTGGCCTGTACGGAAGCCAAGTAGACCTGCATGAACGATGCGACGGCCAATTCCATTACGGTGATTGCGGTATACCGTCCTCCTTCTTTCTTTGTCTGAGCTGTTTTGACCAGATTATCAGCTGACCTCTCGCTATACTGGAGTTTGGGTGTCCAGCCCTCCCTCATTCCGTGATAGCAGACATCCGTCCGGTGAGCAGAAGGTGTGACTGTGGCGTGTATGGCCACAGAATGATCGAGTGTGCGGTGAATGTGCGAACAAAAGGAGAATCAAGATGAGTACTATGGTTATTGTCGTATTGGGTGTGTTGTGTCTCGGCGTACTTCCGATCTGGCCGCACAGCGAAACCTGGGGATATATGCCCAGCGGCGGGCTGGGTTTCCTCCTCGTGGCTCACACTATTCTGACTCTGATGGGCCGGACGGACCGGGCGGCAACTGTCAAGCCGTAGTGGGCGTGAGCGCTCATAGCTGAGAGCTCCTCTGTTTGGCGGATCTCTGTTCATGCCGGTGTCAAGTTCCGTCAGACGTCACCCCGTTGTGAACGATCGTGTCTACATACGTTCTCAGGCATGTGAGCAACCCTGCTCTCAGCCTCTTGTCGTATGGCCTGTTCCGAAGGTGGAGCATAGGACGAGGATCGATATTCATTCAGGGACATTCAACCAGCTCAAGACTCTGGTCTGAAGGGGAGGCACCTATGCCAAATCATGCAGCCGACGACAAATCGGGAAGCGATGAATGTGGCAGTGGTCAGAACACGTAGCCCGCAAGGAACCGCAAAGGAGGAGAATATGCAGAATAGATCTTGGATATCCATCATGATCGTGACGGCATTCTTTATGGGATTTGGGCTGGGAGGGCTCTCTCTGCACTATGCAGCTGCCCAAGGAATCTTTGGGCTTTCGACGTCGGTGAGCCAGCTCGGCAGTGCGTTGGTGGATATGCAGAAGAATGTCGACGATCTTCAAAGGAATATGGGGACAGTGAAACAGGTCAAAGAGCAACTGAGCAGTCTGTCCCCACAAGGTGATGGCACTCCTGGAGGAGACCTCCTGAAAAAAGGTGGCGATTCGTTGAAGGACATGAAGCCGAAATTCTGAGTCGCATGACGCGAACACTTTGGGGAACTCACCTATGAGCCAGATATCCAACCGTGCCGCTGGTAAAAAGTCCAATTGTTCCAAAACGGATCTTGGCATGAGCTGGGGGTTGATGGCGAGCATGGTTGTGCTGTTGGTCGGGACTCCCGTGGCTTCAGCTGCGCAGACCGCCACAGAATCAGTGAAAAGCACGATCGATGAGGTGATCTATGTTCTCAACAGTGAAGAGTTGAACCAACCGGGCCGTTCGGTGGAACGACGTCAGAAGATTGAACACGCCATCAGGCAGGGCGTCAGCTATGAAGATATGGCCAAACGGGCCCTGGGCCGGCCGTGGCTAGAACTGACTGACACCGAGCGGCAGGAATTTGTTGCCCTCTTTGTTCAATTGCTCCGAGACACGTTTGCCTGTCGAATTGATCACTACGCCGACGAGCAGGTGCTCTACCTGTCTGAACAGCGGGAAGAGAACTTTGCCGAGGTGCGGGCGAAGCTGTCGGGTCCTAAGACGGAGACTTTTCTCGACTTCCGGCTGGCGGACGTGTTGGGCCATTGGCATGTGTACGATGTGGTCATCGACGGCGCAGGCATCGTGAGCAATTACCACGCACAGTTCGCCAGCATTATCCGCACCCATTCCTACACAGGTTTAGTCAACAAGATGAAAGAGAAGACCCTCGTGGTAAAAGCGTTTGAAACGACGACAGCTCCATAGTTCTGCGCGCAAAGGCAGCGAGTGGGCATGTTGGTGGTGAACCGGGATGTCGCATTGGAAGGCCCATGGATACCATGTTTTCACCGGTAGGCAAGCGGGTCGAACTGGAAGAACCGATTCGTGCCGAGCTCTTCGGCGTCGAACGGCTCGAACAGCATGCGGCAAGTCTCGCGGTGGCACAGGTCGTCACTGATGATGCACGGGTAGGCCGGTTACTCACGCCACGAGTCCTTGAGAATGGACGAGTCTTGGTGGCGTCGTACCAGGCGATCGCTCGTACGATTCGCGATGAGCAAACGATTACTCCAGCGGCCGAATGGTTCGTCGATAATTTTCATATCGTCGACGAACAGCTTCGCGAGATCATCGACGATTTGCCTCCCGGGTACTACAGGCAATTACCCAAACTTGCGTCAGGCCACTTAAAGCATTACCCACGGGTCTTTGGAGTTGCCTGGGCATTCGTTGCCCACACCGACAGTCGTTTCGACCCCGACATGCTCCGTCGCTTTGTGATGGCGTATCAACGCGTACAACCGCTGACGATCGGTGAATTGTGGGCGGTGGCGATCTCGTTGCGTGTCGTGCTGGTGGAGAATCTTCGACGACTGGCCGAGCGGATCGTCCACAGCCGGAAGGCCCGGTTGGAAGCCGATGAACTGGCGGATAGCCTGTTCGGGAGCGGAGCTTTGGCTGCGGAGTTTCCGGCCAGTGCGCTCCGTCGTTTTGAGAGCAAACCATTAGCCACTGCGTTCGCCGTGCAGCTGGTTCAGCGACTCCGCGACCTGGACCCGAAGGTGCGTCCGGTGTTGCGGTGGCTCGACGAACGCCTGGCCGCGCAGGGCGCCACCGCCGACGTCATGGTGCATACCGAGCATCAGCAACAGGCGGCCATGAGCGTGACGGTGCGCAATGTCATCACCAGTATGCGGCTGGCGTCGGCGTTTGATTGGTCGGACTTTTTCGAAAGCGTCAGCCCGATCGACACAATTCTGCGGACCAATCCCCGCTACGCCGAGATGGACTTTGTCACACGGGATACGTATCGCCATGCGATCGAGGATCTCTCGCGCGGCACGGGTCTTTCCGAAATCGACGTGACCACGCGTGTCGTGACCCGCGCCAGGCAGGCGGGGGGTGAGCCGCATATGCGAGAGCAACCGGAGCGGGAACGGCACATGGATCCCGGTTATTACCTCATCTCACAAGGGCGCCGGGCGTTTGAACGAGAACTCGGCTACCGGGTGTCCCAGAAGGAGCGGCTGCTGCGTTGGTATGTCCGGGGGTCCGCACCGAGCTATCTGGGATCGCTGGCGGTCGGGACCGCCATGGTCCTAGCCGTACCGCTGTGGCATGCCGCCGAAGCGGGTGTGGCCGTCGCGGGTCTGGTGTGTCTCGGTCTGATTGCGCTCGTGCCGGCCTCGGATCTCGCAATGGCGCTCATCAATCGTACGGTGATGGCCATTCTCGGGCCGCGGTCATTACCCCGGATGGCATTGCGGGACGGCATTCCCGAAGAGCTACGCACGATCGTGGTGGTGCCCACGTTGCTGACGAGCCGGCAGGGCATCGACGAGCAAGTCGAACGATTGGAGGTGCATTATCTGGCGAATGCGGATGATGACCTTCGTTTCGCTCTACTCTCAGACTGGAGAGACGCCCCGAGCGAAAGTGTTCCGGATGACGCCGAGCTGCTCGCTGCCGCAGTGGAGGGTATCGCGCTTCTGAACAAACGGTACGGCCCCGCGGCCGGGGGCGGATCGCGCTTTGTCCTGTTTCACCGCAGGCGAGTCTGGAACGAGTTCGAGCAGGTGTGGATGGGATGGGAACGGAAACGAGGCAAACTGCATGAGTTGAATCAATTCCTGCGCGGCTCGACGAGCACGACGTTCATGTCCGTCGGCGGGCAGCTCCCTGAGACGATTCCGTCGGTCCGGTTCGTTATCACACTGGATGCCGATACACGGTTACCCCGTGGAGCCGCGCACCGGTTGATCGGCACCATGGCTCACCCTCTGAACCGGCCCCGATTCGACTCGAGCGCCGGGCGTGTGCTTGAAGGGTACGGGGTCGTGCAGCCGCGGATTACACCATCGCTCCCGGGTAGTGGAGAAGGCTCGTATTTTCAACAGACGTTTTCCGGACCCAGCGGGATCGATCCCTACGCCTCGGCCGTGTCTGATGTGTACCAGGATTTGTTTCGGGAAGGGTCCTACACGGGCAAAGGCATTTACGAGATCGATGCATTCGAGGCGGCGTTGGCGGACAAGGTGCCGGACAATGCGATGCTCAGTCACGATCTCTTTGAAGGATTGTTCGCGCGCGCGGCGCTGGCGACCGACATCGAGCTCTTCGAAGCGTTTCCTGCCCACTATGAAGCGGCGGCAGCCAGGCAGCATCGATGGGCGCGCGGCGATTGGCAGCTGCTGCCCTGGCTGTTCGGACGAGGGCACACCGGGTCTGACCCACATCGCGCGGTGGCGATTCCCGCCATCGGCCGTTGGAAGATCCTCGACAATCTCCGCCGTAGCCTGTCGGCTCCCGCGGCGTTTCTGACACTGCTCGTTGGGTGGGTGCTGCCGGAACAATCTGCCTGGGTCTGGTCGGGATTCATTCTGATCACGTTGGCGATTCCGTCGCTGTTATCCTTCGTGCTCGGGCTCTATCCACGCCGTCCCGGTGTGGCCCTGCGTACCCATTTTCGTGGGTTGGGCAACGACCTAAAGTTAGCCGCGAGGCAGATCGCGTTGACCGTCACCTTCCT
>Ga0224510_10001245_pt1 | contig 17211 bp, 15 predicted proteins | sample SF_May12_sed_USG_FD_170161 | JGI IMG/M metagenome (GOLD analysis project Ga0224510, IMG submission 170161) | Sediment microbial communities from San Francisco Bay, California, United States - SF_May12_sed_USGS_4_1 | ecosystem: Environmental > Aquatic > Marine > Sediment | place: USA: California... | reverse complement strand
AAATTTGAATTTTTAACCTCACCAGACCTTAGTTTCACCATAGCTCCCAAAAGCCATGTGCGCCTTACCGGAGATTTTCGGATGAATCAATTTCGCGATGCGCGTGACATCATTTTCGAACTGGCACTGGCATACCGCCCCTACACCGATCAGGATGAATTTGGCGACTTTGCAGGTATATCCGTCGGCATAAAAAATGACAACTTCGGCGCATTCAAACTGGGAAATAAAGCCGAAACTGAATCAATCGAAGTACACTACTACGCACTGTTCGCCGCAGTGGACATATCTGTGGTAAAAGTCAGCGCCGGCCATACCTTTGGTGGCCGAACACTTTATCGCGAGACCATTAAACAAGACATGGGAGAGGGATATTTCGTCACCGTCCAGGGGATGTATCCGTTTTAGATATTCATGACTCATTATTGAGATAGACATTCAGAGCCATTAGTCATGTGTAACCATCCCCTAAATATCCCAGCCTAGCGAAAAACTGGTCGGCATCGCTTGATTGCAAACCAGTTTTTCATAATAATGAGAATCATTTTTATTTGTGCAGTACATGATCACACACCGCCGTAACCCAGCCACTCCCAGACAGGAACCCGCCGCGTGAGCCTCGCAACCCAGATGACGCGATCGGTCACCCGCCGCGGTTGGCGCAGTGCCGCCATGTTGATTTCACTGGCGGTACTCATGCCGGTCGCAGTGATTTTGTGGTCGCTGCTCTCGCCCGACCCCGACACCTGGAATCACCTGCGCGAACATCTGTTGTGGGAACTGGTCAACAACACGTTCTGGCTGGTGCTGGGCACCGCGACCGGCACGCTGGTCATTGGCGTGTCCTTGGCTTGGCTCACGGCGGTGTGCGATTTTCCAGGACGCAAGATTTTTTCCTGGGCCTTGATGCTGCCTCTGGCCGTGCCCGCCTATGTCACCGCCTTTGTTTTGGTCGGCCTACTCGATTTTACCGGGCCGCTGCAAACCTGGTTGCGTGACGCCGGCATCGCCTGGCAACCACCAAATATCCGCTCCCGTGGTGGCGCCATTCTGGTAATGGTGCTGGCGTTTTATCCCTATGTGTACCTGATTGCCCGCAACGCGTTTGCCACCCAGGGCAAACGTGCGCTCGAAGCGGCACAATCGCTGGGCTACAGCGTACGTGCCGGTTTTTTCAAAGTGGCACTGCCCATGGCGCGGCCGTGGATTATCGGTGGGGTGATGCTGGTCATCATGGAGACCCTGGCGGATTTTGGCACTGTCTCGGTGTTTAACTACAACACCTTCACTACCGGTATTTACAAGGCCTGGTTTTCGATGTTTTCGTTGCCAGCCGCCTCACAACTGGCTTCGCTGCTAATCCTGCTGGTGTTCGTCATTGTGCTGCTCGAGCAACAGGCCCGTGCGCGTATGCGCTACACCGCCATCGGCAAAACCTCCGGCGAACAACCGCGCCTTCAGCTGCGCGGAGGCAAAGCCTGGGCAGCAACCATTTTTGCCGGCAGCGTGTTGCTGCTCGCCTTCATCATCCCGATGACACAATTGCTGCTGTGGGCCAAAACGGTCGTTTCCCAGGATCTGGACACTCGCTATTTCGAATTTCTCTGGCACTCGTTGATGCTGTCAGGCATGGCCGCCGTGCTGGTGGCTGGCGCTGCCATGATTCTCGCGCTGGCTAATCGCTATCATCAGGACTGGCTGACTCGCGCCATGGTGCGCATCGCCACGCTCGGCTACGCCCTGCCCGGTCCGGTACTGGCGGTCGGCGCATTTATTCCCATTGCCTGGTTTGATAACCAGCTCAAAGCCGCGCTCAACTATTTTGGTTTCGACGTCGGACTGATTCTGCAAGGCACACTGTTCACCATGCTTATCGCCCTGTGCGTGCGTTTCATGGCGGTGGGGTTCAGCCCCATCGACGGCAATCTGCAACGCATTACCCGCTCCATTGATGAGTCCGCGCAATCGCTGGGCATCAGCAATCTGCAAATTGTGCGACGCGTGCATGTGCCGATTTTGCGCGGCGGGCTGTTCACCGCCATGGCACTGGTGTTTGTCGACGTGATGAAAGAAATGCCCATCACCCTGATGACCCGACCGTTTGGTTGGGACACCCTGGCCATACGCGTATTTGAAATGACTTCCGAAGGCGAATGGGAGCGTGCGGCGCTGCCCTCTGTCGCCATTGTGCTTGCCGGCTTAATCCCAATTCTGTTGATGAATCGCCATGCCCAACACTGATTTTTTACTGACACTCGACCGTATTTCGCAGCGCTTTGGTGACCGACAAATCGTGCAGCAGATGAGCTTTGCCTTGCGCAGCGGCGACATCGGCTGCTTGCTGGGCCCTTCTGGTTGCGGCAAAACCACCGCACTGCGCTGCATCGCCGGGTTTGAACAACTGCACCATGGCAGCATCACCCTGGGCAACCAGGTCATCGCCAGCCACGACATCCACATGCCTGCGCAAAACCGGCACATCGGCATGGTGTTCCAGGATTATGCGCTGTTCCCGCACCTGACCGCTGCGCAAAATATTGCCTTTGGTCTGCACAAACAAAGCAAGGCCGAGCAGCAAAAACGCATTGCCGAAATGCTGGAACTGGTCGGTCTGGAATCGTCCGCCAAACTTTATCCGCACGAATTATCCGGCGGACAACAACAGCGTATTGCGTTGGCACGCGCCCTGGCACCTCGCCCCAAACTGCTGTTACTGGACGAACCGTTTTCCAATCTGGATATCAGCCTGCGCGAACGCTTGTGCATGGATGTGCGCGCCATCCTCAAACAGGAAAACACCACCGCCATCATGGTCACCCACGATCAGGAAGAAGCGTTCATGATTGCCGACATCATCGGCGTCATGGCCGATGGCAAACTGCAGCAATGGGACTCGGCCTATAATCTCTATCATCGACCAGCCAATCGATTCGTTGCTGACTTCATTGGCGAGGGCGCATTTTTGCCAGGCAAGGTTGTCGGTGACAGCAAAGTATCGGTTGAACTGGGCACCATCGAAGGTGAGTTTGATCAGAATTGCCAACTCGGCTGCGATGTGGAAGTGCTGCTGCGCCCGGATGATGTGGTCCACGACGACCACAGCTCGCTACAAGCCATTGTGGCAACCAAGGCATTCCGAGGCGCGATGATTTTATACACGCTGACCCTGCCCAGTGGCCGTGAAATTTTGTCACTGGTACCCAGCCATCACAACCACTGCATCGGCAAGCCCATCGGCATTCGCCTGGATACCGATCACGTAATCACTTTCGCCGCGAGTGGAACTGAGTAACACTCGCGATCGGGTCAGCCTGCCAGACATCGCCAGCAAGCCCTCATCCTCATCAATCAAATCGGGCATCAGCAACGAGTTGCATTACCCGTTGCCAGGCATCCACGTCTGCCTGACTGCTTTCGGCAAACACCTGCGCCAAACGACGTCGCTGTTCGCCCGTCAACTGCCGCTCCAGTGCCTCACCTTGCGCTGTCAACTGTAACCGCTTGACGCGCCTGTCCTGCGGGTCGGTCTCGGTGGCAATCAGTCCGCGTTCCACCAGTTCTTTCAACGGCCGGTTGAGGTACTGCTTGCTCACCGCCAGGATGCGCAGCAGATCATTGACGCTGAGGCCGGCATTCCGCCCCACAAAATACAGTATCCGATGATGAGTCCGAGCCAACCCCATTTGCGCCAGGATGGCATCGGGCTTGGCGATGATGGCGCGAAAACCAAAGTGAATCGCTTCCAGCGCCTGATTCAGTGCTTGTTCTTGGGACATGGCCACTCGATTTAGGTCATCTATATTGACGTATTATACAAAACAAGCCAGGATTTAATAGGTCAATAGTATTGACATTAATCCACAAGGAACTATCTCTATGAATACTCAGGCAGTTTGCTGGATCAATGGCCACATCGTCCCCGCTGACCAGGCACAGGTGTCGGTGTTTGATCATGGTCTGCTGTACGGCGATGGCGTTTTTGAAGGACTGCGATTCTACTCGGGCAAAATCTTCCGCCTGCAGGAGCACCTGCAACGGCTGGAATATTCCGCCCGTGCCATTGCCCTGCCCATGCCGCTATCGGCGGAGGAACTGAGCCGGGCACTGCATGACACGGTTGCCGCCTTTGCCGGCGACAACGGCTATCTGCGACTGGTGATCACCCGTGGCGAAGGCCCGCTTGGCATTGATCCACGCCCATGCCGGCAACCCACCGTATTCATCATTGCCGACCAACTGAGCATGATCAGCGACAGCATCCGTCGCCAAGGCGCGCGCCTGATCATCGCCAGCACGCGCCGACTGGCCGCTGATGGTCTGGATCCCCGCATCAAGAGTTTGAATTATCTGAATCACATTCTGGCGCGGATGGAGGCCAACCATGCCCAGGCAGACGAGGCGATTTTGCTGAATAATGTTGGCCGTGTTGCCGAAGGCACGGCAGATAATATTTTTATCGCGAAATCCGGTCAGCTACTGACACCACCGGTCACCGAAGGCGCGCTGCAGGGCATTACCCGCGACGCGATTTTGCAACTGGCCGCTGCCGCCGGAATAACCCATGCGGAAACGCCCTTGGGCCCCTATGATTTGTACACTGCGGATGAATGTTTTCTCACCGGCACCGGTGCGGAATTAATTCCAGTGCGTGAAATTGATGGGCGACCATTGGCGCAGTGTCCCGGGCCAGTGTTCAGCGATTTATCCGCGCGTTTTCAGCAACTGGTGCATGCCCATGCGATACCATAAGCCCCCTATCGGGCGCAAAGCAGCACCACAGCGTGCGCAGAGATTCCTTTTTGTTCGCCTTCAAAACCCAGTTTTTCCGTGGTGGTCGCTTTGACGTTGATCTGATCGTTGGCCACTTTCAAATCCGCGGCAATGTTGCTGACCATTTGCGGAATGTGCGGCGCAAGTTTGGGTTTTTGCGCAACCACCGTGGCGTCAACATTGCCGACCACGTAGCCCTTTTGCTCCAGCAAACCTTGCACATGACGCAGTAAAATGCGGCTGTCGATGTCTTTAAAATCTGCCGAGGTATCAGGAAAATGCTTGCCGATATCACCCATCGCCGCTGCACCTAACAGCGCATCGCAAATCGCGTGCAGCAACACGTCGGCATCAGAGTGACCTGCCAATCCCAGGGTGTGCGGCACATCGACACCACCGATAATCAGTTTGCGATTTTCCACCAACGCATGAACATCATAGCCGTGACCAATGCGCATCAAACACCTCGTTGATTGTTCAGATACATTTCCGCCCAACGCAAATCTTGCGGGTGGGTGATTTTGATATTGTCAGCCTGACCTTCGACCATAACCGGCTGGATGCCAATTCGCTCCATGGCCGACGCTTCATCCGTGACCAGGGCGTTGTCGTCTATCGCCTGTTGCAATGCGTCGAGCAATTGTCCCAGCCGAAACATCTGCGGGGTTAACGCGCGCCACAAACCGCTGCGATCAACCGTGCGTTGCACTTTATTTTTTTTATCGCAGAATTTGATGGTGTCAGCCACTGGCAGACCGAGCAACCCGCCGTCGGTGTTGTTCAATTCGGAGATCAGTTTGTCGATGTCTTGATGCTGCAAACAGGGACGGGCTGCGTCATGCACCAACACCCAGTCTGTCGCCTTTGCCTGCGTAGCCAGTTTTTTCAAACCTTTGAGCACCGAATGGCAACGCTCATCACCACCATCGGCAACAAAAATCGGCAAGCGAGTATCCAGTTTCAGCGTTGGCCAATAGGCGTCACCGGCAGACACGGCAACCACCACGCCCTTGATTTGAGGATGAGTGGCCAAGCGTTCCAGAGTGTGCTGCAAAATGGTTTTGCCGGATAATTCGAGATACTGTTTTGGCCGGTCGGCGCGCATACGGCTGCCCACGCCGGCGGCGGGAACCACTGCCCAGTAGTGACTCATTCTTCGATCACCTGATAGAACGTTTCACCTTGATGAATCATGCCCAGCTCGGCGCGGGCACGCTCTTCTATTGCCGCCTTGCCTTCTTTGAGGTCATCGACTTCCGCCGCCAGTGCGCGATTGCGCTCGGCCAGCACTTCGTTTTCTTGGCTTTGTTGTTCGACGGCTTGATTAAGTTGCCAAAGCGAAGGCACGCTGCCACCTCCCAACCACAACGAGGCCTGCAACATCAACAGCAGTACAACGAACACAGCAATCAGTATTTTCATGGCGACAGTATAGCGTTTTTGCATTTTTCGGTGGCGAAAAAAAACGGCGGGATACCCGCCGTTTTGTCTGTTCAGACAGCCAACTTTTATTTCAAGTTGTAGAACGCAGACTTGCCCGCATACTTGGCGTCTTCACCCAGTGCTTCTTCAATGCGCAGCAACTGGTTGTACTTGGCCAGACGGTCAGAACGTGACATGGAGCCCGTCTTGATCTGGCCTGTCGCTGTGGCTACTGCCAGGTCAGCGATAGTGGTGTCTTCAGTTTCACCGGAACGGTGAGACATAACCGCAGTATAGTTCGCCTTCTTGGCCATAGCGATGGCTTCCAGCGTCTCGCTCAGGGTGCCGATCTGGTTCACTTTGATCAGGATGGAGTTGGCAATGGATTTATCAATGCCTTCCTTCAGGATCGCAGGATTGGTTACGAACAGATCGTCACCGACCAACTGTACTTTGCCAGCCATGCGCTCGGTCAGCAGTTTCCAGCCAGCCCAATCGTCTTCGGCCATGCCGTCTTCGATGGACACGATGGGGTACTTGTCGACCCAGTTGGCCAGGTAGTCAACGAACTCAGCGCTGGTCAGCGACTTGCCTTCAGAGGCCAGTTCGTACTTACCGTTTTTGTAGAATTCAGAAGAGGCAACGTCCACACCCAGTACCACGTCTACGCCAGCCTTGTAGCCAGCCTTTTCGATGGACTCCAGGATTACCGTGATGGCTTCTTCGTTGGATTTCAGGTCAGGGGCGAAACCGCCTTCATCACCCACCGCCGTGTTCAGACCGCGCTTGTGCAGTACTTTTTTCAGCGAGTGGAAAATTTCTGCGCCGTAACGCAGTGCTTCGCTGAACGTCGGCGCACCGATAGGCAGAATCATGAATTCCTGCACGTCGATGTTGTTGTCAGCGTGGCAACCACCGTTGATGATGTTCATCATCGGTACGGGCAGCAACGCTTCAGTATGTTCACCCAGGTATTGGTACAACGCCATGCCCGCTTCTTTGGCAGCCGCATGTGCAGTCGCCAGGGAAACAGCCAGAATCGCGTTAGCGCCCAGACGACCCTTGTTGTGGGTACCGTCCAGTTCGATCATAGTCTTGTCGATCAGTGACTGAGCAGTCACGTCTTTGCCAACCAAGGCATTTTTGATCGGGCCATTTACATTGGCCACGGCCTTGCGTACGCCTTTACCGCCGTAACGCTTGGGGTCTTCATCACGCAGCTCAACTGCTTCGCGTGAACCGGTAGAAGCACCGGATGGAACCGCAGCACGACCCATGGTGCCGGTATCCAGAATGACGTCGGCCTCAACAGTGGGATTACCACGGGAATCGATAATCTCACGAGCACGAATATCAACAATCTTAGCCATTATTACTCCAACTTGTTTGCCAAGGCCTGCATTCTGTCAGTTCTGCCGGACTGCTGCTTCCGCATTCCGGGCAACCAGGCCTGTGATTCATTTATACCCTTTTAAGCAGGGCGCATTATCCAAGAAATTGGGCTTCAGGAAAAGGCCTGGATTTCACCTGTTTATCCAGTAGTTGCAACATTTCCAACAAATCAGCCATCAGATGCAGCGGCCAGGCGTTGGGACCATCGCTGTGAGCCTTTTCCGGATCGGGATGAGTCTCCATGAACAGTCCAGAAATACCCGCAGCCACTGCCGCGCGCGCCAGTACTGGCACGAATTCACGTTGACCACCTGAGCGACTGCCCTGCCCACCGGGCTGCTGCACCGAATGGGTCGCATCGAACACCACCGGGCAACGGGTTTCGCGCATCACCGCCAGGCCGCGCATGTCGGAAATCAGGGTGTTGTAGCCAAACGAAGCACCGCGTTCGCACACCATGATCTGCGAATTACCCACGGCACGGGCTTTTTCCACCACGTTTTTCATGTCCCAAGGGGCCATGAACTGACCTTTTTTAATATTGACCGGTTTGCCCTGACGCGCCACGTTCTGAATGAAATTGGTCTGGCGACACAAGAACGCCGGGGTCTGTAAAATGTCGACAACCGCCGCAACTTCGTCCAACGGCGTGTCTTCGTGCACGTCGGTAATCACCGGCACGCCGATCTGATCCTTCACCGCCTGCAAAATACGCAGACCTTCCTCCAGACCAGGGCCGCGTGGCGTGTTGTGCGACGAGCGGTTGGCCTTGTCGAACGAGGATTTGTAGACAAACGGCATACCCAGTTTGGAAGTCATCTCCTTGAGGGCGCCGGCAGTATCGATGGCCAACTGCTCGGACTCGATCACGCAGGGACCGGCCAGCAGGAACAGAGGCTGGTCCAGGCCAGCCTCGAAACCACAAATTTTCATTAATTTCCTTCCTTATGGGCGCGGGCTGCTGCCACAAACCCCTTGAACAACGGATGACCGTCACGCGGATTGGAAGTGAATTCCGGGTGGAACTGACAGGCCACAAACCAGGGATGTGAAGAAATTTCCACCACCTCCACCAATTTACCATCCATCGACACGCCGGACACTTTCATGCCCGCGCCTTCCAGCGACTGACGGTAATTGTTATTGAATTCATAACGGTGGCGGTGACGTTCTTCCACCACTTCGCGGGCATACAGGTCACGCACCTTGGTGTCAGGCAGCAAACGGCATTGCTGTGCCCCCAAACGCATGGTGCCACCCAGATCAGAATCCTGGCCGCGACGCTCCACACCACCTTCGGCGGTGGTCCACTCAGTGATCAGACCAATCACCTGATTGGTGGAGCGTGGGGCAAATTCACTGCTGTGCGCGTCTTTCAGACCGACCACGTTGCGGGCGAACTCAACCACGGCCATCTGCATCCCCAGACAAATGCCCAGGTAAGGAATGTTGTTTTCACGGGCGTATTGCACCGTGCGAATCTTGCCTTCGACGCCGCGTTCGCCAAAGCCGCCGGGCACCAGAATGGCATCCACGTCTTTCAGGCAGTCGGTGCCATCGGTTTCGATGTCTTCGGAATCAATGTAGATGATTTTGACCTTGGTGCGGGTGTGAATACCGCCGTGGGTCAACGCCTCAGCGATGGACTTGTAGGCGTCTTCCAGACCGACGTACTTGCCCACCATGGCGATGGTGACGTTTTGTTCGGGGTTGCTCATGGTGTTGACCACGTGATCCCACTCGGACAAATTCGCCTTGGGCGGATCAATGCGGAAATGGTCCACCACGATCTGGTCCAGATGCTGTTCATGCAGCACGCGTGGAATTTTGTAGATGTTATCCACGTCGTAGGCAGAAATCACCGAACGCTCTTCAACGTTGGTGAACAGCGCGATTTTACGACGCTCGGAATCGGCAATCGGCATTTCCGAACGGCAAACCAGCACGTCTGGCTGAATGCCGATGCTACGCAATTCCTTGACCGAATGCTGGGTCGGTTTGGTTTTCACTTCACCGGCGGTAGCCACATAGGGCAACAGGGTCAAGTGGATGTACATCGCATTGCTGCGACCCATTTCCACGCCCAGCTGGCGAATGGTTTCCAGGAACGGCAATGACTCGATGTCACCGACCGTACCGCCTACTTCCACCAGCGCCACGTCCGCGCCGGCCGCGCCAGCAATAATGCTGCGCTTGATTTCATCGGTGATGTGCGGAATAACCTGGACAGTCGCGCCCAGATAGTCGCCGCGACGCTCTTTGCGAATCACGTGCTCATAGATACGACCAGCAGTGAAATTGTTCATGCGACCAGTCGTGGTACGCACAAAACGCTCGTAATGACCTAGATCCAGGTCGGTCTCAGCGCCGTCATGGGTCACATACACTTCACCGTGCTGAAACGGGCTCATGGTGCCGGGATCGACGTTGATGTAGGGATCGAGCTTAATCAGGGTGACTTTCAGACCGCGGGCCTCAAGAATGGCGCCCAACGAGGCTGATGCGATCCCTTTACCGAGAGCAGAAACAACACCCCCGGTGACAAATACGTACTTAGTCATGCACGGCTTCTTTTGGTTTGGAAGGGTTAAACGGACGGTGCCACAGTTTAGCAAAAACGGACTTTTGGCTCAATGAAAAACCCGCAATAGTGAGCGAAGTCGCTGTTGCACCAACGAGAATCAGCTCAGTGAAGCCAGCTCGACAATCAAACCGGCTTCATTGTGATCGGCAGCAAAATCGGCGCTGATCCAGTGCCCGACCACTGCTGCCAACTGCTCATCGACAAACAGCAGCGCCAGTTGCTGGCGCTCCCAGGGCGGCAAACCTGCCGCCTGCAGCAGTTTTTTTAGACTGTGGTGATGATCGCGACCGGGCAGGCGCAGGCTCTCGCCGCCCTGACGCGGCCGCACACTGATCGCGCCTTGCAGCTTGGCCAGCGACAAACCCCGCCCCGGCATTTTTTTGCTGACCAACTGTCGCCCGCCCCAGGTCAATGGCTGGGTCAGATCCCAGACTTTGATCTGCAGCGGTTCATTTTCCTGCGGCAGCAGATACAACTGCCCCTGGAAACGACGCATCTGCACCCCGCCCCAGCGCACGCAGGGTTCAGCATCTTCGGCGGAAGTCAGCAAGTCGTGCAAAATGTGCTGCAACTGACGCTCAGAAGGCAGCGGACAACGGCTTTGGCCGATCCACTCCAGCAGCACCTGCTTGCGACGAGGTTCCGGCAAGGACACCAACGCGGCAACGGACAAGGTCTCGCCCTGACGCACGCCGACCAAGTCAACTTGCGCCTGCCACGCCAGCAAATCCGCCGCTTCGGCACATAGCCGTGCCGACCGCGACAGCGTCGCCGCCATGGATGGCCAGCGCTGTTTGAGCAAAGGAATCACCTGCTGACGCAAAAAATTGCGGTCATACCGGCTGTCCGCATTACTTGGATCTTCCACCCATGCCAGCGAATGATCGGCGGCGTAGTGCTGCAATTGCGCACGACTGAAATCCAGCAGCGGCCGCAATTGCCAGCCAGGGCCAAACGCATTGATTGCCGGCATGGCCGCCAGACCACGCGGACCGCCGCCACGCAGCAGCTGTAACAACAAAGTTTCAGCCTGATCGTCTTGGTGTTGCGCGGTCAGCAGCACCTCGCCCGGCAACATCCGCTGCGCCAAGGCGGCATAACGGGCGCGACGGGCACTGTCCTCAGGGCCATGGCCGGCCTCCTGCCGCACCTGAACCGGCACCACCTCGCAGGAAATATGTCGCTGCTGACACTGCTGCAGACAAAACTCACCCCAACGGGCACTGTCGGCCTGCAAGCCATGATCGATGTAAATGGCCCGCAGCGGCGCATCCAACGGTGTTCCGGCAAGCAAGTCCAGCAACACCACAGAATCCAGACCACCACTGAGCGCCAACAAATAGCCGCTCACCGGCTCGGCCTGATCACGCCCGGCGAGCAGGTTTTGCAGAATCAAATGAAATGAGGAAGGCGATAAAAATGACATGACTTAAAAACAATTCAGCCGGTACAAGACCGGCTGAACATCGTGATCAAACAGTTTTGAACGTGCCATGCTTCATCAGCCGCTGGTAGCGTCGCTCCAGTAAGGTTTCGGTAGGCAAACTACGCAACTGGTCAAAACTTTTCACCAGGGTTTCTTTCACCTTCAACGCGATCTGATCGACATTGCGGTGCGCAGAACCCAGTGGCTCCTCGATAATTTCATCGATCAGGCCCAGTGACTTCAAACGATCAGAGGTAATGCCCAACGCCTCGGCAGCATCGCTGGCGCGCTCGGCACTCTTCCACAGAATGGAGGCACAACCTTCGGGCGAAATCACCGAGTAAGTGCTGTATTGCAGCATGTTGACGCGGTCACCCACACCAATCGCCAAGGCACCACCGGAACCACCTTCACCAATCACCGTAACGACGATGGGTGTGCGCAAATTGGACATTTCCAGCAGATTGCGCGCAATGGCCTCAGACTGGCCGCGCTCTTCCGCATCGATACCGGGATAGGCACCGGGCGTATCGATAAACGTGGCAATCGGCATTTTGAAACGCTCGGCCATGTGCATCAAACGCAGCGCCTTGCGATAACCTTCGGGACGCGGCATGCCGAAATTACGACGAACTTTCTCTTTGGTATCACGGCCTTTTTGCTGACCTATCACCATCACTGGACGACCGTTCAGACGAGCAATACCGCCCACGATGGCCGCATCGTCAGAAAACGCGCGATCGCCGTGCAATTCTTCAAAATCGGTAAAAATACGATTGATGTAATCCAGCGTGTACGGACGCTTGGGATGACGCGCCAACTGGGAAATCTGCCAGGGCGTCAATTTGGCAAAAATCTCCTTGGTGAGACTCTTGCACTTTGACTCCAGACGCTCGATCTCGTCGGAAATGTTAATTTCCGTGTCATGACCCACACGACGCAGCTCTTCGATCTTCGCTTCCAATTCGGCGATGGGCTGTTCAAAATCTAGATAGTTCAGAAACATAACTTCTCGCGGTAATACGGTGAGTTGCCGGCATTATACCTTGAATTGCCGACTAGTACTCAAGTTCTATGCAATCTTTCCCGGCCAGTTTGCGCAACTGTTCGATCAATTCCTCAGCAGGTCGAACGCGCCAGCCATCAGATAACGCCAATCTACCACGTCCATCAGGGCGAATGTAGTCTATGTACACCGGGCACCGTCCCTGCTGGTAAGGCCCCAGGGTTTGCGCCAATTGCTGGACAAAACCGTTCCCCGCCTGCTGTGCTTCCAGACGAATGACCAGTTTGCGCACCGCGTTTTCGCGCGCCTGATCCAGGGGAATCACTTCGTTGACGCCAACGCGCAACCCGCCGGAATACTCGTCATGACTGGCCTCGCCTTTCACGATCACGATGGTGTCTTTTACCAGCAGCGGCAGCAGTTCTTCCGGATTGCGAAACACGCCCACTTCGATTCGGCCGGTTTTGTCATCCAGCGTGGCAAACACCATGGTCTGGCCGCGCTTGTTTTTCATGGTGCGCACCGCCACCACCAATCCTGCCAGTGTCACCGGCCGTTTTTTGTCGGCAGTCAGTTTACCGATGCGCACGCTGGCCAAACGGCGGATTTCAGCTTCGCATTCGTCCAGCGGATGACCGCTGAGATAAAATCCCAGCACTTCACGCTCGTGATCCAGCCTTTCGCGCAAGCGCCACTCATCGACGACATCAAATGTTCCCTGCTCCTGAGTGGTGGTCGCTGCGGCGAAACCAAACATGTCATTCTGCCCCATGGCACTGGAGCGCCCGGCCTGATCGGCCAGTTGCAAAGCCTTGGGCAATGACGCCATCAATGAGGCGCGATTCGGTCCCATGCCGTCCATCGCGCCGCCACGAATCAGGGTTTCCAGGGTGCGCTTGTTGACCTTGCGTAAATCCACACGACGGCAGAATTCGAACAAATCCTTGAACGCGCCGTTGGCTTCACGCTCGGCGATGATGACCTCAATCGCCGCTTCGCCTACGCCTTTAAGAGCCCCCAGACCATAGCGAATGGTTTTATCTTCCGGCACGGTGAATTTGTACTGCGACAAATTGATGTCCGGCGGCAGGATGGTCAATTTCATCGCCATGGATTCTTCGATGAAGTTAACCACCTTGTCGGTGTTGTCCATGTCCGACGAGGTTACCGCTGCCATGAATTCTGCGGGATAGTAGGCTTTCAGCCAGGCGGTCTGATACGACACCAGCGCGTAAGCGGCCGAGTGCGATTTGTTAAAACCGTAGCCGGAGAAGTATTCCATCAAATCGAAGATCTGATTGGCGTTGGCTTCTTCCACACCGTTTTTCAGCGCACCCTCGAGGAAAATCTGCCGCTGCTTGGCCATTTCTTCCGGTTTTTTCTTACCCATGGCGCGACGCAGCATGTCAGCGCCGCCGAGAGTATAACCAGCCAGGATCTGCGCGATCTGCATTACCTGCTCCTGGTAGAGGATAACCCCGTAGGTGGGCTCCAATACTTCTTCGAGCTTGGGATGCGGATATTCGGCGGCCTTGCGCTTGTGCTTGACGTTGATGTAATCGTCCACCATGCCCGAGCCCAACGGACCGGGACGGAACAGCGCTACCAGGGCGACGATGTCTTCGAAATTATCCGGCTGCAGACGTTTGATCAGATCCTTCATGCCGCGCGATTCGAGCTGGAATACCGCCGTGGTCTGACAGGCTTTGAGCAGATCAAAGGTCTTGCTGTCATTAAGAGGGATGGCTTCGATGCGGATCGGTTCCTGCCCCTGCTTTTCACGACGGGCATTCACGGTTTTCAGTGCCCAGTCGATGATGGTCAGGGTGCGCAGACCCAGGAAGTCGAACTTCACCAGACCGACGCCCTCGACGTCGTCCTTGTCGAACTGGGTCACCAGACCGCCGCCACCTTCTTCACAGTACAGCGGCGCGAAGTCGGTCAGCTCGGTGGGCGCGATCACCACGCCCCCGGCGTGCTTGCCAGCGTTACGGGTAATGCCTTCGAGCTTGAGTGCCAGATCAATCAGAATTTTAACGTCTTCATCCGAGTCGTAGCGCTCCTGCAGCAGCGGCTCCTGCTCCAGCGCCTTGCTCAGGGTGATGCCTAATTCAAACGGAATCAGCTTGGCGATTTTGTCAACCATGCCATAGGGATGACCCAACGCACGGCCCACGTCACGCACCACCGCCTTGGCCGCCATGGAACCGTAGGTGATGATCTGCGACACCTTGTCGCGACCATAATGCTGTGCCACGTAGTCGATGACCCGATCGCGGCCTTCCATGCAGAAGTCGACGTCAAAGTCAGGCATGGACACACGTTCGGGATTCAAAAATCGCTCGAACAGCAGATCGTAGGCCAGCGGGTCCAGATCGGTAATGGTCAGCGCATATGCTACCAACGAGCCGGCACCGGAACCACGCCCCGGCCCCACCGGGATGCCGTTGCGCTTGGACCACTGGATAAAGTCGGCAACGATCAGAAAGTAGCCGGGAAATCCCATGTTGCAGATAACATCGAGTTCAATCTGCAGGCGCTCGTCATAGGGTTTGCGCTTGTCGGCAAAGTCCGGCGCATTGCGGTCAAACAGAAAACTGAGACGATCTTCCAGCCCTTTCCAGGACGCGACCCGAAAATATTCGTCAATGGTCATGCCCTCGGGCACGGGGAAGTCGGGCAGGAAGTATTTACCCAGGGTCACGTCGATGTTGCAGCGCTTGGCGATTTCCACCGTGTTGGTGATGGCCTCGGGGATGTCGGCAAACAGCTCGATCATCTCCTCGGGACTGCGTAAAAACTGTTGCTCGGAATAACGTTTGACCCGGCGTGGATCATCCAGTGACCGGCCTTCGTTGATGCAGACGCGCACCTCGTGGGCCTCAAAATCTTCCGCTTTGATAAACACCACGCCATTGGTCGCCACCACCGGCACGTTGTGCTCCATGGCCAGATCAACCGCCGCGTGCAGGTAGTCTTCCTCGTGGGCGCGGCCGGTGCGGGTCAGTTGCAGGAAATAATCGTCATTGAACAGGGTGCGCCAGTCGTCCAGCAGTCGCTGCGCATCCTGTTGATTGCCCGCCAGCAACGCCCGCCCCACATCCCCTTCGTGACCACCAGACAATGCGATCAACCCCTCGGTCATGCCCGTCATCCAGTCGCGCTGCACAATGGCGATGCCCCGGTGCTGCCCCTCGGTATACGAGCGCGACACCAGGCGGGATAAATTCAGATAGCCTTTTTTGTCCTTGCACAACATGATCAGACGGGTGGGCGCATCGTCCACCTGACCGCGACTGATCCAGACTTCAGCGCCAATGATGGGCTTGATGCCCGCGCCCATCGCTGCCTTATAGAATTTCACCATGCCGAACATGTTGGACTGGTCGGTCAATGCGACCGCCGGCATGTTTTTCTCCGCCACGGCCTTCATCAACGGCTTTATTCTGACGATGCCGTCCACCAGGGAGTATTCGGTATGTAGATGTAAATGAACGAATTTTTCGGGCATGTGGATACTATTGGCTATAGCCTGGGTCGGTTAGGATACCGCCCCAGCCTGTTTGGCTCAATGCCGGACTGCACTTTGAGCTTACAAAATAACCGCGTCCACTGGAGGGCGCGGATTGGTTCAAACGCGACCCACCACGAATCCGCGAAAGGTGTTTAAAAACTGTCCTGGAGGAACGTCGTGAGGTGCCTGGAACGAAACGCCTGCAACGTCCAGGGCTGATGAGTCAGCTGCGAGCGTGAACCTGATTTCAGCGTGTAAATCTGCGCTTCCAGAAAACCGCCTCGACCGGGCACAAAGACCTGTACCGACTGGCGCTGGTATTCCTCACCCTCGAAGGCATCCAGTTTCTGCCACATGCGTATATCAATTCCCTGATACAGGCGTCCGGGCAAACGCTTCCCCGCTTCAGCGCGGATACCGGGATAGGTCTGGTCACGCAGGTAATAGGCAGCGTGATCAGCTAACGATGCGGTCTGTGCCAAGCGCTTCTCACCACAAACCCGCTGAAAAACATCACCCAGTTGCAGGGTGCCGTAGCAAAATAAACAGCTTTGCGCACTCACGCGATTTCTCCTGCCAGAATTCTTTTCACCGGACCAAAACTGCGGCGATGCAGCGGCGTAATGCCCAACTGAGTTAACGCCTGCAAATGCTCCTGGGTGGGATAACCTTTGTGACCGGCAATGCCATAGCCCGGATACTGAACATCCAGTTGCTGCATTTCTCGATCGCGCGTCACTTTGGCGATGATGGACGCCGCCGCAATCGCTGCGACTTTGCTGTCCCCCTTCACCACTGCCGTCATCGGGTAAGGAAGATCCGGGCAACGATTGCCATCGACCATCACATGCTGCGGCTGTATTTTCAGTCCCAACACCGCTCGACGCATCGCCAGCATGGAGGCGTGCAAAATATTGAGCTGATCAATTTCCTCGACTTCTGCCCGTCCCAACGACCAGGCCAATGCCTTGTCGATAATTTCTGGATACAGCGCATCGCGTTTTTTTTCTGATAACTTTTTCGAGTCGGCCAAGCCGGAAATCGGCTTTGACGGATCAAGAATCACGGCGGCGGCAACCACCGCACCGATCAGCGGT
>Ga0224510_10001243_pt1 | contig 17225 bp, 14 predicted proteins | sample SF_May12_sed_USG_FD_170161 | JGI IMG/M metagenome (GOLD analysis project Ga0224510, IMG submission 170161) | Sediment microbial communities from San Francisco Bay, California, United States - SF_May12_sed_USGS_4_1 | ecosystem: Environmental > Aquatic > Marine > Sediment | place: USA: California... | reverse complement strand
GGCGGTCCGGGATTGTGCCCCTCACGAAAAAGTTATTATTCCTCGAGTGACCCGATTGAGTGGGTTAGAGCCTTTAACGATCAGACCTGAAACAAATTTTGTCAATATTGGCGAGCGAACGAATGTCACAGGTTCCCCGAAATTTGCCAAGCTGATTCTCAATGGAAATCTTGAAAAAGCCTTGGAAGTGGCTCGACAACAGGTTGAGGGAGGGGCACAGATTATCGATGTCAATATGGATGAAGGACTCTTGGATTCGGAAAAGGCCATGGTAACGTTTTTAAATCTTATCGGGTCTGAGCCGGACATCGCTCGGGTTCCTCTGATGATTGATAGTTCGAAATGGTCGGTCATTGAGGCCGGGCTCAAATGTATACAAGGCAAAGGGGTCGTGAATTCCATCAGCCTCAAAGAAGGGGAGGCCAAGTTCAAGGAGCAGGCGCGTGCCATACGGCGCTATGGGGCAGCGGTTGTGGTGATGGCCTTTGACGAAATGGGACAAGCCGATACGACCGAACGGAAAGTAGATATATGCACGCGGGCGTACCGTGTGTTGACGGAAGAAGTCGGGTTTTCTCCGGAAGATCTTATTTTTGACCCCAATATTTTAACGGTCGCGACGGGCATGGAGGAGCACAATGCCTATGCGGTTAATTTCATCGATGCCACAAAGCAAATTAAAGCGACGCTTCCGTATTGTAAAGTCAGTGGAGGTGTCAGCAACATCTCCTTCTCTTTCAGGGGGAATGATGTGGTGCGAGAGGCTATGCATACCGCGTTTCTCTATCACGCCATTCAAGCTGGCCTTGATATGGGAATCGTGAATGCGGGACAGCTGGGAGTGTATGAAGAAATCCCCAAGGACCTTTTGGTCCTGGTTGAAGATGTTTTATTGAATCGTCGGCCTGACGCGACGGAACGATTGGTCTCTTTTGCCGAGACGGTGAAGCAACAAGATAAAGCCCTGCTAAAGGAGGATGCGTGGCGTCAGGGCCCGGTGGAGGAACGCTTGTCGCATGCCATGGTGAAAGGGATTGTTGAATATATTGATGCTGATGTCGAGGAAGCACGTCAAAAATTCAATAAACCGTTGGATGTGATAGAAGGCCCCTTAATGGACGGGATGAATATTGTCGGAGAATTATTCGGTTCAGGGAAAATGTTTTTGCCTCAAGTCGTCAAAAGTGCCAGGGTCATGAAGAAAGCTGTGGCGTATTTGTTGCCGTTCATGGAAGCCGAAAAAGGCAGAGGGGCAAATAAAAGTCAGGGAAAAATTCTGCTCGCCACCGTGAAGGGGGATGTGCATGATATTGGGAAAAATATTGTCGGCGTCGTGCTGGCCTGTAACAATTACGAGGTGATAGATCTGGGTGTGATGGTCCCCTGTGACAAAATTTTGCAAACGGCACGGACTGAAAATGTCGATCTGATTGGGCTGAGTGGTCTTATTACGCCTTCCTTGGATGAAATGGTTCATAATGCCCGGGAAATGAATCGGGAAGGATTTACCATTCCGTTGTTGATTGGAGGCGCTACGACCAGCAAAGCTCATACGGCTGTAAAAATTGCACCTGCTTATCAAAACCCTGTTGTGCATGTATTGGATGCCTCATTAGCAGTAAATGTCGTGCGAAAGTTGATGAGCAAAGATGATAAAACTTCTTTCGTCGACAAGGTTCGTGCCCAACAACGGCATACGCGCGAAGCGTATGAGTCGAAAAAAACGGAGAAATCGTTATTGCCTTTAGTGGAAGCCAGAAAGCGGCGTTTGCAGATAAAGTGGGACCAAACGGAAATTCCCAAGCCTAATTTCCTAGGTGCTCGCGTGATTGATGAGTTGCCGCTTGAAACATTGGTGCCGGTTGTCGACTGGTCTCCATTTTTCCATGCGTGGCAATTGCGTGGTAAATACCCTCAAATTTTTGAGGATCCCACCGTAGGTCCGAAGGCTAAGGAGCTCTTTGAAGATGCCCAACGATTACTGCAAGATATCATGGCCAATCAACTCCTGACCGCCAAAGGCGTTTACGGCTTTTTCCCTGCGAATAGCCATGAGGATGATATTCTGGTCTATGCCGATGACTCCAGAGCAAGCGTGGCCAAAATTTTTCATACGCTCCGGCAGCAACTTGAAAAGCCAAAAGGGGAGTGTAACTTCGCTCTGGCGGATTTTGTTGCCCCTGATTCATCAGGAATGAGAGATTACATCGGTGGATTTGCGGTTACCACAGGCATTGGGATCGAAGCTCTTTGTCAACGATTTGAGAAAGACCACGATGATTACCATGGCATTATGGCAAAGGCCTTAGCCGATCGATTGGCGGAAGCTTTTGCGGAGTGGCTTCATCGGGAAGTTCGCCGGGAATGGGGTTATGGTCACGAAGAGCAATTGAGCAACCAAGACCTTATTCAGGAAAAATATCGAGGAATCCGCCCTGCGCCGGGGTATCCGGCTTGCCCGGATCATACGGAGAAGCAGACGTTGTTTGATTTGCTGGATGTGGAGAAATCAGTCGGTATCCATCTCACCGAGTCTTATGCAATGTATCCGGCTGCTTCAGTGAGTGGGTTGTATTTTGCCCATCCTCAAGCGAAATATTTTTCAGTTGGCAAGCTTCTTCCTGATCAGATTCAAGATTATGCCGGCCGGAAAAAAATGAATGTCTCTACGGTTGAGCGGTGGCTCTCACCCAACTTGTCCTATGACCCTGATTGATCCTACAAAGGGACAAGGGGGACTGTGGCTGAAAAGATGACTTGAAAATTGGGTCAATGGCTGGGGAAGAACTGCAAGGCGAAGGGCAACATTGATGCGTCCTGGGAAATGCCTCTGCTAATGGGGATCCGAATACCGATTGCCACTTTCCCCAGACCAACCGGTAATTCCGGTCTCTTGAGATTCCCATAAGTCCTGAATCTCTTGGGCTGCGAGGTCAGCTTCTTTTGAACTTTCTTCCTCTTCTTGTTTCCCCTCTAGATCTTTTTCCATGGCTTTACTTGGCTCTGGTCCCCTCCCTCGTGGAGAGTTTTTGGGTAACGCATTGATTGGCATAATCACCTCTGTGTTGTCTTAATCGTTCATCCTTAGCGCTTCATAATTTGGACTGTCAAGTGAGCCTGAGGCGGGGACTGTTTGCCAAGTCCTAAAAGTGGAATATAACACGGCTTCCAGTGAGCAAATCCGTGCCGTCTAGGGAATCATGTTCTTATTGTTGGAGGAAGCAAGAAGTCGCGTTAGTAATGACGGTACTCAAGCCAAGATGGGTTGAATATCTGTTGAGCATTCCAGCAAGGAATGTTCCACGGGGTGCCCGAGGCTTTGTAGAGCATTTACGATCCATCTATATCGTTCCTCAGCCCAGCTATCAAATTCACTGGAATTCTCAAAGACCAAGTCCCAGGCTGGCACTGAGTCCAATAACAATAATTGGTGTGGCTCATTTTTCCCTGGAAAGTATACGACCAAGACAGCAGATTTTCCCAAGAGGCTAATATCCGTAAACATATGAATCATGGCCTGGGGTGGGAGGTCTACTGTGCGAGAGGCGGCTTCAACGATTGGTCCATAAATACGATGCAGGAATTCTTGAATGGTTTCATAAGGCGATTTGGTTTGATGAAGATGGGGATTCGGTGCCTGTCCAAGCAGGTTGGTTACCAGATATTGGAGCGCTTCCCAAGAGGGCATCGTCCCAGAATTCACTAAAGAATCCATTAAGTAGGACATCCAATTTCGACGTCCGGACACCGTTGCATAGGTCATCGGCATTTCCTCGCAAGCATTCCCTTCGAAATTAAAGGAATTAAAAAATTGTTAATGTAGAATACGCTACCAGGAAGGAATTCCCAGGGCAGATATGAGGAATTATAAGATGAGAATTATATTCGGTCAAATTTTGAATTTTTCCCAACACTCGTAGGCCTTGCGATTGTCCTTGACCATCGTTTTTTCAAGGGCTTAGAATGAAGTGGTTGGCCTTCAAAATGATATTGAAAATCAATGAGTTATTCTATGTCTGAATAAATTCTTATACTTTTCGGTTTGATTGGCATAATGGTTTATAAATCATTTTACCTAGGGTGAAAAATGAGGATAAATTATGATAAAGGCGGGTTGATTCGTCCTGATCAGATTCAATTTCCAAGAGGGACTGGTTCCAAAGAACCAATCAACAAGGTCAAAGTCATGCTGGTTTTTCCCCCGGACTGGTATCCGTCTGAACCCTACCTGAGTCTTCCTACTCTCACGGCCTTTCTCCGAGCGGCCGGCCACCAAGTGGTCCAAAAAGATGTCAATTTAGAAATGTACGACTGGTATTTTAGCGGAGATTTCCTGCGGCGTGTTCTAAAAAAAGTTCCGCAACAACTCGATCGTCTCAAAAAAATCGGAAAGAGACGTGAGTTGACTGATGCTGAAGTGGACCTGCAATTAGCCCTTTGCAATTGCACTCGAAAATATATCAGCGAATTGATTGAGAAAGCCGAAGCAGCCAAGCGAATCGTTCGAAGCCAAGAGTTTTATGATAGTGACAAGCTGGAATGGGCGATTAATATTTTTCGGGAAGTCACGTCAACCATTTCCCTGGTGTATGCTCCGGCAAGAATCTGCATGCCTCCCATGGAAACAGATTTATCTTATAAGCTTTTCATGTCGTCTGAAGTGCTTGAAGCCGTTCATGATACCCAAGTCAATGTCTATCGGGACGTGTTTGAAGCGATCCTTAAGCCAGCCATTTTGGCGGAAAATCCTGATGTCATCGGAATTTCTATTGTTCTTCGACAGCAATTGTTTTCGTCCCTGACATTTTGTGCGCTCATTAAGGAACAATTCCCGGATATTCATGTCACGATCGGGGGTAACACCGTGACCCGCTTGCGAGAAGTGCTTCCTGATACTCCAAAGTTATTTGCGTTGTTTGATAGCGCGATTGTCTATGAAGGTGAAACGGCACTGTTGCGATTGGTCGAAGCCATAGGGTCCAATGGCGATTTATCGCATGTTCCCAATTTACTGTTCAGAGATTCAGCCGGGATTCACGTGAATTCTGAAACCTATGCTGAAAATATGGGCGAGTTGCCTCCTCCTGATTTTGAAGGACTGCCATTGGACAAATACTTTGTGCCGGAGCCAATTCTACCCTATTTAGCGACTCGTGGATGTTATTGGGGGCGATGTGAGTTTTGCGATCATGGAGAAGGTTATACGGCAGGTTATCGAACCAAAAGGGATTGGCAGATTATTGAAGAACTCACCTATTTGAAAAACAAATATCATACACGGAATTTTCATTTTACGGATGAGTCATATCCCCCTGCTTTATTTCGAAAGATCACGAAGAAACTGATTGAGTCGAATTTAGACATTGCCTGGACGACGCATATCCGGTTTGAAAAAAGTCTTCTTGAGGATCAGGTATGGGAGGATGCCCAAACATCGGGATGCAAATATCTCCATATGGGATATGAATCTGGAAGTGAGCGGGTGCTTCAACTTATGGACAAAGCGACAACCACAGAGGTGATCCAGCGAAGCTTAGAGTTGTCCTCACGGCATGGGGTCTGGAATCATGTCATGGGCTTTTTTGGATTTCCCGGAGAAACGTATCAGGATGCGAAATTTTCCATCCAATTTTTAGAAGACAATCGGGAGCACGTCCATTCCATTGGATTCGGGACGTTTGATTTAAGCAAACATACCCCGGTAGCCAAGAATCCTGAAAAGTTTGGCATTACCTATTATAAAAACCCGGAATGGGATTTGGCGTTGGATTATTATTTTACGGTGAAAGAAGGATTGGGTATTGAGGATGCCGAACGGGTATTTGAAGAATTCGAGCAAAATCATTATGCCGGGTGGGATTTGAAAATCTTTGTGCGAGAATATGTGTTTTTGTATGTGGCCCACTTCGGGACCAACAAATTGCCTTCCCTTCAATTCCGCCTTAACTCACAAGATTCCTCAACCAAATTAGCGTCAGTCTAAAGTCAGGAGTGTAGGTCTATGACGGATACATTGATTGAAATCCGGAGTGGGGGTTCAACTGATAAGCCCAGACGACTATTTAAGACGATGTTGTTGTTTCCGCCGGAATGGGTACCGACTGCTCCGTATCTTGCCCTGCCCAGTCTGACGGCCGCTCTTCGTTCGTATGGCCATCAGGTGGTGCAGAAAGATATCAATATTGAAATGTACGACTGGTTTTTCAGTGACACCTTTTTAATCTGGGTCAAACTTCGCATGGATCAACAGCGACGGGATTTGGATGAACGGAAATCCCGAAATGGGTTGACTGAATTGGAGCGCGACCGCTTGGCCTCCTTGGCAGCGCAAGATGCGATAGATGTCATGGATTTGGCGGAACAAGCTGCAGAAGCAAAAGCCATTGTGCGAGGTGAGGCGTTTTATGACGCTCATAAACTGGAATGGGCCTTAAATACGTTTCGAGATGTCATGCAATTTATTTCAGCGGCCTATTTCCCCGCGTCTTTGGTGTTTTATCCCATGGAAAGCAATTTGGGCTATCGCTCGGGAGTATCCAAGGAAGTCTTAGCTTGCCTTGACGACGAGACCGTTAACGTGTATCGGGATGTCTGTCGGCAATTAGTGCTTCCTGCCATTCAGAAGGAACAACCAGAGGTCGTGGGAATTTCCGTCGGAACCCAAATGCAATTGTTGGCCGGTATGACCTTTTGCAAAATGATTAAACAGGAATTTCCAGGCATTCATGTGACGGTGGGTGGCAACGTAATCACCCGGTTACAGGAAGACCTCCCTAAACAGAAAGCATTCTTCACTCAAGTCTTTGACTCAGCTATTTTGTATGAAGGCGAACATGCATTGGTATGGTTGCTGGAAGCACTGGCGGGGGAACGAGACTGGGAAAAGGTTCCCAACTTGATGTGGTATCAAGATGGACAGGTTCGAGTGAATGCTGAAGTTTATACAGAAAAGACGACGGCCTTGCCTCTTCCTGATTTTGAAGGATTGCCGCTGGATGCTTATTTTGTCCCGGTTCGCATTTTGCCTTACTTGGCCACAAGAGGGTGTTATTGGGGACGGTGTACGTTTTGTGACCATGGGCAGGGATATTTCGATCAATATCGTGGGAAACCCGCACATGATGTGGTTCGTGAAATCAAAGCGCTGAAAGAGAAATATCAGGCTGAACATTTTTTGTTTTCGGATGAATCGTATCCTCCTGCGTTATTGAAAAAGGTCACGCAATTATTGATTGAGGAAGAGGTGAATATTAAATGGACGACCTTAATCCGGTTTGAAGAATCACTGCAGGATCCTGAAATATGGAAGCAAGCTGTTCGAGCCGGTTGTTGCACGCTGTACTATGGGATGGAATCAGCCAATGAGCGAGTATTGGAGCTAATGGATAAACATGCCAAAAAGGCGGTGATCGCAAACAATCTACGGGAGGCTGCAAAGGCCGGGATCTGGAATCATGTGATGGCCTTTTATGGCTTTCCCGGAGAAACACGGGAGGAGGCGGAAGAGACACGGGAATTTCTCCTTGAAAATAAACGATATATTCATTCAGTTGAGCTATTCTATTTTGTGGCCTATCGGCACACACCCATGGTTCGGGATCCCGATCGGTTTGGTATCACCATTCATAAGCAGCCAGATTATGATATGCCTCTCGATTACTATTACACGCTTAAAGAGCCTGGAGGAATTAGTTGTTTGGAGGCTATGCAATTGGCTGAAGAGTTTTATCAGAAAGATTTTGAGCCGTGGGCTGTTCGAGTCAATGCTCGTGAACACGTCTTTCTGTATATTTCCAAGTATGGCACAAATTTCCTGCCTCAAATCTATGCGATGAAAGCCGGGCAGGATGAACCTCGAACCGATGGGGTTCAGGGTCTGATCACTTGGCCTGTGGCTCATGGGCCTTCAGAAAAAAATACGAAAGGCGAATCCGGGATGTCCCGGGTTGTGAGCCACGCCGCTCCATAACTATCTTTCCTTGAAGAAGAGGGAAGGGTTGGTGGGTAGGGATGGCGCAGTAGAAATTCCCGGTATTTAAGAAATCCCGTCCAATTATGGTTTTTCAGGTTTCTGGTCGAGAGTGGACGACGGAGGTGAAGATTTTTCATGGGTGTGCAGGTAATTAAGCAGGAGTTGATAGGCTGCCTGAACTTCCTTGGTTTTGGCCTCTCCTTTTTTGTACATTTCCATATATTTCGCCGGGTTGTTCGTGAGCCCTGCGTAACGAGCGGGATGCCAGATGCGCCTTGCCTCTTCGTAGCGTTGCAAGAGGACTTCGCGCGAAAGAGGTTCAGTAAGATTGAAAATTTGCAATGCGTGATCCACAGTAATGAGATATGAAGTGTTTGGGAGTTTCATGACATTTCCGTCAGCAAAGTAAATTGGAGTCCCTCAGCCTCTTGGATTGTTCCCAAGTGTTTCAAAAGCTGAGAGCCACTGTCAATTGGAATTTGGCCTAAAAATAACCAGGCTTGTTAAGGGAAAATTTTGACGATGCAACGAGAACTCCCCCTATTGGAAGCGCCAAAGATTTTTTCCAAGCACGATTATCGCGAGGTGTTGAAGCGGGAAATGGATGCCGGGAAAATTCCATTAAGTTTAGGGAAGGAATGTCCCGTCAAATGCACATTTTGTTATGAATTAGACCATTCTTATAGAGAAACGCTGGACCCTCCAAAGACCTCCCAAGAAGACTGGCAGTTTATTCTGGATTATATCAATGCCAAGCCGACAGACCCTCTTCAGTTTTGGTGTCTGGGGGGGAATGAGTACATGGAATGGACAGACTTGTTCCTTCATCCCAAAGCCATGGAATGGATCGAAGATTTTTTAAAATTCACCGATAAAAACATTCAATTCTTTACGGTAGGCTTTGTCCATGTACCTAAAATTCATCGATTGGTTGAGCAATATCCCGGGAGAATAAATTTTGAGTTGTCCGTCATCACTCTTGGGGAGTATCGACAAAAGCTCATGCCGCATGCTCCGTCTGTCAAGCATTTGATGAAAGTCTTGGATGGCCCTGCGGTATCCTCAGCAAATTTTTATGCTTTTGATGAAAATACTATGTCTGAAGATGCTAAAGCGATTTCTCGAATCAATTCTCGGTGTGTGTTGTGGATGGGGTGCCTGACCCCGGTTGGCGGAATTCCGGAGGCCACAGGTCGTCTGATGCGGCAAGGTCGAAAATATCTTGCTGTTGAGGCGGAAAAAATATACGATGCCGGCCTTCCAAATTTTACGACGATTCACACGGAAGCCTATGTAACGGCTTTTTTGAATCGAAGGCGAATTATAAGTCTATTTGATTCCTTGGAATTAGAAAAACGGGATCCGGTGGTCATGGCAGGAAGCGTGTATCGAATTTTAACCATGTTCAGGAAAAATCGGGCTAGATTTCTCCATGTTCCGAATGCCACGCTTGGGGGAGATTCCGATTGTACTGTCCTGCTGACTCTCAATGATATTGCCAGGCGGCTGACGAATGAAAAATATCTTTATGTGCCCCAATGCATCCTGGAATCAGGCCGAGGGACCAATTGCGATATTGCAGGGGTCCACGTTGACGACTTTGTGAGCAAGACCGGCGTGAAGGTGCGAATTTTGCCAAAAATAAGTACAAAGTTTGCCAATAATCGATTGTATCGAAACGGGTCGTTACAGAATTATGTTGAGGATTATGTGCGCAATCCCTTGACTCCTTCCTATGAATCATTTCCTCTTACAGCCTAAGGTGCACCAAGGGTATTTGTTCTGAATGTGAATTTCGTTGATAGCTGGTTCGCAATGCGTTCTACCCGTTCTTGTTGAAAAACTCATGGATTTTTCCAGACGGTCTCTTCCATTTTTTCAGGTAGATGTTTTTACAAGTGAGCCTTTTGGGGGGAATCCTTTGGCGGTGTTCCCGTCCGTAGGGGAATTAAGCGAGCGGGAGTTTCAACAGATTGCTCGTGAAATGAATTTATCCGAAACTGTTTTTGTGTTGCCTCCAACCGATCCCAGAGCTGCCGCCAAAGTCCGTATTTTTACCCCTTTTCAAGAAATTCCGTTTGCGGGGCATCCAATTTTGGGAACGTTCTTTGTTCTCGGAGCGATGAAGCATCTTGCTTTGCAGGAGCCCGTGACGAAAGTCTTCTATGAATGTACCTTAGGTCTGTATGCGCTTGAACTCGTTGTCCTGAATGGGCAAATCGAACAAGTTATTATGTCTCAACCTCCCCCGCAATTTATTGATGTGATCAAACAGGTTGAAGCGGTGTATGACATTGCCAAGGCCTTGGGAGTTCACAGGTCGCTCATTGCCGATACGATGTTTCCCGTAGAAGTGGTCTCGACCGGCTTGCCAGTATTGATTGTCCCCATTCGGACCTTAACGGCCGCAAAAAGTATGGAGGTTGATCACGTCGCCGTTCTGGAAATTTGTGCCCGGTTTGGTACCAATGGGATTATGATCTTTACGACGATGACGGTGGAAGAAAGCGCCAGTGTGCATACACGAATGTTTGCGGACCCTATTGGCATTCCCGAGGACCCGGCTACCGGGAGCGCCAGTGGTGCCCTTGGGGCCTATCTGGTGAAGAATGGAGTCGTGGAAGTTGGACCCACCACGGAGGTGGTGATGGAGCAGGGGTATGAAATCGACCGGCCGTCTCGTATTTTAGTTCAAATATTTTCTGATGATGATGTGATTAAAGAAATCAAAGTAGGAGGACAAGTGGTGATGGTGGCGGAAGGGAAGATGGTATATTAGAGCCTACAACTTTCTTTTCACTCGCTCTTTTCTATAGATGCGATGGAATATGATCCGTGTAGTTTGCCAAGAATAGACAAGGGCATTTCAGTAAGATATTTACTTCGTCAGTTCCCCGGCAATGTGCCCCATTTCAGGCAGGATGAGCTTTTCCATGGCGAGCCGGACGGCGCCTTGTGAACCCGGAATCGAAAAAATCACTAGTCTTCCATGGATCCCTGCAGTCGCCCGGCTTAGTATGGCAGGCGATCCAATATCTTGGTAGCTCAAATATCGAAAGAGCTCCCCGAATCCATCAAGGCGTTTATCCAGAAACCCGTCAACGGCTTCAAACGTTGAGTCCCGCCGGGAAATACCTGTTCCACCATTGATGATAACGATCTGAACTGTTTCCTGTCCGTTGGCTTGGAGAAGAAGGTTTCTGATGTCGGCCGGTTCATCTTTGATGACTCGGTAATCCGCAATGGTATGGCCCTGCTCTTTCAATAGATGGCAGATCAACTTTCCACTGGTATCGGAATCGGGAGTTCGGCTGTCGCTGCAGGTAACCACCATGCAGGCCAAGGAGGTCACTCCCTGTGTTTTGTGGGTGAGATGAGAGGGTTGGGCGTGGTCGGTATGAGACCCATGCCCTTGATGAGAGTGATGTTCACCCATGCTAAATCCCAAGGCAGAAACCGACAATCAGGACCATACCGAATCCGGTTTGAGCTGCTCCGCCGGTTTCCCTTTTTTGATGTGCTCATCCAATATGACTGCGACATCGGAGTCTTTGACTTGAGAGTACCAGGTCCCCGTTGGATAGACGACCACGTTGGGCCCTTGTTCGCATGGTCCGAGGCAGGTGGTGCCGGTCACCAACACCTCGCCTGGCTGAACTCCGCGTTCAATTAGTCCCATATTGAGAGCCATCAATAAGTTTTGTGCACCTGCAGCTCCACAGGAAGGCTTGGGGTGCCCGGGAGGGCGGGAATTTGTGCACACCAGGATATGATATTTGGGTTTTGGCATAGAACCTCCTTCTCGATGATTAGGTTAAAGGGAATGAAGATTGAAAGGGTAATGTTAACGAGAGGCTCATCGGGAACGAAACAGATCCCACATCTCCAAGCACTCCTCCGGTAACTTCCAGTGCTTGACTCCTGCCATGATCCAATCTAAGTAATGATCTTTGGCTTTAAATTTGCCAATGCTTTGTGCGACGTGCGTGGAGACAAACTCTTTTTCTCCATCCTCAGTAAACACATTCACTTCAACATGACGAAAAGCTCCCTCTGGAAGATCGCCTTCAAATTTATCCATTTCCTGAACATCTTCATGGGTGAGTTCAAATACGCCTCCCCACACTCGTTCACCAGCAGAAGGGGCAATGGTGGCTAATCCACAGCGCCATTGGTTGGACCATCGTCCGAATTTTATTGTGTGGTCTGGGACATACGCCTTAAACAAAAATTTGGCTTCTGGAGCACGTCGTTTTAGTTGAATTGGATTCAGATTGTCCGCATAGATGAAAAATCGCATTAGTTGAGTCCTGTCTGTTTAAACGAAAGGTAGTATTACCATACTGCCTTTGCGAACTGTCAAGGAGTGATTCTCGGTATCTTATGGTCGTGGGGGTTTTTGGAAGGTCAGGAAAGAACGGGAAAGGGTTTTATGTCCGCTTGCATTCATGCTTCAGAGCCTTTTGGATGAAGATAGGCTCGAGATTGATGGATAGCCAGGAAGGGGATGCAGAAAAGGGATTCCTGAAGGCTAGGTTCTGGGGGAAAGGTGCAACTGATGGTTGGAATGGTCAAGCCGAACCAGAAAACGATCAAAAAAGCTGAGACCCAAAAGGCCATCTATCCCAGCGGGGAGGTTGGGGATCGTATGCACGACCACTCGGACATCATCCCGTCCTGCATTTCCCACGCGGATTCTTCGTGCCACCCCCATTTCAGCCTGGACCTTTCCACCAGCAGTAAACAAATTAATATGTGGATTGGCGGAATCTGTTCGAACTCCTGCATCAAATGCCAAATCTTCGGAAATAGTTGTAAAGGTAGCGCCCGTGTCAACAATGAGTCGTGCTTCATGTAAGTCATTCAACTCCACTCGTGCCACCCACACTCCCCCTAAACGTTCAAGGGGAATAACCGAATCCTCGGATCCAGCGGTTACCTGACCTGGGCTGGGAATGCCTGAACGAGCTTTGAGGAGAGCCTGATCTAAAGGAATTCGGCTGAAAATAGCCTGGCCACCCATAACAGCACCGATGGCTAGAGCAGCAATTAATATGAAAAAGCGGTTTGTGGCTCCCATTGTCTGAATTCTTTCAGGAATTCACTGCTGTGATTCGATACGTAATTGAAGTGCCTGAGCTGACTTTTCGGTCGGGAACGGGCAAGTCTTGAAAAAAGCGTTTGACGAATAGGGAAGGTACTCAGTTTTACCAGGTAAGCGATTCGTGAGTATCATTACTCCATGGGGTATTACATTTCATGAAAGGGAATTTCTTGAAAGTGGGTTAGGGACCTTGCGTCCGACGTTGAGTTTTGTTGCAATTCAATTGCAATTACTATTGACACATGTGGAGCCCTTTGGTACTTTGGCGGCGAGTGTATAATTAATAATGATCCGATTAAATCCTTCTCCAACCTCTCGGTTCAGTGTGGGCCTGGCTCTGACGCTTGGCTTGGTGTTGTTGAGTTCAATTCCGTTTGTCCATGCCTTAGAAATCCATCATCTTTTTGCCGATGTGGATCATGACGGGCATCAACATTCGGATTTTGATCTTTGTCAGTGGGTACAGCATCACACGGCCAATTCCCTCGTTTGGGATGCCCCGGGCTTATCTCATTGGGCTGTTGTTGCCGGTTTCCTTTCCCTTGATAGAGAAGAGACATATTTGTCTCTCGCCATTCCTCTCGGTAATCCCCGCGGGCCTCCAGGTTCTTTTTTCTCCTAACTTTCTTTTTACAACTGTCCATCAGAGTTGATTCACCTTTGCTGAGTTCCCGGAGGGGAAGAGTAGCCGGGGATGACACAATGGGCATTTGTTCGTAAAGCGATGATTTGCTAATGGAGGTCTCCACGCGTTGATTGGGACTGTTAAATGGGTGAAAGGGGGTGGACTTATTCTCTGGGTCCTTGGTTTGGGGACAGTGATGAGCGCCGATCCTGCCCAAGGTATGGAGAAGGATGGTAGCAATGGAGTCTGGGTTGTGACGGGTGTGGTGCAATACGAGGATCTTCGCCGAGTCCCTCAGACAAAGGTGGAACTGCGGGATCAAGAGGGAACTCTCCTTGATACCCAGGTAACGAATGAAGGGGGTGAGTTTATTTTAGCTCCTCCTGAGCGGGGTATTTATTCTATTCGAGCAACCCAGTCTGATTTATCCAGCGAATCGATTATTCTCAAAATCGGAACTGCTCCTATCACAGAGATCAGATTAACCCTCGCTGCTCGTCAGGAGCTCACGCTTGAGGTTGTCGCCTCTTTGCCTCCTATTCAGCATCGTCTCTCCGGAGAATCCTATTCGGTTAGTCGCAAGGATATCGAGGAATTACCCCGAGGAAATAATATTGCTCTTAATGATTTGCTTTTAACTCTTCCCAGTGCTGTAGACGGGGGACTTAAGCAAGTTCACATTCGTCAAGATCACGCCAATTTTCAATTTCGAATTGATGGTGTCCCGGTTCCGGATACCGTATCTTCTGTATTTACGGATGTCATTTCTCCGCGGACCTGGGAACGCGCAGACATTATTTTGGGTGGACCGGAGGCCCAATTTGGCAATAAGACGGCCGCGGTCATTGACGTGACGACAAAAAGCGGAACTCAACCAGGATTTGGGTCAGCCCAATTTTTTGGAGGATCTAACGAAACGCTGAATCCAGCCTTAGAGTATGGGGGCACGGTTGGTTCAGAGTTTCGGTACTATCTGCAAAATAGCTTTACTTCCACAAATCGGGGTATAAATCCTCCAACCTTGGGAAAAACCATTTTCCATGATCAAAGTAATCAAAATCAAACATTGCTCAGGGGGGATTGGCAAGTCGATAATCAGAATAGTGTGACATGGCTGTTCCTCAATTCAATCGCCAAATTTCAGATTCCCACTCGACCAGATTTAGCGGCGAATCCCGCCATTGTCGGACTTCTTCAAGGGGATAACCCGGGTTTTGAGCCGGTAAGGTCCCAGGATGTTGATGAATATCAAAAAGAGAACAATCAATATTCACAGCTGGTCTGGCGCCATGACTGGAGTCATGATCGTTTTTTCAGCATGGCCGGGTATTTTCAGCATTCACGAGCTACATTCAAGACCGACCCCTTGAATGTCTTGTCGTATACCCAAGATCCTGACGAACCCTTTTCAGCAAGCGACCAGGACCGGTGGGCCTATTCTGGAGGGATACGCTTTGATTACAGTCATCGACTCAATCCCGATCATTTAGTTAAAACCGGATTTCAGATTCAAAGGACCCAGGCTATTAATAAAACCCGGCTATCAGTTTTTTTGAGAGATGGAGCGGGTGATCCGATAGGAGGAGTCATCCCTCGGAATGCCGATAACCGCACCATTGGTTGGCGTGAGGAATTTTGGATCCAGGATCAATGGACCCCCTGGGCTCAATGGACCTTTAATCTTGGTGTGCGTTTCGATCAAATTCAGGCGTTGACCAATGATGGTCAAGTGAGTCCACGGATAGGAGCCACCTATGCCATGACGCCCAATCATGTCTTTCATGCCTTCTATGGGAGATTATTTACTCCACCAAATTTAGAAGCTGTGCCGTTTCTCCAACTCGACACGATTGGTACTACCGCCGAACCCGAGAATTTGACCAATCGAACCGTGGAGCCTGAACGCGCGCATTATTTCGAGGTCGGCTCGGCTCATGCGCTGGGAGATTCGGTGACAATTGAATTGACCGGATATTATAAATTGAATAAAAATTTATCCGATGCCGGACAATTCGGAACCACCCCGCTTCTGAATTATTTTGCTTTTAAGCGTGGATGGCAACGGGGAATCGATCTGGCTATAAAAGCTAAATTTTCGGAAACCCTGTACGGCCGGGGTAATGTCGCATGGGGTCAATGTCGGGGGAAAAAGCTTCAGTCAGGGTATTTTTTATTGGAACAGGATGAAATTGATGATATAAATTCCAGTAGTGGGGTGTTTTGTGATCATATGCAATTGGTCACGAGTGCCGCTGTCCTTACCTATCGTCCGTTTTCCCATACAACCATCACTGGACAAATGCTATTTGGATCAGGACTTCGGACAGCAGATCCTGGCGGGAAGACCAATTCCACCCATAGCCCTTCGTATACCACGTATAATGTTTCCATTGAGCAGCTTCTTCCATTATGGAATAACTACAAAATGTTGCTGGGTTTTGATGTGATCAATGTATTAGACCAGCAGGTTTTTTTGAATCAGGGGGAGGGGAGTATTGGTTTAGGTGTGTCGCATGCCAATATGCCGCGTTCTTTCTTCTTTCGTGGGCAATTCTTTTTTGGTGGGTAATGCTTATGAGTGTCTTTCGGATTCTTGGCTACGGTCTCTACCTGTTCCTGCTTGTGAGCATTCCGGGGCTATCGTATTCGGCTGCCTCAGATCTCGCTACTCATCATTCTGACCACGAGGAAGATACGCAGGTGGAGACCCTTCCCACCGTTCATGTCCATGGGATGCGTCTCAACCAGGATCAACAAATTGGACCAGTCCCTCAACGGACGCCATGGCCGACGGTTCCGCCAATCTTAGACGGGCAGGTCTTAGATGATTGGCTTAAAGCCCGGTTATTGGTCAGTAAGGAATCCGAGGTGACGGTGGTTATCCTTCAACCTGCCACACATCGTGAACTCACTCAAGCTTCTTTGCAGGCTCTCAGGCAATGGACTTTCTTGCCTCAAATGAATGGGGATATCCCCATTGATGGTGAAGTCTCACTTCGCATTCACTTTCGTACCAAGTAGATCCTGCCTGTCCAATTTCTGGCATTGAAGCGAGGCAGGCTCGCATTGTTCTTGCTTTTTTACCGTGGCTCAATTCCCCCCATTTAATCCAAGAATCAGGCTCATGTCTTTCTTGTCCAATTTCCCTATTCCTTTTCTGGTGAATGTTTTGGATCTCTAATTTTTCAAGCAATAGACTTTTTGAGGAAAGAAGCATAAGCTTATTGCATTCATATTGCTTCAAAAAACGGGGTTCCATCCTTTGGGGGAGGGAACAATGGGCTTTCTTCGACTATGTTTCTCCTCGTATTTTTTCTTTATCAGATCCCTTCCTGAAATGTTCCTTTTCTTTCTGTGATATCTGAGGTGCCTGATGCCCCCTGATCGACATCGAATGGTCAAGATTGTCGCGGTGGTGACTGTGTTGCTTCTGCTCATCAGTACCTCCGTGCTGAGCTGGCTTTACCTTGGAGCGATGGAATCTGAAAAAGAACGGTTGGCTCATCTGGCAATCCTGCATGTTC
>Ga0224510_10001242_pt1 | contig 17234 bp, 16 predicted proteins | sample SF_May12_sed_USG_FD_170161 | JGI IMG/M metagenome (GOLD analysis project Ga0224510, IMG submission 170161) | Sediment microbial communities from San Francisco Bay, California, United States - SF_May12_sed_USGS_4_1 | ecosystem: Environmental > Aquatic > Marine > Sediment | place: USA: California... | reverse complement strand
GGCTGGATCAGGCGCAGTGTATGCCATGGTGCCGCTGATTCAACGACGTATGACTGGACAAATTGCCGGCATGGCTGGCGCCTTTGGCAATGTTGGTGCAGTTATTTTTTTAACGGCAAATGCCAAGCTCAGTTATGATCAATTCTTCATGTTCATCGGTGTAGTTGCAGGCATCGTATTGTTGCTGACACTTGCGTTTCTGGATGAACCGGAAGGACAGATGGCCGAAGTCCTGGAAAATGGCACCGTCGAACTCATTGATGTCAAATAACAGAATAGAAAGAGCCGGCCATAGTGTCGGCTCTTTCGCGGAATTTATATGACAGACAACCATTTTGTTCAGATTGGTTATTTCAGTGACAAGGGTCTGCGGCCAATCAATGAAGATTGTTGCAGTGTTCATGTGCCCGATGAGGCCTCAATCACTACCAAAGGCATAGTCGCACTCATTGCCGATGGCGTGTCTTCCTGTGAAGCTGGGCAGCAAGCCTCACACACCTGCGTCAGCGGTTTTCTGAACGATTATTACAGTACGCCCGACTCCTGGACTGTGAAACATGCGGGACAGCAAGTCATTGGTGCGCTCAATCGCTGGCTGCATGCCAGCGGTCATAATTTTTCATCCTCTGCCCAGGGCATGTTAACCACGTTTAGTGCACTGGTCATTAAATCATCGACAGCGCACATCTTCCATGTTGGCGACAGTCGGATTTTTCACCTTCGCGGCAATGACATTGAATGTCTAACCCGCGACCACCACCAATGGAACAGCGGTTCAAAATCCTATTTGTGTCGAGCCATGGGTGCAGACGTCAACATTGAAGTTGATTACCTCGCTTGCCCAATCCAGATTGGCGACACATTTTTGATGACGACTGATGGCATCCACGAATTTCTGTCACCCAATAATTTACGCGATATTTATCATCAATTTTTAGATCGACCGGATGCTGCCAGTCAGGCAATTGCCGCTGCAGCAATCAAAGCAGGTAGTGATGATAATGTTACTTGCCAGATTATCCGAATTAATCAGTTACCGCGTCTTAACGAGGATGAGTTTTATCAGCAATTGGCAGAACTGCCATTCCCTCCCGAACTTGAGACTGGATTAATTTTTGAAGGTTATAAAATCATTCGCGAACTTCACGCTAGCAGTCGATCGCAGGTTTATTTGGCTCGCAATCTCAGCAACGACGAAGAGGTTGCGCTGAAAACACCCTCGCGCAATTTTCTTGATGACCCGCTTTACATCGATCGTTTTTTGCATGAAGAATGGGTAGCACGCCGGGTCGACAACACGCATGTATTGGCCATCAGGCCCAGCACCCAGCCGCGCCGTTTTTTATACTACGTGAGTGAATATCTGGATGGTCAGACACTGGAACAATGGATGAATGACCACCCATGCGCTGACATCAATCTTATGCGCGGAATAATCGAGCAAGTCATTCGCGGTGTGCGTGCATTCCATCGACTTGAAATGCTGCATCAGGACTTGAAACCCGCCAACATCATGATCAACCGTGATGGCGTGGTTAAAATTATTGATTTTGGTTCTGCCCATATTCCAGGCTTGGCGGAAGGACGCGGCCCATGGATAAGCTCATCACCGGCTGGCACCTGGGACTATGCGGCACCTGAATATTTTTTGAATAAACCCGCCAGCAATCGCTCCGACATATACTCGCTGGGCGTTATTGCTTATGAAATGCTAAGTGGCCAATTACCCTACGGGAAAATTGCTTCAGTTCGCAGCCTAACGCAGGCCAGGTACACGTCATTGCGCGACCTAAACGACGCTGTTCCTGCATGGGTGGATGCGGCGATTGAAAAAGCCACACAGATTAACCCCGAACTACGCTACTCGACCTTATCGGAATTTTTTGCCGATCTGTGCAAGCCCAATCCTGCACTAGTGAAAAAAAATTTACCCTTGATCCAAAAATCGCCATTGGCATTTTGGAAAACACTTGCTGGATTATTGTTGCTGGTCAATTTCCTGCTGTTGTTTGCGCTGCTTCACGACTAATTTCGCCGAATTCTCACTGCTTCTAGCACCGTCGCCAACAGAATCAGCACGCCACCGATCATTTCGATTTGGCTCATCTGTTCACCGCCAAATATCGAGGCTGTCGCTACCGACACCAGCAATTCGGAAATAAGAATGATAGAAGCGCGTCCCGCTTCCATATGCGTTACTGCCCACTGCGTCGCCAGGGTGGCCACCAACATCCACGCCAGACCGTAGCCCACCAACCAGAGCCAGTCGGCATTATCCACCTGAGGCACAGGCACGTTTCCGATCAGCAGATAAATCCCGCTCATCAGCGTACAGCCTAAAAATACCGCGCCAATTTTACCGGTCATCACCATGACCTGCTCTTTGCGACAGGCGACATTATTCATCGCAAATGCAAAACCCGCTGCCAGCGCCAGAACATCAATGGCGGTCGGTGGCGTCGAAAACATTTCCATGCCACCCAACACCAGAAAACCACCTACAATGGCTGTAGCTACTGCCAGCTTGCGCTGCAGATCGATTTTCTCACCAAGAAAAAACCTGCCCCCCAACACACCCCATACCGGCGCTAGGAAGAACAGCATCATGACGCGAATGACATCGCCTTCGACGATCGCCAGGGTAAAAGCAAAATTGGCGAAACCACCCAGCAACACCATTAGCAAAAACATGCGCCAATGCCGTCCGAGCCCAGGCAAGATCCGCAACAACATCGGCATAATCGCCAGGCTGGCAACACCAAATGCGACAAAAACCACCCACAAGCCGCCAATACCCGCAGCAGCGAAATATTTCAGCGGCATCCAGGTCAGCGCCCACAAGAAGGAGCTGAATAACAAAACGATCACAGGTACTGCTGGTGACATGCTTACCGCCTGATGAATGAACATTGAACGATTCGCCGCAATGGCGAATCATGGCGCCTGAATCCGCGCGGCCTATTCGTTGGTCGCAAAATACCCGCGCAGATCCATCTCAGCCATCAGTGAAGCAATGCCCTTGCCGATTAGCTGCTGCTGGGTCGCCAACAGCTTGGCAGGATCACTTCCCTGCAAGGTCAGTTTGGATTTGGCGACCAGTTTCTTGGTTTGCTGCTCGCCCTTGTAAGCAATCAGTTTTAGCTTGAGCTGGTGAATCACAAAGCCTTCAACTCTCGTGATATCGTCTGTCAGGGTCAATTCCAGTTTATGCTTCATTCCCGGCTGTACCTGCATCCCCAGGCTTGCCAATGTCTCGCTCGCCTGAGCACGCAACTGCTCAGCACCAATGATTTCCAGGCTGATTTTCTGGCCTTCGACTTTCTCTATGAACGGCAAATCGATTTTGGTCTCTCGTCCGGCAGAAACACTGAAACGACCACTGATGTCACGATGCTTTGCTGCTTTGGCCACAAAGCTGTATTCACCCTGCGCCAAAAACTCGCCCGACTCCCGTTCCAGTCCATCAACCTCAACCTGATAGTCATTCACGTCGCTGACAAAAATCACCTTGCCCTGATTCATCCGTTTGAGCAACTCGACCCGGCGTGCCTCCACCCAGTTGGCCATGGCTGGCGCGTCGACAATGTTTGCATTGGCAACACTGTGCAGCAGCGCACTTAACTGCTGACTGATCAATAACGCTTCCTGACGCTGATCGCCATTGAGCAAATCCAGATCGACGGCTAATTTTTCACGCATGAATTTGATGGTGTCTTCGACCGCTGCGCGATCCAGTCCGGCCACCACACGAATGGCGTTGCCGTCCTTGCGCTCATCAACATATTTGACGTTTTTGAACAGAATATCGGAACTGATTTTCTTTTTGCTGCGGATATTTTTGTTAACGTCGGCGTTGCTGACTGCCACGTCAGAACTGAACTCTGACTCGACACGGGAAATAACTTGTTGACTCAAATTTGTCAGTGCAGAGGCTTTGGCCTGGGCAATGTCGTCACCGGAACCCTCTGCCTGCAATACAAAGTTTGCTGCCTGTGTCGTCGAAAACGTTAGCAGCAGTAGTAACGAAAAAAAAATGCGGTAGCTGATCATGCGCTCACCCTAAAAATCCGCCTGCGAATGCAGGCGGATTTCGCTTTTGTGCAAAAAATCAGGGAGCCGTTTTGGAGATTTCGGCAGCCAGTTCATCAAATGACTTTTTGGCCTGGAATTGCTGCCACAACGCCTGGTCGTTACCCATGCTGGTCTTGAGCGCGGAAGCTGCGTTGCGTTCAGCCATCGCTGCATCCAAGCCCATCAGTACAAACAAACGACCATCCGGTGCGGTGCGGCTCTTGTACACTTTCGAGCCTTGCAACGTTTGATCGGTAATGGTTTTCAGCGTGCTGCTCGCGGCCGCATCCACCGTTTCGGTAACACCTACGCCAGTGGTACCCAGGTATTTTTTGACCATTTTCTCAACGCGCGTTTTGAACTGCTCGGCCAGACGACCGCGCGCATCCGCTGCTGCCATGTCTTTCTGGAAGCTGATGCCTGCGTTGGTGGCCTCAGCAACACCGACGGCCTGCACTTCCAGACCAGCAACAGGTTCGTCACACACCCAGCCAGGTGCCGCTTCTTTGGTGTTGGGGAACACGCAATCGGGTTCGATGTCCGCTTCGCGTACAGGCTTGCCGCCGCAACCGGCCAAGGTCACAGCCACACCCAGCAGCAGAGATAATGCGATTAATTTTTTCATGGTGATCTCCTATTTCCTCGTTGCTGAAATTTATTCGACGTTGATTTCAATGTCGCCACTGCCGGCTTTCAGCACCAGCAACGTACCGGATTCCATTTCACGTTTCAGCTCACCCGGGCCACGATATTTGCCGTTGAGTTTTTCCATCAGGTCAAATGCGTTGGCTACATCTTTCACTTTCAGCTGATACTGGAACGTGCTCTTGCCTGCAGCCAAACGCTTCACCGTGCCGCTGGCTACCGATTTGAGTGCGCCGTATACCGCGGCATCCACCTGGCTACCCTGTGATTCGGTGGTAAACACGACCACCTTGAAGCTCTTGCCCTTGGCTGCATCTTCCAACCAGGCTTTGCGAATTTGCGAAATCAGCTTGTCAGCCACGTCGTTGGCCGCTTCCTGGATCAGCGAGTCATAACCTGACGATGCGCGCTCAGACGAGTGACCTGTGGTTGCTGCCAACTGACGGCCAGTGGATGTTTCAAACGCCTTGGCAGTCACGGATGCTTTTTTGGTACCCACGCCACTGACTTCGCCCAACTGGGTGTTGCTCTTGACGTCGATGTACACATCACTGCCGGATTCCAGTGCCCAGGCGTAGGCCGGATCAACATTGCCTGACAACTTGGCAACTTTGCCGATCAAATCATTGAGCTTGCCTGACTGCTCCACCACGTTCACTTCAAAACTGCGGTCGGTCAGGTATTCGCCGACGGTGTTTTTAGCCACGTCCACATTGCCGGACGAGTCTGACGCCACGATCGAAATGCTGGGCAAGCCTACTTGATCCACCAGATCACTGGTTGAGGAAATGACCTGTTTGTCCTGCAGATAATCACGCAACATCTGCACATCAATGCGAACCAGAACTTCGACCACGGTGGATTCACCGACTTTCTTTTTGGATTTCAGATCGCTGGTGAAACGAATGAAACGGTCATACGAACCATACAACTCCTGCTCGAAACGCGCCATGTTGTTGCGCTCTTCAGCGGTTTTCAGCATGGGTTTGTCGCCGGCATTCAGCAAAAACCAGATCGCGGCCTTACGTGCATCATCCAGCGCAGCCTCTACCGTGCTGCCCTTACCACTGGCACGCAGCATGGTTTCAGTGGAACTGGTGCTCTCAACTTCCTGTACCTCGTGGCTCTTTGGACGCAGATCCACAGGCTCAACTTTTTTTGGTGCACTGCTGCAACCCACGATCAGGGATGCGGTCATCAGTGCCAACAGAATACGTTTGTTTTTCATTCCATTACCTCATCATAGATGCAAGACTGCCAATCGAACGAATATGGAAGGACACGCCGACCAACGCAGCCCACCCGCCGACAACATCGGCATTGGCCGTGGGTGCATCCTTTTGTTCCGCTGTCGATGCCACTGGCTCGTAGTAATCTACGTTAGCAAAAATTTCGGTGGTAGGCGAAAACATATAGCCCAAGTTCGCCCCCAGCTTGAATGCTCCCGACTTGACATCAATCTCAGCCGCGCCATTTTTGCCCACTGCGTTCAAATCAATGCCACCGTAACCATAGTTAAAACCGGTGTACAAACCAGATCCCAGGTTATAGCGATGCGCAACTGACAATCCGTAGTATGAAATCGTTGGCGCGGTATGGGTAACCACACCGTTACGGCTGATGTCTTCACCGCCCGCACCGAGGAACAAATCAAGAGCCAGCCATTTTTCCGAGAATGCGGCCTTGTTGAACATATAGCCCAGGTCCATTTTCACACCCAGGAACAAGCCTCCCATGCTTCCGCCCCCGGCAGCCGGATCCTGATCGATTTTTTCCAATGTATAGGGCAATGTGCCGCCGCCTATATTGAAAAATACGCCGGTCCATGGGACTTCGCGCAGCTGATCCTTGTACTCCATCGCACCGTCTACCAACTGAAATTGGGAGCGATATTCGCCGGGACTGGTTTTATACAGATCCGAATCAGCCACCGCTCTTACCTTGCTCCAACCGGTTTGCTGTTTGCCATTATCGGTGGTCTGCGAAATGGTATACGGCGCATCTATTCGCAAGTCCTCGTTTTCACCCATGTTGCTGTAGAAATATCTGCCGTCAACTTCATCAATGGTGCCAAAGATGGAGAAATTGTCATCCTCCTTCAGTTTGGTATTGGCGTGTATACCCGCCGCTTTTGCTGCAGTCATGTAGGCACGTTCGAATAAATTGTCCTGACTGGTCTGTATCGGAAAAACGCCAACCACACGATCGCTGGCCGACGAGGAACCCGACTCGCCAACAATTTCATCGTAAACCACAAATTTGCCGCTCTCCGCGTCAAAGCGATGAATGAGCACTTTGACACGCATGGAGACACTGAACGAAATATTGAATACCGGCAAACCACCCAGACTGAGGCGGGTAATGGTAATTGAGCCGCCGCTTTCGTGGGCATAGAAAGAAAACACGAAAGCAGAATTCATCAATTTGCCAATCACATCGGCTGGCACGCTGGTTTCTTTGGCGATATCACTGAGGAAAGTTGCTTTTTCCTTGTCCGGCAACTCTTGATAACGCGCGTCCTTGGCCTTGATCAGCACTGAACCAAGCAGCGGCGCAATTTGCGCGTCCAGGTATTTGTCGACATCGCGCTTGAAGCTGTCATAGCTGCCAGTATCAAAACTAAACGGCGCTATATTGGCTTTTACATCCACGGTTTCCGACAAACTGGTGATGCTGATCGAATCGGATTTGATGGCCAACAAATCGTAGCGCTTGCCCGCCAGACGCTCCAGCAATTCAGCCGCAGCTTTGGCTTCCAGGGCTTTGTTTACCTCAAAGGTCCAGATTCCTCGCGGTGAACAGCGTTGATCATCCGTAGAGCAGTATATGATTGGCGATGTCACTCGGCGGCTTTCCATGCCGATATCTGCCAGCTCCATCTGTACCTTACGTTCATATTTGCGCTGACTGTCATCATTTTGCAGCGCAGTTTCCGCCATAACGTTTGCGGCAAACAACACGGACAGTGTGCACGCAATAACCGCGACCTTCATTTTTTCTTCCCTCACATGCGCGCGACTTCTCGCCGCCATCAATCCCAGTTAGTGTTTCGCAATATTTCTCGCGTCGCATAGCGTTAGATAAAAGCCATACTGCTGTCAACCCCTGTGACGCTCACTGCCAATCATCGCCATAGTGATGCGTTATTTCCTCGCCGGGTGCAATATCGCGCAGCGCGACAACCGTTAGATCGTCATAATAAATCGCATTGGGCGTCATCGAATGGTTGATATAGCGCATTTCATTGAGCACCCTGATGCCGGTCGAGTCATCCAGCCATAGCACATGCGGCCCATCCCGTCGGGTATAGCTGCCCTCAACCACGCCAATCACTGTACCCTCGGCAATGGCCTGACTGGCAAACAGCCCTACGCCATGAATCCCACTTTCACCCACTTCAACCATGTTCACCCCTTCTGTCAGACAATCCCTTATTCTGCCACAGCGACATTGTCCTGGCCGTTCAAGTTGATCGTTCACCGCACCGCCCGCTGAGGTACAATTCCCCTAGCCGTTATCTACCCTTTCAGAACTGTATGAATATTGATCAACTCGTGCCCTGGCAAGCCAATTTTGCCGACCGCTCACCGCTGTTTGCTCCCCTGGAGCCACTATTGAGACACTTTGCCTCACACCAGCAATGGCCCGAGCTGGCCGACTACCAGCAATTGCTTGCCGCCTGGCCCGATACCATCCGCACCCTAGGCGGCAACACCATCCGCGTTGTGCCCCAGGACGATCACCCAGAGCAGTTTGAGATGCACTACGCACCCCGCATTTATCTCAGCGGTGAAATCCAGACTCGCCGCCACAACTGGCACGACTTCTTCCAGTTTTTGAGCTGGTTTTTGTTTCCGCAAACCAAGGCCATTATCAATTCATTGCACCTGGAGCCCGCGCGGCAACGATATAACCAGGGGATTAAAGGCGCGCGCTCACCACTGGAAAACATGCTGTCGTTGTTCGATGAGGGTGGAGCTGTTGTCGTCAGCAGCAACGAGCAACTGCTGCAAATGGTCCGCGAATTTCGCTGGAAAGATTTGTTCTGGCATCACCGCACACAACTAACCCAACAGCTGCAATGCTTCACCTTCGGCCATGCGGTTTACGAAAAAGCACTGATGCCTTACGTGGGCATGACAGCCAATGCAATTCTGCTGACGGTCGATGATGATTTTTTTACCTTGCCACTCAACGAGCAACTGCAACAGGTTGATCGACAGCTCGCCGCCGTGCTGCAGCAAGGCCAGCAGTTCTGCAAACCAAAAGACCTGCATCCCTTCCCCATCCTGGGCATGCCCGGCTGGAGCGATGACAACCAGCAAGAGCACTATTACGACAACCAGCGCTATTTTCGTCCCGGCAGACGTGCTACAACTGGCTAGGAGTCCACACCAGGAGCACCCGCTTGTTAGCCCAGATACTGCGTCGATCGGTCAAACATCTACCTCCCAGTGTTTTGCGCATACTGGCCAATCAATGGCGACCTTTTCGCGCCTCCGGCATTCGCATTAGCCACGTCAGCAACGATTACCACTACATCCGCGTAGAAATGAAGCTGCGCTGGTACAACAAGAATTACGTCGGCACCCACTTTGGCGGGTCACTCTATTCGATGACCGATCCATTTTTCATGATGATGCTCATCAACATCCTTGGCGATGACTTTATCGTTTGGGACAAGGGCGCCTGCATTGACTTTATCAAACCCGGCCGTAGCACGGTGCATGCTGAGTTTCATTTCAGTAGCGAAGAAATCGCCCATATCCGGCAACAATTGCAACAACAACCCAAACTGATATTCCAAAAGACCGTGTACATTGTCGATGAAAGTGGCGAAAACATCGCCAAAGCTGACAAAATGCTGTACGTCCGTCACAAAAAGCCCTGGCCGGAAAATGTTTCCAGCACGAAACATTCTGTTTCGGAATAACTATAATCATTAACTTTTGTAAATAACGCCCTCAACCGCTCACGCTATTTCAGCACAGGCCGCCATATAAAGCGGTTTTTAACGAGGGATTTAACGTGTCTCCAGCCAAGCTAGAACAACACCTGCCGACACACTCCAGCAACGAACGTCGCCACTGGGACCAGAATCGCAAGATCGATATCGTTAACATTGGCGCAGGCGAGTTGTACGCTTCACAGCAGCATGAACTGATCTCCACCCTGCTAGGCTCATGCGTTGCGGTATGCCTGTATGACCCGATTAATAAAATTGGCGGCATGAACCATTTTAAGTTGCCACATCCTGGCAAAGAGCAGCTCAGCACCATCCCTCGCGCCAACTATGGTTCGTACGCAATCGATGCGTTAATCGAGAAAATAATGGGCCTTGGCGGCAAACTTAGTCATTTGCGCGCAGAAGTTTACGGCGGCGGCAGCGTCATCGACGGTTTGAACAGCAATATTGGCGAGAAAAATATCGAGTTTGCATTGGCGTACTTACAACAAAAAAATATTCCGGTGACTCAATGCGTTGTCGCAGGCACGCGTGCACAGCAAATCTTCATGCACCCATCCAGCGGCCATGTTTTCAGCGTTTGGCAGGGCCAGCGCTCTTTGAGTGAAACAAAAACTGCGGAAAAAATCTATTTGGAAGGCCTTCTGCAACAGAACTGATTGCTACTGCAGAGAAGTAATTCAGGCTATTCTGCGTTCGCCGATAATTCTATCAACCCGGTTAGCTATGGGTAGCTGCAAGTAAAAACAACTGCCTATGCCCTCACAGCTCTCAACAAACAACTTGCCGCCCATCTGCTCAACCAGCCAGCGACTGATCGACAGTCCCAAGCCGGTGCCGTCTACTTTGTAGTGATGCTTTCCCACCCGCTGGTATGGCACAAACAACTTTTCCATGTCAGCATCAGCGATTCCAATGCCGGTATCGCTGACGCAAATCAATAGCTGCGAATCTTCAAGCTCACAGAACACATCCGCCCTGCCATCTGCACGATTGTACTTTATCGCGTTCGACAACAAATTCAGCAGCACCTGGGTAATTCGACGTTTATCGCCCTGCACATAGACACCACGCACATCAGGCATCATACCCAGGGTTATTTGGTGATCAAAGGCAATTGGGCGAATCATTGTCAGCGCACTGCCCAGCACCTCATGCATGGATACCGGCCCTGACTCCAGGTTCAGTGTGCCGTTTTCAATCTGTGACAGCAGCAACACATCATTCACCAACGACAACAGATGCTCTCCGGCATTGCGGATTTCCGTTACGTAATCCAACTGCTCGGCACTCAATGAGACATCTCCAGTCAACAGATCCGTAAAGCCAATAATGGCATTGAGCGGGGTTCTGAATTCATGACTGATATTTGCCAGCCATCGGCTCTTCACCTGCATGGCTGTACTGGTAGAGTGATTCTGAATTGCTTTGCCTGTTTCGACAGTCGCTTGCGCCACGGTAGATACCACACGCGTCATCTGCCCATCAGATTTAGGTAAATGCCGCCATTCGCACACCAGTTCGCGACCATCCTTGGTACGATTACGTATGGTTTGCGCCACGGCTTGACCGCTCTGCAATACCTGTTCAAGTTCAGCAATAACGCGGGCACGCTCGCTGGGAGTACACAAGATCTGGAACAACGACCGCCCTAATGCCTGCGCAGCGGCATAACCGAACCATTGCTCGGCCACTGAATCCCAATGAAGAATATGCTGCGACTTGGCATCCCATTCCACTGTCGCCAGCATCGAAAATGCGGAAGGGGAATCAGCAAGCATAGACAAAACAATCCAGGCAGAAACTGTTACAAACCGTTACCCTCTGACAAAGAACGCCGACGATTTGCTGGTCGCTCATCACATCAATACTCCCTTGTCTCGCTCACATCCACAACCACCCGGGCCTGCCACAGGCACGGCATGCATCGTTTGAAAATAGGGAATAATTGCTGTTTTGGTACATCCGTGTTGTCCTTTGCAAGCATCCCTGAAATAGGTCAAACTGCCCGAAGCGACTTGTCCATTTAGCGGAATAGCTGTAAGGTTTTTTCATAGTACATTGGTGCTAACTGCTAGTTTTTTCCCGGTTTTAAACCGTTCTACTCATAACGGCGAATAGATCTCGATATTGATACTGACATGCTGAATTTATTCAAAAAAACCCCTTTGTTGCCCGAAGAGGCAGCCCTCTGGCTGCACCAAGGCTTCGGCTGGTGCCTGACGAACTTTGGCAGCGACGCCTTTGCGGGTAGCGCCCTGATCCAGCCCAATGATCAACATTTCCCCGGTCGGGAAAACTCGGTGCACGGTATGGCATCGCTGATACTCGGCCACGTCCAACGCCATGCAGGCCTGAGTCATTGGCCAGTACGCGCGGTAGACATCCACCAGATGCCAGAGGGTACACTCTCGGCAACAACAGAATTGGCGACCCAATCGTCCACCTGGCTGGATATTGGCTACGAACCCCAACAAGTCAGTGCGCCGGAGGTGTTGATTGCCAACTATGCGCACGTTCTGGCTCATCATCTGGGGCTTCAGGCCAAAACGCCCCCGCCCTGTGAAGCGGACCAGTGGCCGCTCATGACGGAATTGCTGGCCATCTACCTGGGGTTTGGCATCATGCTGGCCAATACTGCCAGCCCATACCGGGGCGGCGGCTGTGGCAGCTGCAGGTGTGCCGCCACGGAACGTCAGGGCTTTTTGTCGCAGGACGAAGCGACCTACGCGCTCGCCATGTTTTGCTCGCTGAAACAAGTTAACGAGAAAGAAGTGACCACGTATTTGAAAAGTTCGCTGCGGCCTTTTTTCAAAAAGGCCATGAAGGAACTCAGCCAGACCAATTCAAATCTGCACGAGCTGGCCCAAATCAGCAGCCAGCCCGCGCTGCGGTTTATTACTGTGAATCCTGCGCCGAACTAAGCACCGGCGCTCCCAGCTGTCTGAGTTGCGCCCGCTGGCTCTGGGCCTGCAGCAACACTTCTTCAGCCAGCTTGGCCAGTTGCTGCTGATCCAGCTTTTCCGATTTCAGCCTTTTTACCAACTCGCCGAGCTTATCCTCGCTGACGCGAGACTCTTGCTCAATAAAGCGATCCAGGGTTGCCAATTGTTCCTTGCGGCTGTTGAGCGATGCCTCGATCGCTGTACGCGCCACCCGCTCCTGATCAAGATTGACTTGTACCTCGACCAGCTTTTTCACCTGCTTTGCCTGATCCGCTGCGCTGCCAACCAGCGCACTGTGCCGGGTCAATTCAATTTCCAGCAGTTTTATCGTTTTATCCTGAGCCGCCAGTGTCTCTGTCAAGCTGGCTATTTCCATACCCAGCTTGTTGCGCTCAAAGCGCTGACTTTGAGCGATCAATTCCGGCACTGAGGGGAACACCAGACCAAACGCCTGCTCGTTATCTTTGACAATCGACGTCAGCACACTGATTTTTTGCATTGCCTTCGCATCCGTACCACCGGAATTGGCATATTCGAGCAACTTGGCCAAAATCTCGGTCTGCAACTCCCGCTGGCTCTTTACCCGTTCGGCATCAATTTTGGCGTTTTCGATTTGCTGATTAATTTGCTCGACGGTGGGCGGACCAAACAAGGCGGCAACCAGCACGGTGATCACCGAGGGTTTTAGAAACGCATCGGCTGCCCTCTGCAGCAAACCGCTCGCCACAGGCACCACTGCTTCCTCTTTTTCTTCTTTGGCATCAGACATCTACCCTTCCCTCCGGCTTCAATGGCAAGCGCCATACTCTACGCCGCTCATCACAAAAAATCACCCTACCCATCCGGATGATTGACAAAATACCCGATAAATTCCATAATTCGAAACATGTCGAACTGTACAATTAACCACCAGCAACTCGCGCTTATTTTCAAGGCCCTGGGCAATCCCCATCGCCTCGCCCTGCTGCATCGCCTGGTCAGCTGTTGCGCCCCCGGTACACGCTGCAATGCCGAACAAGCCATGGGGGTTTGCGTTGGCTCGCTGGGAGATGGCCTGGAAATCGCCCCGTCGACCCTCTCGCACCACCTGAAGGAGCTGCATCGCGCCGGCCTGATCCAAATGGAGCGTCAAGGTAAAAACGTCGTATGCTGGGTCGATCCGGAGCCGCTGGCCCAGATCGGCGCCTTTTTTAACATCCCTGTCCCGCAAGGAGAAACGTCATGAGTCAATGCTGCCCCCCGGCCAAACCCGACACCAATCACGCGCAACACGATGACCACCGCCAGCAGGTTCGTGATGCCTACAGCAAAGTTGCCCAGGCCAGCAATGCCGGCAGCAGCTGCGGCCCGGAATCCAGTTGCTGCGGTGTTTCCGACGATGCTGCCATCAACACCCTGATTTCAACCCGCCTGGGTTACAGCGAAGATGACCTGGCCACCGTCCCCAGCGGCGCCGACATGGGCCTGGGCTGTGGCAACCCCCGCGCCATTGCCTCGCTGAAACCCGGCGAAGTGGTCGTTGATTTGGGATCAGGCGGCGGCTTTGATGCTTTTCTGGCGGCACGCGAAGTGGGCAACACTGGCCACGTTATCGGCGTGGACATGACGCCAGATATGCTCAGCAAAGCGCGCAACAATGCAGTGAAAGGCAAGTTCAACAATGTTGAATTCCGTCTGGGTGAAATCGAACATCTGCCTGTGGCCGATGACAGCGTCGACGTCATTATCTCCAACTGCGTCATCAATCTTTCACCCAACAAACCGCAAGTTTTCCGCGATGCGTTCCGCGTGCTCAAAGCCGGTGGTCGTCTGGCCATTTCTGACGTGGTCGCTACAGTCGAACTGCCCGAATCCATGCGCAATGATCCACAGCTAATTGCCGGCTGCATGGGTAACGCGTCACTGGTTGAAGAACTGCAACAGATGATGCAGGACGCAGGCTTCAGCAATATCCGCATCGAGCCTAAAGATGAATCCAAGGAATTCATTCGCGACTGGGCACCAGGTCACAACATCACCGACTATGTTGTGTCGGCCACCATCGAAGCCATCAAACCCAAACCACGCTGCTGCCCACCTGGCTGCTGCTGATGATAATCAATCCCGCCACCCATGATCGGGTGGCGGGATAAATCCGGCACATGCGTCTAGCCTGTTTTTTTCAACTTTTCTGGCGACTGTTCCGCAATCCAGATTCGTGATCGCCCGTGACGCTTTGCCTCGTAACACGCGGCATCAGCACTTGCCATCAATTGCTCCAATGTCAGTCTCGCCAGCATCTTTTGTACACCGATGCTGACCCCAACCTGAAACTTTTTCCCTTCCCACTCGAATTCATACCCAGCAACAGCATTCACAATACCATCGGCGATACATGCAGCATCTTGCAATGAACAATTTTCCAAAATAATGGCAAACTCATCACCACCCGTGCGTGCAAAAATATCACGCTTGCGTAGCCGCCCCTGAATAAGCTCACATGCGTTCTTTAGCAATTGGTCACCCGCCGCATGCCCGGCTGTATCGTTTACAGTTTTAAAGTGATCCAAATCCAGATAAAGCAGACAGTGATTATTTTCCCCATGGCTTTTCAAAACTTCTTTCAGTCGCCGTTCAAATTCAGTGCGATTGATCAACCCGGTTCCAGCATCGTGGGTGGCCCTGAAACGCACATCTCGTTCTGCCTCCAACCGTTCACTGATATCAAAAAACCGTACTACGGCTCCCAAGCATCGTCCGTTATTTTTCAGCGGGCGCTCGGTGTATTCCACTGGCACCGAACTTCCGTCTGTTCGCAACAATCGATAGTAATACTCATTCTCTTCATACTGAAAAAACTGTTGCATGTTCATACCCAGCAACTGATGACTGTCGCCACAGCCAAACATAGTTGCACAAGCCGGATTTGCAAAAGTACAACTCCCGTTGAGATCTACCCCAAAAATGCCATCGGCAGAAGACTCCAGCAACAATCGAAACTTTTCCGCCGTATTCGCCAGGCGTTGCTCAAAATCCTGTCCCACCCGGTAGATATAAACCGAAACAAAAATACTCAAAACCATGGCAATACCCACCAGCTTCATGGCTTCAGCCTCAAACGGCTCGCGAATTTCCTCTAAATCAATTTTTGCCACCAGCCCAACATTCAACCCATCCACCCATTCATAGGCAGCCAATACCGGCTCGCCACGATAGTCCAATCCCTCCATCACTCCACTGTTTTCTGCAATTGCCCGCCGCGCAGGCATGGCCAGTTTGGGATTTTCAGGCAGGGGAATAAATTGTTGCTGCGCGCCGAACCGTTGGCGATTCAGAAAACCACCACCATCAGGTGCGGCAACCACCAATAACAACTCATCCGTCTTGCCAAACCCCTGATAGGAATTTTGCGCATCAATTAATTGACTGAGCGTTGCCGCAGATGCGCCACCAGGCATGACATCTTGACTCTCGACAGCATCAAAACGCTGCACCGCGCGAATCAAATTTGCATTGCTACGCACCACGTTTACTAGATTGTTTTGATACTGGCGATATGCCGATTGATAAAGCAGAACCAAACTAATACAGACTACAAACAGCAGCGTTAAAAATACCACTGCGATAAGATTAAGCTTACGGCGACCGTTCATGGCAGCCCCTCGTGCGTTATATTTAACGCCGCATCCCTGTTACCGTCCTCTCCCCCGTCCTCCGTACCTCTTGTTTTTCGGACGACAGACAAACAATAAAAGTTAAAATTTGTAAACGATCTTCGATCGTATAGCGAAATTAATTCACGTATGATGTAACCAACTCAGTACCGTGAAGAATTATGCGCCTATACCACGTTTGTTTTAATGTAATGGTCTACCTCTCTTTGACTTTCTTTGGTTCCGCAGTCAATGGCTCACCAATGCCAGTCACCATTTCCAAAGAGGACACCCAACGCATCGGCCAGCAGATTTGGCAAAATGAAGGTGCGGGTAAAACAGAAAACCTGCTGGTGTGGAATGCTGGCGAAGATTTCCCATCGCTGGGCATCGGCCATTTCATTTGGTTTCCACAAGGTGTTCAGGCGCCTTTTAAGGAAAGTTTTCCGCAGTTAATTCCGCTGTTGAGCAAACATCCGTTGTGCCCAGATTGGCTCAAAACCCAGCGCACAGCGCCTTGGCAATCACGCGAACAATTCCTGGCCGAACGAAACAGTGCAAGAACGCTGCAATTGCAGAAATTACTGCAGCATACTTTCACCGAGCAAATGCAATTTATTCTTCAACGCTGGCAGCAAAGCCAACCTGCCTTGCTGGCCCACGTTACCGATGCCAAGCAGCGACTGCTGATACAACAACGCATACAGCAATTGCTACAGCAGCCTGCCGGCGTTTATGCGCTGATCGATTATGTGAATTTCAAAGGTGAAGGCATCGCAGAAAAAGAGCGTTATCAGGGCGAAGGCTGGGGGTTGTTGCAGGTTTTGCTGGAGATGAAATCCGACAGCCGTGATCCGGTCGCTGAATTTTCCCGTGCCGCTGACGTGGTGCTGACTCGGCGGGTGCACAATGCGCCGCGTGATGAAACGCGCTGGCTGCCCGGCTGGCGTAAACGATTGCAAACTTACACACAAA
>Ga0224510_10001241_pt1 | contig 17250 bp, 20 predicted proteins | sample SF_May12_sed_USG_FD_170161 | JGI IMG/M metagenome (GOLD analysis project Ga0224510, IMG submission 170161) | Sediment microbial communities from San Francisco Bay, California, United States - SF_May12_sed_USGS_4_1 | ecosystem: Environmental > Aquatic > Marine > Sediment | place: USA: California... | reverse complement strand
CAACAAGAAGGGCGGCCTGCTCGGCCGCCAGGTCGAGTTCGTCTACTACGACGACGCCACGCAGCCGGCCAAGGTGCCGCCGATCTACACGAAGCTGCTGAACGTCGACAAGGTGGACCTCGTGGTTTCCTCGTACGGCACCAACGAGATCGTGCCGGCGATGCCGATCGTGATGCGCAGCAAGATGGTGTTCCCGTCGCTGTTCGGACTGGCGGCGAACGAGGAGTTCAAGTACGACCGCTATTTCCAGATCATGCCGGCGGGCCCCGAGCCCAAGCTCGACTGGTCGCGCGGCTTCTTCGAGCTCGCCGCGCAGCAAAAACCCAAGCCGCAGACGGTGGCCATCGTCGCCGCGGACGCCGAGTTCGCGCTGAACGCCGCGGCCGGCGCGCGCGAGAACGCCAAGAAGATGGGCTTCAAGATCGTCTACGACAAGACCTACCCGCCCGCCACCACCGACTTCACGCCGATCGTGCGCGCCATCCAGGCGACCGGTCCGGACATCGTGTACGTCGGCTCCTACCCGCCGGACTCGGTGGGCATGGTCAAGGCGGCCAACGAGGTGGGCCTGAAGGCGAAGATGTTCGGCGGCGGCATGGTCGGCCTGCAGTTCGCGGCCATCCAGAAGAATTTGGGGCCGCTGCTCAACAACGTCGTCAACTACGACTTCTGGGTGCCGGAGCCGACGCTGAACTTCCCCGGCGTCAAGGAGTTCCTCGCCAAGTACCAGGAGGCGGCCAAGGGCAAGGGCGTGGATCCCCTCGGCCACTACCTGCCGCCGTTCGCCTATGCGTACATGCAGATCCTCGGCGACGCCGTGCAGGCGACCAAGAGCCTGGACCAGGCCAAGATCGCCGATTACTTCCGCAAGAACACGCACGACACCGTGGTCGGCAAGGTGCAGTTCGGCAAGAACGGCGAGTGGGCGACCTCGCGCGTGCTGATGGTGCAGTTCCGCGACGTGCAGCCGGACAACCTCGAGCAGTTCGCGGGGCCCGGCAAGCGCGTGGTGGTGTATCCGAAGGCCTGGAAGTCGGGAGACCCGGTCTTCCCGTACAAGCAGTAGCTGCGCTTCGGACCTGACAGGCCCGGGCGACGGTGTTCTCGGCTGATCTTTTCGCGAACGCCGTCGTCTCCGGGCTGCTGCTGGGCGGCTTCTACGCCGCCGTGGCGATCGGGCTGGCCATCGTCTTCGGCCAGCTCGACATCGTCAACATCGCGCACCCGGCGTTCATCATCGCCGGGTCGTACACCGCCTACATCTTCAACTCGACGTTCGGCTTCGACCCGGTCCTGGTGGGCGTGGCGGCGATGCCGGTGTTCTTCGCCGTAGGGGTGGCGATCTACCGCATCTACTACGCGGCCTTCGAGCGCACCGGGCAGGAATCGCTCTCCGGACTCGCCTTCTTCTTCGGCCTGATGTTCATCATCGAGGTGTCGCTGATCCTCGTCTACGGCGTGGACTACCGCCTGGTGAGCGCCGGCTACGCGACCGGCGCGCTCTCGATCGGCTTCGTCGACCTGCCCGGGCGCATGCTGGTGCCGTTCCTGGTCGCCCTGGCGCTGACCGGCCTGATCTGGCTGTACCTGTCGCGCACCTTCATGGGCCGCGCGATCCAGGCCGTGGCGCAGGACCGCGGCGCGCTGCAGCTGATGGGCGCCGACCCGATCCGCATCAAGCAGTGGGCGTTCGGCATCGGCATCGCCACCGCGGCGGTAGCCGGCGCGCTGCTGATCATCATCGGCCCGGTCGAGCCCTCGGTCGGACGGCAGTACATCGGCCGCGCCTTTGCCATCGTGGTGCTGGGCGGCATGGGAAGCATCCAGGGCATGCTGATCGCCGCGCTGCTGCTCGGCGTGGTGGAGAACATGGTGGCGACGTTCTACGGCCCGTCCTGGGCGCCCGCCGTGTCGTTCGGCATCCTGCTGCTCACGCTCGCCTTCCGGCCCGCGGGCCTGTTCGGGAGATAGCCGTGCGCGGCTGGGGATTCCCGGCGGCCTGCGCGGCCGTGGTCGTGGCGGGCCTGGCGTTCACCGAGCTGGCCGACAACCCGTACTACTTCAACGCCGCGTACGTGATCCTGCAGGCGCTGATCATGGCGGTGGCCTGGAACATCCTCGGTGGCTTCACCGGCTACGTGAACTTCGGCAGCGCCGCGTTCTTCGCGGTCGGCGCCTATACCTCGATCGCGCTGCTCAAGGCCGCCGCGGTGCCGCTGCCGCTGCTCATCCTCGCGGCGGCGCTCGTCTGCGGGCTGATCGGCCTGGGCGTGGGCTACCTGACCCTGCGCCTGAAGGGCGTGTACTTCGCCATCGCCACGCTCGCCATGGGCATCGTGCTCGAGACGCTGATCAACAACTGGAGCTATGTGGGCGGCGCCAAGGGCACGGCCATCCTCACGCCCGACAAGCACCTGTGGTTCGACAGCTACAGCGAGATGCTGTTCATGGTGATGCTGCTGCTCGCGCTGGGATCGGTCGCGGTGTCGCGCACGCTGTCCAGCTCGCGCCTCGGACGCGGGCTCGCCGCGATCCGCGACGACGAGGTCGCGGCCGAGTGCTCGGGCGTGCCGACGCTGCGCCTGAAGCTCGTCTCGACCACCGTGATGGGCGCGATGATGGGCGCGGCCGGCGCGCCCTACCCATACTTCGTCAGCTACGTGGACCCGCTCTCGGCCTTCAACCTGTTCATCGCCGTGAACTCGATCGCCATGCCGATGATCGGCGGCACCGCGCACTGGGCCGGCCCCGTGGTCGGCGCGCTGCTGGTCGGCTCTGCGCAGGAGGTGATCACCGTCACCATCTCCTCCGAGCTCAACGTGCTGCTCGTAGGCATCATGCTGGTGCTGTTCATCACGCTCGCGCCGCAGGGCATCGTCGGCCTGGTGCGCAAGCACTGGAAAAAGCGCGCATGAGCGCGCTGCTGCAGGTCGCGGGGCTCGCCAAGCGCTTCGGCGGCTTCACCGCGCTCGAGGGCATCGCGCTCGACGTCGCGCCGGGCGAGCGCCTCGGGCTCATCGGCCCGAACGGCTCGGGCAAGACGACGCTCATCAACTGCATCTCGGGGGCGCTGTACAACGACGAGGGCCGCATCGCCTTCGAGGGGCGCGACATCACGCGCCTGCCGCCGTTCCAGCGCGCGCGCCTGGGGATCGCGCGCAGCTTCCAGATCCCCAAGCCGTTCCGCAGCCTGACGGTGCTCGACAACCTGCGCGTGCCGCTCGAGTATGCGGCGCGCACGCGCAGCGCGCATCGGCGCGCCGAGGACGAGGCGATGCGCGTGCTGGAGAGCATGGGGCTCGCGGCGCGCGCGCACCAGGACTCGGCCGGCCTCACGCAGGTGGACATGCGCAAGCTCGAGCTGGCGCGCGCCATGGCGGCGCATCCGCGGCTGCTGATCTCCGACGAGGCGATGGCGGGGCTTTCGGGCGCCGAGGTGGACGAGGTGCTCGAGATCCTGTTCAAGCTCAACGCCGCGGGCATCACCATCATCATGATCGAGCACATCATGCAGGCGGTCATGCGCTTCTCGCAACGCGTGGTGTGCCTGGACGCCGGGCGCATCATCTGCGAGGGCACGCCCGAGCAGACGGTGGCCAACGCCGACGTGCAGAGGGCCTACCTTGGCGCTTAGCCTCGAGATCCGCGGCGTCGAGGCGGGCTACGGCGCGGTGCGCGCGCTGCACGGCGTGTCGCTCGACATCCGCGACACCGAGACGGTGGCGCTGCTCGGCACCAACGGCAACGGCAAGAGCACGCTGATGAAGTGCGTGATGGGCATGGTGCGGCCCACGCAGGGCTCGATCGTGCTCGGCCTGGACGGCGCGCAGCACGACCTCACGCGCCTCAGCACCGAGCAGATCGTGAACCTCGGCGTCGCGCTCGTGCCCGAGGGGCGGCGCCTGTTCCCCAAGCTGACGGTGCAAGAGAACCTGCTGCTCGGCGCCTTCCGCCCGCTGGCGCGCGGCGCGATCGCGAAGAACCTCGCCTTCTGCTACGAGGCCTTCCCCGTGCTGCAGGAGCGCCGGCGCCAGCTCGCCGGCTCGATGTCGGGCGGACAGCAGCAGATGCTCGCCATCGCGCGCGCGCTCATGTCCGCGCCGCGCCTGCTGCTGGTGGACGAGCCCTCGGTGGGCCTCGCGCCCATCCTGGTGTCGAGCACGGTCAGCAAGATCAAGGAGCTCAAGGAGCGCTACGGCCTCACGGTGCTGATGGCCGAGCAGAACTTCCACCAGGCGATCCGCATCGCCGACCGCGGCTACATCATCGTGCACGGCGAGATCGTGTTCGACGGCCGCTCGGTCGCCGAGCTCGAGCAGAACGACCTGGTGAAGCGCTACTACCTGGGGACCTGAGGTGGCGCTGCCGGCGCTCGGCGTCCTGCCGCTCGGCATCTACGGCATGGTGATGGGACTCACGGGCCTCGGCCTCGCCTGGCGCGCGGCCGGCGCCCCGGCCTGGGTGTCGGAGCCCTGGATCTTCCTCGGCGCGGTGGCCTTCGCGCTGCTCGCCGCGCTGCATGTCGCCAAGCTCTGGCGCTATCCCCGGGCCGTGCTGGCCGAGCTGCGGGCCGCGCCCCTGCTCGGCTTCTGCGGCGCGATCCCGGTCGCGCTGTCGCTGGTCTCCGCCGGCCTCGCTCCGCATGCCGTGCCGATCGCCGCAACGCTGTGGTGGATCGCCTACGCGCTGCACCTCGCGTTCATGGCGGGCGGCGTCGCACGCTGGCTTGCGGGCATGAAGCTCGCGGAGCTCAACCCGGGCTGGATCATCCTGATGGTCGGCGGCATCGTCGTCCCGCTCGGCGGGCTCACTCTTGGCTACGTGCAGGCCGCAGCGTGGCTGTTCGCGGCAAGCGTGGCGCTCGCGCCCGCCGTCATGGGGCTGGTCGCCTGGCGCGCGGCGAGCGCGCCGCCCCTGCCCGAGGCCGCGCGCCCGACGTGGTTCGTGCTGCTCGCGCCGCCGATGCTGCTCTACATCAACGGCCCGGAGGTCTGGGCGCCGGGCCCGTGGATCGACGCGGCGTTCCTCGGCGGCCTGCTGCTCTGGCTCTGGCTGCTCTGGTTCGCGCGGCGCTTCGCGCGCTGGCCGTTCTCGATGGCGTGGTGGGCCTTCACCTTTCCGCTGGACGCCGTGGCGAGCGCCGCCTGGCGCTACGCCGATGCGCACGCCGCGCCGCTGTGGCGCGGCCTCGCCTGGGCCGCGCTCGCGCTCGCGACTATCGCCGTGCTGCTGGTCGGCGCGCGGACGCTCGCCGCGCTGCGCGCGGGGACGCTGTTTGCGCCGCCGCCCATGCCGCGCAGCGCCGCATCGCCGCGGGGGTGAACTCGGCCCGCGGCTGGTTGCCGCCGATGATGAACATCAGCAGGTGCTCCCTGCCCGGCTCGTCGTGGGTGACGTTCATGAAGCGCCGCGCCACGCCCACCGGAAACGAGATCACATCCCAGGGTCCGAGGTCCACGCGCTGCTTCCTCTTGCCCTCGTTCCACTCGCAGCGCCAGCGGCCGGTCATCGGAATGAAGGTCTCGTTCGTGTCGTGGTTGTGCATCAGCGGCCCCTTGCCGGGCTTCGCCCTGCAGTAGCCGAGGTTGAAGCCTTCGGCGATGCCGATGGCGGGCATGGCGGAGGCGTCGTCGCCGACCGGCGAGGTGGTCGCGCGGCCGCGCTTCTTCGGCGGCTGGAAGCCGATCACGGCGTACAGCGTGCGCTCGCACTCGGGCAACGGGCTGTCGGGCAGGCCGCCGTCGGAGCCCTTGAGCCGCGAGAAGCGGGCGACGCGCTTCAGCATCTGCTTTCGCGACAGCGTGCGGATCCTTCTCCAGTCTGCCATGGCGTTTCCTCCTCGTTGACAGGCTAGCGCGCATTAGTTGATGATGTCAACGATGTCCGACGTGACGCTCTGCGAGTGCTTCGCGCGCGACGGCCTGCAGCACGAGCCGGCGTTCGTGCCCACCGACGCGAAGCGCGCGCTGGTCGAGCGCTTCGCCGCGCTCGGCTTCCCGCGCGTCGAGGCCACGTCCTACTCCAACCCGAAGGTCGTGCCGCAGTTCGCCGACGCGAGCGCGCTGCTCGCGGCCCTGCCGCGCCGCGCGGGGACGCTCTACAAGGCCACCTGCGCCAACCCGAAGGCGGTCGAGCGCGCGCTCGCGGATCTGGAGGCGGGCTGCGGCGTGAACGAGATCAGCCTGCTCGTCTCGGCCACCGAGGCGCATACGCAGAAGAACCTGAATCGCACGCGCGCCGAGCAGTGGGCGAACGTCGAGGAGATGGTGCAGCTCGCGCGCGGCCGCTTTCGCCTCGTGGGCACCGTGTCGGTCGCCTTCGGCTGCCCGTTCGCGGGCAAGGTGGACCCGGGCATCGTGGCCGAGGACGTGGCGCGCTTCGTGGCGCTCGGCGTCGCGCACATCGCGCTCGGCGACACCACCGGGCTCGCCACGCCGAAGTCGGTGGCGGCAATGGTCGCGCGCATGCCGCGCGCAGCCACCCTCATCGCGCACTTCCATGACACGCGCGGCACGGGGCTCGTCAATTGCGTGGCTGCGTACGACGCGGGCATCCGCTTCTTCGATTCCTCGTTCGGCGGCGTGGGCGGGCACCCGGCGAAGGTGCAGTACGGCGGCGGCCATACCGGCAACGTGTGCACCGAGGACCTGGTGAGCCTGTTCGAGTCCATGGGCATCGATACCGGCATCGACCTCGGCGGCCTGCTCGACGCCGCGCGCTACTGCGAGCAGGTGCTGGGGCGCGAGCTGCACGGGCGCGTCACGCGCAGCGGACTCGCGCGTTGATCTGGATCGTCGGCGCGACCGCGCTGGCTGCGGGCCTGCTCGTCGGCCTGACGGGCATCGGCGGCGTGCTGCTGGTGCCGGTGCTGACCGGCGCCGCAGGCCTGCCGCTGGAGCGCGCGGTCGCCGCCTGCATGCTCGGCTTTCTCTTCTCCGGCCTGTACGCCGCCTTCATCCACTTGCGCCGCGCGCGCCTGCCGCTGCGTCCGGCGGCCGCGCTGTGCCTCGCGGCAGCCTGCGGCGCGGCGCTCGGCGCGGCGACGCTCGACCGCCTGCCCGGGCTCGGCGTGCGCCTGTTCGTCGCGGCGCTGGCGCTCGCCTCGGGCCTGCACGCGCTCGCCTCGCGCCATGCGCCCGGGGGACGCAGTCCCGGCGCCGCGCCGCTGGCGCTGCTGGGACTTCTCGTGGGCTACGGCTCGGCGATCTCGGGAACGGGCGGGCCGGTGATGCTGATCCCGATCCTGCTCGCGTTGCGCACGCCCGTGCCGGCCGCGATCGCGCTCGGCGTCACCGCCGGCCTGCCGATCACGGCGGCGGCGGCGGCAGTCTACGCCGTTCAGGGCCGCATCGACGTCGCGCTCGCCCTCACGCTCGCGGCGCTGCTCGTCGCCGGCACCTGGGCGGGCGCGCGGCTCTCGGCCCGCCTCTCGGGGCGCGCGCTCACCGTGACGGTCGCGTGGACGCTCGTCGGCGTGGGCCTGTGGTTCGGCTACGCGAGCCTGGGCTGAGCGCGAATCCCCTATGATCCGTGCCATGAAGCCGCCGTTTCGCGCCGACCAGGTCGGCAGCCTGCTGCGCCCGGCCGAGCTCGCCGACGCGCGCCGGCAATGGAAGCAGGGCGCGCTGAGTGCCGCAAGACTCGCAGAGATCGAAGACCGCTGCATCCGCGCGGCGGTGAGGAAGCAGGAGGAGATCGGCCTGCGGGCCGTAACCGACGGCGAGTTCCGACGCGACTGGTGGCACCTGGACTTCCTTTCGCAACTCGAGGGCGTGACGCTGAAGGAGAATCCCGGCGTGAAGTTCGGCGGCACCGAGGAGCAGCCGCCGATCGCGACGGTGACCGGACGCATCGCCTGCGCCGGCCCGATCATGACGAAGCACTTCGCGTACCTGAAGTCGGTAGCGAAGGCGATGCCGAAGTTCACCATTCCCTCGCCCTCCATGCTGCACCTGCGCGGCGGGCGCAACGCGATCGCGAAGGATGCCTACCCCGACCTGGAGGAATTCTGGAACGACGTCGCCGCAGCCTACCGCAAGGCGATCGCGCACCTCGGCACGGCGGGCTGCACCTACCTGCAGCTCGACGACACTTCGTTCGCCTACCTGTGCGACCCGAAGGTGCGCGAGGCCTGCCGCGCGAACGGCGACGATCCGGACCGACTGCCCGCGCGCTACGCGCGCACGATCAACGAAGCGCTGCGCGACAGGCCTGCGGGCATGACGGTCACGATGCACACCTGCCGCGGCAACTTCAAGAGCGCCTGGGTGGCCGAGGGCGGCTACGACCCGGTGGCCGAGGCGATGTTCTCGGCGGACGTCGACGGCTTCTTCATGGAGTTCGACTCGGCGCGCGCCGGCGGCTTCGCGCCGCTGCGGCTGCTGCCGAAGGGCAAGAAGGTCGTGCTCGGCCTGGTAACGACGAAAGTCGGCGCGATCGAGGACGAGGACATGCTCAAGCGCCGCATCGCCGAGGCGGCGCAGTTCGTGCCGCTGGAGAACCTGTGCCTGTCGCCGCAGTGCGGCTTTTCCAGCACGCACCACGGCAATGCGCTGTCGCACGAGGACCAGTGGAAGAAGCTCGCGCTGATCGTCGAGACGGCGCGCGAGGTGTGGGGCAACAAATAGGGTCTGTCCCCTACGCTCACTTCGCGGCCCATTCCCGCAGCATGTCCCGCACCAGCTTGATGTGCAGGAGCAGCGCGAACAGCTCGCCGGCGTAGGCGTGCGGAATGTGCAGCCGGTCGACGCGATCCGCGAGGCGCTCCAGGCGCGCGAGATGCGTTGCGGCGTCGCCCTCGCGGCGGCGCACCGCGTCTTCGATTGTCTTCAGCTCGCCGTACCAGCGGTAGACCCGGCGCCGCGTGCTCCAGCGGTACACCGCAGGGACATAGCGCACGAACGGAATCGCCAGGATCAGCAGCGGGATGCCGACGACGATGAAGCGGTTGACCCACACGACCAGCCAGTAGGGCACGTAGCGCCGCAGCAGCGACGGGCTGGCCCTGTAGAACCGCTCCGCATCCGGCGACAGGGGCAGGTCGAGATCGAGCGGCGCGGGAAACTCGCCGGCGCGCTGGAACAGGCCCGCGCCGCCGTGCACCTTCCTTGCGCCCTCCAGCATCAGGTCGATAACCACGGGGTGGATCTCCTCCACCGCGACCAGGTTCGCCGCGACGGCCAGCATGTCGAGATCCCGGGGCGGAACGTTGCGCGCGAGGTCCGCCGCGCCTTCGGGCAGCTTGAGCCGGTGCAGGTAAGGCATGCGCCGCGCGAAGGCCTCGGCGCGCTTTGCGCCGAGCAGCCGCACGCCGGGGCGGCCAGCAGGCGCTGCACGCCGGGCGCATCCGCCGCGGCGACATAGAACACCACGTCGACCTCGCCCGCCTCGAGCGCTTTCGCCGCCGCCATGCCGCCGAGCTCGCTCAGCACCGTGGGCGGCTCCGCCAGGCCCGCGTGGTGCATGACCTGCAAGCCGATCGCCCGGGTGCCGCTGCCCGAAGGGCCGATCGCGATGCGCTTGCCGCGCAGCGGATTGCCGAGGTCGGACTCCTTCCCGCCGCGGTAGAAGAACCAGCCCGGCTCGTAGAACATGCTGCCGAGCGTCACCAGCCCGGGCGCATTCTCCGCATTCGCGAGCCCGCCCTGCACGAGCGCGAGCGTCACCCCGTCCTGGCGCGACTTGAGGCGCTCGATGTTCTCCGCTGCACCGGCCGACGGCTTGAGCTCGAGCGTGATGCCGTACTCGGCGAGGTGCGCCTTGTAGCGCAGCGCAAAGGCATGGTACGCGCCGTCGAGCGGCCCGGTGCTCATGACGACGCGCTTCGGCGGCGCGGGCTCGACGAACGCGGCGACGAACCAGGCCGCGAGCGCGACCAGCAGCGCGAGCGGCAGCCAGATCAGCATCGCGTCGCGTACGGTCAGGCTCCTCATGGCGAAAAGGGGATCGTCCCTATTTCTTCTTCGGCTTGAGGACGAAGTCGTAGGCGCAGGTCGCCTCGCCGGCGGCGTTCTTCTTCCTGAAACTGACGATCAGCGAGTCCTTCACGCCGAACACGGCGTCGGAGTCGAGGTACTTGTCGCCCTTGACGAACAGGTGCGTGACGAGCTTCTCGTAGCCCGGCGCCTCGATGATGAAGTGCAGGTGCCCGGGGCGCATCGGGTGGCGGCCGCAGGCGACGAGCATCTTGCCCACCGGACCGTCGTGCGGCACCGGGTAGCTGACCGGCGTGATGCAATTGAAGCGGAACCGCCCCGCGGCGTCCGAGCGGAAGCGCGCGCGCAGGTTGGTGCCGTCGGGCTTCTGCACGTCGTAGAGGCCGTCCGCGCCGCCTTCCCACACGTCGATCGTCGCGCCCGCAACGGGCTTGCCCTTGAGGTCCTTCACCGTGCCGGAGACCGCGCAGGGCTCGCCCGGCGTGCCAGGCTTCGCGATGCTCGCGCCGAGCGGCAGCTCCGGCGCGCCCTCGACGAAGAACGGCCCGAGAACCGTGGACTCGGTTGCCTTACCGGCCTTGCCGTAGTTGATGAAGTCCACCAGCATCGACACGCCGAGCGTGTCCGACATCAGGATGAATTCCTGGCGCTTTTCGTCGCACATATGGCCGGTGGCGGTGAGGAACTGGATGCCCTGGAACCATTCCTCCTGCGTCGGGCGCACCTCGCGCACGAAGGCGTGCAGGTGCTTGACCAGGCTCTGCATGATCTGGCGCGTGCGCTTGTCGGGCGCCTTGCCGACGCGCTTCAGCACCTCGGCGGTGAGCGTCTTTTCGTTGAAGTTGCGGATGGCCATGCCGGTCTCCTTTACGAGGCCGCCAGTCTATTATTGATCCGCCATGTCCCGCGACTGCGACCCCTGGCTGCAACGCTGGCTGCCGCTGCTCGCGGCGCGCGGCGGCGGCGCGCCGGTGCTCGAGCTCGGCTGCGGCGCCGGCCGCGACACGGCGGCGCTGGCCGCGGCCGGCCTCGCCGTCTTCGGGCTGGATACCTCGGCACCCGCACTGCGGCGCGCGCGCGCCCGGCTCCCGGGCGTCCGCTTCCTGCGCCGCGACCTGCGCGCGCCGCTGCCGGTCGCGCCGGGCGGCACCGGCGCGATCGTCGCCAGCCTGTGCCTGCACTATTTCCCATGGCGCGAGACCGCGGCGGTGGCCGCTCGCCTGCGCCGGGCCCTGCGGCCAGGCGGCGTGCTCCTGTGCCGGCTCAATTCCATCCGGGATTTCCACCACGGCGCGCGCGGGCACCCACGCATCGGCCGCCGCTATTTTCGCGTGGACGGCGAGCGCAAGCGCTTCTTCGACCGCGCGGACGTGCGCCGCCTGTTCGCACGCGGCTGGCGCGTGCTGAGCCTCGAGGAGCGCGTCATCCGCCGCTACGAGAAGCCGAAGGTGGTATGGGAAGTGGTCCTCGAGCGCGCACCGGTGCTAACATCCGCGCGGAGGAGGAGAAGATCATGAAGCGAACAATCGCCGCGCTCGCGCTCGCGCTCACTTCCCTGGGGACGCACGCCCAGCAGGGCACCATCAAGTTCCTGGTGGGCTTTCCCGCCGGGGCGAGCCTGGACGCCATGACGCGCATGGTGGCCGAGAAGATGCAGGCCTCGCTCGGGCAGAACGTGATCGTCGAGAACCGCGCCGGGGCCGCCGGGCAGATCGCCATGAACGCGCTGAAGACCTCGCCCGCCGACGGCACGGTGCTGGTGATGACGCCGCTGGTCACCGTCGTCACCGCGCCGCACATCCAGAAGCTGCCCTACGACCCGTTCGCGGACTTCGCGCCGGTCGCGCACACGGCGGACTTCCTGTTCGCCTTCGCCATGGGCCCGGCGACGCCGGCGAAATCGCTCAAGGAGTACGTTGGCCTCGTGAAGCAGGACGCCAAGTACGGCAACTACGCCTCCGCGGCGACGGGCAGCCTGCCGCACTTCTTCTCCCTGCTCTTTGCGGAGAAGGCGGGGCTGAAGATGAACCACATCGGCTACCGCGGCACGGCTGCCGCCATGACCGACCTGCTCGGCGGCCAGATCGCCGCGTTCATGGGCACGGTGTCCGACGTCGCCCCGCAGCACAAGGCGGGCAAGATCGTCGCGGTCGCCACTTCGGGCGCGACGCGCTCCAAGCACCTGCCCGACATCCCCACGTTCAAGGAGCTCGGCTACGACATCGAGGGCGGCGGCTGGTACGCGGCCTACGCGCCCGCGGGCACGCCGGCCGCGACCATCGATCGCCTGTCGAAGGCGATCATCGCCGCGCTGAAGGAGCCCGATGTGCGCCAGCGGCTGGACAACTACGGCATGGAGCCCTCGGGGCTCGGGCCCGCCGAGCTGGCGCGCATCCACAAGCGCGACTACGACCTGTGGGGCCCGGTGATCAAGGCCTCCGGCTTCAAGCCCGGGAGCTGAACTCCGGGCGGGGCGGATGAACATCCTTTTCGCCTCGGAAAAGGAGAAGCCCGACTTCTGGTTCCCGCTGCTGCAGAAGGCGCTGCCCGAAGACCGCTTCTTCGCGTGGCCGGACACGAACGGCGGCGACATCGACCTCGCGCTCGTCGCCACGCACCCGCCCGGCACCTTCGCCGGGCTGAAGAACCTCCGGCTCATCCAGTCGCTTTGGATGGGGGTGGAGAACATCGTCGCCGACCCGGAGCTGCCGCGCGGCGTGCCGGTCGCGCGCCTGATCGATCCGGGCATGGTGCATGCCATGTGCGAGACGGTGATCGCCTGGGTGCTCGACTGGCACCGGCACTTCTACCTCTACCGCCGCTGGCAGCGCGAGAAGACCTGGAAGCGGCGGCGCCAGTACCTGCCGTCCGACCGCACGGTCGGCATCCTCGGCCTGGGCGAGCTCGGCAGCACCGTGGCGGCGCAGCTCAAGCGCCTGGGCTTTCACGTCGCAGGCTGGAGCCGGCGCCCGAAATCCCTCGACGGCGTGTACTGCTCGATGGACCTCGATGACGTGCTCTCCCGCAGCGACGCGGTCGTGTGCCTGCTGCCGCTTACTGCACACACGCGCGGCATCCTCGGCCGCGACGCCTTGTCGAGGATCCGCAAGGACGGCTGCGTCATCAACGTGGCGCGCGGCGGCCACGTCGTCATTGCGGACCTGCTCGCGGCGCTCGACGCCGGGCACCTCGCACACGCCTACCTGGACGTCTTCGAGACCGAGCCGCTGCCGCAGGACTCACCGCTGTGGACGCATCCCGGGGTGACGGTGACGCCGCACATCGCGGCGCTCTCCGAGCCGCGCACCTCGGTCGCCAAGATCGCCGAGCACGTCGAGCGCGTGCGCCGCGGCGAGCTGCCGGGGAACCTGGTGGACTTCGCCGCGGGCTACTGAGTCACTTTTTCTTCGACGGCAGCGCGACGACATAGCGCTCGGCCATCGCGATCCAGCCTTTCAGCCGGCGCGCGTCGCAACTGGCCGGATCCACCCATACGAAGCCGGCCATCGGACGGCCGGTGAAATCCATCGGCCGCGCGCCCGGGCGCCGCAGCGCGGCGGCGTCCTGATCCTTGCCGACGCGGAACATGAACTTGCCGTCCCCGACGCCGCACAGCATGTTGCCCCTCAGCAGGAAGCACACGCCGCCGAACATGCGCTTCTCGGTGATTCCCCGGCGTCCCGACAGCGCCCTGCGCATGCGTGCGTCAAGCATGCGGCGAAGCTTGCGCTCGCGCTTCCAAGGCGTAAAGTCCGGTAAGGAATCGGGGACCACACCCGACAGGAGGAGGATGAAGCCGGACCATGCAGCGCTCGCGCAAGGCGAGCTCGTTGAGCGTTACCCGCTGATTCGCAAGGCGACCGCCGGGCTCGCCGCGGGACTCAGCGCGGAGGACTGCGCCCTGCAGTCGATGCCCGACGCGAGCCCGGTCAAGTGGCACCTGGCGCACACCACCTGGTTCTTCGAGACCTTCCTGCTCGCGCGCTTCGCGCGCGGCTACCGCGAGTTCCATCCCGCCTTCCGCTACCTGTACAACTCGTACTACAACGCCGTCGGCGAGCAGTTCCCGCGCGCGCAGCGCGGCATGATCTCGCGCCCTTCGCTCGAAGACGTGCGCCACTTCCGCGCGCACGTGGACGCGGCCATGGCCGCGCTGCTCGGCGGGGCGACGATGTCCGACGAGGCGCTCGGCCTGGTGGAGCTCGGGGTGCAGCACGAGCAGCAGCACCAGGAGCTGATGCTCACCGACCTCAAGCACCTGCTGTCGCTCAACCCGCTCGCGCCCGCCTACCGCGAAGGCGCGCCGCAGCCTGCCGCTCCCGCGGCGCTCGCCTGGCAGGCGCACGCCGGCGGGGCAACGTGGATCGGCCACGACGGCGCCGGCTTCGCCTTCGACAACGAGCTGCCGCGTCATCGCGTGCTGCTCGAGCCCTTCGAGCTCGCGAGCCGGCCCGCGACCAACGCCGAGTACCTCGCGTTCGTGGAGGACGGCGGCTATCGCAGGCCGGAGCACTGGCTCTCCGAGGGCTGGGCGATCGCGCGCGCGCAAGGCTGGGAAGCGCCGCTCTACTGGAGCAAGCGCGACGGCGCCTGGATGGAGTTCACGCTGCATGGCGCGCAGCCCCTCGATCCGCACGCCCCGGTCGCGCACATCAGCCACTTCGAGGCGGATGCCTTTGCGCGCTGGGCGAGCGCGCGCCTGCCGACCGAGTTCGAGCTCGAGGCCGCGGGCGGCGCGCCCGCCGACGTCTGGCAGTGGACTTCCAGCAGCTACGGCCCCTACCCCGGCTACCGGCCCGCGGCCGGCGCCGTGGGCGAGTACAACGGCAAGTTCATGTCCAACCAGTACGTGCTGCGCGGCGGATCGAGCGCGACACCGCCCGGTCACCTGCGCCCGAGCTACCGCAACTTCTTCCCTTCCGGCGCGCGCTGGCAGGTCAGCGGCGTGCGCCTGGCGCGCGATGCCGGCTGACGCGACCCGCTCGGTCGCCGACTACGCGCAACTCGCCACCGACTACGATCGCCGCACGCGGCTGATCAACGCCATGCGCCTGCGCGCGGTCGCGGCGCTCGCGCTCGCGCCGGGCGACGTGGTGCTCGACGCCGGCTGCGGCACCGGATTCTCGTTCGCGCCGATCCTCGAGGCGATCGGCGCGCGCGGCCGGCTGCTCGCGTTCGACCACTCGCCCGAGCTGCTTGCCGTGGCGCGCGCACGCGTCGCGCAGCACGGCTGGCGCAACGTCACGCTGCGCGAGGGCCCCGCCGAGACCGTGCGCTTCGACGCGAGCGCCGACGCGCTGCTGTTCAGCTACGTGCACGACGTGCTGCAGTCCGAGGCGGCGCTCGACAACGCGCTTTCCCAGGCGAAAGCCGGCGCGCGCGTCGCCGCCTGCGGCTCGGTGCTCTGGCCCTGGTGGGGCGCGCCGGTCAACGCCTGGCTGCGCGCGCGCCACCGCGGCTACATCACCAACATGGAGAACCTCGGCCGGCCGTGGGCGAAGCTCGCCGCGCGCCTCGCCGGCGTGCGCGTCGAGGTGCCGTGGCCGCCCGGCTGGCGCTACCTCGCCACCGGGCGCGTGCCGGCCTAGCGCGCCGCGCCCGCTCAGTGCTTGCCGTGCGCGGGCGTCGTCAGCGCGCGCACCGGCGCCAGGATGGTCACCGCATCGCGCTTGCCGCCCGACTCGATGACGAGCGTGAGCGGCACGGTGTCGCCCTCCTTCACGGGCGACTTCACCTGCATGAGCATCACGTGGTAGCCGCCGGGCTTGAGCTCGACCGCCTTGCCGGCGGGCAACTCGACCGCCTGCACCGGGCGCATGCGCATCACGCCGCCTTCCATCTTCGTCTGGTGGATCTCCACCACCCCGGCGACGGGCGAGCTCACGCCGACCAGCCGCGCCGCATTGGGCGAGGTGAGGCGCATGAACGCCCCGGTCGCCTTCTGCGTCTCGACCATGCCCCTGACCCAGGGGTCCTGCACCTGCACCTGCGCGTGGGCTGCGCCCGCCAGCAAGGCGGCGACGAGCGCGATTCCATGCTTGAGCATTTCCTTCTCCCGAATTCGTATGTGAACGCCGCGCGGCAGGGGCCGCGCGCACTGCTGCTGCGGGTGCTTCAGGAGCGCGCGGGAGGCGCGCGCGCGTCGGCGGGAGAGTCGACGTGGACGGCGATGGGCGTCGCGCGATCGCGCCCGTCGACGAGGAGCGCGGCGAGCACGACACGCAGGGGCGGCAGCGGCGCCGGCGGCACTGCTGCGAGGCCCTCCGCGCCGAGCACGCACAGCTGGCAATGCTCACGGTAGGCCGCCGAGCGCTGCTCCGCCGGCAGTTTGCCGGCGGGGATCTCGACATAGCGCGTTTCAGCGCCGACGCTGCACAGCGGCACGAGGTGGCCGCGATCCTGGGGCCTCGCCTGCGCGATGAGCGGCCAGGCCGCCTGCAACGCGACCGCAACTATCGCGAGCAAGGCCGGGAAGCTACGTCGGTTCACGACAGAGATGCTAGCGGCGCGCCGAGCCGCTGTCCACGCTTGACAGCGTGCAGCGGCGCTTTGAACAATGGCGACGCGCGGCGCACCGCGCCGCTCCGACCAGGGGGAGGGGACGATGATCCGGTTCAAGGCGTTCTGCCTGGCGCTCGTTCTGGGCGCGGCGGGCACGGGTACGGGCTGGGCCGACGGCTTCGGTCACGACAAGGTGCAGACGTTCGCCACGCTGCCGGAGGGCGTGCGCTTCCCCGAGGGCATCGCGGCCAACCCGCACAACGGCGACGTCTTCGTCGCGACATTCGACTTCGGCCCGAACCTCAACAAGCTGCTGCGCTACGACCGGCATGGCCGGCTCGAGGCGCAGCGCGACTTCGGCGCCGCGCCGCTCCTCGGTCTCGCGTTCGGGCCCAGGGACGGCAAGGTGTACATCGCGAATTTCGGCGCCTCGCACATCCAGCGCATCTCCGCCCACTTCAACGCCGGCACGTTGGTGGAGGACGTGGCGGCGTTGCCGATGATCGGCGCGCCAGGCAACCGCACCGAGGGCAACCCCGACGGCAGCTCGGACACGATCCAGTTCGGCTCGAACTCCTTCCCGGCGCCAAACGCCATGGAGTTCGACAAGCAGGGCAACCTGTACGTCTCCGACTCGTTCCAGGGCGCCATCTACCGCGTCGACAATGCGCACGGCTGCGCCGCGCCCTGCCCCGTGACTACCGTCGTGCACAGCGCGCTGCTCGCCACCGCCGGCTTCCCGCCGTTCGGCGCGAACGGGCTCGCGCTGAGCAAGGACGGCGCGAGCCTGTTCGTCGCCAACACGGGCGACGAC
>Ga0224510_10001240_pt1 | contig 17257 bp, 12 predicted proteins | sample SF_May12_sed_USG_FD_170161 | JGI IMG/M metagenome (GOLD analysis project Ga0224510, IMG submission 170161) | Sediment microbial communities from San Francisco Bay, California, United States - SF_May12_sed_USGS_4_1 | ecosystem: Environmental > Aquatic > Marine > Sediment | place: USA: California... | reverse complement strand
CCAGTGACCCTATATCTCGATATACGGTCACTGGCACCTTAATTCCCGATATAGGGTCACTGTCACCTTATATCGCACCGTGAATCCGCGCTATCGTGCAGGTCTTATGAAGCTTGATCGATTCATACGTGTTGCCATTGCGGTCGCCGTGCTGCTGGTTTTCGTCATTGGGACCGGGGCGCTGCTGTTTATTACGGAGTCGGCGCTCAATGTCTGGGATCGTCTGCGCGCCGGTCCACCCCTGTTTCTTTATGCCTATGTTGCGGTCGTGTGCCTGCTGGCACTGGCGGCCGTATGGCTGATCTGGCGACTTGTCGTGAAAAAAAAGCCGGTCGCCGAACGCAAGGTAAAGGGGCTGTCCCGAAATGAGATCAAGGAACGACTGCAACAAGCCGAAGCCGCAGGAGTGGATACGCGCGCGGCACAGGACGAGCTTCGGGACCTTGCTGCGCGCCAGGCGACGGGGGCAATACATCTGTGCTTTTTTGGTGAAATCAGCGGTGGCAAGAGTTCCCTGATCAAAGCACTGGTCCCGGAAGCGGAAGTGGTCATCGATGTGCTCGGTGGCTCGACCGGCGATGTCCGGCATTATCGCTGGCGCAACGACGCCGGTACCGAAATTCTCCTTACTGACGTCCCGGGGATCGGTGGGCATGAAGAAGGCCTGGGCGAGATCGCAACCGAGGAGGCCCGGCGTTCGCACCTGGTGCTCTTCGTTTGCGACGGTGACCTGACCCGAGGAGAGCTCAACGCCATCAAACTGCTGCTGCAGTTCGACAAGCCCGTCATTGTCGTGCTGAACAAGGCGGATCGATACTCGGCTGACGAGCGAGCAACCTTGCTGCAAAAACTGTTGCAAAGAATTGACGAGCTCGGTGGTGAAGTGCAGCGCGACCAGGTCGTCGCTGTGAGCGCCGGCGGTGAGAGCGAAGTTGTCGAGCGATTGCCGGACGGCCGTGAAGGAACGAAACGTCGCCAGCGACCGGCCAACATCGGCGTACTGGTCGTCGCGATCAATCGACTGCTGGGTGATTACGCACGGCCGCTCGACGCGCGCCGCGAGCGTGCCGTGTTTCAGATCGCCGCCGAAAAACTCGAGGCCGCTGAAGGTGAGTATCGGCGGCAACGCTCGGAACAGATTATTCGCAGCGCGACGCGCAAGGCAGTTATCGGTGCGATGGCATCGGTCAGCCCCGGGACCGACATACTCGTGCAGGGCTACATCGGTACCGCAATGACGCAGGAGCTTTGCAAGCTCTACGGCGCCGCACCGCGCGACCTGGACGTTGAAGAGTTTCTTTCGCTGGGTCAAAGTCGGGTTGGACGGGCCCTGCCGTTGACGATGGCAGTGGCCGGCAACGGCCTCAAAGCATTCCCGGGATTAGGTACAGTCGTTGGAGGCCTGGCACACGCCGTTGCCTACGGATTGATTTTCGATGCGCTTGGGCGCAGCCTCGTGCTGACATTAGAGCGACATGGCGAGTTGCTTCCCGAAACCGCGGCGCAAGAATTCGAGGAAGGAATCAGTGAGCATTTGGAAGCGGGCGTACGCCGCGTTGTCAAAATCGCGCTGGACGAAAAAACCCACTGACGACGTTGACAACGATGGTGCCGGGCACCTGAGTCTCGCGCGCGAGAGCTTGCGAGATCTCATCAGCGACTCGCGTCTTCCTGAAGGCGTACGTGAGTCGCTGTCGCGTGATTACGAAGCCGTTCAGGCCATGCTCGATAAGCTCGATCACGGCCACTTGCATCTTTCTGCCCTGGGTCGGGTAAGTACCGGCAAGTCCTCCTTACTGAACGCGCTCATCGGCGAAGAAAAATTTTCCGTCAGCCCTGTGCATGGAGAAACCCGCTACTCATCGATGCAAGCCTGGAGTGAACGGCAGGTCGGCGGAGTCTTCCTGATCGATACCCCCGGGCTCGACGAGGCTGGCGGTGAAGATCGTGAGTCGCTGGCCAAGGAAGTCGCTGGCCGCTCCGACCTGATCATTTTCGTTATCGACGGTGATATCACGGACACCGAACTTACAGCTTTGAAAACCGCGATTGCGGAAGGCCGACCGATTTTGGTGGCACTGAACAAGTCGGATCTCTACACGCTCGCTGAGCGAGACGCGTTGTTGCAGTCCATACGCAGCAAGACCCGCGGAATCATAGAACCACAACATGTTCTCGCCGTGGCGGCGCACCCACGACCGCAAGTTGTTGTAGAGCTCGACGCCGACGGCAAGGAGCGCGAACATGCGCGGCATCGCGAACCGGATATTGCAGCGCTGCGCCTGAAATTGTGGGAAATACTCGAGGCGGAAGGAAAAACACTCGCCGCATTAAACGCCAGCCTGTTTGCGGCCGACCTGTCGGACCAGGTGGGACGACGCATCCTGGCGGCGCGGCACGAGTTGGGTGAGAAGCTGGTGCGAACCTACTGCGTCGCCAAGGGAATTGCTGTCGCCTTCAATCCGATACCGGTCGCCGACCTGTTTGCGGCCGCTTTTATCGACGTAGGCATGGTCGTGCACCTGTCGAAAGTGTATGACCTGCCGCTCAATCAGAAAGAAGCCGGGTCCATAGTGAAGGTCATCATGGCGGAGTCGGCCGCGCTCATGGGTACGGTATGGGCCCTGCATTTTGTTTCGAGTGCGCTTAAGGTCGGAACGATCGGGCTGTCGACCATCCTGACCGCAGGTGCGCAAGGGGCAATTGCGTATTACAGCACTTACCTCGTCGGCCAGGCTGCAGCTGAATATCTTGCAGCGGGCAAGTCCTGGGGCACGGGCGGGCCGAAGCAGGTTGTCAAACAGATACTGGATACACTCGATCGCGACACCGTTTTGCTGGACGCGAAGCGCGAGATTCAGGCGCGCCTGGGATTGAGTTGAGGTGTCGGTTCTGGATCGCGAAACGCGATTGCGCCGAATCTGGGAAACCATTCAGGACATCCCCAGGGGTTGCGTGGCGAACTACGCGCAGATCGCTGAGATCTCGGGTATCCCGCGCGGCGCGCGGCAAGTTGGATATGCACTACGCCATACGCCGAAAAACCTTGAGTTGCCGTGGCACCGGGTCATTACGTCGTCCGGCAAAATCGCATTCGACCCGGGCAGCAGGCATTTTCGATTGCAGCGTGATCGCCTTCGGGAAGAGGGTGTCACGGTGATCGACGGGAAAGTCGATATGAGGAAAAATCGGTGGGCGCCGGACCTCGATGAGTTACTCTGGAAACCCAGTTCGATGTGGGACGAGGAATGATCTTCAGGCGAAAAATTCGATCGCTGCTGCTGGGACTGATGTTCAGGCCAGGCGTCATCAGGATGAATCGCTGGCTGGCGGAGAAACACCGGCAACTCACCGGGCGCAAGCACGTCGTTTCCGTATTTCTGCAGCTCGACGATCCCTACTCCTACATCCTGTCGCACTACCTGCCGAGTTTCGCAGCGAGTTATGACATCGAACTTCGGCTGTATCTGTCAGAGGCGTTGGGTGACGAGTACCAGCCGGCGCCGGAGATGCTTGCCGAATACGCTGTCACCGACTGTACCCGTCTTGCACTTGAACTCGGCATATCTTTTCTCGACAAAGGCAGCCTTCCGCCGACCGAGCATCGCGTAGGCCTGACCAATGCAGTGGCATCGGCCGCAGGTAGCGCGACATTCGACGAGGACCTTAGGCGGGCGCTCGCCATATTCTGGCGTGGCAATACCGCGGCGGCCGCGAACATGAGCCAGGCGCCGGAGTCCAGGCATCGGGCGGACACGATCATCGCCGAATCACAGGCGCTCCTGAAAAAACTCGGCCATTACAATTCCGCCATGCTGCACTACGCGGGCGAGTGGTATTGGGGCGTGGATCGTCTGCATTACCTGCTGGAGCGGCTGGACCGACTGGGTGTTACGAAAGCGAGTGGACCGGACCCGCAGCTTGCGTCGATCAAGCAAACGATGAAAGCGTCTCTGCCCGTCAAACCACCGGCGGCTGCGAAGGACCTGCCGCCGATAGAGTTCTTCCATTCGTTTCGGAGCCCATACTCCTACCTCGGGCTGCAGCGTACCTGTGCGGTTGCCGATGCCTTCGGTCTGGAAGTGAAATTTCGTCCCGTACTCCCGATGGTGCAGAGTGGCATGAAAGTGCCGCGCGCCAAGTTGCTGTACATCGTCAAGGATGCCGAACGAGAGGCGCGCCGTCGCAACATCCCTTTCGGCAAGATTGCTGACCCGGTGGGGCCCGGTGCTCTGCGTTGTCTCGCTGTTTATTGCTACGCTGAATCTGAGCGCCGGGCGCGTGATTTTTTGCTGAATGCAGGTAATGCGATCTGGGCCGAGGGGATAGACGTCGCCTCGGACAAAGGCATGCGTAAAGTGACAGGTCGGTCAGGACTGTTCTGGCCGGGTGTCAAAGCAGCGATGCAAAACGAAGACTGGCGCGAGGAGATCGAGGGCAATCGCGAGTCAATGATGAGTTCGGGTTCGTGGGGCGTGCCAACGGTTCGTATGGGTGACTTCATTGTGTGGGGTCAGGATCGGGACTGGATGCTCGCAAGGCATATCGAGGAGCTCTGCGACAAGGGAGATGGAATCATCGTATGACTACCGTCATATTTTCACACGGTCAGGAAAGTGGTCCCTGGGGGACCAAGATCCGGGCAATGGCCGGAAAAGTCAGGGAACTCGGCTGCACTGCCGACAGCATTGACTACCAGGGAATAGCGGATCCGACGGAGCGAGTTGAGAAACTGCTGCGCGAATGTAAGGACATAAGGGATCCTTTGATACTCGTGGGATCCAGCATGGGCGGCCACGTCGCGACAGCAGCGGCCGAAGCATTGGGTGCTATTGGCCTGTTTGTGCTGGCTCCGGCCTGGTATATGGACGGTTACGAGCACCTGACGCCGTTGCCGCCCTCGATGCCGATTTGCATTGTGCATGGCTGGCATGATGATATTGTGCCCGTCGAAAATAGTGTTCGTTACGCACGTAACTGCTCTGCGACTTTGCACATCGTCAATGGCGACCACAGACTGACGGACAATATTGATGCCATTAACGGTTATCTGGAACTGTTTATTAAAACTATAACTAGCGCTTAAAACTTAGGGAGTAAGAAATGAAAAACCTGTTAATTTTGCTGGCGAGTCTGGCCCTGTTCGCATGCGGTGGCAGCGATTCCGGCGGCTCAACCGAAGAAGCAGTGGATGCTGCTGCAACGGCGGTCGAAGAAGCGGCAAGTGATGCGTCTGATGTGGTCGAAGGCAGTGCCGAAGACCTGGCCCAGGGCATGCACGACGCGGTAGACGCCGCCGAAGACGTAGGCGATACCATGGAAGAGCACATGGATGACGTCGAGGAAGCCGTCGAAGAGGCCACCGACGAGTAGCCTATAGGGTGACAGTGACCTTAATTCAACGTTGAATTAGGGTCACTGTCACCTTATATCCCTACAGGGGTAGGCGCAGACCTTCTTTTGCCACCCTGAAGCCGCGGTTCTCCACTTCTGCCTGGGCCGGGCTGCCATCAATTAACAGCGGATTCGTGTGATTCATATGTATGAATATCACGCGATTTCTTTCCTCTTCGCTGAGTTCATCGAACAGAGCCATACTTTCCGAAACGAAGGGATGTTTGATGACGCTCATGTCGCGGCCCGGCAATTCACCGTCCGCAAAAAATGTGGCATCCAGCAATGCGTAATCCACTTCGCGAATGAGTTCGCGGATGTCGGTCGACCAGTCTTGCCACTTGTCGATATCGGGAATAAACAGGGCCGATTTGTTCGGTCCATCGATCCGGTAGCCAACCGTCTCCGTGTATTCCTGCCGGTGCGGCACCTGCATCGGCGTTACCGTCAAGCCTGCAGCCAATTCAACAGGAAGACCATCTGCGATCGGCACAAGTTTGATGTTTTCAAGGCTCACCAGTTGATTCCAGGGCCCGTTTTCTGAGAGGAATGCCGTCATAAGCGGCATCGCATAGACCGGCACATCTTTCGCGCCGACCGCCTCACGGCCGAAATGCATCAGCCCGGTGTAATGGCCGATATGGGCATGCGTCAGGAACACGCCGTTGAGCGAAAAGTCGGCGTCGGGTGCGGTTCTATGCAGCTGGTAGAGCTGCTCGCGCATGTCGGGCGTCGCGTCGAACAGGTACTTTGTTCTGCTGGCGGTATCGATCACAGCAATGGAACTTGCGAGACGCCGGAATTCTTTGTTTTCCCATGCCCGCAGGCAGTGTTCCTGGTAGCAACCGGTCTGCGGATACCCGGCATCCTGCGCGATGCCGAGGACCTGGATGAACACGCCGGGCTCCGCAAAGGAAAGCGACGTCACGCTGAGCAAAAGCAGACAAAAACAGCGAATCATGCGGCCACCTAACTCCGAAAATTGTTGAAAGTCAACGGTCTGCCGAAGCGTTCTTTTGGGTAGACTTGTTCGCCATGAACATTGCCGGAATTCTATTTCGCCCCTTTTACTGGGTGTTCGGGAAGATCTTCTCGATATGGGCGCGACCGGCGATTCAGCCCGATTCGCCGTCCGAGTACATCACGGATAGCAGTGCCGCCGTCTGTTACGTACTCGAATCGGGCGGACTGGCCGATATCCTGGCGCTTGAAAAAGCCTGTGCAAAAAACGGTATGCCGTCGCCAACAGAATCCTTCGAGTTTTGTGGCGTCAGGGAGACTACGCGCATCGTAATCATGCGCCCCCTGCAGGGTTTTTGGGCGCGTCACCCCAGCACGACGATCTCACCGCGGCTCCAGCGCCTGGTCGAAGGCGCAAACCGATGCGAGCAGGAGCTGTTGCTGATTCCGGTAGCGATCTACTGGGGGCGATCGCCCGAAAAAGAGCGTTCGGTATTCAAGCTCTTGCTGTCCGAAAACTGGGACATTATCGGCCGTACGCGAAAACTCTTTGTCACGCTGTTGCTCGGGCGCGATACCTTGCTGCGTTTCAGCCACGCGTTGCCGATACGCTCGATCTGTACCGGCGGCATCGACTCGAAAATTGCCGCTCGAAAGGCGTTCCGGATTCTGCGCGTGCATTTCCGGCAACGGCGGGCGGCCACGGTCGGACCGGATCTTTCTCACCGACGCACGCTGGTGCAGCAGGTACTGCGCACGCCCGCAGTGCGAAAAGCAATCCTCGCGGAAGCGGGCGACGACTATCGCAAGCAGGAAGTCTCGCGACGAAAGGCGGAAAAATATGCGCTGGAAATCGCTGCAGATATTTCCTATCCGACCATTCGAATTTTGGTGCGTGTGCTGCGGTGGCTGTGGAACCGCATTTATGACGGTATCGAAATCAATCATATGGCACGGCTGCACGACGTTGCCAAGGACAAGGAAGTCATCTACGTCCCGTGTCACCGCAGCCACTTCGACTATCTTTTGCTCAGCTATGTCACTTATGTGGACGGCCTGCAACTCCCGCATGTCGCCGCGGGAATCAATCTGAATCTGCCGGTAGTCGGCGGCATACTGCGCCGTGGCGGCGCCTTCTTCCTGCGACGATCGTTCAAGGGAAATCGCCTGTACGCGACAGTCTTCGATGCCTACCTCAACCAGGTGCTCGTCAGAGGCCATTCGATAGAGTATTTCATCGAGGGTGGCCGCAGTCGAACCGGACGCCTGTTGTCACCCAAAGGGGGCATGCTCGTAATGACAGTGGACTCCTATATCAAGAACCAGCATCGCCCTCTCGTGTTCGTGCCGGTCCACTTTGGCTATGAAAAACTGATTGAAGGCGACTCGTTCATCAGCGAACTGGGCGGCGCGGCGAAGAAAAAGGAATCTCTCGGAGGATTGATCAGGGGCATCAAATCTTTGCGCGACCATTTCGGAAAGGTCTACGTCAACATTGGTGAACCGGTGGAACTGGAGCCGATTCTGGACAGAATGCAACCGGCCTGGCGTGACTATGTGTCCGAGAATGGCGAGCGACCCGAGTGGCTGGGTGCAATTGTCGAGACACTTGGTACTGAGATCATGCAGGGTATTAACTCGGCTGCTGCCGTTACGCCCATTAGCCTGCTCGCCTACGTATTGCTCGCGACGCCAAAACAAACCATTGGGCTTGACGAGCTGCGTCGCCAGCTCGAACTGAGCCTCAAGATTCTACGCCGCTTTGTTTACTCGGACTCCGTAACGACGCCGGACTGGAGTGCCGATGAGATCATCGAACATGGCGAAAAGCTGCAGCTGATCAGCCGCTCAACGCATCCGATGGGCGAGGTCATTCGCATGACCGAGCAAACAGCCATCCTGATGACCTATTTTCGCAACAACATTTTGCACCTGCTTGCTGTGCCTGCGTCGGTTGCCTGCTGTTTTATCCAGGGGCGGCAGCTTCCGCATGATGAATTGCAGCGCCTCATACGGCTGATCTACCCGTTCATGAAGAAAGAGCTGTTCATGAAATGGGAGCAGGACGATATCGACGACGTAACCAGCGAGGCCATCCGGTCGCTGGTTGGCCTTGAGCTCCTGACCTACGGCGGTGACAGGAAGACGCTTGTAAGGCCGCCGTCCGGCTCCGCGAAAGCGTTTCAGCTGCTCATGCTCGGCCAGTCCATGGTGCCCATGCTGCAACGGTTCTACCTCGCCATCGCCATACTGGTGCGAAATGGGTCGGGTGTTCTGTCGCGCGCGCGGCTTGAGGTCATGTGTGAGCAGAGCGCTGAGCGCCTCTCGATGATTTACGGATTGCACTCACCCGACTTCTTTAACAAGACGCTATTTCACGATTTCATCCACAAACTTCAGGAGCTCCAGGTGTTAAGACGCAACGCCGACGGGCTGATTGAATTCGACGATGACCTGACGAACATCGGCGCTGACGCGCGGCTGGTGCTCGGGGAGGAAATCCGTCACAGCATCCTGTCGCTCACGGTGAACGCAGGATGAAGGTTGTCTCCCTGTACCGGTTTCTTGACGTTCAGGATCCGGAGACTTTTCGCGATCAACTGAAAACAATCTGCGATCAGCAGGGCCTGCTGGGCACCGTGCTGGTCGCGACTGAGGGATTCAACGGTACACTGGCAGGCAGCGAGGAATCGATACTTGCGGTTATGAACTGGATACGCGAGCGATTCGGCATCGATGAGGAACTCGATGCGCGCTGGACGGAGGCAAGTGAAGCGCCATTCCGGAAAATGCGCGTGAAGGTCAAACCGGAAATTGTCACGCTGGGCCGGCCCGACATCCTGCCCCACCAGCGCACCGGCGTGCACGTGGATGCCGCCAGGTGGAACGAATTGATAGCCGACCCCGACGTCCTGCTCGTCGATACGCGCAATCATTATGAGATTGAGGTCGGAACGTTTCCGGGCGCGCTCGACCCCGGCAATGACAGTTTTCGCGAATTCCCGGAGTTCGCGAAAGAACTCGCCGAGACATCGAAGGATCGACCGCTGGCGATGTTTTGCACAGGCGGCATACGCTGCGAAAAGGCAACGGCGCTGATGCTCGAACTGGGCTTCGAGCAGGTTTACCACCTGCAGGGAGGGATTCTGAACTACCTGTCGGAAGTTAGTGATACCGATAACCAGTGGCGCGGGGAATGCTTCGTATTCGACACGCGCGTGGCTGTCGACCGCGATCTCGCCGAAGGTGGCTATGTCCAGTGCCATGCCTGCCGGCGACCGCTGAGTACCCGGGATATGCAGTCGCCGGATTACCGCGAGGGGGTGTCCTGCCCGAGCTGCGTCAATGAAGCCGATGCAGACCGGCTTCTGCGCCTGGAAGAAAGGCGTAAACAGGTCGCACTGGCGGCACAACGGGGCGAGCGGCATATAGGCCCGAAAAGCTGAACCGGTCGCTTGCGCCGGGACCGAAGAAGGGCTAAAAGAACCGCTATGATTCAGCAAAGTCTACGAAATCGACTGTATTCGGCCCCGCGCCGGTGCTTCGGTGTGCTCGTGGTTTGCTGGCTCAATCTCGTTGTAACGCCTTGCGTTATGGCCATGCCGGCCGAGCAAGGCTGCCCGCATACGCCCGCAGTAGTCGAGCAGGCGAGCGGTCACCATGGCCATCACGCTGCAAGCGCGACACACGATTGTGTAACGTTAGCGTCGGAATGTTGTGACTTTGTCGATGCCAGCTTCGACACTCGTGGCGGCAAATTAAAAGATACGACCGACGATATCGCAATCACGGCGGTCACCCTGCCGTGGCTAGTGGACTACTCGTTTACCAGGCAGGCCGTCGTGACACCGCCACCCGACCCGGTCGGGTTCTCGCCACCCTTACACAAGCTCTATTGCGTCTACCTGGATTAGATAACTCCCCGTTGTAAGCCGTCTTTTTTCCGGTTTTCACCGCAGGAGTTATGCTGATGTTTTTCCCAACCGGGCAGTGGCCCGTAGTTCAACCCGTCCGTCGCGCCTTTGCGGCGGCGTCCCTGTGTTGCCTGGCTCTCGTTGCCGGCGCTTTAGTCATGCTGCCCGTGACTGGCCTGGCCGCTATCCCTCTCACGCTCGCCGAAGTCGAGGACCAGGTACTGGCCGCTGATCCGGGTCAGCAGGCCCTGCAGGCAAAAGCGGCGGCTTTGCTGGAGCGCGGCGTCGTCGCCAGCCAGTTGCCCGACCCAATGCTGCGAGTTGCGCTCAACAACTACCCCATACAATCGGGTGACTTTGCAACGGAAGGCATGACCAACGCCGCCATCGGTCTGATGCAGACGTTCCCGGCCGGTAAGTCGCGCTCAATCAATGAACGCCGTTTCCAGTGGCTGGCGAGCGAGATGCAGGAAAACGCCGAGGCGCGGGGTCGCAATGTCCTGGCCGCCGCGCGTCAGGCATGGCTCGAAGTGTATTACTGGGAGCAGGCACACAGGCTGGTTTCCGAGTCGCGCCCGTTTTTCGATGGCCTCGCGACGATCAGTCGGTCTCTGTATGCCGTTGGCCGCAAGAATCAGCAGGACGTGTTGCGCGCCGAGCTCGAGTTAAGCCGCCTTGACGACCGGCTCATCGAAATCGAGCGGCAGCGTTCGCGCGCGCGGGCGATGCTGGGTGAATGGATCGGGCTGGAAGCGTCGCGACCTGTCGCACCGAAGCTGCCTGCCTGGAACCAGGTGCCGGCTCTCGATGCGATGCAGGCGGAACTGCAACAACATCCGGTGCTGCGCGCGGCTCAGGCACAAATAGACGCGCAGGCCGCCGCTGTCGATCTGGCGAATGAGCGGTCGAAACCCAATTGGGCGCTTGATCTCGGCTACAGCTATCGCGATGGATACCAGCCCACCGGAGAGTCGCGCTCCGACTTCGTCAGCGTTGGCGTCACGGTCGGGCTGCCGTTTTTCCGCAAGAAATCGATCGACAGCAATCTGTCGGCGGCACTTCAGGACAGGTCAGCAGCCGAGGCGACGCGGGAGCAAACCCTGCGTGGACTGGGTAGCCAGTTGGCCGCGGAGTACGCGCGCTGGAACGACCTTGCACGGCGCCTCGATATTTACGATACACGGGTGCTCACGTTGTCGAGCAGTAATGCGGAAGCTTCGTTGCTGGCCTACCAAAGCGACCAGGGTGATTTTGCGAATGTTATGCGCGCCTATGTTGATGACCTGAACACCCGCCTGGACCACATACGACTGCAGGTTGAGCAGGCGCAGAGCTATGCCGTGCTGGCCAATCTCGGAGGATTACCACGATGAACAAGACAAATATCCTTGCCCTGGCTGTTCTCACGGCGCTCGGTATCGGCGTACTGATCGGTCGGGCAAGCAGTGATTCGACGGATGGCGCCGTCAATACGAGTGCCGGCGGCGAGCGCAGGATTCTTTATTGGGTTGCACCAATGGATCCCAACTACCGGCGTGATGAGCCTGGGAAGTCGCCCATGGGGATGGACCTTGTGCCTGTCTATGAGGACGAGGGCGTCGCTAAACCGGGTGTAGTGTCGATCGATCCGACGATCGTTAACAATCTCGGCGTACGCTCGGAGAAAGCACAATTTGGTCTGTTGCCACGCAAGATTTCTACGGTTGGCTACGTCGGTTATGACGAAAACACGGTGCATCATGTACATACGCGCGTCGAAGGGTGGATAGAAAAGCTGGTAACCAAGACCAGCGGCGACCCGGTGACGAAAGGACAGCTGCTGTTCGAGTTGTATTCCCGGACATTGGTCAATGCCCAGGAAGAATACCTGGCTGCTCTGCGCAGCAACAACAAACCGCTGCTGAAGGCGTCCGTGGACCGGCTGCAGGCCTTCGGCGTCGGTCCGCGTGAAATCGCGCGGCTGGAAAAAGAGAAGGCCGTCCGTCAACGCGTGCCTGTGTACGCCGAGATAGACGGCGTCATTGCCAACCTCGGTGTTCGCGAAGGCATATTCGTGACCCCGGCAACCGAAATCATGTCAGTCGCCAAACTCGACAGCATCTGGGTGCTGGCAGAAGTCTTCGAAAGGCAGGCTGCATGGGTCCGGACCGGGCAGGCCGCGACCGTAGAGCTCGACTACTTGCCCGGCAAGACCTGGAACGGCGTCGTCGACTATGTGTATCCGGAGCTCAATCCTGTAACGCGCACGCTCAAAGTTCGTATTCGATTCGAAAACGATGATGCAACGCTGCGGCCAAACATGTTTTCCCGCGTCACGATCCAGGGCGATGGTTTCGGCGAAGTCGTGCACGTACCGAGAGAGGCGGTTATACGTGGCGGCTCAGTGGATCGCGTGGTCATTGCTATGGGTAACGGTCGTTTCCGTGTCCAGCCCGTGAACATCGGTATTGAGTCAGGTGACCGAATAGCTATTCGCTCGGGTTTAAACGAGGGTGACGATGTTGTCGTATCCGCCCAGTTCCTGATTGACTCGGAGTCCAATATTGCGGCGGCATTGTCGCGCTTGGAGTCTTCGCAATGATCGCCGGCCTGATTCGATGGTCCATCGGCAACCGGGTTCTCGTTCTGACCGTGACATTTATGGTGACAGCCTGGGGTCTTTACGCGGTCAGTCGCACGCCTGTCGACGCGCTGCCGGACCTGTCGGACGTGCAAGTGATCATCAAGACCTCGTTCCCCGGTCAGGCGCCACAGCTGGTCGAGGACCAGGTGACCTATCCGCTGACCACGGCGATGCTGTCAGTACCCAAAGCCGTCAATGTGCGCGGCTATTCGTTTTTCGGCGACTCTTATGTCTACGTCATATTCGAAGACGGCACCGACCTGTACTGGGCGCGATCACGAGTACTCGAGTACCTGAGTCAGGTAGCCGATCGGCTACCGGCGAACGCCAAGCCGGCCCTGGGGCCGGATGCCACGGGCGTCGGTTGGGTATTCGAATATGCCTTGCGGGATCGCACGGGCCAGCACGACCTCGCGCAACTTCGCAGCTTGCAGGACTGGTTCCTGAAGTACGAGCTGCAAACAGTGCACGGTGTGGCGGAGGTGGCGACGATTGGTGGCATGGTGCGTCAATACCAGGTGGTCGTTGATCCGGACAAACTGCGCGCGTTTGGTATTCCCCTCGCTAAACTCAAAATGGCCATTCAGCAAGGCAACCAGGAAACCGGCGGCTCCGTCATCGAGATGGGCGAAGCGGAGTACATGGTGCGCGCTACCGGCTATTTGTCCGGTATTGAGGATCTCAGGGACATTCCATTGGGTGTCAACGCCGAAGGCACGCCGGTACTGTTGTCCGATGTGGCGGAAATTCGCATCGGCCCACAGATGCGCAGAGGCATCGCAGACCTCAACGGCGAAGGTGAAGTTGTTGGTGGCGTCATCATCATGCGTTCGGGTGAGAATGCACTGACGACTATCAATGACGTGAAAGAGCGTCTGCGTGAACTCGCAGCGGCCCTCCCGGACGGGGTCGAGATCGTCACGACCTACGACCGGTCCGGCCTGATCGATCGTGCCGTGACTAACCTGAAAAGCACGCTGGTCAAAGAATTCATAGCGGTCGCCCTGATTTGCGCAGTGTTCCTGTTCCACATGCGTTCATCAGCCGTGATCGTGCTGAGCCTGCCCGTCGGCATCCTCGTCGCATTCATCGTCATGAAACTGCAAGGAATTAACGCCAACATCATGTCATTGGGCGGTATTGCGATCGCCATCGGCGTGATGGTGGATGCCTCGATTGTCATGGTCGAAAATGTGCACAAGCACATCGAGAAGGAAGCACTCACCGATGAAAATCGATGGCGAATTATTGCCGATGCAGCGACTGAAGTTGGCCGACCCATATTCTTCTCGCTGCTGATCATCACGCTGAGCTTCTTGCCCGTGTTCGCACTGGAGGCGCAGGAAGGCCGATTGTTTGCGCCGCTGGCGTACACCAAGACCTACGCCATGGCTGCTGCCGCGGGCATCTCGGTGACGCTCGTTCCCGTGCTGATGGGTTACTTTATCCGCGGCAGAATTACGCCGGAGCATCGGCACCCTGTCAGTCGTTCGCTGATCGCGCTGTATCGCCCGGTCATCCATGCTGTCGTTCGATACCCCAGGGAGACATTGGCGATAGCGGGAGTGATCTTTTTGATCGGGCTTTGGCCGGCGACGCAGCTGGGATCGGAATTCATGCCGCCGCTGGATGAAGGTGACCTCATGTACATGCCGACCACCTATCCCGGCATTTCGATCGACAAAGCGCGGGAGATGCTGCAGCACACGGACAGGATGATCTCGAAGCTGCCCGAGGTGAGAAGCGTTTTTGGCAAAATCGGTCGTGCAGAGACGGCGACCGACCCCGCACCATTAACGATGATCGAAACGGTGATACAGCTCAAGCCTCGTGAGGAGTGGCGGGCGGGCATGACGCCGGAGAAGTTGCGGGCTGAGCTCGATCGGACCGTTCAATACACGGGCCTTACCAATGCTTGGGTCATGCCAATCAAAACACGCATCGACATGCTCGCCACCGGTATCAAGACTCCCGTGGGCATAAAAGTCGCCGGACCGGACCTGAAGGTGATCGAGCGCATCGGTCAGGATCTTGAACGGGTCATTGCGGGAATCGACGGCACCGCATCAGTCTATTCGGAGCGCGTTGCCGGCGGTCGTTATGTCGATGTTGACATCGACAGGCACCGCGCTTCGCGATTCGGACTTAACATCAATGACGTACAGGACGTGGTGCGATCAGCCGTCGGTGGTATGAACGTAACGCAGACAATCGAAGGTCGCGAACGTTATCCGGTGAACGTGCGCTATCCGCAGAGCGCGCGAGATTCCGTGCAGAAACTTCGGTTGCTACCGATTGTGACGCCAAGTGGCGCGCGGATAGCATTGGCGGACGTGGCGGATGTGCGGGTCGTTGATGGACCGCCCGCCATCAAAAGCGAGAATGCCCGTCTGAATGGCTGGACCTATGTTGATATCGTCGACCGTGATCTTGGATCCTACGTTGCCGAGGCGCAGCGCGTGGTAGCGAATACTGTGAAGCTACCGGCCGGGTATTCACTGGCCTGGTCCGGCCAGTACGAATACATGGTGCGGGCGAAAGAACGGCTGTCGATTGTAGGACCTGTAACACTCGCGATTATCATCCTGCTGCTGTACATCAGTTTCCGCCGCTTTGCTGAAGTCGCGATTATCATCGGCACTTTGCCGATGGCGCTCATCGGCGGCCTCTGGTTGTTGTACTTGCTGGACTATGATTTGTCGGTGGCTGTCGGGGTCGGCTTTATCGCACTGGCGGGCCTTGCCGTAGAAATCGGCGTCATAATGCTGGTCTATCTCAACCAATCGATTCGACAACAACGGGTGAGGGCGGAAGCTGAAGGCCGGGACTATTCGCGCGATGACATGCGGCAGGCGGTCACGGACGGTGCTGTACTCCGCGTGCGACCGATCTTGATGACAGTAGCATCGACGACGGTTGGCTTGTTGCCCATCATGCTGGGTAGCGGAACGGGGTCCGAAGTGATGCAGCGTATCGCTGCCCCGATGGTCGGCGGCCTGATCAGTGCCACGCTGCTAACGCTCGTGGTTATTCCCGCCTTGTATTTGCTCTGGCGCGGCGGGCATTTTGCGAAAGGTGATTGATGAAAGCTGAAATCGAAACATCGCTGGATCCTGTGTGCGGCATGACGGTAAAGCTGCCGTCCACCCACCATCATGACTATGCAGGCACGGCGTATCATTTTTGCTGTGCTGGCTGCCGAACCAAGTTCATGGCCGATCCAGCGCATTACCTGCGCCCCAGGCAGGATGCAGAGCCGCAGACGGTCGAAGGCGCGAGTGCCTACACCTGTCCGATGCATCCCGAAATCGCCCAGGACGAGCCGGGCACCTGCCCGATCTGCGGGATGGCTCTCGAACCCGTCATGGTCAGCCTGGACGACGGCGACAATCCGGAGCTTGTGGATATGACTCGTCGCTTTTGGATCAGCGCGGCGCTCTCGATCGTGGTCGTGATTCTCGCGATGGGAGAAATGGTCGGCATGTCTTTCAGTCGACTCGCATCACCGCGGGTTTTGACGTGGATCGAGCTTGCACTCGCGACCCCCGTCGTTGTCTGGGGCGGGTGGCCATTCTTCATCCGCGGGTGGCAGTCCCTGGTAACCCGCAATCTCAACATGTTTACCCTGATCGCGCTTGGCACGGGCGTTGCCTTTGTCTATAGCGTTGCGGCGACCATTGCTCCGGACGCTTTCCCGGCAGCATTCCAGGACGCACACGGCGAAGTTGCAGTCTATTTTGAAGCTGCCGCCGTCATCATCACCCTGGTTTTGCTTGGCCAGGTCATGGAACTGCGGGCACGGCATCGAACCGGCGCCGCTATTCGGGCCCTGCTGCAACTCGTCCCCACGACGGCGCGGCGCATCGAAGCGGATGGCAGCGAGCGCGATGTGTCTCTCGATGATGTCCGGGTTGGCGATCGACTCCGGGTAAGACCGGGCGAAAAGATGCCGGTGGATGGAATCGTCATTGAGGGAACCAGTTCGGTTGACGAGTCCATGATCAGCGGTGAGCCGATTCCGGTCGAGAAATCCGCGGGTGACAAGGTCGTCGGTGCGACGATCAATGGTATTGGCGGGATGGTCATCGAGGCGCGGCGCGTGGGGACGGATACCCTGCTCTCGAAGATCGTGCAAATGGTCGCGGCCGCGCAACGAAGCCGGGCACCGATACAGAAGCTGGCTGACGTGGTGGCAGGTTACTTCGTGCCGATCGTCATGCTTGCAGCTGTTGTGACATTCATTACCTGGGCAGCGGTCGGACCTGCGCCCGCCCTGGCCTATGCGTTGATTAACGCAGTTGCTGTGCTGATTATCGCCTGTCCATGTGCGCTGGGTCTCGCGACGCCGATGTCCATCATGACGGCG
>Ga0224510_10001239_pt1 | contig 17262 bp, 12 predicted proteins | sample SF_May12_sed_USG_FD_170161 | JGI IMG/M metagenome (GOLD analysis project Ga0224510, IMG submission 170161) | Sediment microbial communities from San Francisco Bay, California, United States - SF_May12_sed_USGS_4_1 | ecosystem: Environmental > Aquatic > Marine > Sediment | place: USA: California... | reverse complement strand
GTCGCCCGCGCTCTCGGTGGGCCGGCGATGAGCTTCGACACCGAAGTTCCGATGAGTCTGTTCGACATAGCACGCGACCCGATCCAAGTGGAGTCGAAGAGCGTTCTCGCCTGACCGCTCGAGGAGGCGGGCATTACTAGGAGGCGGCCGGAAGCGCCCGCTCCTGCCGCAATCCCCACGCCGTCACCGCCATCCCGACCAGGACGACCGCGAACATCACCAGCGCCGTGTCGTGAATCCCGGCCACCTGAATCTCCGGAGGAGCCGAAGCGGCATCACCCGTGAGCGAACCTCCAGCCCGGGCCGTGACCCGCGCCGCCCACACCGAACCGAGGATCGCGATCCCGGACACTTGGCCGAGCAGTCGGGTCAACGTCAGGATCCCTCCCGCCACCCCCATGTATTCGCGAGGGACCGCCCCCATGATCGCCGAGTTGTTCGGTGACTGAAACAGGCCGACGCCCAGACCCACGGGGATCGCAAGCGCGGCAAATGTCAGGAAGGACGTGTCGGTTCCAAGTGTTCGGAACGCCGCGAACGATACGGCGAGCACGACGAGACCCAGCATCGTGATCTTGCGAATGCCGATCCTGTCGGACCAACTGCCCGAGAGCGGCGACACCACACCGAGCACGAGGGGTGCAATGCCGAGCGCAAGGCCGGTCATTCTCGTGTCGTATCCGAGCACCCCTTCCAGGTAGAAGGGGAGGAGAAAGAAGACTGCCGACAGCGCTACGAACACGAGATACCCCGACGCGATGCTGACCGCCAACACCGGATCTCTGAGGAGACGCAGGTCCAGCATCGGAGACGAAACGCGGCGCTCGATCCTCACGAAAACGAGCCCGGCCAGGAGTCCGACGGCGAACAGGGCGAGGATGGCGGGGGAGCGATACCCCGCCGTCTGGCCGGCAGTCACGGCGAGCGCCACACACAACAAAGCGGTGCTCAGCGCCGCCGCCCCGGCGACGTCGAATCGCTGTCCCCCCGCCGGAGGTGTATCGGGAACGTGGCGGATAGAGAGCCACACGCCAATGGCTCCGACGGGGAGGTTCACGAAGAAGATCGCCCGCCAATCGAAGGCCGCAATCAGGAGACCGCCCACCACAGGACCGGTGATGATCCCCACGGATACGAACGTTCCGATGAGCCCGAGAGCCTTACCCCGCTCCGAGGGTGGAAACGCCTCGGTGAGAATGGCCGACCCCAGAGCGAGGACCATCACCGCGCCGACCGCCTGGAGCACTCTGAACGCGATCAGCGCGCCGACGGTGGGAGCGAGACCGCACAGTCCCGACGCCACCGTGAATACGACGAACCCGGCCGTATAGATCCGCTTCTTGCCGACGATGTCGCCCCACCGTCCGACGCCCAGCGTGAGGGTCGCCAGGGTGAGGAGATAGCCCACCGCCACCCACTGGACCACCGGGAGGGTCGTCGAGAGTTGCTGGCGGATGGTCGGCAGGGCGATGTTGACGATCGACCCGTCGATCGTCGCCAGGAGGACTCCGACGCCGATGGCAGACAGGACCTTCCACTTCTTCGAGTAGTCGACCTCGTGCACCGCGGCACACTACAGGCCATTCGTCAGCCGACTATCGAGGCCATCGTTTCGAGAAGTGGAGGTGGACCGGAGACCAGCATCGTCGTGATGACCGTGTCCTGCCATCGAGGCAACTCGTCGCGGATCTTGGCCGGTGGCCCTACGAGTGCGACGTCTTCGATCATCTGAAGCGGGATGGAGGCGATGGCTGCGGCCTTGTCTCCGGCCAGATACAGCTGCTGGATGCGCTCGGCCTCCGCCTCGTAGCCCATCCTGGCGATGACGTCGTAATGGAAGTTCGCCCCTTTCGCTCCCATGCCACCCACGTAGAGGGCGAGCATGGGTCTGATCTGGTCGGCGGCGTCCTCCGGATCGGCGCTCACGATCACCGGCACCGGGCAGACGACTTCGAACGTTTCCGAATCATGGCGAGCGCCTCTCTGGACGAACCCTTCGGCGAGTGCAGCCCGGTAGAAGGCGTCGGAGGACGGTGAGAACCAAAACGGGAGCCAACCGTCTGCAATCTCGGCTGCGAGCGCGACGTTCCTGGGTCCTTCGGCGGCGAGCATGATGGGGAGGTCGGTGCGAAGAGGGTGGACCGTCGACTTCAGCGCCTTGCCCAATCCGGCTCCGCCCGGGTGAGGGAGCTGGTAATGCTCGCCTTCGAACGTCACTGGTTCCTCACGGGCGAAGACGCGTCGCACGATGTCCACGTACTCCCTGGTGCGACCCAGCGGTTTGGGATATGGCTGGCCATACCAACCTTCGACGACCTGGGGACCGGAGACACCGAGACCGAGGACGAAGCGGCCGCCCGAGAGATGGTCCATCGTCATGGCGGCCATGGCGGTGGCGGTGGGCGTGCGTGCCGCCATCTGGGCGATGGCCGTACCGAGCCTGATGCGTGACGTCGACGCTCCCCACCAGGCCAGCGGGGTGAGCGCATCGGACCCGTACGCCTCGGCGGTCCACACCGAGTCGAACCCGAGGCGTTCCGCCGCTGCTATCTGCTCGTCGATACCCGTGGGTGGGCCGGCACCCCAGTACCCCGTCATCAGTCCGAGTTTCATGTGTACCTCTCGATCTCGAGGAGGACACTACAGAGCCGCATTCGTGAGCGACCCTGGAGGACGGTCAAGCCGTCAGAGCGACCTGGGCCCAGTCGTCGAGGGCGTCGGCGATGCCCGCAGTCTCGATGTGAGAGATATCGAATCGAGCATTGTCGAGTTCGAATCTCGCATCGACGAGGACTCGAGCGCTGTGCACGATCGTCGTGGGTGTGATTCCGTCGGCGGCACCCGGGGTGTGATGGTTGGCCACCGCTTCCACCACACCCGATGGCAGGTCCCAGACCGCACACAGATACCCGCCGAGATCGGCATGAGTGGCGCCAAATCGAGCCCGTTCGTCGTTGAGACGATTCAGATGATCGATCGCCAGGTAGTCCTTGCGCCAGTTCTGGAACAGGACGAGGTCGCCGATGTCATGAAGCAGACCGGCCAACTGGCTCTCTTCCACGGCTGCTCGGCCCAGGCCGGCGTGGAGCGCGAGCGCCCGGGCGACCCGTGATACATGGAGCGACTCCTGCCACAAGCCTTCGATGAGCTTGCGGTCGAGCCCCTGCGCCTGCTGGAAGACACCGACGGCCAGCACGAGCGACGTGATCGTGTTCATCCCGAGGAGCGCGGTCGCCTGTGCGACGTCGCCGACTTCGGTGCGTAGCCCGAAGAGTGCAGAGTTCACGACCTGGAGCACCTTCACCGAGGTCGCCGGGTCGTTCTTGATGAGTGCACCCACGGCGGCCAGCGACGGGTCGCTCGAGCGCAACTCCTCCTGGATCTTGACGTAGACGTCGGGCAGTGTGGGCAGCTTGGTGGAGCCGTTCACCAGCTCCGAGAGCCTTTGGGAGGAAACGCGGCCCCGCATGTGGGTCGTGGCAAGCACGGCCACCCGGAGCTTCTCCGCGTCGAACGGACGCCACAGGTAATGCTCGGCCAGCCCGCTCCGGGCTGCGTTGCGATCACCGGTCACCAGTAGGCGGGCGACCTGTGGATGATCGACCGCGACCTCGCGCAGGACGCCAACCGTCCGATCCGTGGGTGACGTCGCCCCGGCGATGACCACCTGATATCCGCCGGCCCGCAGCGCGGTGAGTCCCTCTTCCGGTGTCGATGCGATCGTTGCCTGAATGCCACCTGTGGCACGGGTGACGAACTGCTGGAACTCGGCCAGAACGCGAGGATCGTCGTCGATGAAAAGGGCCTGCACACTCATTCCCCACTCCTGGAACTACGAGAAGAATTCGAGGTTCCGGTCGGCGGGTGCCCTCGCCACTTAACGCAAGGCCGCCCGGCTTCCCCAGCGTTCCACCGCCAGGACGATCACCAGTCCGACGAAGGCGATTCCGAGTGCCGCCATTCCCGTTGCGGCGGAAGGCGGCGCTTCCAGACTCCGAGACGCATCCTGCCAAGGCCACAAAGCGCGCAGAGAGCCGATCATCAACCCCACGAGGACTGCCATCGTCAGGTCGTGATGACGCGTCAGGGCCGCGGTCAGGAGGAGCGAAAAGGTCCCGAGACCCACGGCGGCGCCGGCCATGAAGACGAGTACGTAGAGCAGGTTCCGGTCGTTGACGGCGGCGATCGTGGGTGTGTACATGCCGAGGACCAACAGCAGGAAAGCACCGCTCACACCTGGAAGGATCATGGCACAGATGGCCACGGCGGCCGCCAAGAAGACCTGGACCAGGCTCGGGTCCTCCACGGTGCCCGGCGGGAGCCCGGTGAGGACGTAAGCGATCACTGCCGCCGCCAGACCTGGGAGAATCTGGCGTGATGACCGATGGAGGATGCGGCGGAGCGGGATCGTGATCGAGGCAGCCACCATGCCCAGGAAGAGGGCTCGTGACTGGGATGGAAAGCGCTCCAAGAACGTCTCGATGCCTGCTGCGGCCACCACCAGCGCCGTTGCGATGCCCGCCAGCAGCGGCACCACCATCCGCCACTCCACTTCGCCGAGCCGAGTTCGGAAACCCTCCACGTCGCCGCGTATCAGCATGATGCCGGACTTGAAGGCAGCCCCGATCGAAGCCAGCAGCCGCTCGTAGATGCCGACGGCGAGCGCCACCGTGCCGCCGCTGACGCCGGGCACCGAATCTGCGGCGCCCATGAGCAAGCCGTGGACAACGTGAATCAAGGGGCGAGTAGTCATCGGCGACAAGTTAACCCGCTTCGCTCGAGATGCAGGCAAGGATGGAGCCGGGCACGCTGGGGGCGGCGGACCGGACTCGGGCGCTTTACCCTTGGGAGACGATGAAGTTCCTCAACGACCTCCTGCCGAGCCACGACCTCACCTACTCGGACGTCTTCTTGGCCCCGACTTTCAGCACGGCCGGCTCGCGCATGGACACCGACCTGGCGACACCCGACGGAATCGGGACCACGATCCCGGTCGTCGTGGCCAACATGACTGCCGTTGCGGGTCGCAGGATGGCCGAGACGGTGGCCCGGCGAGGTGGCATTGCCGTGTTCCCCCAAGACGTTCCGGCGGGGGCGATCGCCGACATGACCAACTCGGTGAAGCGCTCACACACCGTGCTCGACACACCCATCACGCTGAGCCCCATGGACACGATCAACAACGCCATCGACCTCATCTACAAGCGGTCCCATGGTGCCATCGTCGTCGTGGACGACGACGGGCACCCGGTGGGTATCTACACCGAGGCCGATGGCGCCGGGTTCGACCGCTTCACGCCGCTCTATGAGGTGATGCGCAGAGACCCGATCACCCTCGATGCCAGCCTGGGAATCGAGGAGATGTTCTCGGAACTGGTGGACAAACGGATCCACCTCGCTCCGGTCGTCGACGCGTCGGGTCGTCTCGCCGGTGTGATCTCGGAGAAGGGTGCGCTGCGTGCCACGGTCTACAAACCGGCGGTGGATGCATCCGGTTCGCTGCTGGTGGCGGCCGCGGTGGGTGTGAACGGTGACGTGGGCTCGGTTGCGAAAGAGCTTGTCGAAGCGGGCGTCGATGTGATCGTGGTGGACACCGCCCACGGCCACCAGCAGAAGATGATGGAGGCGCTCACCACCGTGAGGAGGGCCGCACCCGATCTCCCGATCACGGCGGGAAACGTTGTCACTGCCCAGGGCGCCATCGACCTCATCGACGCCGGCGCCGACATCGTCAAGGTCGGTGTGGGGCCCGGGGCAATGTGTACAACCAGGATGATGACCGGAGTGGGGAGACCCCAGTTCTCGGCCGTTCACGAGTGCTCGGTTGCTGCGAGGAGCCGAGGCAAACACGTATGGGCGGACGGCGGCGTCCGCTACCCCCGCGACGTAGCGCTGGCGTTGGCCGCCGGCGCGTCCAACGTGATGATCGGCTCGTGGTTCGCGGGGACGTACGAATCTGCGGCGGACACGTTGCGCGACTCCGACGGCCGTCTCTACAAGGAGAACTACGGGATGGCGTCCAAGCGGGCCGTCACCAACCGGTCCCGCGGTGAATCTGCGTTCCAGCGAGCTCGAAAAGAACTGTTCGAAGAAGGCATCTCGTCGTCGCGGATGTATCTGTCGGCGGGCGAACCCGGTGTGGAGGACATCATCGACCGGATCGTGATGGGCGTGCGGTCGGCCTTCACGTACGTGGGTGCCCGCACTGTGGAGGAGTTCTCGGAGAACGCGGTTGTGGGGATCCAATCGATGAGCGGATACACCGAGGGCAAGCCACTCGACACCAGCTGGTGACGGTCACCGCTTGACGATCACATACATCTCGTCGTTGAACCACACCGCTCCATGACGGTCGATGACCCGGTTGGTGGCGTCCAGATAGGTGCCGCCGGCCATCGCCGCGGACAGCCTGGGCTCGTCGATCTGGGCCACATAGGCTGCTGCCGTGAACGCCGCCACCAATGTGGACGTACCGATGTGCTCGGTCTCATCCGACGGCATCGTGTGCAGGCGATAGCTGAACAGTGCTTCCTCGTCGCTCAGGTTCGGAAGGGCGAATCCGTCTCCGAGACGATTGCGAGCTTCGGCGAGGATCTCCGCCCGGCGATGTGGGAATGGATGCTCGCCGGGCCACACACCTTGCACGATCTCCAAACCCGGATCGTTGCCGTACGAATGAACTCCGACGAGCCGGCCTCCGGGAACCAGGGCTCGGGCCAGGGGAGCGAGGACGCCTCCCACCTTCTTGTCCACGCTGGTCCGGGCGCGGTAACTCTGGGCGGCGATGACCAGGTCGAATCCGGTGGGTTCGGTCCCAGGTTTGGGGATGAGAGAACGCAACAAGAACTCACGGTCGCGCCGGTACAGGACCAGTACCGCTGGGCGTTCGTATACGGGATTGCCCGAAATGGGGCTGGTCTTGACACGCCAGTCATCGGCGAGCGTTGGGAGAAGCTCGCGAATCTGGTCGGTGAAGTCGAGGCTCGTGCTTCCCTCCAGGGCGACGTCTCGCCATACCGGAGTCGCTCCTTCGTTCGACGGCGTCAGCGTCGGGGCCTCCGAGAATCTCATGTTCGTGATCACGAATACGGTCTCGGGGTGTTCGGTCAGGCGGTCGGGCAGCTTGGCGAGTGCCTGCCGTACGTCCTCGATGGAGATCTCTTTTGCCACGACCAGCCACGGGATGTGGGGAAGTGAACGATGCAGCCGTCGCATGAGGTGGGTCAGGACGGTTGCATCTCCCATCCCGGCATCGAGCACCCGCAGGCCTGGCGGCTGGATCTCGATGAGCTCCGCCTGCTCCCCGAGTCTTTCGGCCACCCGTGGTTTCTCGTCGGTGGCCGTTACGAACATCGTGTACGCGGCCCTCGTGTCGAAGAATCGACCGGTCATCGGCGTGTCTGCCATGGCCGCGAGCGTAGGCGCAACACCGCCGTCATGGGTTCTCCGGCCAGGCGTGTTTCGGGTACCGGCCTGCCATCTCCTTTCGAACCTCCTGCCAGCTCCCCTCCCAGAACCCGGCGAGGTCCTTCGTGACCTGCACCGGTCTGCGAGCCGGGGAGAGCATGACCACGACAAGTGGCCGGCCCCCGATCTCTGGCGTCGAACGCATACCGAAGAAGTCTTGGACCGGGGCCGAGATCGACGGTTCATCGCCCGAATAGTCGACGGCGACGTGTCGTCCGGAACCCAGCGTGACGTGGGTGGGGAACCGGCTGTCGAGGCGTTGGCGGAGCCGGTGATCGAGTTCCCTGCCGAGGAGCCGATCGACATCGAGACCGCGAAGGTCGTCGATGCTCGTCATGGCTCCGAGGTCGTGTGCCAACCGTTCGTCGAGCATCGCCAGCAAAGCCTGCTCCGACCAGTCGGGCCAGCCCTCATCTGGTTCGGAGGTTCTGGCGAAAGCAACGCGCTGTCTCAGCGGGGACGATTCGGGGAACAGCAAGGAGGGCTCTCTTCGAATTCGGGCAGCGAAGGCCGCCGCTACGTCCGCGCCCGGCGGGGGGCGTCGTTCCACCTCGGACAGGACGACCCCGCCGATACGCGTGGTGAGCCGCTCAACGAGTCGAGCATCAACCCAACGCAGCGCAGCCGACGACTCCACGTCGGACGAGAAAGACGACTCGACTTCGGTTTCGTCGAGGGCCGCCGCCAGCCGTATCCGGGCGTCCTTCCTCTTGCCGTCGATGTCGGCGACGACGAGGAAGCGACTCGCTGCGAGCTCGTCGCCGGAAGGTATCCACGCACTCTGACCGGTGCGCAGCTGGAATCGGCCTGGGGTTCCTCTGCGGACGGCGAGCCTGTCGGGAAACGCGAGCGCCAGCACCGCCGCCGACCGGTCGGCGGCCGGGTCGTCGATGTCTGCACCAACCCTGCGCCCGAGATCCTCTGCAGTCCGACGGACCCGGTCGAGCCCGCGTCTGTCGGCTAGTCGATGGCCTCTCCTTCCCGCCACGGCTTCCACTCGTTGGGCGATATCGACCGGCAGTTCGTTGCGTGGTCCTCGGAACGGGTCTCGTTCGTCGATCAGTGCCGCCAGCACGCAGGCGAGGCCGGCATCTGGGCCGGCGGCCGCCACCATGTGGGCGAGCCTCGGGTGAAGGGGGAGTGCTGCCATCTCGCGTCCAATGGGGGTGAGGTTCGCCACCTGGTCGACCGCTCCCAGCCGCTCGAGGAGCGTCATCGCCTCTTCGACTGCCCGCGGTCCGGGTTGGTCTAGGAATGTGAGCTGAGCGGGCGAACCAACGCCCCACAGTTTCAACTCGAGCATGAACCTCGCGAGGTCGACGGCGACTATCTCGGGTTCGATGTGCGCCTTTCGGGTGCCGTGCTCGACCTTGGACCACAGCCGGTAGGTAACACCCGGCCCGAGGCGCCCGGCCCGGCCCGAACGTTGGTCGGCGGATGCCCGTGAAATCGAGATCGTCTGGAGCCGGGTCATGCCGGTGCGGGGGTCGAACCGGGGCGCTCGCGCCAGACCGGAGTCGATCACCACGGACACACCCTCGACCGTGAGGCTGCTTTCGGCGATGTCGGTTGAGAGAACCACTTTGCGCCAGTCGGTGGGACTCACCGCCGCGTCTTGCTCGGCCACGGGCAGTGAACCGTGCAGACGGTGGATTTCGCATCCGACACCTGCTCCCTCCAACTTCCCGGCCACCCTCTCTATCTCACCGATTCCCGGCAGGAAGACGAGGATGTCGCCGAGATCGGTGTCAAGCGACCGCAGGACCGTCGACACGACGTGGTCCTCGAGTCGCGTCTGGCGTTTGGCCGGGCGCCACCGGATATCCACCGGGTGAAGTGAGCCTTGTGCCGATATGGACGGCGCGCCGAGGACCTCACCGATTCGGTCGGCGTCGAGCGTCGCGGACATGATGAGCACAGCCAGATCCGGTCGGAGTGAAGCCCGGGCGTCCAGCGTGAACGCCAATCCCAGATCGGTCTGGAGGTTGCGTTCGTGGAATTCGTCGAAGATCACCAAACCGACGCCTTCGAGCTCGGGGTCCCGCTGTAGCCGGCGCGTGAGGACGCCTTCGGTGACCACTTCGATCCGTGTCGTCGGTCCGGTCCGTCGATCGTCTCTGGTCACGTATCCGACCGTCTCGCCAACTTCCTCACCCAGGAGGTGAGCCATCCGACGCGCCGCCGCCCGGGTGGGGAGCCGGCGCGGTTCGAGCATGAGTGTCTTTCCTCTGCCGGGAATCCCCTTTTCGAGGAGGCGGATGGGAACCAACGTCGTTTTGCCCGACCCCGGAGGAGACACGAGCACTGCGCCACCGGAGGTCGCCAAGGCGTCAGCCAGTTCGTCCATGACATGTTCAACGGGAAGACTCATCGGCGGCGAGGCTATCGGTTTCTCCGAGTTCGCGAAGAAACCTGGCGCGGGACGCCTCGGCGGGGTACCTTTTTTCTCGTGGTCCAGTCGTTTCAGGGCAAGTTGACACTCGGTGATGGTTCGATTGTCAACGCCGTGCTCAACATCGGCGACGACGTGCTCACGGTGGGAGCGGAGGGGGCCACGGTCGGCTCCTGGCCCCTCAAGTACTGCCGGGTGGCCCGCAAGTCTGAGACCGAGTTCGCCCTTTCGATCGACGGCGAGCCGACGTCGTTCGTCCCTGCCGACCCGTACCGCTTCGCCATGGTCGCTGCCGAGAAGTTCCATGGTTCGAGCATCGCCGACAGGATCGGGGTGATCCGCTCGATGCCACTCGAGGAGCCCGAGCCCGCGGTCACCACGACCCTGGAAGCGGAACCGGTGGCGGAGCTAGGCACGCAGCGACCACTGCCGTGGGCCGGAATCGTCGGGGCGACCGTTCTGATCGGGGCGATCGCGCTGGGGGTGTGGGTCATGACCTCGAACCAGGAGCCGGAGCCCGTCGTCATCGTCGCGCCGACCACCACCGTGCTCCAAGAACCGCGGGAGCCAGAGGTCTTCACACTCACACCGGATGGACTTCGGCGACGCTGGAATGACCAGGCGACGCTGTTGCGTGGCGTCCCGGTGATCGGGGGGAGGTTCGGTGCTGGTCGGTTCGAACACCCTCTCTCCGACGAGGTGACATTGTCCGGGACAACCGATGCCGATGGAACCGTGAAGACGATGAAGCTGGCGATCACGCCCACGGCCGACCCTGACGCTACGCGGGCCACACTGGCGTACATGGGCGTGGCCATGTTGACGGCCGATCCGACGCTGACGGTGTCCGATCGCACACGCCTCATCCAACTCGCCGGCCTTGTCGGGTTCCCGGGTCCCGACCTCGATCTGGAAGGTCTCGATGGTGAGGTGGTCGAGAACGGCATCCGCTACTGGCTCCGGTTCCTCGACGTCGAGGGCACCGAATCGGACCTCCTGATCTTCGGCATCGATCCCGCCGACTGAGTTGTCCCCCACGTAGTGGGGGAAGGTAGGTGGAATGCTCAACGCGGAACCACCCTGTGAGGTGAGCAACCGAGACCCGCCGGCACTCGAAGACTCGCAACCGCGCCCATCCGGGACAGGTGGCACACAAGACACCCGTCTCCCGCGTTGAGAAGCCCCCTACCCGCAGCGCTTCGCTTGCGGGTCCCTTCCCCCCTCGCTTCGCTCCGGGGGACAACCGGCTGTTGTCCCCCACGAAGTGGGGGAAGGTCCCTGCCAGCGACCGGAGGGAGCTGGGAGGTAGGGGGCATGCTCAACGTGAGATGCGCGTGTGAGGTGAACAAGCGAAACCCGCCGGCACTCAGAAACTCGCAACGGCGCCCGCCCGCGAAACGACGGCACCCAAGAAACCCGTCTCCAGCCTTGAGAGGCCCCTTCCCCCCTCGCTTCGCTCCGGGGGACAACTGTTTCGTTCCGAGGTTCTTGCGCTCGGGTGGGGATGGGGTAGCCTGGCGGTTCCGGCCGACCGGCTGGAATCCCCCCTTTTCCTTCGGAGGTCATCGATGCGCGCCTTCGCGTCGTACCTTGCCGCCGTCGCCACCCTGGCCATGTTCGTCATGGTCGGTGGGGCCTCGTTCGGTCAGGCAACATCCCAAGCCGGAATTCGCATCCCCGCGGACTCGGACGCCTTTGCGTCTCTCACCCAACTCAACACCGTGCTGGCGTCGGATCCGGCGATGGTGGCGTTCACAGGATGCGAGGTTCCCAGGGCAGACGCGACATGTGGACCCCTCTCGTTTCGGGGCGTCGATCCTGTTCCCATCGATCCCAGGTTGCTCGTCCCGGAGACCGTCGAAAGTGTCGAAGACTGGCGGCCGCTCGTCGCGTCGTTCTTCGAGCCGGGCGACGTGGACCGGGCCCTCCAGATCATCGCCTGCGAGTCTGGCGGCAACCCCATCGCCCAAAACCCCGTCAGCACGGCCCGCGGGCTCTTTCAACATCTCGGGTCGGAATGGGATCGCCGGACGGAGTTGTCAGGGTGGTTCGGTGCGGATATCGACGATCCGGTAGCTAACGTTGCCGTAGGAGCCTGGCTCGTGTACGAGGGGGGCGGATGGTCACACTGGAACGCGTCGTCGCATTGCTGGTGACACCGACCGTGACATCTGCAACGATTTGGGGAATCCTCCATCAAGGCGCGCCTGCGGGCCGCCGATGGTGTTGTGAACGCTAGCGCTCGAAGGCAAGACCGATGATTGGGACGTTCCCGGGGAAGCTGGCCCTGATGGAAGGGGATGAGGTCGACGTCGACCTCGAGATCTCCGGTGGTCGGCTGCGCCTCACGACCGGCGTCTCCGAGATCGGATCCTGGCCCCTGGAATCGTGTGCGCTCAACGCCCTCCCCGACGGTTCGTACGAACTGCTGGTTGATGATGAACATGTTTCGTTCCATCCCGATCATCCGGAAGCATTCGCGGCCGTAGTGGCCAAGATGGCGCCGGTCGAGGACTCGCGTTTCGACCTTGAAGCCGCACTCGACCAGGTGCTGGGCGGTCCAGCCGTCGACTATGAGGTTCCTGGACTCGACGGAGACTCTGCCGACGAGATCGCCGTCACGCTCGAAGCGCTGTTCGCCACCGCTTTCCCCGAGTACGACCCAGAAACCGAAGAGGCGACCGAGGACGCCGATCCCGCCGAGGAGGTTGTGGAGGAAGACGAGGCCCCAGAAGCCTGGGCGGATCCGGTTGGTGAGGCTCCCGAAGAAATGGAGGCGGAACGCCCGAAACCAACCTTCGAGGCTGAGACCATCGAGGTCGGGGACTCGACGGACGAGTTCTCGGGTACCGCCCCCGAAGCCGACGATACGGTGATCGGCGGCGAATCCGGATGGAACACGGAGTCACCAGAGGACGAGTGGTCCCATTACGACGTGCCGGCCTGGACCCCCCAGGAGGAGACCGAGGACGATGACGGTGAGGAAGTGGCCGACTCCGTCGTGGACGACGGGTGGGGTGCAGCGCTTCCCGAAGACATCAACTCCGGCTCCAGTCACATCAGTTCCGTCGCCGATCAAACGGATCACCGTGTCGAATCGGACAGCCGGTGGAATCCGGCCCCCGACTCGTGGGCGCCCGACTCCGTCCAGCACGTCAGCCCAGCCGCCTCCCATGAGTTGCCGGCGTCCTACGAACCTGCCGCTTCCTACGAATCCCCAGGCGACCCGACCGACGGGCCACTGAGGGAGAGTCGCGGTTTTGATCTCGATGCCGCCGTGGCTCACGCCGGCTACGACGAGGATGGCGAACTCGATCCCGTCTATGACGAACCCGACCGGGTGGAGCGACCGTCGGGCATGTTCTCGAAGACCGCATCCGAGAGGTTCGCGGCGGTGGCGGGAGCGCGCCGAGATGCCGCAGGCGACACCGACGAGGCCGAGGACGACGACCTGTCGGTAGCCGACCAGATCCGGGCAACTCAAGAACAGCTGCGGTCCGCGTCATCGGTCCGTCGATTCGACGCCGACACGATGAAGAAGGTCGGGATCGGCGCGGTGATACTCACCATCGTGGGCGCTCTCGTCGCCCTGACACCGGCCGTCATTCGCTCTCTCGCCGACCAGGTGGAGGAAACCGCACCCAGCACGACGCCCACCACGGTGTCCGTCCCGGAGACGACCGTCGCCGCCACCGTCACCACCGTCGTGCCATCATCGACCGTGGCGGCCGCAACAAGTGTCTTCGAGCTGTCATCGGGCAGCTTCGTCGAGCGCTGGGACGGCGTGGCGCAGGAGGTGAGTGGATCTCTGCTGATCGACCGCCCGCTTCCCGCAGGCTCATTCGGGCTTGGCTTCACCCAGTTCATCGGCCTCGAAGGAGTGGTGGACACCGACGCAACCCTCGAGAGCTACACGGTGGTTGTGGATCCTCGGGGCGAGCCCGCCGATGACCAGCTCGGCATTCAGGCGTTGGGGTTGGCCATCAATGTGGCCGAGCCAGACCTCACGGGGGCCGACCTGCGGGACGTGCTCGCCGATCTCGGTCTCGACGTGTCCAATCCCCTCCTCGAGGGTCTCGACGGCATCGTCGTGCGTGGGGCGATCGAGTATCACCTCCGGTTCGAATCTGCCGGTTCGCTCATCAAACTGACAGTGGGGCCACCGGGTACCGCAAAGCCCCCGGAACCCCCAGAGGAAGAACCCGAACCCTGATCCCGGCCGGCGGTCGAGGTGTTGTACTCCAGGTTCAGTCGAGAGCGATCGAGACGGTCGATTCCTGGGTGAGTTTGACTCCCTCGGACCGAACCCACACTTCCAGAGGATCGCCTTTGAGAGTGAACTCGATCCTGGTGGCCGACACCTTGACGACGAGTCTCCGACCCCCCACCCTCAGCCGGAACGACAGGTCACCCCAATGTTGCGGAACGTGGGGTGTGAAAGAAAGCGCCCCGTCGTGGTCACGTAGCCCTGCGAACCCGTACACGAGCGCCATCCACACTCCTCCGGCGGAGGCCATGTGGACACCGTCGGTGGTGTTTCCGGCCAGATCCGCAAGATCCATGAACAGGGCGTGCGAGAAGTGATCCTCCGCCTTCTCGGCGTATCCGATTTCGGCTGCCATGATCGCTTGCACCGAGGCCGAGAGCGATGAGTCACCCGTGGTGATCGGGTCGTAGTAGTCGAAGTTCGCCTTCTTCAACCCCTTAGGGAACTCATTGCCCAGGAGGAAGTCGGCGAGCACCACATCGGCTTGCTTCAAGACCTGGTAGCGGTAGATGACCAGCGGGTGGAAGTGTAGGAGTAGCGGGTACTTCGAGGGGGGCACTGTGGCGAAGTCCCAGGGCTCCGCGGACAAGAAGTGGGCGTCCTGGGGTGTGATGCCGAGTTCTGCGTCAAACGGGATGAACATGGCATCGGCTGCGAGCCGCCACTCCGCGGGCTCTTCGTCCCGAATGCCCAGTAGGTCCGCCAAGCCCTCGAACCGGTCGGGCGCCTCGAGACGCATCCGGTCGACGCACCTGGCGGCGTATCTCATGTTCATGCGGGCCATGGCGTTCGTGAATGCGTTGTCGTCCACCAGTGCCGTGTATTCGTCGGGGCCGGTGACACCGTGGATGTGGAATCGATTTCCACGGAAGAATCCCAGGTCGTGCCACATGCGGGCCGTTTCGATCGCCATCTCGACACCGACGTCCCACAACAGGTCGTCGTCACCGCTCACCTCGACGTATTTCCGGAGCGCATACACGATGTCGGCGTTGATGTGATATTGCGCGGTTCCAGCCGGGAAGTACGCCGAAGCCTCTTCGCCGGTGATAGTCCGCCACGGGAACAGCGCCCCTCGCAGCGACAGTTGGCCCGCCCGGCGCCTCGACGCATCGAGGAGTGAGTGTCTGAACCGGAGGATCTTGGCGGCGACCTCGGGTTGGGTGTAGACGAGGAAGGGCAGGATGTAGATCTCGGTGTCCCAGAAGTAGTGGCCGTCGTATGCCTGGCCGGTGAGGCCCTTGGCTGGAATCGAGGCGCCATTTACGTTGGCTGCGCCCTGATGGAGCTGGAACAACGTCCATCGGATGGCCCGCTGGAACTCGGTGCCCGCTCCGACACCGATGTCGGCTTCCGCCCAGAAGTCGGCGAGGTGAGCTTCCTGTGCGGCCGCCAACGCGTCGAACCCGTCCGTCAGCGCCTCGTCGAGACGCTCTTCGACGGCGAATCTGTCCTCGCCCGTCGTCTCACCGTCGGCCGCCGAATAGACGGCGAACCTGGTCATCTCGATCCGAGCGTCGGGGGTTGCGTCGAATGTGAACTGGAACGTGAAGTGGTCGGCGTCCCGGCCCTGGGACGACTCCACGGGGTCGATTCCGAAGGCGTGGTCGATGCCTACGACCAGTCCACGGCGCGAGCGGGCGGTCACCCATGATTGGACGACGCGCCCATCACCCACCGTTGCCGCTCGCGGCTCGAAGACCCGGTGTGGGAGACCGGAACTCTGGCGGGGGTCGCCCGAGTCCGATCCCCGAACCTGATCCTGGCGGTTCACGATGTGAGAGGTGACCTCCACCGAGCACGGTCGGTCAACCTCGACTTCGACCCGGAAGGCCACCAGTTCGGGAGTGGTCAACGAGACGAGCCTGCGATGACGGACGGCGACCGTAGCGCCGGAACCGGTCTGCCAAACAGTGGATCGTTCGAGAATGCCTTCCCGGAAGTCGAGCCACCGCTTGAACTCGGAGGCGTTGCCGGGGAGCAGTTCCTCCCCGTCCACACGGATCTCCGTGACCGACGGATCCGGTACGTTGACGATGGTCTGCCCGGTCGTCGCCAATCCATACGCAGTTTCGGGATGGACGATGTCCCAGGTCTCGTGAAAGCCGTTGATGAAGGTGCCGTGGGCGTGGGCTCCGACGCCCTCGTCGAGTGTGGCGCGGAGTCCGATCCGGCCGTTGGCCAGGGCAAAGATCGTCTCGGTGAGATACGAGAAACGTGGCGCGAACGCGTCCTCGGAGAGCACCCACGGGTCGGGTGGGTAGACCTCAGGGGGAAGATCGGTGCGAACGCGCCCGATCAAGACGACCTTCTTACCGGCATGGCGAAACAGCGTAGGCCGAAGATCGAAGAGTGGTCACCCCTGTTTCGAGAACATCTACGCTGTTCGATCTGATCATGCGCCTCCTCATTGTCGAAGACGAACCAGATCTGGCCGATGCCGTGTCCCGCGGCTTGCGCCGCCGCGGCCACGCGGTCGACGTTGCCGGCGGTGTCATCGACGCCGAGCTCAGGCTCGGGTCCGCTGAGTACGACCTCGCCATCCTCGACTGGAATCTCCCGGACGGGAACGGCCTGGATCTGTGCCGGGCGCTGGTTCGCGGCGAGTTGGTGACGCTTGGACCAAGCCGGCCGCGGGTCCTGATGTTGACGGCCCGTGACGATGTCGACGACCGTGTTGCGGGACTCGATGCGGGCGCCGACGACTATCTCATCAAGCCCTTCGCATTCGCGGAGTTGGAGGCGCGGGTCAGGGCATTGCTGCGGCGAGACGACGAGTCGTCTCCCGTGCTGGCGGTGGGTGACATCTGGCTCGACCCGGCGCGCTTCGTCGCCGAGCGGGGAGGATCGCCGCTGTCGTTGACGGTCAAGGAGTTCGCACTGCTCGAGTTTTTTCTGCGTCATCCGGACGAGGTGCTCAGCCAGGAGACACTGCTCGAACACGTGTGGGACGAGATGGCGGATCCGTTCACGAACACAGTCCGCGTTACCATCTCCAATCTCCGAAAGAAGCTGGGTGATCCGCCTGTGGTCGAGACGGTGCCGGGTCGCGGATACGTCGTCCGGCACGCCCTTTGACATCGGTGTTATCCCAGCGGTCGTAGCCTGGAACCCCAATGCGATTGCCACCGTTCAC
>Ga0224510_10001238_pt1 | contig 17273 bp, 21 predicted proteins | sample SF_May12_sed_USG_FD_170161 | JGI IMG/M metagenome (GOLD analysis project Ga0224510, IMG submission 170161) | Sediment microbial communities from San Francisco Bay, California, United States - SF_May12_sed_USGS_4_1 | ecosystem: Environmental > Aquatic > Marine > Sediment | place: USA: California... | reverse complement strand
CCGACCGCCCGCCGAGATGGCCGCACGCACCGAGACCGGCGACTTCGTGGTCGAGGTCAAGAAAGGTGGTCGCCTGACCGCCTACCACTACGCCTTCCACCCCTTCGACGTAGTCGGCTGGGACGGCTACCTCTACCCCTACGCGTTCAACATCGAGGATTTCGAGCCGATCACGGGGCGCGTCCACCAGCCTCCGCCGGTGCACCTCACCTTCCAGCCCCGCAACTTCGTGGTCTGCAGCTTCGTGCCGCGCAAGTTCGACTACCACCCGCTTGCCATCCCGGCGCCATACAACCACTCCAACATCAACAGCGACGAGGTCATCTACTACGTGGCCGGCAACTTCATGAGCCGCCGCGGCGTCGATACCAGCTCGTTCACGGTCCATCCGGCGGGGATCCCGCACGGGCCGCACCCGGGGACCGTCGAGGCGAGCATCGGCAAGGAGGCGACCGAAGAGCTCGCCGTGATGATCGACACCTTCCACCCGCTGCGGTTCACACGACAGGCCGGCGAGCTGGACGACCCGCGCTACCCGTTCTCCTGGCTGCCTCCGACCGACCCCGAAGCGGCGGCCCGTGAGCTGGCCGAACGAGGGCCGGAAGCCTTCCCGGACTGAGGACGGGCCGTGATCCTCTACTTCCTGCGCCACGGCAAGGCCGGCCACTACTCGACGTCGGCCGATGACGACGAGCGGACCCTGACCGATGCCGGCGTGGTGGCGCTGCGGGCCGCGGCACCGCTCTGGCAGCGGATCAACCTGCGTCCCGATGTGGTGATCTGCTCGCCCCTGCTGCGAGCACGTGAGACCGCTGAGTTGCTCGCAGAGGGGATCGGGCTGGCGAGACCGCCGGTCACGGACGAGCGACTCCTGCCCGGCGCCAGCTGGGGCGACATGGCCCGCGCCATGTCGGTCTTCCCCGACGCGCGACGGGTGATGTTCGTGGGCCACGAACCAGACCTGTCGAGCGCCGTCCGACTGCTCACTGGCGCCGCATCGGTCCGGATGCGCAAGGGTGGACTGGCCTGCGTCGAGTTTCCCGGGATACCCGAGCCGGGCGCCGGTGAGCTGGCATGGCTGCTCGATCCGGACCTGTACGAGATCGAGGGCGACACAGGATCGATTAGCGGCGATGCGGCCCGTCCGGAGGTGACCCGGGTCGGCGCGTATGCCCTGTGCACCGACGACCGGCAGCGGATCCTGCTGTGTCGCCTGGCGGACGGCATCATCAAGGCTGGCAGCTGGACCCTCCCCGGGGGCGGCATCGAGTTCGGCGAAGCGCCTACCGCGGCCGCCGTGCGCGAGCTCCTCGAGGAGACCGGGCTGATCGGCGAGATCACCGGACTCGCGGCGGTCGAGTCGTGGGTGCGCCGTGGACCGGTGCCGGGGGCGCCCGGTGACGACCTCCATGCGATCCAGATCGTGTATCGCGTTCGGATCACCGGTGGTCACCTGCGCGACGAGACGCACGGCACGACCGACGCTGCGCGCTGGTTTGCTCGCGAGGAGTTGGCAGGCGTTCCGCTGGTGGAGCTGGCAACTGAGGCGGTGCGGCTGGCGCTCGACTGAGCCCGCCTATACTCGCCGCATGGCCGATCCCCGCCTGGAGCTGCACACGCTCGTGCTGTGCGACCACGCCATCACCGCGCAGGACGGGAAGATCAGCGCCATCGGGATCTTCAGCCAGATCACGGTGAGCCGCCTGCCATCGGTCTACGGACGCCTCTTCATCGTGGCTGTCCTCGAGGCAGACCCCGGCAAGCACGAGGTCACGCTGCAGGTCGTCTCCCCCAGCGGCGAGGCGCTCCTCGCCCGACCCCCCGTGATGCGCATGGACGTCCCGGCCAGCGCCACCAGCGCGAGCATCGTGGCCGACTTCAAGGGGATGCAGATCCGCGAGCTCGGCCGCCACCGTGTCGAGATGCGCGCCGGCGATCGCCTGCTCGGCTCAGCACCGTTCACCGTCAACCTGGCCTGGCGCCAGGGGCCGCCGGGGCGAGCGCAGGGACCCAACTAGGCGCGGATATCGGTCCCCATCGCGTGGTAGCCGCCATCCACGTGGATAAGCTCGCCGCTGGTCATCGTCGCCCAGTCGCTGAGCAGGAAGCAGACCATTTGGCCGACCGCGGTGGCATCGGTCATCGACCAGCCGAGCGGGGCGCGCCTGAGCCAGGTGTCGGCGATCTGGTCGAAACCGGGGATGCTCTTGCCGGCCATGGTGCGGATCGGTCCGGCGCTGACGGTGTTGACCCGGATCCCGAACGCGCCAAGGTCGCGCGCCAGGTAGCGGGCGGTCGCCTCGAGGCCCGCCTTGGCGACGCCCATCCAGTCGTAGATCGGCCAGGCGAAGCGCCCGTCGAAGGTGAGCGACACGACCGATGCGCTGCCGGCCGCCTTCATCGGCTCCACCAGCCCCGCGCTGAGCGCCTTCAACGAGTAGGCCGATGTCTGGAAGCCAAACGCGACGCTCTCCCACGGGGTGTCGAGGAAGTTGCCACCCAGGCCATCGGCGGGCATGAAGCCGATGGCGTGCACGACGCCGTCGAGCCGCCCCCAGCGACGCATCACCTCGGCGCTCACCGCCTCGATCTGCTCGACGTTGTTGACATCCATCTCGAGCACGTCGGGCGTGGTGCGGAGCCGCTTCGCCACGCGCTGGGTGAGGCTCATCCCGCGGCCGACGCCAGTGAGCAGGACTTCGGCTCCCGCTTCCTGCGCCACGCGCGCGATGGCGAATGCGATGCTGTCGTCGGTCAGCACGCCGGTGATGAGCAGCTTCTTGCCGTCGAGCAGCATGCGGACGGGTCCTCCACCTTCCAAGACCGATGGCGCGGCGGCGCCTGGGTGCGGGGCGAATTGTACCGGTCGGCCCTGACCCCGATACTTGCCCCCATGACGACCACCCTGCGCGAGCTCTTCCGCCACAACAGATGGGCCAACGAACAGATCCTCGAAGCGTGCCGTGCGCTGACCGATCAACAGCGAGCGACGACCGTGGAGGGGACATACGGCGAACTCGGCAACACGCTGACCCACCTCGTCCGCGCCGAGAGCTTCTACCTCAAGCTCCTGACCGATTGGCAGCCACCGGTCCGCTGGGAGATCCCCGGGCCGTTCCCGGGCATTGACGTGCTGCTCGAGCGAGCGCGCTTCACGGGGGAACGCCTCGTCGAGATCGCCGACGGGATCGATCCTGCGCGGGCGATCGACGTGGACGGTGATGCGGTTCCGGCCGCCGTCATCCTGGTACAGGCCATCAATCACGCCACCGAGCACCGCAGCCACGTGGCGACAATCCTCACCCAACTGGGCGTCGGGCCGCCGGAGGTCGATGGCTGGTCGCTCTTCAACGTTGCCGAATTGCGAGGAACCGCGCCGGAATGATGGTCCACCTGTACGACTACGCGGTGCCGGCCGCAGATCCAGCAGCGGGCGTGCCGAGCCTGCGCGACGCGCTCGCCGGCGTGGACTCCGAGGATCGCAAGGCCCTGCTGGGCGGTCTCTTCAAGACCGAGCGGATGCCCGGCACCATGGAGCGCCTTTCGACCCTGGTCACTGACCTTGATGCCAGCTTCGCCGACCTGCTGACCCTGCTCGACAACGCGGCGCGGGGACGACGGTTCGTGGCGATCGACGAGGCGAAGGCGATCCTGGACCGATGCCTCCCTGCTTCAGCGGTCGCAGGCACACACGACTGGGACGTCGCCCGCCTGCACGAGCCGTACGGGGATGGGACGTACCACGGGAAGCTCCTCAAGCGGACGCGCAAGCAGCTCCGTTCGGTGGGGAGCCGCGAGGCGTTGACGACGCCCTTCCTCCTGCGCCGCGAGTGGGGCCGGTGAGCCGCCGCTCGTCACGCCGTGGGCGCCCGTATCAGCCGCTGCCGCAACGCAACGTGAACTGGGGAGCGCGGCTGCTGGTCGTCTTCGTGGCATTCATCATGGTCGCCGGCTTCGCGATCCTGACCTTCGCGCGCTAGCGCGTGCGGGGGCCGGTCGGGGCATCAGTCAGTCCAGGCGGAGCGGCTTGACCGTCATCACCTCGTCGACCCGTCCCTCCCACTCCGAACGCGGCGCGTCACAGTAGAGCTCGATCTCGTTGCCGTCGGGGTCGGCGGTGTACAGGGAGCGGGTCACGCCGTGGTCGACCGCCCCCTTGAGCAATCCCCGCTCGCTCAGCAGAGCATGGGCGCTGCGCACCGCGTCCCAGTCGGCAAGTCGAATGGCCACGTGGTACAGCCCGACGGACGTCGGGACCGGGGAGCCCGCCTGCTGCCCAACGCGCAGCAGGGCAAGGTCGTGATGGGACTCCCCGGTGGCGGTGAGGAAGATCATCACGTTGCTCATCTCGCTGACCACCTGGAAGCCGAGCAGGTCGCGGTAGAAGGCAAGCGATCGGTCGAGATCGCGCACCTTCAGAACGACATGGCCGATACCCAGGGGCTGCATCACGCCGATGCTAGCGTGCCGCAGGGAGCGGCGGACGAGCCGCCTCAGCCGCCGAGGTGGACCGTGACGGTGATGACGCCGCGGCTGAGCGCCGAATCGGTGACGGCGGCCCAGGCCTCGGGAGAGAGATCCGCGACCTTCTGACTGGCTGTTCCCCAGTAGCAGCCGCAGTAGTCGACCACCGGCAAGACGACGCAGCGATCCGCGCAGACCGTCACAAAGCGGGCAGCCGGCGGCGCGTCGTAGTGTCCACCCAGCGCCCCGGGAAGGGCGACGACCGCCTGCCCGCGCCAGCCGGCCGAGCAGCAGTACCAGGTCGCCTTGCCGGTGATCGCGTTGTCGGTGGCAGGTGGCGGCGCGACGATCTTCGCCGCCCGGACGAACATGGTCGCCTCCATCGAGACGCTTGCCGGCGCCGGCACGGTGAACGATGGATCGAGCGTCTCCGGGCCGATCGCCGGGGCGACGTCGGCCAGGCTCGCAGCCGCGAGCCGTTCGCGCCCCGCGCTGGCGCTTCGTGCGAGGCCATCGGACGAGGAATCGGCCGCGGCCAGCAGGTGCTGGGCGGCGATCGCGACGGGCGTTGCCGATCGCGTGGAGAGCGGGGCCAGGAGGCCGATCGCGACCGCGCCGACGATCGTCAGCGCTGCGACACGGCGCAGGAGCTCCAGCAATAGAATCCTCAGTACGAGCGGTTCGGGGCACGCGTCCCGCTTCCGACGACCACCGCAACGGTCAGTTGCGGTCGCCTCGGACGGACGACTCACCCTACCATCAGGGCCCCCACCCTGTCGAGCGAAGGAGCCCCATGACCAGGAAACGGACCAGCGCGCACCGCAGCGGTGCAGTCTTCACCCGCGACGGCAAGCCACGCCTCACCGAGGATCAGCGCCTCCTGCAGGAGGACGCCGGCACCGCCTTCCGCAAGACCGATAGTTGGCGTGCGCTGCGGATCATGGGCGAGTTCGTCGAGGGCTTCGATGCCCTCGCCGGCGTCGGTCCGGCGGTCAGCGTCTTCGGTTCGGCGCGCAGCCACCGCAGCGACCCGTACTACCGGATGGCGCGCACGCTGGCACGCAGGCTCGCAAAGCGCGGCTACGCGATCATCACTGGCGGCGGCCCAGGAATCATGGAGGCGGCCAACCGTGGCGCCCGGGATGCGGGCGGCGTATCGGTCGGCTGCAATATCGAGCTCCCGTTCGAGCAGGGGCTGAACGAGTTCGTCACGCTGGGGATGGAGTTCCGCTACTTCTTCGTCCGCAAGACGATGTTCATGAAGTACGCGGAGGCCTTCTGCATCTTCCCGGGCGGATTCGGCACGCTCGACGAGCTGTTCGAGGCCCTGACGCTGATCCAGACGGGCAAGGTGCAGCACTTCCCGGTGGTGCTGTTCGGGATGGACTACTGGAGCGGCCTGCTCGATTGGATGCTCGCCACCGCGGTCGCCGACGGCAAGATCGGCGCCGACGACCTGACCCTCTTCACCGTGACCGATGACGTGGACGAGGCGATCGAGGTGATCGTCGCCCACCACGAACTGCACGAGGCGGCACGCGACAGCCGCGCGGAATAGGGGCCAGGAGACTGGCGGGCCCGACCGGATTCGAACCGGCGATCTCCAGCGTGACAGGCTGGCATGTTGGGCCGCTACACCACGGGCCCGCGGGAGCGACGGTGGCGGAGTATAGCAGGGGCGGCCCCTTCCTCCTTCAGATCGGGCCGTTCCGGCCACGGAGAATGCCCGCAGTCGCCGCGCCATAGGCCACCGCGGCAAGCCCCATGATCACCGCCGGTGGGAGCAGGACGGCGGTGGGGGCGCTCGCCGCAACCACGCTGACCAGCAGCGCGACCGCCAGTCCGAAGGCGAGCAGCGCCATCCCCGCGCCGAGCACGATGCCGCAGGTCTCCGCCACGCGGGCTCCGCGCGACAGCGCCACAGCCGTCGCGAGGTGTGCGAGGCCGAGCACCGCGAACGCCACGCCCAGTGCAACCGCCGCGCCCCCCACGGCAGCCTGATCGAGCAGCACCTCGGCAGGCAACCGGTCCGCGATCAGGTATGGGAAGAAGAGCCCGAAGACCATGGCGTTCGCACCGGCCATGCAGAGGAAGACGCCGGCCGCCGCGAAGAGGATCACCGGCACGACGGACCGCGCCCGTGCGCGCGTTCGGGTGCTAGCGCCGCAGGCGCGCCAGCACCGCTGCTGAGCCGGCGAAGACCAGGGCGGTGACGCCCAGGGCGCTCAGCAGGACGATGTCGCGGCGCGTCTGGACGAGGCTCACGGCGAACCCCGCAGCGGCGAGGGTTGCGGTCAGCGCCGCGAGCCCGATGACCGCCACTCGGCTGCCGCGCGCGCCACCGAGCAGGGCGCCGGCGCCAGCGATCAGCGCCACGCTGAGCAGGGCCAGGGCAAGCCCGCCGATGATCTGCGGCGTGCCGAGCTGGTCCAGATTGGGCGGCGGCTCCACGGTGGCATAGCGACCCTCCAACCCGAGGCCGGAGACGACCACGGCGATCGAGGCGATGAACAGGGCAAGCCCTCCGATGCCGACGATGAGCATCGCGGCGCCACCCGACTCACCAAGGTGCTCGGGAGCAAGCGAGTGCGACCGGTGGCGCGCCGGCGCCGGTCGCGGCCGGGAGGCGGGACGGGTGACTTTCGAACTGGTCAAGGGCCCGGATTGTAGGGGAGTGTCGCGCAGGGCACCACCGTATACTCGGATCCGTGCCGCTCGAGCTGCCTGAGAATCCGCGCACCGCACGCCGCGCCGCCATCTCGCGGTGGGTCTCGCTCGCGCTGATCGCGATCATGATCCTCCTGATTGCATACCTCGGCTACGCCGGCTACGCCGGGTCGGGGCAGGTCGTCGAGCCTCCGAACCCGTCAACGGATTGCCGCACCCCCGCATCGGCATTCGGCTGGCCCTACGAGGCGATCAACTACGACATCGCCACCGATGCGGCGCTCGACGCCTTCACCGACCGAACGGCTTGCCCCAAGCAGGGCGCGCCGGCTGGAGAGGAGCTGACGGCAAGCGACGGCAAGCGGATCGCCGGGTGGTACATCCCGGCTGTCGTGGGCGCGCCGGGCACCGGTGCGACCATCGTCGTGGCGCACGGGTACGGCGGCAACAAGAGCGAGATGCTCGAGTGGGCCGAGATCCTCCATCGCGACTACAACGTGGTGCTCTTCGATTTCCGAAACCACGGCCAGAGCGCCGATGCGCCCACCACGCTCGGCGTTCGGGAGCGACAGGATCTGCGCGCCGTTCTCGACTGGCTGGAGGCGACCAAGGGACCGAGCGGCGTGGCGGTGCTTGGCGTCTCAATGGGAGGCAGCGTGGCGGTCAACGTCGCCGCCGGCGATCTGCGAGTGGACGCCCTCATCCTCGACTCGACCCACGCCACGATCGCCAATGCGGTGCAGGCGCGCCTCGAGGCGCAGGGGTACCCGCTCAGCCTGCCCGCCGCGTGGTCGATCCTGATGGGCGGGCTGGTGCGCACCGGAGAGGACATCAGCTCGGTGGACCCGGTGCAGGCGATCGAGCGGTACCGGGACCGGCCCGTGCTCCTCCTGTTCGGTGGCCGCGACGACAAGATCGGTCGTGGCGCGCCAGCCGACCTGCAGGCCGCCGCCGAGGAGGGTGGGTCCGCTCCGCGGGTGCAGATCTGCGACGATGCCGAGCATGCGCAGCTCATCGAAGCCTGCCCCGATGAATACCGCGACTGGGTGCTAGCCTTCCTGGCCCACGCCCTGCCGTAGACCGGGAGCTTCATGACTACGCATCCTCGCGCCGCGTTCGGCCTTGTCGCCCTTTCAGCCGCGGCCTTGCTCCTATCCGCCTGCGCCGCCGCCTCGTCGACCCCGTCCGCGCCCGCCTCGTCGACCTCGTCGGGTTGCCCGACTTCTGCGCCGACCGCGGCCGAGGCGCCCGGCGTCATCGCGGGCGCCGAACGGGCGGTGGTCGTCACCAGCATGGGGACCTTCACCATGGAGCTGTATCCGGACGCCGCCCCCATCGCCACCGCGAACTTCGTGGCGCTGGCGCGGTGCGGGTTCTATGACGGGATCAGCTTCCACCGCGTGCTGGCTGGATTCGTCGCCCAGGCGGGCGACCCGCAGACGAAGGAGAACCGCGCCGACTTCGAGGGGATCGGGACCGGGGGTCCCGGCTACGCCTTCGTCATCGAGCCGGTGGCCGACGGCTACAACTATGACCCGTACGTGGCCGCCATGGCCCACAGCGCTCTGCCGGATTCCAATGGGAGCCAGTTCTTCATCGACCTCGCCGACCTGGACGGCTCGCTGGCGCGCGACTACACGATCTTCGGCAAGGTGATCGAGGGGACCGACGTGGTCGACGCCATCGGCTCCGTGGCCGTGAATGACCCGCGGCGAGGGGTGCCGCTGGACCCCGTCGTCATCGAATCGGTGACCATCGGCTCAGCCGGTTCCTAAACCCACTTCACGCACGAATGTGAACGTTTCTTAGCCCCAAACCATTGCCAATTCCTGACCTGTCGGGTATCCTTTCGATGCTGTTCGCACAGCGATTCACCACTGATCGCAAGGCCATGGGTAGGTTTGGGTAAGGGTAGAGCGGGAAACCGCTCGTGAAAGATGCCCTTGTGATTAGCGAATCCGGCAGCACTGGAAGGCCCCTCTTCGGAGGGGCCTTCTGCTTGCCCGACCCGGTCGTGCGCTAGACTGCCAATCCCGCCGCGCGCCGGTAGCTCAGTGGATAGAGCGTCGGCCTCCGGAGCCGAAGGTCGCAGGTTCGAATCCTGTCCGGCGCGCCACTCTTTCCCCGACCGATCAGGGCGGTGCCAGCGTCGTCCCGGTGGACTCCTTGATCCAGTAGCCCTCCCAGACCCCCGCGGTCACGAAGTACCAGGCCCCGCTCTGGTTGACGATCGTGCTCTTCATGCTGACCGGTGCTGATGATGCGGCGGCCAGGATGTACGTCTTCGTCGCAGCGGTCACGCCGTACTGACTGAATCTCCGCCCGACGTACTTTCCGGGGGCCAGCACGAGCTTGCGCGGCGGATCGTAGGTCGCGAGCGGAGGTGGCGCGGGGGGTGGGGGGTCACCCAGACTGGTCCCGGCCGAGGCGGGGATCCAGTAGCCCTCCAGCGGGCCGACCGTGATGTAGTACCACGAGCCGCCCTGCCGAGGGATCCCGCTCATCTGCGTCGTCCAGGCCACCGCGCCGCTCCCAGCCTCGTAGGACTTCGATGCAGTCACCACACCGTAGGTGTTGAACTTCCGGCCGAGGTAGGTGCCGGGTGCCAGCGAGAGCGGCCGCGCCGTGTCGAAGACCTCGACGGGCGGCGGCGCGGGCACGTCGCCGCTCAGCGTCATGCCCGGCGCCTCCCTGATCCAGTACCCGGCCCACACGCCCGCCGTCACGTAGTACCAGTTTCCCGTCTGGTTGGGCACGCTGCTCCGCTGATTGGTCGGTGCTCCCGATGCCTTGGTGAGCGTGTACGACTTCGAGGAGATGATCGACCCGGTGGCGCTGAACCGGCGGCCCACGTAGGTGCCGGCGGCAAAGGTGATGGTCCGCGCGGGGTTGTATGCCTGCCCCGGCCACGGGTTGATCTGTGAGGCGACCTCCTTGCGAATCGCGGGAAGTAGCGAGTAGAGGGTGCCACCGGGACAGCCGGTTGCGTTGTAGTCGCGGTGACCGGCGATGTTCGGCGTCTTCCGAGTAAGACCGGTTACCGGGTTTACGTACGTTCCGCTCCCTGTGGGATTGATCCCGTGCGTGGCGGCGGCCCACGCCAGCATCTTCACCAGTGACGCCCGAGCGGCCGCTGTGGGGGCCTGCGACGTGAAGGTCCCGAGCAGCGCGATGCCCATGTTGCCCGAGTTGTAGAGGCGCGCCTGGCCGCCGGTGACGACCAGCCCTGCCGGGTTGTCCGAGGTCGGGATGGCACCCCGCCAGTAGTCCCGCGAGTGCCGCCCCTCGTAGACCCGGCCGGCCTCATCGATGAGGTACTGGTAGCCGATGTCGCCCCAGCCCTGCTTGACCGCGTGGTAGTAGTAGATGGCCCGCACGGTGGCCGCCGGGTCGGGATCGGAATTCCGGCCCGCCGTGTGGTGCACCACCAGCTTCTGGAGCGGGTAGTACTCACGCTCCCAGAGTTCGTCGCCGGCGCCATCGAATCGCAGCGACTCGTCGGCACCCCAGGCGCTGCGGGAGATGATGCCCGGGATGGTGGTGACGCCGGCCGTGCGTGCCCCGAGGCCGATGACCGCGGCGTCGGAACGGGCCGTATTGAGCGAGAGGACCGACAGGGCGGAGAGGGGCTGAAGGGCATGGATTCTGACCATCCGCATGCCGTCGGCACCCATCACCGAGCCGTACGACTCGCCATCGCCGCGGGCCTCACCGACCTCGTCGAGCTCAACCGTCTCAGCTTCGGAGAAGGCCCTGCCGTCCGCGCTGAACGCCGCGGTGACCGTCGCGTCCGGATGTCCCGGCCAGTGAATCGCGACGTGGGTGGTCCCAGGGGGCAGCGCGAAGTCCTGCGAGCCGTGTATGGCGAGCGTCGTCTCGGACGAGCTGATCGCCACTGGTCCGAGAGCGAGGTCGGGCACAGCAGGCGCGATACCGGCGACGAGCGCCGCGGCGATAAGAGCGGAAACAGCGCGGGCTAGGCGGGAACGGAGCATCTGCCTGATCGACCTCGCACGACGGGATTCCGGGTGTAACCCACCGTAGCGCCGCCGAAGCAGATGCGCCCTCACCCAGTCTGCCCAGTACGATCGGACGGCCCGACCAACGGCATGAGGCGACCATTGAGTGGGATGGCAACCGCCCGGCGCGGCGGTAAGGTCGGTGGCCAGAACTGGGAGCGCACCACCATGCAATCGACGAGCGACGGTCTTGAGCCGATCCGCCTCATCCTCGAGGATGCGGATCTCTCTGGCTGGATCCACGTGCCGGATCAGCGGATGACTGACCTCCTCCAGACGGGTGAGCCGTTCTCATTCCTCCCCGCGGGCATCGACGGCGCGGAGTGGAGCGACGTCTATCCGGACGAGACCGTGCTCGTTGTTCCCCCACCGTACGTGAGCCCGCCGGAACTGCGCGTGCCCCGCAACCAGCACCAGGTATTCATCCGGGCGGGGCGGTTTCGCGTGGAGGGCACCGCGTACCTCCGCCCCGGCGAGCAGGACGATCCGATCCTCCGCGCGACACGACGCTTCCTGCCGCTCACGCAGGCCACCTTCGCATGTGACGACAGGCCCGATGAGCAGGTCGACGTCGTGATCGTCAACCTGCGGCGCGTCGACGAGTTCGTCCCCCTGACACGGGCCGACCAATCGACCTGATCGCCACGCGCCGGGCGAGTCACGGGATCGACGCGGCCTCTGAGGCCGGCAAGGGTGGGTCTTCCAACTCGAGCCGCTTCATGCGCCGCACGCTCGGAACGAGGATCAGGATCCCGGCGTTGCCCGCCACCACGATGGCGGACGCGATGAGCAGTGTCTGCGCCTCGCCGATCGCGTCGGCGAGTGGCCCTACGAGGGCGAAGGCAACCGGTTGGAACACGAGCGACACCATCCAGTCGTAGGACGACACGCGCGAGAGGGACCCCTGGGGAATGCGCTCCTGGAGCACGGTCTCCCACAGCGTGTTCGACAGGGTGATTGCCATCATGGTGCCCAGGCTGGTGAGTGCGAGCACGAGCACGGGTAGCGGCGGGATGAGCGACAGCGTCCGGGTGACGCCCACCAGCATCACCAGAAAGCCGACCAGCAGCGGCCGCCCGGGTTTCCAGCGCAAAGCTACCGCGCCACCCAGCAGCGCACCGAGCGACCCAACGGTGAGGATGAGGCCCCAATCTGCCGCGCCGCCCAGCTCACGGTCGATGATCAGCGGTCCGAGCACCATGAAGGCGCCGAGCCCGATATTGCTCAGCGAGAAGGCCAGCAGGGAAGCGATGAGCCAGTCGCGCGAGCGCACCTCCCGCCAGCCGTGGGCGAGTTCGGAGAGGAACGAGGCTCGCTCCGCCACCGCGGCCTGTCGATCGATCTGCAGGGCGGCGAGAGTGACGAGGCTGAGGACGTACGTTGCCGCGTCGATGGCGAACACCCAGCCCGGCCCGAAGGTCGCCACGATGATCCCCGACACGGCCGGCCCGATGATGAAGGCCAGGCTCCGCGAGATGGCCATGAGCGCGTTGGCCTGCTGCAGTCGGGGCTGCGACACCACCTGCGGCATGAGCCCGGTCGCCGCGGGGACGAAGAACGCGGAGCTGGTGCCGTGCAGGGCGGCGACCACGATCAGGTGCCAGATCTCGGCCGAACCGCTGAACAACAGATAGGCGAAGCCGGTCTGGACGACGGCCCGGATCCCGTCGCTCGTGAGCATCACCAGGTTGCGCGGGAGCCGATCGGCCCACACGCCGCCGGCCAGCAGGAAGACGACATTCGGCAGCGAGTACGCCGCGAAGACAAGACCGAGATCGGTCGCCGACCCGCCGAGGCCGATCACCGCGAAGGCGATGGCCACGAAGGTCAGGCCGTCACCGAATGTCGAGCCGGTCTGTCCCAGCCAGAGGAGCCGGAAATTGCGCTCCGAAAGGGCGTCGGCGCTCTCCCGCAGGCGGTGCAGGGGGCCGGTCACGGTCGGCGGGAGATCATGGCTGCCCGATGATACGGCCCGCGGAACCGGCGGCATCGGTCATCATCGGTCCATGTCCGACCTCATTCGCTACGAGCGGGCCGACCGCGAGGCCGATGAGACACGCCTCTCGCCCGCCGCGACACGCTCGACGCGGAGCCGTGGCCGAATGCGCGAGGAGGAGCCGGACCGGTACCGCACCCCATTCGAGCGCGATCGCGATCGGATCATCCACTCCAAGGCGTTCCGACGGCTGAAGCACAAGACCCAGGTCTTCCTCAATCCCGAGGGCGACCATTTCGTGACCCGGCTGACCCACACGCTGCAGGTGGCGCAGATCGCCCGCGGGCTGGCGCGCGGCCTCTCGCTCAATGAACCGCTGGCCGAGGCGATCGCGCTCGGTCACGACGTGGGGCACACCCCCTTCGGCCACACCGGGGAAGAGGCCCTGTCGCCGTACTTCTCGCCCGATGGCTGGCACCACGCCGCCCAGAGCGTCCGGATCTACGAGGTCCTCGAGGATCTCAACCTGACCTGGGAGGTGCGCGACGGGATCCGCGCCCACTCCTGGAAGATCGACCCGCCACCTGCGACGCCCGAGGCGCACTGCGTCCGGTACGCGGATCGCATCGCGTACCTCTCCCACGACGCGCTGGACGCCATCCGCGCCGGAGTCCTGGCGCCCGACTCGTTCCCCCGACCGGTGCTCGAGCGCTTCGGCGCGCCGGGCCGCGGCTGGGTCGGCGAGATGATCGAGGCGGTGATCGACCACTCGGTGGCGGTCGGGACGGTGCAGATGGACGACCGGACGCTGGCCGTGATGCACCAGCTGCGCGACTTCATGTTCGAGCGTGTCTACCTCGATCCGGTCCTGCTGCGCGAGCAGCGTTCGGCGATCGCCACGCTGCGGGGCCTGATGGATCACCACCTCCAGCACCCCGATCAGCTGCCGGACAGCTACCGCGAGCACGACGCACCGCTCGTGGTGCAGGTCGCCGACTACGTCGCCGGGATGACCGATCGATACGCGCTCGCCACGCGGGACCGCATCGGGCTGACCCCCTAGGGAGAACCACCCGACGACAGCTCGCCGCGGTACTCCTGGAAGGTGCCGTCGTCGCAGTCGAGGATGATCGCCTGGGGTCGCTCGAAGACCGATCCGGACGGGACGCTCGCCATCGGAACGCTGCCCGGGGGTCCCCAGACGCGACGGCTGGTGAGACCGAAGAAGGTGGAGCCGATCTCGACCGGCTCACCACCGTCGGCGAACGCCGGCTCCTCGGTGGGATCGCCGACGGTCAGGTAGGCAGCATCGCCCCACTGCAGGCGATCTGGGCAACCCTGCAGGCGGCTGAAGGCCATCGACATGCCGAGCAGGCCTATCGCCACGAAGACGATCGCCGCCAGCAGGCCGCAGCCGAGCGCACGCCAGTTCACGACCGGGTGATCTCGAAGCGCGCGTAGCTTCCCGAGGCGGGGCCGCGGGTCACCTCCACGGCATCCACGACCGCGCCGGGAGGCCCCTCGCGCAGCAGCCGCTCGAGCTCCGCCAGGGCGGCCGGGGTCCCCTCGGCGACGAGTTCCACGCTCCGTTCGTCGTCACGATTCGCTACCCACCCGGTGAGCGACAGCCGGCCGGCCGCCGTGCGCACCCACCATCGGAAGCCGACCCCCTGGACGCGACCGGTGACGAGGGCGGAGAGCCGCTGTCGGTCTGCCGGATCGAGATTCGGAGCGCTCACGGATTCAGGCGAGGCCAGGAGAGCATGGCGACCTCCATGGCGAGGCGCGGTGCGGCGTTCTGCACCAGTCCCTCACGGATCCGTTCAAGAAGCGCGATGAAGCGGCGCAGTTGCGCGGCATCGAGCCGCGCGGCGAGCGCGCCGCTTTCGGGTAGCAGGGCCGTCGTCGGCGCCATGTCCGGTCGGTCGGCCGCGGAGACGATCAGATCACGCGCCAGCCCCAGCCAGGCGTCCAAGATGAGCAGGGCCGCCTGCCGCTGCGCCCCCGCCGGCGTGCGCACGGCCTCCCCCTCGACCGCATCGTCTCTCGATTCGGCCGCCGGAGCCGCCTGGCGAGTGCCCTCGTCGATCAGGTCTCGGACCGATGCGAATCGATCGGCCAGGCCGCGCTCGAGCAGCGTCAGCAGTTCCCGCTGCGTGCGTCGTCGCCATTCGACCCGCGCCGGCTCGCGGGCGAACCCGATCGCGGTACCGGCCATCCCTTCCGCCAGGCGTGAGAGGGCGTCCGCGTCGTCGGCGGGGACACGCTCGTGTGCGATGAGCCACTCCACCAGCTCGGCTCGCGGGACCGCCCCGATCCGCAGGGCCTGGCAGCGCGATCGGATGGTCGGCAGCAGACGCGATGGGTCGTTGGCCACCAGGATGAACATCTGGCGACCGTTCGGCTCCTCCAGGGCCTTGAGCAGTACGTTCTGCGTCTGCTCGCTGGCGCGATCCACCCCGTCGATCAGCGCCACGCGACGCTCGCTCGCGATGGGCGCCCCCGCGGACTCGAGCAGCCAGCGACGCGCGACGGCCACGATGCTCTCCCCGGTGGAGCGGTCCTCTCGCCAGCCCTCCGGGGAGCCGATCACCAGGTCGGGATGCGCTCGCGCCCGGGCGTCGCGGCAGCCACGGCAGGCATTGCACGGGCGATCGGCGACGCGCGCCTCCGTGCAGAAGAGGAGCGCCAGGAGATCATCGACGAAAGCGCCCTTCCCGGCGCCGGCAGGGCCGTGCACCAGGAGCGTCCGCTGCAGCCGGCCGGCCGCAGCGGAGCGCAGCGCGATCGTCCGGGCGGTCGCCTGCCCAAGGCTCAGGAAGCCCGAATCGTGCTGGCCGGAGGTCACCGCCCGAGTATAGGCAGCCGCTCCGCTAAGGCGCGGCTAAGGCCCGAATCACGGCACATGGTCACGATTCGGGATGCTCCGCCGGATCGTCCGGGCTCGTCACCGCAGCGGCCGGCCGGCAACCGGACCCGCCAGATCGGGAAGGCGATTCGGCGGGGCGCCAGTGCGAGTGTCATACTTCAGGGACCGCCCCAGACCTGAGAAGCAAGGAGGTATGCACATGGCCGATCAGGTACCACCGACGGTACGCTCATTGGTCGACAAGATGCTGGACCCGCAGCTGCAGGAGCAGATCGCTGAACGGGCCCGCGAGTTCGTTGCATCAGTCACCGAGGCAGCCGAGGCAGCCTCGGTACGGGCCGGCGAGGCCTGGCGAGACTCCGCCCCCATCCGCCAGGAGGCGACCGAGCAGGTCAACGAGGCCGGCCGAAAGGCCCTTCGATGGGGCAGCCGCGCCTGGCGAAAGGATCTTCAGCCGGGGATCAGCCGCATCTGGAAGAGCCGCATCGCCGCGCTTGGTGCGGCCGGCGCGACCGTTCCCATCGCTCGAAGGTTCGCTGCCGATTTGGCGCCGACGAAGGCCACGGAGGAGCGTCGCCACTGGGGCACGTTCTTCCTCGGGCTGCTGGTCGGGGCTGCAGCGGGCGTCATCGCGGCGATGCTGACCGCACCCAAGGCGGGTCGTCAGATCCGTGACGACCTTGCCGTCTCCGCGCGCGACGCCACGGTTCGAGCTCGCGAAGCGGCAAGCCGCGCCCGCGAGGCGGTCACTGCTGCCGAGTGGATGCCGATCTTCCCGCGAGCCACCTCGGAAGCCGAGGCTCCGGGGGAGGCGGACGGGCCGGCACCGGTCGATGCGCCGGCACCTCGCCGGGCAACGCGGCGCCCTCCAGTTGCCGAAACGGAGACCCTCGAGGCCGAGTCGGCAAACTAGCGGCGTCCGGGTGAACATGACGAAGCCGGCCCTTGGGCCGGCTTCGTCGCTGCAGGGGTGGATCGCCTAAGGGGTCTTGCGACCCGAGCGGAAGCGCTGCCAGATGCCTTCCTCACCGTCGGCGGTCGCGTCGGCCGACGGGGCCGGCTCGGCCGAGCCCTTCGGCCTGGCCGAACGAGAGCGGCGGGGCTTGGGCGCCTCGCTGATGCTCTCGGCAGCCGACTTGGCGGGAGCGTCGGCAGCGGCCTTCGGCCTGGCCGAACGAGAGCGGCGGGGCTTGGGCGCCTCGCTGGTGCTCTCGGCAGCCGCCTCGGCGGTCGCGTCGGCCGACGGGGCCGGCTCGGCCGAGCCCTTCGGCCTGGCCGAACGAGAGCGGCGGGGCTTGGGCGCCTCGCCGGTGCTCTC
>Ga0224510_10001237_pt1 | contig 17273 bp, 18 predicted proteins | sample SF_May12_sed_USG_FD_170161 | JGI IMG/M metagenome (GOLD analysis project Ga0224510, IMG submission 170161) | Sediment microbial communities from San Francisco Bay, California, United States - SF_May12_sed_USGS_4_1 | ecosystem: Environmental > Aquatic > Marine > Sediment | place: USA: California... | reverse complement strand
GGCTTCTTCGCGGCGGTCGCCAGCGGCGCCGAGGCGATCGCATCGGGCGAGTAGATGAACCCGGCGAGGATGTCGACTTTTTCCTGCGCGATCAGCTCCTGCACCGCGGTCTTGGCCTCCGCGCCGCTCGGGTTCTTCGAGTCGCGCTTCACCAGCTCCACCTTGTAGGGCGCGAAGGCGCCGGGGTTGAGCTTGAGGAACATCTGCATGCCGCGATCGACCTGCTGCCCGAATTCCGCGCCCACGCCCGTAAAGGGCAGCACGACCCCGACCTTCACCGTCTGCGCCTGCGCGCCGCCCGCGGCGAGCGCGGCGGCGACGGCGAGCACCCGCAGTCTCCATCCCGACATGGTCATCTCCTCCCTCCTCTTTCCGGTTAGTAGCGGCGCGCGCCGCCGTAATCCTCGTCGAACAGCGAGAAGGGCGGCGTGCGCCCGACCAGCGCCTCGATCAGCGCCAGCTCGACGTCCGTGTGGTTGATGAACGGCGCGGGCTGGATGCGCCGCGCGCCGCTCTTCAGCACGTAGCGCGGCGCGTCGTGGTGCTTGGAGACGATGCGCTCGGCCACCGCCGGGTCGTCCGGCGCCGCGATGTTCACCTCGCCATAGCAGGTGCAGACGTAGCTGCGCTCGGGTTCGGACTCGACGTACAGGCCCGTGCCACGGATGCCGACCGTCGAGGTCGGCGTGACGACGCGCCGGTCGCCGCGGCCGAATACCGAGAGCAGCGCGCCGGTGGCGAGGCGCATCACGCTGAGCGCGAAGCCCTGCCCGGCGAGCTCGAGGCGGCTGTTGCCGCGCAGCAGGAAAGCGTCGCTGCCCACCACGAAGATGAGCTGCGCCCCCTTGCCGGTCTCGATGCTCGCGCCGGCGCCGATGCGCGTCTGCGGCGACACGGGCTGTCCGTTCACCGTTACCGCGCCGCTCGCCTCGTACACCGAGCGCCCGGCCGGCAGCGGCTGCGGGCGGCGGCCGAAAAACTGCGCGCGCGCCACGCCGGCGCCGCCCGCCGCGAGCAGGCCGGCGGCGAGCGCCTGCAGCAGGAATGCGCGCCTCGGGTCTTCCGCATCAGCAGTACGCTTGGCCATGGAGATCGCTCTTTCGCCGGACCGATGGGCGACGTATTATCACGCGCAAGCCCACCGCCGGGGAAGCTTGATGCCGCGCCACCTGTCGATCGCCGCCGCGCTGCTCGTCGCCGCGGCCCTGTCGTCCGCGCACGCCGCGGAAGGGTGGCGCTACGGGATATCCGCGGATGCGATGGTCGACGACAACGTCACGCGCGGGCTGTACGACGCGGACGTCGAGAGCGACAGCATCCTGTCGGTCGAGGGCTCCGCGGTGCGCAGCGTACTCCTCGGCCCGCGCAGCGGCGCCGTCTTCCGCGGAGCAGCGCGCTACAGCCAGTTCGTCACCTTCAGCGACCTGAGCAACCTCGCCTTGTCGGGCCGCGCGGCCTGGCGCACCCAGCCGGGACTGAACTTCAGCTCCCCCATCTTCGAGGTGGCGGGCAACCTCGTCTGGCTGCAGCACTCGGACAGCGAGCTGCGCGACGGCACGATCGCCACGATCGAAGGCAGCGTCGGCAGCCATGTCACGGACCGCGTCCGGCTCGGCGCGGGCGTGGCCTGGGACACCCGCAACGGCGGCGACCCGGGCCGGCCCGGGGAAGTCGCGATCTACGACATGGACAACACGCGCTTCTGGGCGAGCCTCGATTACCGTTTCGGCACGAGGAATACCGCCTACGCTCGCCTCACGCAGGTGAGCGGCGACCAGGTCTTCAACTCCGTCACCGTCGGCGGCCTGTCCGGCGCGTGGGCCACCGACCCGGCGTTCGCCGAGGAGCTCGGCCGCCCCACCGACTCGTACCGCGTGGACGCCAGCACCCTGATCTACGAGCTCGGCGTCAACCTGCCGTTCGCCGGCGGGCATGCGCTCGATTTCCTGCTCTCGGGCTACAGCGCGAAGGCGGAGGAAGGCCCGCAGAGCGGGAACAAGTACAGCGGCACGATTGTCCGGGCGACCTACTTCTACCGCTTCCAGTAACCGCTCGGAACAGGGGAACCCAGGTTCCGCCGTTACCCGCTCCTACGTCCCCGCGACGTAGCGCTGGAAGAACAGCGTCACGCCGAAGCCGGCGAGCGCAACGACGGCGAGCGCGAGCGCGCCGGTTCCCGCGATCAGCAGCGCATCCAGCAGCGAGATGCCGGCGATCAGGCTCACCACCGCGCGCGGGATATCGCCCTTGCGGCGCCGCCGCAGGTACCAGAGCGCCACCAGCATCCAGCCGGCAAAAAAGAGCCAGAAGAGCCCCACGACCGGCTGCGCAAGCGCCAGCCAGGCGCCGTAGGCCACGGGCGCCGCGAGAAAGGCGAGCGGCCAGAGATTCTCCACCCTGCCGAGGTTCTCCTGCTTCGCGATATAGGTGAGGCCGATGAGGTAGCAGAGCATCAGCGCGGCGCCGATCCACAGCGCTTCGGGCAGCGCGCGCGTGATGCACAGGCCCGCCGACACGTACACCAGCACGCGGCACAGGCCCATGACCACCGGGCTGAAGACGTTGCCCTTGTGATGCCAGTCGTAGTACGTGATCGTCGCCGCCAGCGCGGCGCCGGCGAGCGCGGGCGCCACGCCGATCCACGAGAGCAGCGCGACGCCGAGCGCCATCATGCCGAAGCCCCAGCCGAACACCGCGCGCCGGCTCGCCTCGCCCGCGGGAATCGGCCGCTCCGGGCGCTGCTTCGCGTCCCACGGCGCGTCGAAGGCGTCGTTGAGGAACATGCCGCCGGTGTAGAACAGCGAGAACGCGACGAGCATCACCGCGAATTGCGCGCCGAACGCAGCGGCGCCCGCCAGCACCGCGCCGGCGAGCGCGTTGCTCCACACCGTCGGCAGGTTGGAAACGCGGCCGAGCGCGAGCGCGCTGCGCAGCTTCACTGCAGCAGCCGCGCCTTGACCCAGTCGAGCTCGCGCGCGATCGCCGTGCTGAGCTCGGCCGTCCGGTAGGCCTTGGGCAGGACGTCCCAGGTGTAGGTCTCGACCTCGAGGTGGCGGCTGATCGGCTCGGCGCGGTGCTGCGCGAGGATCTGCGCAAGAAACGCCTGCGTGGTGCCGAAATGCTCCATCTGCTCGAGGAACACCGGCACGTGGAAGTGCACGCGCAGCTCCGCGCCCGCCGCGGCGCCGCCGGCGGCGAGCGCCTGCGGCAGGTCCACGAAGCGCGTCAGGGACCCGTTGGCCTTCTGCACCGCCTGGTGCAGGTAGACCGGCTCAGCGAAGGCGGCGAGCTGGCGCGCGCTCGCCGCATCGAACGCCGCGATCCTGAGCGCCGAGCTCAGCTGCAGCTTGCCGATCAGGATGCCCTCGGTGCGCAGCCGCGCGATGCTTTCCTTCGGGTCCTCGAATTCCACTGCGGCGTGGCAGACGTCGTAGCACACGCCGATGTGCCGGCGCATGGCTGCTTCGGCGGCTGCGGCCGGGAGCCCGGTGAGCGCCGCGAGCCGCGCAACGCCCGCGCGCGCGAATAGCCGCTCCTTGAAAAAGCGGGTGGTCTCCTCGATGGTCTCGAGCTGGCAATACGGCTCCGGCTCGAGCGCGAGCGAGATCGTCTGGCCCGTGCGCGCGGCGTTGCCGACCAGATGCGCCACGTGGCGGATGAGGTTCTCGGTGATTGCCGCCAGCCGTCCCTCGGCCCAGGGCTTGAAGGTGCACGGCACCGTGCTGACGCTGCCCTCCTGCCCCGCAGGCAGCAGCTCGCTCAGGATGTCGGCCAGCAGGTCGGTGTAAGTGAGCCGCGCCGGATCGCTCCAGTCGGGCTTGTACGCGTCCTCCTTCACGGCGCGCCCATGGAACGCACCGTAAGGAAAGCCGTTGATCGTGAACACGTAGTAGCCGCCTTCGGCGAGAAAGCGCTTGAGCCGCGCCAGCGCGTCCGCGTCGCGCAGGCCTTCGGCCGCCGCGTGGCCCAGGCGCAGCCCGACGCCGAGGGGCTGCGCGGGCGCCACCTGCGCCTTGATCGCCGGCAGGTGGCGCGCCAGGCTCGCCATCACGTCATCCAGCGGCTCGCCGGCGTGGATGTTCGTGCAGTAGGTGAGGTGTCCGAGGTCGCGTGCGGACCGGAGATGCATCAGCCGCCCGCGCGCGCTTTCAGCCACGCCATCGCCTGGCGCATGCGCGCGTGGTCGATCTCGTGCACCTCGACGCCGACGCCGATGCCGCCCAGCAAAGTGATGGTCAGCTCGCCGCCGAGATGCTCCTGGAAGTCACGCAGGCCCTCGAGGATGCTCCACTCGCCGCTCGTACCGGTGCGCTCGAGCGCCGGGTGCCAGAGGTCGAAGCCGAGGTACTCGAGCAGCGCGCAGATGCGCAGCTCCTCGCCCGCCGGCAGCAGGCCGGCGAGCACCGAGTAGCGCGCATCGAGCGCCATGCCGATGGCCACCGCCTCGCCGTGGCGCACGTGGTGGCGCGTCAGGCTCTCGAGCTTGTGCGCCGACCAGTGCCCGTAGTCCAGGGGCCGGGCGCTGCCGGTCTCGAACGGGTCGCCGCCCTGGCCGATCTGGCGCATGTGCAGCTCGGCGCAGCGGCGAATCATGTGCTGCATCGCCGCGCGCCCGAAGGTGGCGAGGTCGTCCATGTGGCGCTCGAGCCAGCCGAAGAACTCCGCGTCGCGGATCAGCGCCACCTTGACCGCCTCGGCCATGCCGGCGACCTTGTCGCGGTCCGGCAGCGAGTCGATGAAGTCGTGGTCGTTCAGCACCGCGAACGGCGGCGCGAACGTGCCGACGAAATTCTTCACGCCAAGCAGGTTGACGCCGTTCTTCACGCCCACACCCGAATCGTTCTGCGCCAGCACCGTGGTGGGCACGCGGATGTGGCGCACGCCGCGGTGGGTGGTCGCCGCCACGAGGCCCACCGCGTCCAGCACCGCGCCGCCGCCCACCGCGACCACGTACGAGTGACGGTCGAGGTGCAGGTCGAACAGCTTCTGCTGGATGCTCTCGACGAAGTGCAGGTCGGTCTTGATCTTTTCGCCGCCGGGCAGCGCGACCGGCGGGCAGGCGAGCTCGAGCGCGTCGGCGTGGCGCGCCGCGTACGCCTGGATCGCCTCGATCAGCGGCGCGCCGCCCGCCTGCAGGCCGTCATCGACGAAGAACACGGCGCGATGGCGCTTTGCCGGCTCCAGGCGGCTGAACGCCTCGCGCAGCGCCGGATTGTCCGGATCGAACACGCCCTCGGTGAACACGACCGGGAACTCGTAGGGCACCGAGAAGCGCTGCCAGTGCGTGGCCGTGCGCGTCTGAGTAGAATGCTTCATATGCGTTACGTCCTGATCCTACTCGGGTTGCTGATGGCGGCCTTCGCAGTCGTGCAATACAACGACCCGGACGCGCTGCTGTGGATCGTCATCTACCTGATCCCCGCCGCCTGGGCGTTCGCCGCGGCCTTCCGTCCGGCGCGCGTCGCGTCGGTCGCCGGGGAGCGGCTGCTTTGGGCCACGGTCGCTGCGGGCGTCGGCGCCATGGTGTTCTACTGGCCCACCGTGCCCGGCTTCTGGCTGAAAGAAGTGTGGTGGGTGGAGGAAACCGCGCGCGAGGGCATGGGCGTGATGATCGGCCTCGCCGTGCTGCTCGTGGTCCTCGCCGGCGCGTTGCTGCGCAAGCCCGCCGCCTAGGGCGAGAAGTCGTCGCTCTTGATGAAGGCGACGACGCCCTTGCGCTGCTCGACCGAGAACACGTCCTTCCAGGCCGGCATCTTGCCGAAGCCGTAGGTCACGCGGTCGTAGATGAAGCCCGGCTCCAGCTGCCCCGGATTGAGCTTGGGCGCCTTGCCCGGGTAGGCCGCCGCGCCGTGGCAATGGCGGCACTGCCCTTCCCAGACGCTCCTGCCGAGCTCGATGTTCTTCTTGCTGCTCAGGTAGGCCTTGTCGAACACCGGGGCCTTCTCCTGCGCCTGCAGCGTCGTCGCGGCCAGCAACACCGCGGCCGCGCAGGCGATGCGCAAGGGTCCGCACGTCGTTCTCATGCACCAAATGTTACTACGCCGGAAAACGCGCCGCCGCCGCGCACGAGCGCGGCGGCGGCGGCTTGCAGCCGGCTCAGGGAACGATCTTGTAGATCGTGTCGAGCGAGCCGTTCGGGCCCGTGGTGATGGAAGTGAGCGCGTAGACCTCGCCCGCATTGTCCTGCGCGAACGCCAGCACGTAGGGCAGCTTGCCCTTCATGTTGGTGACTTCCGCGACTTCCATGCTCCACTTGCCGTCCTTGCCCTTGGTGGCGAAGAAGATCTGGCCGTCCATCTCGCCGAAGGACTTGCTCCAGTCGCCGAAGATGTACTTGCCCTTCCACGCCGCGTGCTTGCCCTGGTACACGTAGCCGCCCGTGACCGAGATCCCCTTGCAGCCCTGGGGCTTGGCCGTGCAGTTGTTGTACTCGAGGATCGCGGGCGTGATGCCGGCCTTGTCGCAGTTGGCCGGGTGGTCATCGGGCTTCAGGTAGTCGAAGCAGCGCATGATGCCTTCCACACGCCGCCAGCCCATGTTCTGGCCCTTGCCGATGATCTTGATCGCCTCATAGCTGTTCTGCTGCACGTCGCCGCAGAACAGGTCGCCGCTTCCCGTGTCGAACGAGCAGCGCCACGGGTTGCGCAGGCCGCTCGCCCAGATCTCCGGCGCGGCGCTCTTGTTGCCGACAAACGGGTTGTCGGACGGGATGCCGTAGGGCTTGTCGCCGGTGCGCGCGTCCACATCGATGCGCAGGATCTTGCCCAGCTGCGTCGACATGTCCTGCCCGTTGCCGAGGGCGGGGTTGTGGCCGATGCCCCAGTCGTTGGCGTAGCCGCCGTCACCCATCGAGATGTACAGCTTGCCGTCCTTGCCGAAGCCGATCCAGTGGCCGTTGTGGTTGAACTGCGGCCAGGCCACCGAGTGGATGCGCCGCGCCGAGCTCGGGTCCGCGGTGTTCTTGTCGCCCTTGGAGACGGTGTACTCCTCGACCACGTTGCTGTGCGAGTACCACAGCATCTGCCCGAGGTCCGCCTGGTAGTCCAGGTGCGCGCTGTAGGCGACGTAGAACTTGCCGTTGTCCTTGAACTTCGGGTGGAAGGCGATGCCGAGCAGGCCGCGCTCGTCGAAGTCGTGGTGCAGCGCCGGGATCTTGCTGCGGATGTCGAGGAACGGCGTCGGGCGCAGCTTGCCGCCCTCCAGGATCTTCACCCTGCCGTTCTGCTCGATGATGAACATGCGGGCGTCGCCCGCCGGCTGCACCATCGCGAGCGGCGTGTTGATGGCCGTGACCAGCGGCTCCAGCTTGATCTTGGTCTGCGCCATCGCCGCCCCGCCCGCGACCGCGAGCACGACGGCGGCGGACAGCACTCCACCGACCTTTGCGAGTTTCATCGGATCCCTCCAGAAGAAATCTTGTGCCCCTCCTCCGCGCGCATCGCCGGGGCCCTCTGCGATGCGCCTGGCGAGCACCGAGCCTTCCGGCGACCGCCGCCTCCCTGAACGTCAGGAAAGTTCAGTATACGTGTCATGAACGCGCCGCAGGGCGGCGCCGTGAGCGGCGTTTCGCTCAGCGACAGGAACGCGAAATCCCGCATTGCGGCGGCGCGGCATGCGCGCCGCGCACGCTACTCGATGATCAAATCGTCCAGCGTGCGGCGGTTCTTGCCCGCCTCGACCTTCGGCTCGCGCCCGCCGCGCAGGATGGAATTCCCTTCAAAGACAGCGCGCTGGTCGATGGCGACCGGGTTGAGCCAGTCCTCTTCCTTGATCTGCCCGCTCTGCCCATAGGCAGTGAGCGCGTTCTGGTAGCAGGCCAGCCTGACGTCGGCTTCAGGGATTCCTTGCTGCAGTGCAAGCTTCGCGGTCTTGGCCACGCCGAGCGGCTCGGAGATGCCCCAGTCGCAGGCCGAGTCCACGATGACCTGCCTGGCGCCGTACTGGCGCAGGATCTCCACCATGCGCGCGTTGCCCATCTTGGTGCTCGGGTAGATGGAGAACGCCGCCCAGTAGCCGCGCTCGAGCGTCTCCTTCACCGTCTCCTCGTTGTTGTGGTCGACCACCACCTTGGACGGCTCGAGGCCGTGCTCGTCGCACACGTCCATCGAGCGCGAGGTGCCGCGCTTCTTGTCGCGGTGCGGGGTGTGGATCATGACCGGCAGGTCGAGCTTCTTGGCGAGCTCGAGCTGCGCGCGGAAGTACTTGTCCTCGAGCGCCGTCTGCTCGTCGTAGCCGATCTCGCCGATCGCCACCACGCCCTCCTTCAGCGCGAAGCGCGGGATGAGCTCCATCACGCCTTCGGCGAGCGCCTCGTTGTTCGCTTCCTTGGAGTTGAGGCCGATGGTGCAGTAGTGGCGGATGCCGAACTGGCTCGCGCGGAAGCGCTCGAAGCCGACGATCGACGACAGGTAGTCGAGGTACGAGCCGACGTTGGTGCGCGGCTGGCCGATCCAGAACGCCGGCTCGATGACCGCCACCACGCCGGCCGCCGCCATCGCCTCGTAGTCGTCGGTGGTACGCGAGATCATGTGCGCGTGCGGGTCGATGAGCATCATGGCGGGATCCTCGGAGGGAGCGAACAAGTTTACTGCAGCGTTGCCCAGGTGAGCCGCTTGCCGCTGATGTCGCCGGCGAGCGCGGGAAAGTCCTGCAGCAGCTTGGCCGCGCGCCGGTCCGGGCTCGCCGCGAGCGCAAGCGCCGCCGCGCGCCGCTCGGTCGCCTCGTCGCTCGCGAGCGCCCGCGCCAGGTCGTCGACCGCGCTGCCTTCGGCGAACGGCCCGACGCAGCGCCAGATCTCGAACGGCACCGGGCGCCCCGCCGCCCAGCGCTCGTGCGCGAAGTCGAGCATGATGCGCGCCAGCTCGGCGTTGGCGCGCTCGTCCAGCCCCTGGATCGGCGCGAGCGGGCTGCCGATGAACAGCGCCTTCAGCACCATGTGGTTCCAGCGGTGCGCGTCGAAATGGGTGCGCGGATACGGGTTGCGGTGCGCGATCGCCTCGAACACGCTGCGCATGTTGCTGCGCAGGCCCTCGCCCACCTGGTCGAGCAGCGACGCGGGCTCCGGGTAGAGCGGCAGGCCGCGGTACAGCGTCTCGAGTTCGGCGACGTCGGCCGTCTGGCACAGTGTCCTGAAGCGCTCGACGAAGGGCTTGCCGCCCGCGGGCAGCCCGGCGAGCAGCAGGATGCGCGCGGCGTCGGTCACGCTCCAGCCGCGCGGGTCCCATCCGGGGACCGCAGCGCGCGCCGCCGCGAGGTCCTCGTCCCTCAGCTCGAGCGCCGCCTTGCCGAGCTTGCGCGGCACCATGCCGAGCGCGATGTCGAGCGTCTCGTCGGCCGCATCCTGGCGCAGCGTGGCGACCTGCGCATCGAGCCACGCCGCGCGCTGCGCGTCGAGCCGCCGGCCCAGCCAACCGCGCAGCAGAGTCCGTGCCGCCTCGCTCATTGCCCCTCCATGGGACTGATATTCTACGCCGCGTGCACCCCACGCTCGTCATACTCGCGGTCGGCCTGTCGCCCGCGCTGGTTGGCGCGTTTACGCCCAACTTGCAGCGACTCGCCGCGCGCGGCGCGCTGCGCCCGCTCGACACCGTCGTGCCCGCGGTCACCTGCACGGTGCAGTCCACGCTGCTCACCGGGCTCGCGCCGAGCGGCCACGGCATCGTGGCGAACGGCTGGTATTTCCGCGACCTGTCGGAGGTCTGGCTGTGGCGCCAGTCGAACCGCCTGGTGGCGGGCGAGAAGGTCTGGGAGGCGGCGAAGGCGCGCGACCCCGGATTCACCTGCGCGCAGATGTTCTGGTGGTACAACATGTACTCGAGCGCCGACTGGAGCGCGACGCCGCGCCCGATGTACCCGGCGGACGGGCGCAAGATCCCCGACCACTACGCGCATCCCTACGCGCTGCACGACGAGCTGGACGCGAAGCTCGGGGCGTTTCCGCTGTTCAAGTTCTGGGGCCCGCTCACCGACATCAGCTCCACGGACTGGATCGCGCAGGCCACGCTGCACATCATGGCAACGCGCGATCCCACGCTGACGCTCGCCTACCTGCCGCACCTCGACTACAACCTGCAGCGCCTCGGCCCCGACACGTCCCACCCGCGCGTGCAGCAGGACCTGCGCGAGCTGGACGCCGCGTGCGGCACGCTGATCGACGCCGCGGCGGCGAGCGGGCGCCACGTGATCGTCGTCTCCGAGTACGGCATCACGCCGGTGACGGACGCCGTGCACATCAACCGCGCGCTGCGCGAGGCGGGCCTGGTCGCCGTGCGACCGGAGGAGCACGGGCGCGAGATCCTCGACCCGGGCGCGAGCGCCGCCTTCGCCGTCGCCGACCACCAGATCGCGCACGTCTATGTGAACGACCGCAGCCGCCTGCACGCGGTGCGCGCGCTGCTGGAAAAGCTGGAGGGCGTGGAGCGCGTGCTGGACGACGCCGGCAAGCAGGCGATGGGCCTCGACCACGAGCGCGCGGGCGAGCTGGTCGCCATCTCGAAGGCCGACCGCTGGTTCAGCTACTACTACTGGCTCGACGACGCTCGCGCGCCTGATTTCGCGCGCACGGTGGACATCCACCGCAAGCCGGGCTACGACCCGGTGGAGCTGTTCTTCGACCCGGCGCTCGCGCTGCCGAAGCTTTCCAGCGTCTGGCGGCTCGCCAAGAGGAAGCTCGGCTTTCGCACGCTGATGGACGTCATCTCGCTCAGGGACACGGCCCTGGTCAAGGGCTCGCACGGGCGGCTGACCGACGACCCGACGCACGGGCCGCTCGTCATAAGCTCGCGCGGCGACCTGCTGACCGCGGGGACCGTGCAGGCCACCGCGTTCAAGCAGCTGGTGCTCGATCACCTCTTCGGCTGAGGCACCTCGATGCCGTCGTACAGCCACGCCACGCCCTCGAAGTCGGGCGCGGCGCCGGGCCTGGGGGCGAGCACGTCGTTCCTCAGCTCGCGCACGACCCCCGCGGCGTGGTACGCGTCGCCGTAGTAGCGCGACATGATCTGCACGCGCGCCGTCCTCTTGTAACGCGCATCCTCGTAGCGCTTGAAGGTCTTCTCCCAGTCGAAGCTCGTGATTTCCGCCCAGGCGGCGAGCACCACCGCATCCTCGATCGCCATATTGGCGCCCTGCGCGAGGTACTGCAGCGTCGGGTGCGCGGCGTCACCCAGCAGCGTGACGCGGCCCTTCGACCAGTGCCGCGCCGGCTCGCGGTCGCACAGCACCCACATCTTCCACACGTTGATCTTGGCGAGCAGGCGCTGCACCTCCGGGCGCTCGTTGGCGAACTTGCGCTCGAGCTCCTGCGGATCGCCGTAGACGTCCCAGCCCTCCTCGTACTTGTCGCTGTGGAAGACCGCGACCAGGTTGTAGAGCTCGCCGCGGCGCAAGGGATAGTGCACGAGGTGCGTCCTGGGGCCCGCCCACAGCACGACGTTGTTCTGCCACAGGTCGCCGGGCACCTCGGCGCGCGGCAGCACGGCGCGGTAGGCGATGTGGCCCGAGACGCGCGGCTTGCCGTCGCCGAGGATCTGCGCGCGCACCCTCGACCACAGGCCGTCCGCGCCGATGAGGCACGCGCCCTCGATCGCTTCGCCGCCTTCCATGCGCAGGACGACCCGCTCGCCCTTGTCCTCGAAGGCGAGGCCCTTCCTCTTTTCGTTCAGCTCGATGTTCTTTTCGGCGCGGCAGGCCTCGAGCAGCACCTGGTAGAGGTCGCCGCGGTGGATCACGCCGTACTGGTAGCCGCGGAAGCGCTTCCTGAACGCCCCGCTGCCCACGGGGATGCGCGTCACCTCCTCGCCGGTGAGCGCGTCCATCATGATGAGGTTCTCGGGGTGCGCCGACCAGCGCTCGATCGCGCCGGTCAGGCCGAGCACCTCGAACATGTGGTAGACGTTCGGCCCGAGCTGGATGCCGGCGCCGATCTCCTTCAGCTCGGAGCCCTGCTCGAACAGGCGCACGCGGCAGCCCTTCCTCGCCAGCGCGAGCGACGCGGCCAGGCCGCCGATGCCGCCGCCGAGCACGAGGACAGGAAGCGCGCTCACGCGGCCACCAGGTCCGCCGGGATGTCGCTCGCGCGCGGCACGCCGCACAGCATCAACGCGCGCTCGAACTCGCCGGCCAGGATCTCGATCGCGCGCCGCGCGCCCGCCTCGCCGCCCGCCATCACGCCGAACAGCGTCGCGCGGCCGGTGAGCACGCCCTGCGCGCCGAGCGCGCGCGCCTTGAGCAGGTCCACGCCGCGGCGCACGCCGCCGTCCACCAGCACCGCGATCCTCGAGCCCACCGCGCGCGCCACCGCCGGCAGCGCGTCCGCGGTGGCGATGGCGCCGTCCAGCTGCCGCCCGCCGTGGTTGGAGACGACCACGCCGTCGCAGCCTGCGGCTGCCGCACGTTCGGCGTCGTCGGGCCGGACGATGCCCTTCAGCAGGAGCTTGCCGGGCCAGGCGTCGCGCAGCGACCTGAGCTCGTCCCAGTCGAAGGAGGCGTCGAGCTCGCGGCCGACCGAGGCCGCCACGTCGGTGAGCCGGGGAGGCTTCTGCAGCATGCCCTCGAGGTTCTTCATGTGCGGCACGCCGCGGCGCGCCATGCCCATGAGCCAGGAAGGCTTGAAGAGCACGTCGCGCGAGTTGCGCCAGGTCGGCACGAAGGGGGCGGCGAAGTCGTTCCTCAGATCGCGCTCGCGCTTGCCGCCCGTGGTGAGGTCGACGGTGACCAGCAGCGCTTCGTAGCCCGCGGCCGCGGCGCGGCGCACGAGCTTCATGCGGAACGCGCGGTTCTTCAGCAGGTAGAGCTGGAACCACAGGCGCCCGCCGGCCTGCTCGGCGATCTCCTCGATCGAGTTGGTGGCGGGCGTCGCCAGGGTGTAGGGAATGCCCGCGGCGCGCGCCGCGCGCGCCAGCATCAGGTCGGCGTCGTGGCGGCCCGCGCCGATCGCCCCGGTGGGCGCGATGGCCATCGGCAGGTTGGAGCGCATGCCGAGCAGATCGACGCTCGAGTCCACCGCGTGCACGTCCACCAGCACCCTGGGCAGCAGGCGCACGCGCTCGAAGGCGGCCCGGTTGCCGCGCAGCGTCGTCTCGTCCTCGGCGCCGCCGTCGAAGAAATCGAACACCGAGCGCGGCAGCCGCCGTCTGGCCATGCGGCGCAGGTCCTCGATGTTCACGGCGCGGCCGAGGTTCGGCATGCGGGAGGAAGTGTACCGAGGGCGCGGCGCGCGAGCATAATGTCGGCTCTCCACCGGACTGCCATTTCACCATGACCCCCACCGCCTCCACCCTCGCCGCCCGCCCGCAGGCGGCCGCGCGCCTGAAGGGCGTGCTCTCGCCCGTCATCACCCCGTTCAAGGCCGACCTCGCGCCCGACAGCGAGCGCTTCGTGCGCCACTGCAAGTGGCTGCTGAAGAGCGGCTGCTCGGGGCTGGCGGTGTTCGGCACCAACAGCGAGGCGAACTCGCTGTCGGTGGAGGAGAAGCTGACGATGCTCGCCGCGCTCATCCACGCCGGCGTGCCGGGCGCCGCGCTCATGCCCGGCACCGGACATTGCGCGCTGCCCGCCACGGTGCGGCTCACGGCCAACGCGGTGAAGATGGGCTGCGCGGGCGTGCTGATGCTGCCGCCCTTCTACTACAAGGGCGTCTCCGACGAGGGCCTCTACCGGTACTTCACCGAGGTGATCGAGCGGGTGGGCGACGAGCGGCTGCGCGTGTACCTCTATCACATCCCGCCGGTGAGCCAGGTGCCGATCACGCTGAAGCTCATCGAGCGGCTGCTGGCGAAGTATCCGCGCATCGTCGCCGGCGCCAAGGACTCCTCCGGCGACTGGGCGAACACCAAGGCGATGCTCGACGAGTTCGGCAAGGACGGCTTCGACGTCTTCCCGGGCAGCGAGCAGTTCCTGCTGGAAGGCATGCGCCACGGCGGCGCCGGCTGCATCAGCGCCACGGCCAACGTCAACCCGGGCGCGATCGACAGGCTGTTCCGCGACTGGCGCTCGGGCGAGGCCGAGCGCATGCAGGCGGCAATAAGCGCCACGCGCAAGATCGTGCAGAAGCAGCCGATGATCGCGGCGCTGAAGTCCATCGTCGCGCATTACGGCAACGACGCCGAGTGGCGGCGCGTGCGCCCGCCGCTGGTCGAGCTCACGGCGGCGCAGGAAGCCGAGCTCATCCCGGAGCTGAAGGCGGCCGGCTTCGCCATGCCGGGCCTCGCCGGCTAGCGTGCCGGCGGCGCTGGTCACGGGTGCCGGGCGCGGCATCGGCCTGGCGACCGCGCGCGCCTTCCTCGCCGCGGGTTGGAAGGTGCTCGCGCTCGACAAGCAGTTCGGCGCCGAGGTCGCGGGCGAGCGCGTGGACTACGACCTCACCGACCTCGCCGGCATCCCGGCGCTCATCGCCAGACTCGGCGCCATCGACACCCTGGTGAACAACGCGGGGGTGCTCTACTGCGAGCCCTACGACGCGATTCCCGAGGCGCACGTGGCCGAGATCCTGGCCGTCAACCTGCGCGCGCCGGTAGCGCTCATCGAGGCGCTCGCGCCGCAGATGCGGCAGAGAAAATCGGGCCGTATCGTCAACCTAGGCTCGGTGGCGGCGTTCACCGGCCATCCGGACCTCTGGTACGGCGCCACCAAGGCGGCGCTGCTCAACGTCACCAAGAGCTACGCGGCGCACCTCGGCCGCGACGGCATCCTCGTCAACGCCGTGGCGCCCGGTCCTACGCTCACGCCCATGTACGAGCAGTTGCCGCAGTCGAGGAAGGACGGCGTCATGCGCACGGTGCACGCCGGCCGCGCCTGCACGCCGGAGGAAGTGGCGCGCGTGGTCGTCTGGCTGGGCAGCTCCAGCCCCGAGTACATGTCGGGCAGCACGGTGGACGTCAACAGCGGCTCCTACCCGCGCTAGCCATGTCCCTCCTCAGGCGCGGCAGCTTGAGCATCGACTGCATCGACGAGGGCAAAGGCCCGCCGGTGGTGCTCGCGCACAGCTCGGTGAGCGGCAACCGCCAGTGGAAGCGCCTCGTCGAGCGCCTGCGCGGCCGGTTCCGCGTCCTCGCCCCCAACCTGCACGGCTACGGCAAGACGACGGCTTGGAGCGAGTCGCGCACGATGACGGTCGGGGACGCCGTGCAGGTGCTGCTCGGCGTCTGTGAGGAGCTCGACGCACCCATCCGGCTCGTCGGCCATTCCTGGGGCGGCTACCTCGCCATCGCCGCGGCGAAGGAGCTCGGCGAGCGCGTCTCGCACCTCGCGCTCTACGAGCCGATGATGCCGGGGCTGCTGCGCGGGCATGGGCGCACGAAAGCCTGGGAGGAAGCCGCGGGTGTGTATGCCGACGTGCGGCGCCTGAGTGGCGCGCGGGACTGGCAGGCGCTCGCGCACCGCTTCACCGACTACTTCAACGGCGACGGCGCATGGCAGGCGACGAGCGCCGAGCGGCGCGAGATCATCGCCGCGCAGCTGCCGCCCAACCGCCACGAGTGGGACGCGGCCACGCCGCAGGTGAAGACGTCCTTCTTCGCGCCGATCGCTGCGCGCGGGCTGCTGCTGTGCGGCACGAAGACGCGCATCGTACTCAAGGACGTCGTCGAATTGCTGCGCGCCCAGTTTCCGCAGTGGCGCACCGTGGATGTGCCGGGCGCGGGGCACATGGGGCCGCTCACCCATGTGGATGAGGTGAACTCCGCCATCGAGGCGTTTCTCGACTCGTGAAGGCGCTGCTGGTCGCCTTGCTGCTCGCTGCGCCGACCGCGCCCGCGGTGTGCGCTTCAGCAGCAATCTGTCGCCAGAGCCCGGATTGCCCTCCGCATTATTTCTGCCAGCTGGATACGGGCTTCACGTTCGGGATCTGCAGGTCTGGCAGTCGCCCGTGACCCGCCTCCACCGCCTCCTGCGCAAGCCCTTTTTCGGCAGGTTCGAAGTCCCCTGGACCTGGCCGTCCAATGCAATCGAGGCAACGTGGGAGCGTGTCGCGATCCCGAGCCGCAACGGCGCCCACCTCGCCGGCTTGTGGGGACTAGCCGAAGGCGATGCCATCGGCACGCTCGTCCTCGCCCACCCGATGGGCAAAGCAGCGAAGGGCTTCTGGCTCCGCTACGGCCACGCCGAGCTCTTCCGCAAGTCCGGATTCCACGTGCTGGCGTTCGACGCCAACGGCTTCGGCGAAAGCGAGGCGACTTCGTTCGACTACCCGGCCGACTTCCTGGCCGCAGGCCAATGGGCCCAGGCCCGCCATCCTCAGCTCGCCGTCGGCCTGGTCGGCGCCTCGTTCGGCGCCGGGTGGGGACTGTGCTCGATGGCGCGCGCAGGAAGCCCTTACCGCGCCGCCGTTCTCGAAGGGGCGTTCCCGACGCTGCCCGAGTTCTGGCGTCACTATCCGGCGGCCTACGCCGCCCTCAAGGTTTCGCAACTCGTCTGGCCCTCGATGGAAAGGAACCTGCGCCCCGAGCGCGAGGCATCGAGGGTCATCGGCAACCCTGCCGTGCTTCTCCTCTATGGCGACCAGGACGAATACACGCCGCCCGAGCACGGCAAACGGCTCCTGCGCGCGTTCGGAGATGCGGCGAGCACCGAGATGATCGTGGTCCCGGGAGTCGGACATACTTACGTTTACCGCGACGCTGCTCCGATCTACGAAGAGCACGTGATCCCGTTCCTCAGCAAGGCGCTGCGCAACGGACAGGGAAGATAGATAGCGAACTTTGGAAGGGCCGTTTCAATGGAACCCAAGCCGCCAACGGGTGTCTCGTCTCATTCCTGGCCCTGCAGATGTACTACCCCCCGCTGATCTGGGGCGGCAGCCTGTGGGCCATCACGTTTCCGACCGCGGCCTGGCTCCCGGCGATCTTGTTCGGCCGGATGCAGGTGCGTTGAGAGATCGGTTGACCGACGCGCCGGCTTAACCCGGATCGATTTCCGCGAGCGCCCGCTCGATCTCCGCGACCTGCAGCGGCCGCACCAGCCGCCCTACTTCCCTGCCGTCGGCGAGCAGCACCAGCGTCGGCCAGAGCGTCACCTTGTACGAGCGCCCGAGCCTTCGCCCGCTCGCATCGGCCACCTTCAGGTGCCGCACGCGCGGATGCGCCGCCAGCGCCTGGGCGATGAGCGGCTGCGCGCGCCGGCAGTGCCCGCAGTACGGGCTGCCGAACTCGAGCAGCGCGGGGCCCGCCAGCGCGTCCACTTCGGCGCGCGCGGGCTCGGTCTCCAGGTAGCCTGATTCCATCGCGCCGCAGTCTGCCCGGCGCGCGCCATTCGCGCCAGCGCGCCGCCGCGTGCAA
>Ga0224510_10001236_pt1 | contig 17280 bp, 14 predicted proteins | sample SF_May12_sed_USG_FD_170161 | JGI IMG/M metagenome (GOLD analysis project Ga0224510, IMG submission 170161) | Sediment microbial communities from San Francisco Bay, California, United States - SF_May12_sed_USGS_4_1 | ecosystem: Environmental > Aquatic > Marine > Sediment | place: USA: California... | reverse complement strand
CGATCCGCCGGACCAGCTGTTGCCGAACCAGCTGTTTCCGCTCCAGGAGTTGCCGCTCCAGGAGTTCCCGCTCCAGCTGTTGCCGCTCCAGGAGTTGCCGGACCAGCTGTTTCCGCTCCAGGAGTTGCCGGACCAGCTGTTTCCGCTCCAGGAGTTGCCGGACCAGCTGTTGCCGTTCCAGGTGCCACCCGACCAGGAGTTCCCGGCGGCTTCGAGCGCCGCCATCGCCGATGAGTTGAAGGCGTGGCCGAAGATGTCGATCTCGCCCTGCAACAGGACACCGTCGTCGGTGACGTGGTCGGTGCCGCGGGACCCTTCGAGGAGCCCGGTCCCGGTCGACGCCGTGAACGACTGCGCGTACTTCTTCGGGATGGATGCCGTGAGTGCCGCTGTGAGGTCGATCTCGCCGGCGCCCTGGAGCTTGTCGGTGATGCCCACGAGTTTGCTCGCGCTCACGCCGAGCAGGCTCTTGACCTGGTCCGGGGTGTACCTCGGGTTCTTCTGGAGGATGAGTGCGATCGCACCGGACGTGATCGCCGCCGATTGGCTCGTTCCGGAACCCCGGAAGAAGCGGTCGCCGAGGCGCCCTTCGGGGTGGTTCTGGTCGAGGAACGAGTTCGGGACCCGGAGCCCCTGGAGGTGGGAGCCGGGGGCAGCGACGTCGGGCGTCTTGCATCCGGTGGAGCACTGGATCGCGGCGCTCGCCGAGTAGCCGCCGATCGTGTCGTCGCCCAGGCTCGCCGTGCCCATCGAGTCCGAGCCGCCGACCGCGATGACGTACGGGTTGTAGGCCGGGTCGGCGAGGCCGGGGGCGCCGTGGCTCACCTGGTAGCCGCTGTTGCCTGCGGCTGCGACGACGACGATGCCCTGCTTCCAGGCCTGCTCGACCGCGAACGAGAGCGGGTCGACCTCGTAGCCCTGGAGGGAGTTCGTCCCGTAGGAGAGGTTGATGACGCGGATGTTGAGACCGTTGTCGTTTCGGTGCTGCACGACCCAGTCGATCGCCGCGATCACCTGAGAGACGTCCGCGCCGCCGTCGGCGACGCCGACCTTGATCGACACGATCCGAGCGTCCGGAGCCATGCCGCGGTAGGCGGACGCGGGCGCGCTCGAGTACGGTGCTGTCAGCGTCGAGTCCTTCCCCGCGATCAGCCCGGCCATGAACGTCCCGTGCCCGTTCGTGTCGAGATAGCGGAAGGCCGGGTTCTGCGACTCGAGCGAGAGGTCGGGGCCGTTGATGATCTTGCCTGGGCCGTCGAGGCCAGGGACGGGGCTGACGCCGGTGTCGATGACCGCGACGTCGACGCCCGCGCCGGTATAGCCGGCGTTCCACCAGGCGGCTGCGCCGGTCTGTGCCGTCACGTTGTACATCGAGTAGTTGTCGGTCGCCGGGTCGTACGAGGCGGCGCCCCAGCTGACGCCCGCGCCAACGAGCGCGAGCACGGTGATTGCAGCCGCCAAGAGCGGTTTTTTGAAACTGGCAGGAGCGGATGGCTTGCGCCACCTCCGCCGCCCTGTGCCGCAGAGCAACGCCATCGCTGATTCCTCCGTTCCCGTGTATCGGGGTGATTCGTGCTGCCGCAGTCCCACGATTCGGGACACCCTGAACGTAGGTTGCGTCCTTGGGAACGGCATCCCTCCGCCGAGGGCTCCTCGAAAGAGATCCCCACAAAGGGTGATCGGCTGAACGTGATGCGCATGTTTCGCTCACGGGGCAGTGCCCCTCGAGCGCTCACCTCAATGAGTCGAGCCCGGCCATCAGGGCTTTCCGCCATAACGGCGGGCCTGCCGCGTCTCACGAGCACGCGCCTTCCAGCGCCGCTTGAGCTCCCGACGAACGCGTGTGCTGCTCCGGGCCTCGATCGTGCGGAGCTCGCGCTGGAGCTTGCCGTAGTTGGCCCACCGGGCCGGATCGAGCTGGCCCGTTTCGAGAGCTTCACGCACCGCGCAGTCCGGCTCGCTCGAGTGGGCGCAGTCGTTGAAGCGGCACCGAGCTGCCAGCTCGGCGATGTCCGAGAAGGCGCCGTCGATGTCGCCTTCCCAGATCTGGAGCTCCCGCAGCCCAGGTGTGTCGATGAGGATCGCCCCGTCGCGCAGCACGAGGAGTTGCCGATGGCGGGTCGTGTGCCGCCCGCGCCCGTCGTTTCGGAGGTCGCCGGTGGGCATCACCGTGCGCCCGGCGAGCCGGTTGACGAGGGTCGACTTTCCCGTACCCGACGACCCGAGCAGGACGAACGTCTGCGCCGGCTTCAGTAGCGCGCGGACCTCCTCGACCCCCTCTCCCGTGACGTTGCTCACGGCAAGAACCGGGACTCCCACTGCAACGTCCGCTGCCTCGGCGAGCTTCTCGAAGTCGTCGCAGACGTCGAGCTTGGTCAGGATGATGACCGGATCGGCACCGCTGTCCCAGGCAGCTGTCAGATATCGCTCCAGGCGCCGCGGATTGAAGTCCTGATCGAGACCGGCAACGAGGAAGACCATGTCGACATTGGCCACAAGAATGTGCTCTTCGGCTTTGAGCCACGGCGTCTTGCGCGACACCTTGGTACGCCGTGGGAGGAGAGCCTCGATGGCGACGTGGTCGCCTGGCGCGTCGACGACGGCGACCCAGTCCCCGACAGCGGGCATACCGCCCACGATCTCCTGGTCACGGAGACGGCCCCGGGCATGCCCCAACCGGTCGCCGCGCTCTCCGCGCACGTAGTAGCCACCCCGGTGCTCCGCGACGACGCGTGCGGGCTCGAAGCCCCGCTCGGAATAGATTGTGAAGGCCGCCTCGAACTCATCGGTCCAGCCGAGGGCGGCCAGGGTTCCATCGGACAACGTCAGGCTCCTTCACTCGGATGGTGAACCAGGCCGCGGCTCGTGCCGCCGAGGAGGTGCTAGATCGAGGCGACGCCGAGCCGGAGGGAGATGCGGTACGCGACTTTCATGGCCATCCCCTTTCGCTCGACGACGGAACCTCCGGAGGGTACGGGCCATGCACCGGAACGTCAACCGCTTGACTTGCGCGAGGCAGTCTCGTTTGATCCCACGTGCGAAGTGAGCGTTGCAACCACACCCGTCGAGGCGGGCACCATGGTTCGACTCGAGGGAGTTCGCAAGAGCTTTGGGGACAACCTCGTGCTCGACGGGGTCGACCTCAGCGTCGATCCCGGCGAGGTGCTCGTCATCATCGGGCCGAGCGGGAGCGGCAAGAGCACGCTTCTTCGCTGCGTCAACCTGCTCGAGCCCATCCAGGCAGGCCGCATCCTCCTCGAGGGCGAGGAGATCACGCGCAAGGGCGTGAACGTGTCGGCAATACGACAGCGCATCGGGATCGTGTTCCAGCAGTTCAACCTGTTCCCTCAGCTCACGGCGCTGGACAACCTCACGCTCGCGGCTCGCCGGATTCGAAAGATCCCCCGCCGCGAGGCAGAAGCGCGTGCGCATGAGCTTCTCGCAAGCGTCGGCCTGAAGGAGAAGGCCCACCAACACCCGCACCAGCTCTCGGGCGGACAACAACAGCGGGTCGCGATCGCCCGGGCGCTGATGATGGAGCCGCATGTGATGCTCTTCGACGAAGTCACATCCGCCCTCGATCCAGAGCTCGTGGGTGAGGTGCTCGTCGTCATGCGCAACCTCGCGCGTGACGGCATGACAATGTTGATCGTCACGCACGAGATGCAGTTCGCAAAAGAGGTCGGCGATCGCGTGGTCTTCATGGACGGTGGGAGAATCGTGGAAGAAGGTCCGCCCCGCGACGTGCTCGACAACCCGAAGGAGGAGCGAACGCAACAGTTTCTCCGCAGAACCCAGCTCTCTCACACACTGGAAGAGCTCACCATCGACGAAGAAGGAGGATCGGAATGAGGCGACTTGTAATCGTCATCGCCATCACCGCTCTCGCAGGCGCCGCGCTCGCTGCCTGGGGGGGCGTAGCCGCTGCCGGCGAAGCAGGCCCGAGGGTGGCCTTCGCGGCGGACCAGGCGAAGCTGCCGCCGCTGCCGGCAGACATCAAGGCTAGAAAGCGGCTGAACATCGCCGTCAAGTGCGACGCGCCACCGTTCGGCTACATCGGTGCGAGGAGCCAGCATGCGGGGTTCGATGTCGAAGTCGCGCGCTGGTTCTCGCGATTCGCATTCGGCAAGTCGAATCGCGTCACGTTCACCTGCGTCACCACCCCCGCGCGCGAGCCAGCACTCACGACCGGACGGGTCGACATGGTGATCGCGACGTTCACCTATACGGCAGACCGCGACACCCGCATCGACTTCTCGCGGGCGTACTACAAGGCGACGGGCCGCCTGCTCGTCACCAAAGACTCGTCAGTCGGGTCCATCTCGGACCTTGCCGGGAAGACCGTCGTGACAACGAGCGGCTCGATCTATGACCGCTGGATGAAGAACTGCCTCAAAGACACCAAGGTGCTTGTCACCGAAAGCTTCACGAACGCATTGATCGCGTTCCGTGACGGACGGGCAGACTCGCTCATGTGGGACGACACGGTTCTCCTCGGCATCGCCGTGACGGACCGCAACTACAAGCTCACGAGCGACTTGTTCCTTCCGCTGCCCTACGGCATCGGGATCAAGCAGGGGAACACCGCCCTGAAGGCATGGATCGACTCGCGCCTGAACCTCATGAAGAAGCGGGACCTGTTCTTCCCCATTCTCAAGAACACGGTGCCGCCTGGACAGGTCGCTCCGTTCTCGAAGAACATCCTGCGACCCAAGCAGGGGTTCGGATACTCGCAGGGCGATCTGACGACTCAGTGTCCCTAGCTGGAATACGACCAGGAGCGGCCGCCTCGGCGGTCGCTCCTGACGTCCATACGTGAATCTGGCCGTCGCCTTCGACTGGTCGTTCCTGACCGAGAACGGCGACGAGCTCCTAGCCGGGCTGCGCCGAACCCTCGAGGTGTCCGCGATCGCAATCGCGGGCGCCTTCTTCATCGGGCTGGTTCTCGGGGCCGCGCGCGCGCACCGTGTCCCCGTTGTCAGCCAGGTCGCTGCGGTCTACGTCGAGATCATCCGGAACACCCCGATTCTCGTCCAGATCTTCTTCCTCTTCTTCGGGCTCCCCCAGATCGGGATCGTCCTCGAGCCGTTCACGGTCGCCTGGGTCGCAGTGACGATCTGGGGCGGCGCCTTCAACACCGAGAATTTCCGCGCAGGGTTCGAAGCCGTTCCGCACCGATTCCGCGAGGCGGGCTTCGCGCTCGGGTTCGGGCGTCTCACCACTTTCCTCAACGTCACGTTGCCGATCGGCGGCCGGATCGCGCTGCCGTCGTCGATCAACACCTACATCAGCGTCGTCAAGAACACGTCACTCATGTACGTCATCAGCTACCCCGAGCTGACGACGACGGCGCTGAACATCAACGCACTGACGCTCCAGACGGTCGAGACGTTTACGACGCTGGCCGTCACCTATCTCATCATCGTTTGGACGATGTCCGCCTCGATCCGTGTGGTCGAGCGCCGTCTCGCCCTGCCCGAGGACGCGCGATGAGCAACGCTCGCCTACGGCTCGCGTTCGCGGGGGAAACCATGTTTCCCCCGCGAACCCCCTCCTTCTCGAGAGCGTGGGGAACCTCCCGGTTCCCCACGCCCCTCCACGCTCATCGATCGAAGGACGATCGATGAGCTTCCTCCCCGACTGGGCCGAACCCGTCCTCCGCTACATGCTCGAGGTCGGGCTGAAGGGCACGCTCCAGATTGCGGCGATCTCGCTCGTCGGAAGCACGCTCATCGGGATCACACTCGGGACGCTGCTCACGATCAAATTCCTGCCGACACGAGCGCTGATCCGCTTCTACATCGAGGTCTGGCGAGGACTCCCGATCCTCGTGACGCTCTTCCTCGTCTTCTTCTTGCTCCCTGTACTCAGCCCGCGCTTCGAGTTCGACGCGCTCATCTCGGCCTCGATCGCTCTCACGCTCTGGGGGAGCGCCCAGGTCGCAGAGGCGACTCGAGGCGCCGTGGGATCGATCCCGAAAGAGCAGCACGAGGCTGCCTCAGCGCTCGGCTTCGGCTGGCTCGGTCGACACGCCTTCGTGATCCTCCCCCAGGCGCTGCGCCGCCTCTTGCCCCCGCTCGTCAGCCTGCTGGTGAACATCATCCAGAACTCGACGATCGCCCAGGTGATCGGCGCCCCGGAGCTCCTGGAATCCGCCGAGCGCCAGGTGGAGCGGCTGGCCGCTCCTACGCCGATCGGCATCGGGGAGATAAAGGCCTTCCCGATCTACGCAACCGTGATGGTCATCTTCTTCCTCATCTCGTTCCCGCTGACGCGGCTCGCGGCCTACCTCGAGAAGCGGCTCACCTAGGAAAACAGAGTCCCGCTGCGCCCGACGAGATCACCCTTGCCGGCCCGCTATCCTGACCGGGCGTGGTGGCGGTAGCTCAGTTGGTAGAGCCCCGGGTTGTGGTCCCGGTGGTCGCGGGTTCGAGTCCCGTCCGCCACCCCTGACCCGACCGCGTAGGCTTCGCCACCGATGAGCGGCGACGGACTGGCCTCCGCAACGAGATTCCTCGTCCTCGCGCTCAGCATCCTGTATGCGCTTGCCGCAGTGGCCGGGTTCGCGCTCCTCGACTTCGACGCGACCCGCGGAACCGTCCTGTGGGCTGCGCTCCTGACCGGCGGCGCGGCATTGATGTTCGTCGGGCAAGTCGCGACCCCGGCAGGATGGTTTTCCGCGGTGCTGGTGTCCCTCGGTGCCGCACTGGGAGCCCTCCCCCTCTTCTGGACGCTGATCGTGCCGATCGCCGTCGCGGCCGTGATCGCGTGCAGCATTGCGCTCGCGCGAAACCAGGCTGCTACTCCGGCCTGATGCTCCACACACGCCACGGCTGGTGGCTCGAGGAGGCCGGCGAGGTGACGCCGACCCGGCCCCTCGAGGGAGACACGACGGCGGACGTCGTCATCGTCGGAGGCGGGTACCTCGGACTCTGGACGGCGTGGCATCTGCTCGCGCTCGAGCCCGAGCTCGACATCGTCGTGCTGGAGACGGCGGTCTGCGGACACGGGCCGAGCGGCCGGAACGGCGGCTTCTGCGAGACCCTCTGGGGCGACGCACCGACTCTTCGAGAGAGAGCCGGTGATCCTGCGGCGCTCGCCGTCTGCCGCGCATCGGAGGACGCTGTGCGTGGAATCGGCTCGTGGTGCGAGGCGAACGGGGTCGACGCCTGGTACCGACAGGCGCCGATGCTCCAGGTCGCGACGACCGAGTCGCAAGTCGGCTCGTGGGACACAATCGTTCACGCCGCAGCCCAACTCGGCGCGCCCGAGCAGGTCGTTGCGGTCTCGGCCGAGGACGTGCGGGCTCGCTGCGCGTCCCCGCTTCTCCTCGGAGGGGCGCTCTACAAGTTGAACGCGACGGTGCAACCGGCGCGGCTCGCGCTCGGGCTCCGCGCGAAGCTTCTCGATCGCCGGGTGCGAATCCACGAACGGACGGAGGTGACGCGCCTCGGCCGGGAAGGCGACGTGGAGACCCGCACGGGGCGCGTGCGGGCGAGCTCTGCCGTTCTCGCGGTCAACTCGGCGGCGGCCGGATTCCCGGGCTACCGACTCTCGCTCGCGGTCGCATCGAGCCACATCGTCCTCACCGAGCCGATCCCGGAAGTGCTCGAGGAGCTCGGCTGGACGGGCGGCGAGGCGATCGTCGACAGCCGCACTCTCGTCCACTACATGCGGACGACGCGCGACGGGCGCATCGCCTTCGGCTGGGGCGGCGGCGCCATGGGATTCGGCGGGCGAGCCGCCGATCGGCTCGAACTCGCGCCCGATGTGATCGCCCGTACCCGCGAAAGCCTGGTCCGCTTCTTCCCGCAGCTGCGTGGATGCGCGGTAACGCACGCCTGGGGAGGACCGATCGACGTCTCCCCCACCCACCTGCCGATCTTCGGAAGCCGTGGGCGTGTGCACCATGGCTTCGGCTTCACCGGCAACGGCGTCGGCCCGACATACCTGGGCGGCGAGATCCTCGCGCGCCTCGCGCTCGACCGCCGTGACGAGCGGACGTCGCTTGCGATCGTCGAGCCCGGTCGAAAGTTCTTCCCGCCAGAGCCGTTTCGCTATGTCGGCGGCTCGTTGATCCGGCGAGCGCTCCTGGCGAAGGACGCCGCCGAGGACGACGGTCGGGAGCCGGGCACGGCCGTGGACCTCGCCGCTTCGCTTCCGCGCCGGCTGGGTCTTCGCCTTCCCCGCTGAGCCGCAAGGCGGCGCCACGAAGGCGCCGCCTGCGTCAGCCCTTCTCCTACGTGAAGATGATCTGGCCGCCTGCGGCCTGCTCGTAGAACTCGCCGACGCTGATGATGTCCGCGACCTGGGGAACGAAGTCCTCCATGCTCAGGCCGAACATGTCGACCGTCGCCTTGCAGGCGTAGAGCTGCGCGCCGGAGTCGGCGACGAGCTCGACGAACTCCGGGATGGGTGGGATGTCGATCTTCTCCATCTGCCGCTTCATCATCCCGGTCACCAGCGCCGATGCGCCCGGAATCGCTCCGAGCAACGTCGGCATGTGCAGCCCCGGGTTCCCGACCGTCGCCACCTTGATCTTCTCGAAGCGATCCTTGCGAATCGCGTCAAGACCGAAGAAGGTGAAGAAGAGGTCGGCCTCGATCCCTTCCATCCTCGCCCCGTTGGCCATGATCAGGCCGGGATAGATCCCTTCGAGCGAGCCCTTGGAGATCACGATCGCCACCTTCTCGATGGTCTTCGGTTCGTGCGGAGCGATCTGTGGTGCTTCGAACATCTGGGTCATCGCTTGCGTCCTTTCTAGATGCAGCCGCGCGGCTTCGGAATTCCGCCGATCTTGGCCGCGAGCTTCGCCGGCCCCTTCGGGAAGAGCGCGTAGAGCTCCTTGATCGGCACCCCGGACTCCTTGCCGAGCGAGCGAATCGAGGGAGCCGTGCCCGTCGCCAGGTAGCGGTCACGCATGTACCTGATGACCAGCCAATGCCGGTCGGTCAGCGCGGGGACACCGCTCTCGCGGGCAATCTCCTCCGCGATCTGCTCGTTCCACTGGTCGGGGTTCGTCAGGAACCCTTCGGCGTCGACATCGACGCTCGTTTCGGCGATCAGGAGTGCGGTCATCGAGTCCTCCTCAAGTCGTGGTCGTCGTGAGGTGTTTCTTGCCCGCTTGGGGCATCGCCGGCCCAATTCCCGGAATCTCCCGGCCCGGCAGCAGCATGTGCCAGTACACCCACTGGAACATGAGCTTTCCGAGATGGTTGAGGCGGGACTCCCGAAGAAGTGGGAGAGGGCCCACCGCTGACGGGAAGCGGCCGGGAAGCGGCTCGGTCTCGTAGTTGAAGTCGATGAGCAGGGCCTTGTGGAAGCCCGTCTCGATGAAGCAGTTCGCGTGGCCGTCGTAGCTCGAGTCGAGCTCCCTCCCCTCGAGGAAGCGGACGATGTTCTCCGTCAACACGTCGCCCTCGAAGTGAGTGACGGACCCGGCCTTCGACGTCGGCAGATCGGTCGCGTCGCCGAGAGCGAACACATTCGGCTGGGCGAGGGTCTGCAACGTGCTCTTGTCGGTCGGAACGAAGCCGAGCGCGTCGCCGAGGCCTGGTGAGCGCTCGACGTATGCGGCTCCGCCGTGCAACGGGACGGTCACGAGGAGATCAAAGTCGAGGTCGCGGCCGTCGTACGACGAGAGCTTGCCGCCGACACCGTCGACCTCGCCCGCATTGAACTCCGTCACGAGCTCGATGTCCTTTTCGGTCAGGAGGCCAGCGAGATGCTTCGAGGCGACCGGCTTCGTGAATGCGCCATCGAGCGATGTGGCGAAGATGAGCTCGACCCGATTGCGGATCTTGCGCTCGTGGAAGTAGGCGTCGGCGAGGAAGGCGAACTCGAGCGGAGCGACCGGGCACTTGATCGGCATGTCGATCAGGTTGACGACGACCCGGCCTCCGTCGAAAGACTCGAGCGCCCGCTGAAGCAGGTCCGCCCCGTCCGGCGTGTAGAAGGTGAACGCGCGCTCGTTCCAGCCTGGCCCGGTTAGCCCCTCGGTCTCCTCGGGCTGCAGTCGCGCGCCGGTCGCGATCACCAGCAGGTCGTACGGAAGCACGGTTCCGTCTTCGAGCAGAACCTCGTCACGCTCGATCCACACCGACTCGACCTCGCTCTCGTGGAAGTCGATGCCGCTGCGAAGCTGTCTGTGCCTAGGTCGCACGATCTCGTCGACCTGCGCGAGCCCGAAGGGGACGAAGAGCAAGCCGGGTTGGTAGACATGCCGGTCGTCGCGGTCGACCACGTGAATCTCGGCCTCGTCGGCGTCGAAGTGACGACGCAGCCGGTTCGCGGTCATCGTCCCACCGGTTCCGCCTCCGAGGATCACTATCTGCTTCTTCACTGCTCTTGACCTCCGATATGTCGTAGAACCAGGGTCGCTCGCGGCCGTCACCGCGCCAACGGGGCATCTTCGGAAACCGGCTGCGGGCAACTACGAGGCTGCGCAGTTGTCCGCATCGGTATCCGCACCGCAGCGGATGCAGCGCTCGCCAGCCCGGTGGAAGCTTCCCGCAGCGGTCGAGCTTGCGAGGGACGCGTCGCCGGAGGCCGACCTCGCCGAGGCGATCCGTGAGAGACTGCGAAACGTGCTCGTCGTCCAGACACGGGTCGGTCTCGTGCCGTGGGGAACCCTCGGGCGCAGCGAGTACATGTCGAAGCTGGTCGAGCGCTAGTCATGCGAAAGCTCCAGACGCAAGGCGTCCACCACATCACGATCGTCGGGGCAGACCGGCAGACGTCGATCGACTTCTGGGAGGGCGTCCTCGGGATGCCGTTCGTCTTCGAGCAGCCGAACCTCGACAACGAGGCGGAGAGCCATCTCTACTTCGACCCCGGCGACGGGCGGCTCATCACGGTCTTCACGAGCGAAGAGCGCGAGCCGGATTCCACCCGCACCGCGACGGACATCGGCTGCGTGCAACACCTTGCGTTCTCGCTCTCACAGGCGACTTTCCAGCAAGCGGTGGTGCGCCTCGACGAGCGAGGCATCGAGCACTCAGGCGTCAAGGACCGCGGCTTCATGGACTCGATCTACTTCGAGGATCCGCTCGGTCTCCTGATCGAGCTCGCGTCGTATCGTTTCGAACCGCCGTTCGGCTATACACATTCCGACGTGCTGCTCGAGGCACACGGGATCCGAGTGGGCCGCGGTGACCACCACATCGCCCAGGATCACCTCACCGACGCAATCGAGGCGCTCGTCGAGCGATCACGACCGTCGCTCTCGGACGATCGCTCGCCCAAGAACCCGTACCGCTAACGAACCAGGAGGATCGACCATATGGCCACCAATACGCTGAGCATCCTCAAGCCGAGCGTCAACAACCTGACGACTCGGATCTTCGTCCGCGCCGCCGGGCTCGACTACGAAGAGCTCGACATGTGGGGAAATAAGTCCACACCAGAGTTCCTGGCGAAGGACCCAGCCGACCTCACGCCGCTGCTCGAAGAGGCGGGGCTGCCGAGGGGGTCGCTGTGGGAGAGCTGCGCGATCATGCAATACCTCTGCAACAAGCACGGCCTCGACGAGTTCTACCCCTCGGACGCGGGCGAGCGGGCGATGGTCGACAGCGCGATGTTCTATCTGACCGGCACGCTCTATCCGCTTCTCGCGCGCGCGACCTATCCGGCGCTCGGGTTCGGGCAGTACCCCGGTGAGGTCGCGACCTCGGACGCCGGTGACGAAATGAAGGCGAAGGCGCAGAAGGACGCCGAGGCCGCGCTCGCAGGGCCGCTCGAGGTCTACCGCGCCTGGTTCCTCGGCGGAAAGCAGTTCATCGGCGGCGACACTCCCTCGATCGCGGACATCCGCTTTGCCGCCACGCTCGAGTTCCTGCGCGCGATCGACTACGAGTTCCCGGCCTGGGCGGAGGAGTACATGACCGCGATGGAGACGACGTTGGGTGAGGCGTACTCGGAGCCCGCAGCCGACGTGCGCGGCTACATCGACTACGTGCGGTCGCAGAGCGCGTAGCTCGCCGCGGGGTCGCCGGCCGATAGTCGCCTACGTGAGCCCCGTCAATCCGCTGTTCGTCTTTGGGACTTTCGAGAGCCGGGCCTAGACCACCCCTTGGTCGAGCATCGCGTCGGCGACCTTCACGAAGCCGGCGATGTTGGCACCGACCACGTAGTCCCCCGGTGCGCCGTACTCGTCCGCAGTGCGGCTGCACTGCTCGTAGATCGCGTGCATGATCCCCTTCAGGCGCGCATCCACCTCTTCGCGTGGCCAATTCAGGCGAAGGGCGTCCTGCGACATCTCGAGGCCCGAGACCGCGACTCCCCCGGCGTTCGCCGCCTTGGCTGGCCCGTACAGGATCCCCGCGCGGGTGAAGAGCTCGACCGCGCCGGGCTCGCTCGGCATGTTTGCGCCCTCGCAGATCAGGCGCACGCCGCCGTCGAGCAGCTTCTTGGCGTCATCCTCGCTGATCTCGTTCTGCGTCGCGCTCGGGAACGCACAGTCGGTGGGAATCGCCCACAGCGGGTTGCGATCCGTCCCGCGCTTCGCGCGGGTGTAGCGTGCTCCGCGGAAGGTGTCCGCGTACTCGCTGATCCGCCCGCGCCGGACATTCTTGAGCTCCATGATCCACGCGAGCTTCTCCCGGTCGATGCCGTTCGGGTCGTAGATGAGGCCGTGCGAGTCGGACAACGTGACGGGCTTCGCGCCGAGGTCGAGCAGCTTCTCGACCGTGTACTGCGCCACGTTTCCGCTCCCCGAGACCAGGCAGACTTTGTTCTCGAGGTCATCCCCCCGGGAGGCGAGCATGTCGTTCGCGAAGTAGACGCAGCCGTAGCCCGTCGCCTCCGGTCGGATCATCGACCCACCCCATTCGAGCCCCTTGCCCGTGAGCACGCCGCTGAACTCGTTGCGAATCCGCTTGTACTGGCCGAAGAGGTAGCCGATCTCGCGCTCGCCGACGCCGATGTCGCCTGCGGGGACGTCCGTGAACGGCCCGATGTGGCGCTGCAACTCGACCATGAACGACTGGCAGAAGCGCATGACCTCTCCGTTGCTCCGGTCTCTCGGGTCGAAGTCGGAGCCGCCTTTTCCGCCGCCCAGGGGCAGCGTCGTGAGCGCGTTCTTGAAGACCTGCTCGAATGCCAGGAACTTCAGCAGCCCGACGTTGACGGAGGGGTGGAAGCGGAGCCCGCCCTTGAACGGCCCGATCGCGCTCGACATCTCGATCCTGTACCCGCGGTTGACCTGGATCTCGTCGTTGTCGTCCACCCAGGGGACGCGAAAGACGATCACACGCTCCGGCTCGACGAGGCGGTCGAGCACCTTCTCCGTGCGGTAGTGAGGGTGCCGTTCCAGCACCGCGACGAGGGGCGTCAGGACCTCTAGAACGGCCTGGTGGAACTCGGGCTCGCCGGGATTCTTCGTCTTCACGTGCTCGACCACGCCGTCGATGTACCTCGACGTGACGTTCTTTCCGCGGCTCTTCACGGCAATCTGACTGACGCTCATCGCAGGACTCCGTTCGCTCGGTCTTTGTGCGGCATCACGGGGGACACGTCATCACGCGCGCGGCTCGCGCCGGGGTGCGGCGCAAGCCATTGCGATGGTGGTTCCCTTTCGCTTCGATACTGATCAGCATCGTCCCGAGGAACAGCGGCGCCAAGAGTGGCGCCCCCGAATACGGGTGCGGAGAAGTACGGACGTACGCGGGTGATCGCAGGTTGGCGTCGCTGCCGATGGGCACTGTGATCCCGATGGGCCTTCCTATGCGGATCACGTAGCATGAGACTGTCTTCGTGCCGACACAGATGTTCGCGAGCGAGCTCGACATCCACCAGCCACGCTCGCTCGGGAGCGCAACGTGACCGCGGTCGACATCGACCTCCGAAAGTACGACCTCGCCGACCGGTTCAAGCCGACGAGCGCGCGGGTTCTCCTCGGCGGCGTGCAGGCGGTGGCCCGGCTCCTCATCGAGCAAAGCGAACGCGATCGCGCACGGGGGCTGCACACGGCGACGTTCGCCTCCGGGTACCCAGGTAGCCCCCTCGGCGGACTCGATCTCGTCCTGGGGTCGATCCCGGAACTCCGGGACCGGCCGGACTTCGCGCTCGTCCCGGGGGTCAACGAGGAGCTCGCCGCCACTGCGGTCTGGGGGTCGCAGCTCCCACTGCCGGGACAACGGCCTGCGTACAGCGGCACCGTCGGAATCTGGTACGGGAAGTCGCCGGGTATTGACCGGGCCGGCGACGCATTTCGCACCGCCAATCTGTTCGGTGCGAACCCGAAGGGCGGCGTCCTCGTGCTCGCAGGCGACGATCCGGCCCCCAAGTCCTCAACGGTTCCGTCTGCGAGCGAGCCTGCGCTGGCGGCCTTTGGGCTTCCGGTGCTCGCACCCCGCAATAGCGAAGAGATCGTCGAGTTCGGCCTGCTCGGCGTCGCTCTCTCGCGCGCCTCGGGGTGCTGGGTCGCGCTGAAGCTCGTGACGGACGTCGCCGACGGCGCATGGAGCATCAGCCGGGACTTCGGAGCGCTCGAGATCACCGTGCCCGAGATCGAGTGGAACGGTGAGATCTGGACCTACCGGCAGCATACGATGCCCGCCCCACCCGGAGCCGTCGTCGCCGAGCAGGAGCTGGTGGGGCCGCGGTGGCAGATGGTAAGCGCATTCGCCCGCGCGAACGCCATCGACGCAGTCGAGATCGACCCGGCCGATGCCTGGCTCGGCATCGTCGCCCCCGGCAAGGCGTACGACGACACGCTCCAGGCTCTGCTCGACCTGGGGATCGACGCCGAGACTGCAGCCCGTCGCGGGATTCGTGTGATGCGGATCGGGATGCTGCATCCGCTGGAGGGAGAGAGCGTGCGCGAGTTTGCGCGCGGCCTCGAGACCGTGCTCGTGGTCGAAGAGAAGAGCGGGTTCCTCGAATCGCAGGTGCGAAACGCGCTCTATGGATCCGCGCGTGCTCCCGTCATCGTCGGAAAGCGAGACCAGGACGGCGGACTCCTCGTGCCCGCCGACGGCGAGCTGGCGGCGCCGCGCATCGGCGAAGCGCTCCGGCGAGTGCTCGCTCCACGCATCGAGGTCCGCGACGCCTCCGTCCCGCCCGCGACCTTCCTGCCCGCTCTGCCTGTCCAGCGAAACGCCTACTTCTGCAGCGGCTGTCCGCACAATCGCTCGTCAGTCGTTCCCGAAGGCTCGCTTGCCGGGGGGGGAATCGGCTGCCACGGCCTGGTGGCAATGATGGACCGCCCGGCTAGCGCAGTTACGGGACTGACGCACATGGGAGGCGAAGGCGCTCAGTGGATCGGGCAAGCCTTCAGCTGCAACGGCGGCCACATCTTCCAGAACATCGGCGACGGCACCTTCTTCCACTCGGGCCAGCTCGCGGTGCAAGCATGCGTCGCCGCGGGCGTGAACATCACGTTCAAGCTCCTCTACAACTCCACCGTCGCGATGACCGGCGGACAGGATCCCGTCGGCGCGCTCTCCGTCCCCGACGTCACGAGGAAGCTGGAAGCGGAGGGTGTGCGGCGCACGATCGTGTGTACCGACGAGCCCCACCGCTACAAGGGGCTCCGGGCGGCGATGGCGAGCAACGCAGAGGTCTGGGATCGCACCCGTCTGGACGAGGCGCAACGCCTGTTGAGGGAGACACCCGGCGTGACGGCGCTCATATACGACCAAGAGTGCGCGGCGCAGGCCAGGCGCCTCCGAAAACGCGGGAAGCTGCAGACGCCCACGACGCGAGTGTTCATCAACGAAGACGTCTGCGAGGGGTGTGGCGACTGCGGACGCAAGAGCAACTGCCTCTCCGTGCAGCCAGTCGAGACGGAGCTCGGGAGAAAGACGCGTATCGACCAGACGTCCTGCAACACCGACTACAGCTGCCTCGACGGAGACTGCCCCTCGTTCGTGACAGTGGAAGTCGATCCGTCGCAGCAGACGGGATCCGTTCAGGTTCCCGTTGCGCCAGCGGTGCCCGATCCGCCGGTCGCAGCGCCGGCCTCCACGTACAACGTCTTCCTCGTCGGCGTCGGCGGGACCGGAGTCGTCACGGTGAACCAGGTCCTCGCCACGGCCGCGCTCGTCGACGGCTGCCATGTCCGCACGCTCGACCAGACAGGCATGTCGCAGAAGGCGGGTCCGGTCGCCTCGCATCTGCGTATCGCCCGAGGCACGATCGAGCCCGCAAACAGGGTCGGCGTCGGGCAGTCCGACTGCTACCTGGCGCTCGATCTCCTGACCGGGAGCGAGTCGCGCTACCTGGCATACGCGGAGCCCGGCAGAACCGCTGCCTACGTCTCGACGAGCGAGGTGCCGACCGGTGCAATGGTCGAGGGGTCTGATGGGCTCGGCTTCCCGCCACGAGAGCAGCTCCTGGAGCGGATAGGTTCGTCGGCTCGCGAGCTCTTCGACCTCGACACGCTCGGTGCCGCAAGCGTCCTCTTCGGGCACACGACTCCGTGCCACTTCCTCCTTGTCGGCGCCGCGTTCCAAGCGGGAGCTCTGCCGATCGCGGCCGCGGCGATCGAGGCGGCGATCGAGCTGAACGGCGTCGGGGTGGCCGAGAATCTCGCCGCGTTCCAGTGGGGCCGGGTCGCCGTCGCAGACCCGGCGAGCTTTGCCATTGCGACGACGCGACGGGCGCACGCCCCGCGGCCCGTCCACCCGCTTCCCGACAGCCCGCTCGCCGGAGAGACACGAGAGGCGGCGGCACTCAGGGCAGCCCAGCTCGCGGACTACGGCGGAGAGAGCCTCGTGCACAGCTATCTGGCCGCGGTGGAGGAGGCATGGCAGGCGGAACGGCGCGCCACCGAACGAACCGACTTCAGCCTTGCGGTCGCCGTCGGCCTGCATCGAGTGCTCGGGTACAAGGACGAGTACGAGGTCGCTCGGCTGCTCTCCGCTCCCTCGTTCGAGGCTTCGATCCGCGACGAGCTGCCCACTACCCAACAATTTCGATACCAGCTCCACCCTCCGCTCCTCCGCGCCGTGGGGTTGCGGAGGAAGATCTCGCTCGGGCGGAGATGGAGACCGTTCCTAGCCCTGCTGGCCCGCATGCGGTTCCTGCGCGGCACGCCCTTCGATCCGTTCGGCCACGCCCGTATGCGGCGCGTCGAGCGGGCGCTCGCTCGGGAGTACGAGGCGCTCGTCTCTGGTCTTGCCGCCGCCCTTACAGGCGAGAACTACGAGCATGCCGTCGCCGCAGCCGAAGCGATCGACATCGTGCGCGGTTACGAGGGAATCAAGCTCGCGAACATCGAGCGGTACCGGCTGCGGCTCGCCGCGCTCGGGATCGTCGGAACTGCCGCCGTCGCGGAGA